>Ga0315282_10006639_pt1 | contig 19273 bp, 17 predicted proteins | sample YL17G07_20_MG_FD_203693 | JGI IMG/M metagenome (GOLD analysis project Ga0315282, IMG submission 203693) | Sediment microbial communities from Yellowstone Lake, YNP, Wyoming, USA - YL17G07_20 | ecosystem: Environmental > Aquatic > Freshwater > Lake > Sediment | place: USA: Wyoming | collected... | reverse complement strand
CGCAGCGATGTCAAGCCGTAGCGCCCTGATCAGCTCGTCCTTCGTCATCTGGCGGGCAACATTTCCGGCAAACGGATTGGCGAATTCCGGCATGCGGTTGTCCTCCTTACCTTTGGTCAACAGCGGCTGCGGGTCTCGCACGCAGCCCCCAAACCGGCCTCTTCTCCTACCCTCCTATCAAGCCGCTTCTCACCTGTCCCCACACCACGGCGACTGCACGACTCGCCGGCCCATGATCAAACTCGACCAGCGGCAGGCCCTGGCCGATAGCCCGGGGCACGCTTTCGTCAAAGGGGATGCTTTCCGTCACCGCGATCTGGGAACGAGCGCAGTATTCACGGACCTGCCGGTCCAGACTGGGATTCAGATCGAACTTGTTCACACATACCATCGCAGGCACGCGGAAATGACGGCACAAGGTTAGCGCCCGCTCCAGGTCGTGGACACCCGAAGGGCTCGGTTCGGTGACCACCAGCGCAAGATCGGCATTGCCCACCGAGGCGATCACGGGACAACCGATGCCCGGCGGACCGTCGGTGAGCAGCAGGCCGATCCCCTCTCGCTCCGCCCAAGCGCGCGCCTCTCTGCGAACGAGGGCAACCAGCTTGCCTGAGTTCTCTTCTGCTGGTCGCAGCCGAGCATAGACCATCGGCCCATATTTCGTCTGGCCCTGGAACCAGTCGCCCGCCGCCCTTTCCACGAGTTCTACCGCAGCCACCGGACAGACCACCCGGCAGGCGCCGCAGCCCTCGCAGTTGAGCGTGTCCACCTTCAGGTCCGCGGTGATCGCTTCGAACCGGCAGACCTCCAGGCAGCGGCCACAGCGCGTGCAGCGGTCCGCGTCAATGACCGCAAGCTGGCCGGCCCGAAACTCCTCCTGCTCACTGATCTCAGGATGGAGCAACAGATAAAGGTCGGGTGCATCCACATCGCAGTCGGCGAGCACACTGCAGCCTGCCAGTGCCGCGAACGAACCCAGAAGCGTCGTCTTGCCGGTGCCTCCCTTGCCGCTGATGACCACCAGCTCCTTCATGATAGGTCCCCCTGGGCGCAGGCCAAAGCCCGGTCGAGGATCTGCTCCAGCCGGCGGCCGAGTTCGGGCACGGCATAGACTGGATGGCGACCGTGAGCATAGGCCTCTGCGATGGCCCGGTCAAAGGGAATGCGGCCAAGCAGAGGCAGGTGCTTCGTTGCGCAGAAGGCCTCCGTCGCCTCATCCCCCTCGCCGGACCGATTGATCACCACTCCGCAAGGCACGGTGAGTTTTTCCATCACCTCGACCGCCAGGCGCAGATCGCTCAGCCCGAACGGAGTCGGCTCGGTCACCAGCAGGCAGAAGTCGCTGCCTTTGACTGCCTCCACGACGGGACAGGCGGTACCGGGAGCAGCGTCAATGATAGTGAGCTGCTTACCGTCCCGGTGCGCCTTCACTGCTCGAATGACGGGGGTCGCCATCGGCTCCCCGACATTCAGGCGCCCGTGGACGAAGCCGATTTTCCCCGACTTGCCGCTTTCGACCACCCCTATCTCTCGCGGCGCCTCTCGGATTGCGCCTTCGGCACAGGCCAGACTGCAAGCCCCGCAGCCGTGGCACAGTTCGGGAAAGACGAGGACCTGCCGGCCCATTACCGCGATGGCGTGGAACTGGCAGGCCTCGGCGCAGTGCCCGCACAGATTGCACCGCTCCCGGTCAATCTCTGGGATCGGTATTATCACGGCCTCAGTCTGCGTGATCTTTGGCCGCAGGAACAGGTGTGCGTTCGGCTCCTCCACATCGCAGTCGAGGAACTGGCACCGGCCGGTGACGATGGCGAACCCCGCCGCCAACGTCGTCTTGCCCGTGCCGCCCTTGCCTGAAGCAACCGCGATCTGGAGTGCCGGCTTGGCGCTCATGCATCCTGTTCCTGCGAGCAAGGTATGCAAAGCGTGCGACCATCACGCGCCACCGCACGGGTGATCATAACCGCCTCGCCGCAGGTGTCGCAGATCGCCGACTCGCGGATCCGAGCCGGCTCGGGAAGCGAGATGGGCATTACCTTGACATCGAACAAGTCTTCAATCGGCGCCTGCAAGACCCAATTGGTTCGAGCCTCTCGATCCTGGCTCTCCGGCTCTGCCTGTGGCCGCGCCTTGAGGGCAATTCGGACGGCCCGTCCACTCGGTCGCAAGGCCAGGGTGAAGACCTGCTTGCCGTAGTCTCGGAAGAAGAAATTACCCTTCCCGAACGTGCAACCCGTCAGATACTGGATGGCGTCCGCCGAACACGAGTCGTTTTCTACGATCGCGATCAACTCCTCATCCTCAGCCCGTTCTGCTGCCAGTGCTTCCATGGCGATGTTCGCCGCGCGATAGCCAATGGCCAAGCCCGGGCAAAGGTGCCCGTGAAATCGCACCACTTCTGCAAGACGAGTGTCGTGCTGCATCTTCCCAGATCCTTTTCCCTCGCCGCCTATGGAGCGTAGCGCTGCCTATGACGCTAACCGGGCGATCCCGCTGTCAGCGACCGCCTCGGAAGCCGCGGCCACGGCCGCGCCCGCCGCCCATTCCACGGCCGCCGCCACCTCCCATGCCAGGGCCGACGCCGAAGCCACCGCCCGGGCCCGCCCCAGACGGAGGCGTGGGCGGTGTGCCGCCCATGCCGAAGTGTAGAGGCACTGTCGGCGCGGCCGCTGCCGTCAGCTTCCCCGCCTTGACCGCCTCGACCGCTTGGCGTACAGTGCCGCCCATGAACGGCAGGATCTGTATGCCGGCCGCGGTCAGCGCCTGATGGGCATTGGGCCCCATGTTGCCGGCGATCACGGCTTGGGCGCCGGTGCTGCCTACGACCTGGGCCGCCTGGATTCCCGCCCCACCGCCGGCCATCGCGCCCGGATTCTGCACCGCCTCGAAGGCCATCGTGTCAGAATCCACGATGACGAACCAGGCGCACCGCCCGAACCGGGGGTCAACCTGGGCGTCCAGGGTGTTGCCGCTTGCTGCCACTGCTATCTTCATCCCAACCTCCTCTGTGGATGTGGGGCGGCGTCCGCTTCCAGCGAAACCGACGCCGCCCCGGTCCAGTTCTACTCGCTCTGGCGTTCCAGTTCAGCGATGCGCGCCTGAATCTGCTCAAGCTGCTGCTGGAGAAACTGAGCCTGAGCCTTGAGCCCGCCCAGTTGCCCCTGGGCGTCAACCGGCAGTCCAGGTGCCACAGACGGCTGGCCGGTCTGCATCGCCTGCCAGGCCGCCTTCATCTGCGGCGTGGGCCACTGGCCTGTAAGCAGGAACTGGGCGCAGGGCCCTCCCGGCCCCATGCCCCGCATCCAGCCGGGCAGGCCGGTCAGGTAGTACATGTTGCGGCGACCACGGCGACCACGGTCACCGCGTCCGCCATAGAATCCGCCTCCATAGAACATCACCTTCACCTCCTTCTGATTTCGGCTATCTCTTTACGCACGGGTGCTTTCGATCCGACCCGTGGCATTCCCGAATCTGCTTGGACGAGCAGGTCTTCGGGTCTTTGCCCTTCTCGCATCGCTTGCCTTTGGCCACTGCTGTTTGCCTCCTCATAGTTTAGTGTTGCGCGGAATCGCGGATTGACTTCCCTCACCCGGCCGCCGGGCGGCGGTCTCGAGTGCATCAAGCGGTTGTGCGGTCACTCGTCTCACCTCGTACACCGAGACTGCAGACAAGCCGCGGAACGCATCCCTGAGCGCGATCATCTCCTGTGGCTTCAACGGGGGCGTGGAAGAGGGGCGCAGGGGCGTATTCAACTGCACTTCGTCGGGGCGCAGGCTTCTGATCGCCTGCGCGATCTGGCTGGCGTGATTGCAGTTCTCCTGGCAGAGCATCACCTGAATGGCGAGTCGGCCTCGGTGCTCCTCCCGCAACCGCCGCAAGTTCTCCAGCACCAACTGAAATCCGATGCTCCTGGCTGGGCGATTGACCTTGCGGAACAGCTCCGCGTCCGGCGCGTCGAGCTTGGCGACCACCAAGTCAGCCAGACACACCTCGGCTCGTACCCTCGGGTCCGTCAGCAGGGACGAGTTGGTGAGCACTGCCACCGGCCACGGAAGCCGGCGCTTAACCTGCACGATGGCGTCGCCCAAGTTGGCAGCCAGCGTCGGCTCGCCCATGCCCGAAAAGGTCACGAAGTCCACCTCCAACGGGGGAAGAGCCTCGAGTTCCGAGACAACCCGGCTGGTGGGCACGAATTCCTCTCGGCGAGTCGTCCGGTGCCGCGTGGGGCCGAGCTGGCAGTAAATGCAGTCGAAGGAACAGGTCTTGGGCCGGGAGAGCAGGTCAATCCCCAGCGACCGCCCCAGCCGCCAGGAGGGAACCGGACCGTAGACCACTTTCTTCGGACTCGCCGCACGCGCTTCGCCCATATCAGTGCTCGCACAGGCTTTCGCCACCCTCCAGTTCGCCTCGCAGCAGCGCCTCAAGCGTCTCCGCAATGCTGCCCGAAACGCCGACGATGGTCTCGATGCCATGCTGATCGAAGAGCCCCTGGGCGCGCGGCCCCATGCCGCCGGCCACGATGCAGGTGACCCCGCGCTGAGCGAGATAGCCCGGCAGGAAGCCCGGCTCGTGGCCCGGGTTGGGAATCAGCTCGCGGCTCCGGACGGTACCGTCTGCAATCTCGACGATGGTGTAGGCCTGGCAGCGGCCGAAGTGGGCGGCCACAGACTCGCCATCGGTTGAGATGGCTACCGTGGCGGGTCTCATCTCCTTGCGTGTCGTCTCCATAGCGTCTCCTTTGTCCGAGCTTCAGAACGTGAGCTTCAGGCCCACGGTCCCGTTCATGAATTGCGTCCCGAAAGCAGCGTGCAGGCGCGTCCTGGCCGCGAAGCCGGTGCAGTGGCAGGCCACCACCTGCCCAACGTTCATTTGCTGCAGCGCCGCCACCGTGTTTTCGGTCCGCTCCTGGCTGGCGGTCGCCAGGTGCAGCCCACCCACCACCGCCCGGATGCGCTCGTCTCCGGTTAGCTTCGCAGCATGGCGCAGCGTGTTGATCACCCCGGCGTGAGCGCAGCCCAGCATCACCACCAGGCCCTCCGCAGTGCGAGCCACCAGTGCCTGGTCATCCTTGAAGCGATCCAGCTCCCACCTGCCGTCGGCCTTGACCCAGAAGTGCGGGTCGTCCTTCTCGAAGTGAGTGATCCGAGGAATGGACCCGGTCGCGATGAGACCGCCGCCGATCTCGTGAGCATCCGCCTCCAGGCGGACCACGCCGCCTCGCCGGCTCAGCTCTTCCGCGCTGTAGGCAAGGCCGATATAGCGGTCCTCATGGCCGGAGCGCCTGGCGTACTTCCGGGCAAACGCGCCGGGATGGGCGATGACCTCGAACTCCCCCAACTGGTCGGCCAGGGCGGGTAGTCCTCCGCCGTGGTCGTAGTGACCATGGGTGAGCACTAGCGTGCTCACATTGTCCAATGTCGCTCGAAGCCGGGCAGCGTTTCTCACGCAAACGTCGCTCTGCCCCGCGTCGAGCAGTACTTTGCGGCCTCCCATCTCAACCAGCAGACAGATTCCGTGCTCGGCGAGCAGCCCGTCGCCTCGGTCAACCTGGTTATCTGTCAGTATGGTGATGGTCAGTTCCATCGTTTCAGCTCAGCACGGCTTGGCGGTCTCTGCCAGAATGCTCTCCAGGACCTGTGGCTTGTCCACAAAAGGGTTCCGCTGGTAGGAGGCAAGCTGTCCCCGGTCACACAGAGCGGAGAGCTCGGGATCAACCGGAATGCTGGCGAGCACTGGAATCCCGGCCGCTCGCGCCGCGTTCGGCCCCTGCTCGGGCCCAAAGAGATCCACCCGCTTACCGCAATGGGGGCAGATCAGATAGGTCATGTTCTCGACCAGACCCAGAACGCGCACGTTGAGCATTGATGCCATCCTGATCGCTTTGCGAACGATCATGGCCGCGAGTTCCTGGGGCGAGCACACCACGACCAGCCCGCTCACGGGCAGGCTCTGCATCACGGTCAAGGGAATGTCGGAGGTGCCGGGGGGCAGGTCGACCACGAGCGCGTCGAGTTCGCCCCAGACCACCTCCTCCCAGAACTGCTTGACGATGTTCCCCAACAGCGGCCCGCGCCAGATCACGGGATCGTCAGGGTTGTCCAGCAGTAGGTTGAGTGACATGACTCGTATCCCATCTGCCGTGGTGACTGGAAGGAGACCGAACTCGCTCGGCTCCGGCCGGGAGTCCAATCCCAGCATCTTCGGAATGCTGGGGCCGGTGACGTCCGCGTCAAGCACTCCCACGGCATATCCCGCCCGCCTCATCGCGAGTGCCAGCAAAGCCGTGACGACCGACTTGCCGACGCCGCCTTTGCCACTCATCACGCCAATAACCCGTTGCACCCGGCTCATCTGTTGGGCTTGTGATGGCGCCCTCTTGGCCCCCGTCTCATGAGCCGTCATCGCACTGCTCGCAGCCTTGCACTTTTCCGGTTCAGAGCTCATCACATGACTCCTCTGCACTCCCCGGCCCGAGAATGCTGACGACTGTCACTTGCACATTACACTTCCTACCGCTGCCCACTGCGAACCTCCGCAAGACTCTCCCGCAGGCTCATGCACCTCGTTCTGGTGCTTTCGCGGCGGCCGGCCATAGCCAGCCGCTCGGTTGAAGCCTATATGCAACTTACATATTGCGCCCGATATCGCTTCGTCACGAGTGCACGTCATCGGGTTGAGCAGCTAGGCGGGTCGCGTCGAGCGACCGGCGAGAAGCTTGGGAGCAACCTCGGAAAGCCTCCGGGATTCCTGCAGCAGCGAATCAATTGACGCGGAAACGCTCTGGAGCACCTGCGACCATTCCTTCAGGTGCTCGACTCCGCGAGGGGTGAGGGTATAGACGCGGCGCTGAGGGCCGCCCCCGGTCGCGTCCCAGGTGGAGGTGACGCACCGGCTGGCCTGCAACCGGTGCAACGCCCGGTAGATGGCCGCGGTATCGAGGCCGGCGTGGGTGACGGCAAACTGCTGCGCCTCGGTCACCAGTTGGTATCCGTAGGCCGTGCCCAGCCGGGCGAGACATACCAGCACGATGGGCTCGGCAAAGCGGTAGAGATTGCCCATCTCGCACGAGCAGGGCGAGGGGCCGGGATGTCCTCTATGGCAGCACCTGGATCTCATAGCTATATGCAACTAACATATATTATATCATGCCGACGGCCTTGTCAAGCCCATTTCGCGTAACCGAGGATCTTCACGCCGGCGAGACAAGCCTGGGGCGGGGCCCACCCCGTCTCGCTGCACTCAGCGCTGTGGGGTAAAGCTGCGGCGGATTTGCACAGAGACCGCTACTTCCCGCCGATCGCGACTTCTTTGCCGGTCTGCGCGGAGCGATAGATCGCGTCGAGCATGCGCTGAATCGCGAGGCCGTCTTCGCCCGGGGAGATCGGCCGCGCGCGCCCGACGATGCACTCGACGAAATGCACGATCTCCGCCTCGTGGCTCGCGACCTCGGGAAAGCGCGGGGCGAGGTCAACCTGCGCGCCGTGCTTGTCGGTGAAGATGCGGAACTGCGGCTCCAGGCTCGCGCCGCCGACGGTGCCGTAGAGGTCGCAGAACCCGCGGTCGCGCTCGATGTGCGTCGCCCAACTCATCTCGGTCTGGATCGCCTGCCCGTCCTCGAAACGAATCAGGCCCGCCGCCAGATCCTCGACATCGAACTTGCCGCCGCCGTGGCCGACGCCCCAGCCGCCCATGCCGGCGCCGCGCGAGCCGATCTCGCTGTAGGTTACGCCGCTGGCGCGCACCGGCTTGGGCCGGCCCATGAGGTACCATGCGAGGTCGATCATGTGCACGCCGAGGTCGATCAGCGGCCCGCCGCCCGACATCGCCTTGACGCCGAACCAACCGCGCGGGATGCCGCTGCGGCGTATCCACCCGCACTTGGCGAAATAGATGCGGCCGAGCTCGCCGCCGTCAATGTAGCGCTTGAGCACGCCGACATCGCCGCGATAGCGGTTGTTGACGGCGAGCATGAGGAGCTTCTTCGCCTTGCGCGCGGCCTGCACCATGCGCTCGCCCTCGCGCGCGTTCATCGCGAGCGGCTTCTCGCACATGACGTGCTTGCCCGCGCGCAGGCAATCAATCGTCACTTGCGCGTGGAGGTAGTTGGGCAGGCAGACGCTGACCGCGTCGAGATCCCTGAGCTTCAGCATCTCGCGGTAATCGGTGAAGATGTGCTCGGCGCAGTACTCCGCCGCGGCGGCCTCAGCGCGCTTGACGTCAATGTCGCACACCGCGAGCACCTTCGCGTGGGGCGACTTGCGATAGCCGCGCAGGTGCAATCCGCCGATGCCGACGCCGATGACGGCGGCGTTGATGGTTTGGGGGTGCTTCGATTGTGATTTCGCTTTCGCTGCCTTTGGTGGCATGAGTTAGGGGTTCCTTTCTGGTTGCTTGTTGGAGTGTTGGGCAAACCACCAAGGCACGAAGGCACAAAGATCGGATCGGAGATCTCAACTGTGAGATCGCCGTTGCGTTGGTGCCTGCGGGCCGTTGCGGTTCGCAGCACGATCCCGTTCGGGAGAACACCACGTCGCGAGGCCTGGGAAGAGGTCCGGACATGGTAGACGCCGTCCGAGCCGCAGGCGCACACGGGGGAGAGTATATGAACACGGCGGAGGGATGTCAAGCGAACCAAGGTGGGCCAACCAAAGTCGGCACCGCATCGGCGGGGCCGAGATTCCCTTCGCTGGCGCGGGACAGCCGCGCTCCGGAACGGCGCAAGCGCCGCGGCGCTCAGGGCAGGCTTTCACTGCGCTCGCCAGCTGCCGCTTGGCTCGCTTCGTTCCTTCGACTACCGCTCAGGACAGGTCTGAATGACACGAGATGCCGCCGTCTGGTGATGTGATCCTAATGTGGCGCTGGATGGTCGTGTTAGCGAAGAACAGCAGATTCTTCGCTCACTGCGCTCGCTCTGAATGACAGGTGAGGGCGAGACGCAGTGCGAGGGATGCCGCCGGGGCGCCCCTACAAGATGGCGCGCGCGGCGAGGTAGATGACGAGGGCGCCGACGGCGATGCGATAGGCGACGAATGGATAGAGCGTGTGGCGCTGGAGGTAGGCCAGGAAGAATCTGATGACGACGTAGCCGCTGAGCGCGGCGCTGATGACGCCGAACAGGAACGGCAGCACCATGCCCTCGGGCAGGCCATACTTGACGAGGTGCAGGCCCTTCGCCGCCGCCGCACCGCCGATGATGGGGATCGAGATGAGGAACGAATAGCGGGCTGCGGTCTCGCGCTTCATGTTGCCGAACAGGCCCACCGCCATGGTGATGCCCGAGCGCGAGGTGCCGGGCGCCAGTGCGACGGCCTGGGCGATGCCGATGATGGTCGCATCCCACCAGCCCACGTTCTCCAGCTCGCGGCGCTGCCGGCTCGCCAACTCCGCGATCGCGAGCACCACGCCCACGCCGACCATGAGCGCGCCGATGATGAGCGGCGCGCCGAGCTTCTGCTCAATCACGTCGGCGAACTTGATGCCTGCCGCCGCTCCTGGGATGGTGCTGATGATGATGAGCCAGGAGAGCTTGCGGTAGGAGTCGCCGCCCAAGCGGCGCTGCGCGATGCTGCGGAGCCAGCCGCGGAGGAGGCGCCAGATGTCGGCGCGGAAGTAGACCGCGACCCCGACGAAGGTGCCGAAGTGGAGCGCGACGTCGAAGGTTTTGTTGAGCTCTGGATGGTGGAAGATTTCCCAGCGGAAGAGCCAGGGGACGAGGATGAGATGGCCGGAACTCGAGATGGGGAGGAACTCGGTGAGGCCCTGGATGATGCCGAGGATGATGGCTTGCCAGATGGTCATGGTTTTGGGATTCGATCTATCCGCAGATCCTACTGCGCTGGTGCGGCCTCGCCGCACTCCGTAGCGACGGCAACGCATCGCACAGCTTCGAAGGACAAGTTCGCACGGATTCACGCGGATTCAACCGCAAGGGAAGGCGCAACCGCAGTTGAACGGGCATGATGGGATTCGGGGTTGAGCGGGGCAAACCCTTCCCGGCGGGACGGCGATGACCGCGGTCGGACCCGTCTTGCGCGTAATTTGGGTCGAACCTGCTGCGCCGATGGGTCCATCGCGACCATGAAGTGAGGCCGCGACAAGAGGACTTGGGGTAACGGCGGATAAGTACAAGCCACGTCTGGCCGCGAGAGGGGGCTCTCGATGAAGATGAACGCGCTGCCCGATCGCATCGGCGCTGGGGTCGCCGGCGCGATGCTGCTCGTACTCCTGTTGTGCTCCATGCCGCCGGGCGTTGCCGCAGACGCACCCACCCCGCCGCCGTCGCGCGGCATCGCCATTCTCGCCTCCGACATCGGTAAGGACTACCCGGTTGACGCCCTCGCGGATTTCGTGCAGCAGGGCAAGTTCTCTCCCGTGGTCGTGGACTGGGCGTGGGTGACCGCGCATTTCGATCAGACGAACTTCGATGCGGTGAACCGGCTCATCGCAACCTTGACCGCGCGCGAAGTCGAGGTCGCCGCGATGTATCGTCCGCGCTTCCTGGGGCAGGCGACGGTGGCAATTCAGGTCACGCGCGACGGGAAGCCGGCGGCATCGCACGGGCAGTACATCTGCTTCTCCAACGCGAAGGCGCGCGCGTGGGGGCAATCGTGGGGCGAGAAGATCCTCGAGCGCTGCCCCGGGTTCAACGAGATCATCATCTACAATCCGCTCAACCAGTGCGAGTGCCCTACGTGCCTGTCCGCGCTGGCGAAGGATCCGTACGCGCACTACGCCGCGGTGTGGAGCTTCCTGAAGGAGGCCCGCGCAGCGTGGCAGGCGCGCAAGCCGGGCGTAAAGTTGGGCGTGGTCTTTATCACCGACCCCGAGTTCTGGAAGCGGGGACGGGACATCGTTGATTCGGCGCGGCCGTACCTTTTCATCATGGATGACACGGACATGGAGAAGGACATGGCGGCGGCGCGGGGCGTGCGCGAGATCGTGGGCGAGAAGATGCGCGCGTGTCTGGCGAAGATCACGTGGGGGCCGACGGACAAGGTGTCGCCGGAGAAGCTGGGGACATTCGACCGACTGGCGCGGCAGAACTCGCTGCCGTATTTCCTGTGGACGTTCGACACGCCGTTTCTGTCCAATCTCTATGACGCGGGTGCGGTGTCGCAGGCGCTGGGGCTGGACTACGCCGCGCTGCGCGGGCCGCTGTCGCAGATGACGGGTACGGGTGGCAGCGGAGATGCGCGATCTGGAGATCGCGCGCCCAAGGGAGGCGGCGCGGGCTCGGTGGGCGCGCAGGCGGGCAGCGGTTTCTACACCGATGAACAACTCAACGCGACCAGCCCGGATATCCTGTTCCAGTGCATCGGGCGGCCGCAGCCCGGCTATGATCGTTACGCGGCGATGAACGGGCTGGTGCGCAAAGCGAAGATCGGCGACGCGGCGACGGTCAACTCCATCATCGCGCAGGCGATCGAGAACCTGAAGGGACGAAGGCCTGAAACGTTCGACCTCAGGATGCAGTGCTGCATGCTCTTGGGCGATATCGGGGACGAGCGCGGGATTGCGCCGCTAACTCAGTCCCTGATGGGAGATCCCGCTGTGGGGGTTCGCATGGCAGCGGCGGGCGCACTGGGCAGCTTCGAGTCCCAGGCGGCGGTTGCGGCGCTGCAACAGGCGGCGCGGCGCGAGCGCGATCGGCGCGTGCGCGATTCGATCGTGAAGGCGCTGCGCGGCGAGTTCCGACCGGCGGGATCGGGAACGGTGAGCACGGCGGGGCCACAGCGCGAGCCGGAGGTGTATGTGAGAGACGCCTCGGGACTGCCGCCGCCGCGGCTCACGGTCAAGCCCAAGCGCCTGCCATGGCCGTTCCCCGGCAGCTTCAGCGAGCAGCACATCTTCAACAACTACCAGCAGCCGACCGATGTCCACATTCACGCGGGACTCGATTTCATCCAGCCTGCGGGTACGCCGGTGAGTGCCGTTGATTCGGGCTATGTGGCCGCGATATACACCAACTATCCCGAGTGGGGCAACACGCACTACTTCTTCATCGTGACGCCGGAGAAGGGCGGCAGCGAAGGGTGGTGCTACACGCACGTCGATCCGAGCACCTACACCTTCAAGGTCGGCGATTACGTCAAGCAAGGGCAGACGCTGGGCAAGATCGTGAAGTTCTCGGTGGGCGGCAAACCGGGGGCGGACCATTTGCACCTGCATTACGTCAGGTTCGAACGAACCGCGGCGGGCAAGATTGAGACGCACAGCCTGCTCGACCCGCTGCTGTTCTTCGACAATAAGGATGCGGCGGCGCCGTCGATCCTCACCCCGTTTCACTTCGTCAAGGACGGCGCATTCGAGGAATTCCCGGTCGGGGACGACGGCGAAGTGACGGTGAGCGGCGAGGTTGACGTCATCGTCGGGATGGCCGACGGCGCGGCGGACACAGTGTGCAACTGGGGCGTGCCGGTGGTGACGTTCTCGATCACCGGGCCGGTGCCCTATGGGCTGCAGAAGCTGGTGCTGGACCATCGCGGCGATGTCGGTGACGAGAAGCAGACGCGCCCGCTGTATCTGTCCTATGATGAGATGAAGCGCTATATCGAGAATCCCGACAGTTTTCCTCGATACCACTTCCTGCGCATCACCAAGACCGACGGCGATGGTCTGATCGAGCACGCGGACGCGCAGCAGACGTGGGATACAGCCGCGACGGCTGCGGACGGCAAGCGAATCTGGCCGGACGGGAAGTACACGGTGCGCGTGTATGCATGGGATCTGGCGGGGAACCGGTCAACCGCGGAGGCGGTGGTGCAGGTAAGGAATCGGTAGGCGGCCCGCGACGGGCCGCGCTCTGCTCTGACAGCGCGACGGTGCCGCTCTTGGTAGGGCACAGCAGCCTACTTCGCCGAAGTGGCCTCGGCTACGAAGGCTGAATGCTGTGCCCCTACGGATTGGCCTTCTGACCGGATTTGCGGCAGGTGGAGAGCGTCCCTTCCGTGCGTGAGGCAGGCGCGTTCGAGCCGGCCGAGATTCTTCGCCTCGCGCTTCGCTCTCCCCGTCTAAAGCTATGGGGGGCGAGCACGCTCAGCGCGACGCTCTGAATGACACTTCGGGGGCCTGTGAAGAGGCAGCGAGGCCATCGTGAGACGGCCTCCAACCTGTGCCCCTTACGGGTTGGCTGGTCCCGCCCTACACCTGCTCACAATCCGCGTTGCCCGCGACTCACCCCAGATCCAGCGCCACCGTCACGATCTTCTTGGGGCCGGCGTCGAAGGTTACGGCGTTGCCTTGCGGCGCGAGGTCGGCCTGCGGCTCCTCGTTGAGGTTGGTCAGGCGCGCGCCGCGGATGGGGCGGAAGAGCGTGATGCGGCCGGAGAGCGCGCGGTCGGTCGGGTTGAAGGCGCGGATGATGAGCGCGTCGCTGCGTTCGGCGCGTTTGATCCCACTGAGCACGAACGTCGCCGGCTCGAGCTTGAGGAAGCTCATCTCTTTCGGCAGCTCACCCGGGTGCGGCCCGGCCTGCGCCAGCTCCACCGGCACGTTGAGCCGCTCGGTTTCCGCGAAGACGTCGCTTTGCCACCACCGCCCCGCATGCGGGTAGATCCGGTAGCGGAATTCGTGCTCGCCCTGGCTCTGCGAGAGCATCATCTCGGGATGGCGTTCCCAGCGCCACGACACCGTCGTCAGCGCGACCTCATACGCGCGCAGCAGCGTCAACGCGATGGCGCGGTCCGGCGTATCCGTGACCTCGTATTCGCGCACGCCATCGTTGATGATCGCCAGCCCCGCGCTGCCGTCGCTGACATCAACGAACCGCTGCTGCGGGTGGGTGGGATTCCATGTTGCGCGCCAGGGGCTGTCGGGGCCGCGCTCGATGGTTCGCTCGACGACATCGAACGCGCTCTCGGCATCCGAGGTTGCCGCATCGAGCCGGGTCGGGAACATCGCGCGCAGGCGGTGGTCGCGGCAGCAGTTGTCGAATCGCGTCACGATCTCGACGCAGCGGCCGCCCTTGCGCAGCGCGACTTCCGAGGTAATCCGCAGCGGCAGCGTCTGCCCCGAGCGCGAGGCGCAGTCGCCGTCACCATCGAGGCGGCGGACATCATTGCCGTGGCCTTCGATGAGATGCTCGGGCACGTCGAGCGTCTGATCAACGCGATAAGTCGCGACCAGCGGCCCGGCTTGCGCCAGCGCAACGGCAGCGCTCGAACCGCGCGTGGTGATGATGCGGTCGAGCGCAGGCGGCAGGTGCCGCCACGCATGGCCCGCCTCGCCGCCGTCCTCGAAGTAATGCAGGCCCTCGAAGGTGCGGCCAGTACCCTTGTCGGTCACATCGAGCGTGCCATCGCCGTTGACGCGCACGCGCAGGCAATCGTTCTCCATCGTGCGCTCGTCGGTGACGAGGCTGCCGGGCAGACGGTCGGTGTCCGGCCGCGGGCGGACGACGTAGTTGCGATACCCGAGGGCGGGCAGCTTCTCGGCGGCGAAATGCGCCTGCACCGTGGTGGAAAGCATCTCGCTCGTCGCGTCGCCGAGGTGCCGCACTACCGCCATGCGGTCCTCGCGCGAGACCTCCTGCATCTCGACGCGCCGGCCGCTGTGCGCCTCGACGATGTCGAACTGGTTGATGCCGAGTTCAGCGGGCAGATCAACGTACGCAGTGAGCACCTCCGAGCGCTCGCGCGGTGACGGGTTGAACGCCGAGAGGACGATGGCGTCGGCGGGGAGATCGGAGTTGTCGACGCGGCGCTGCATCGCCTGGAACGCGCGGCGCATGAGGGCGGCTGAGATGCAGCGCACCTGATCGAGGCGGTGGTGCATGTCGCGCTCGATCTGATCCACGCCGGCGCCGGCGATGCTGTCGTGGGCGTGGCAGCGCAAGAGGTAGCGCCAGGCGATGTCGAGCAGTGATTTCGGATACTCCTCACCGAGCAGCCATGTCATCGCCGCGAACGGCTCGGCCTGACGCTGCAGCGCATGCTCGGCGAGGCCGTTGGCGCGCTTCACGCGCACCCGGCTGGAGGTGACGTCGCCGAAAAGATGGACGCGCGTGCCGAATTTGCCCGGAGTGCGGCGCTCGCCGCGGAGGACGGTCAAATCCGGCGATTGCCGCAGCGCCTGCTTCACCTTCTCCAGCCATTCCTCGAGCGACGATTGCACGATCGTGTCGGGCTTGACGATCTTCTCGGCCTGGGCGACGATCTCGACCTCGAGCGGGTCGGGCTGGGTGGAATCCATGCCCATCATGCACGCGATGTAACGGGTGGCGGCGTGCTCGCGCTCGACCTGGCGCAGGCGGTTGAGGCCCTCGACGAGCTTGTCGCGGTCGAGCCCGCGGTGGGGATCAACGAGAAAATGGTGGGAGCGCCAGCGCGCCGGCCCGCAGAGATGAAAGGGTAGGCCGCCCTCGTTCCAGAGGTAGCGCCGCTCCGGCGTCTGCTTGCCATAGACGGCGGGGCGGAAGACTTGGTAGAAAAAGTTGTAGCGCGCGAAAGAGCCCATGCGCGAGCCGAAGAGGCGCGAACCGTCGGGGCCCTCGAGGATGAACTCGGAGCGCGACTCGTCGGGCGTGATGCCGTGGTAGAAGAGGATGGTATCAATGCCGAAGCCGGAGTAGACCTGCGCCATCTGCGAGGCCTGGCCGTAGGAGAAGGGGCTGTAGCCGACCTTCATGACGCGGCCGAAGGACTCGGCGACGATATGGCCCATGAGGAGGTTGCGCACCAGCGATTCGCCGTTGACGTTGAACTCCTCAGGGCAGGTGTACCAGGGGCCGATGTGGAGGCGCCCGTCGCGCACGAGGCGTTCGATGCGCGCGCGTTCGTTGGGGCGCACCTCGAGGTAGTCCTCGAGCGGGACCGTCTGCGAATCGAGGAGGTAAGTGCGATAGCGCGGCTCCGAGTCGAGCAGGGCGAGGAGCTTGTCCATGAACTCGACCAGGAGCATGCGCGTCTCCTGGAAGTCGTAGAGCCACTCGCGATCCCAGTGGGTGTTGGAGATGACGTGGAGCTCGAGGGTTTCGTCGGGCATAATCGCCTCCGTGGGTCGAACAACATCCGCAGACTTGTCCGCCGAAGGCGGATTACACAGATTGCGCAGACGGTAATAACCGTATGAGGGCGGCGCTCACGGGCCGCCCATCAGGGCAACCACGAGGGTTGCCCCTACGTTCACTCTGTCTCTGCGCGCTCTGCGTTCTCTGCGGTTCAAACTACGCCGCCCGCGCTTTCGCCGCGGCCCTCGTCGTCTCCTGTGCGACGCAGGAGAGAGTCCAACGTTGGGAGAATTCCGGCCATATAACTGTATGCTGATCTCTGCGTTCTCTGCCCCTCTGGGACCCTGCCCCTCCGGGGACCCTGAAGGGCCCCGTCGGGGTCCTGAACGGGAAGGCCCCGTTCGTTTACCCTGAGCGCGGTCGAAGGGGGGTCCTGAAGGGCGCCTCTGCGGTGAGAGAACAACCACATGTCACTCCGCAACAAGATAGTCTCCCGCGAGCGGGCGGCGCAGATCATCGCCGGCCTACGCAAACGCGGCAAGCGCGTCGTCTTCACCAACGGCTGCTTCGACCTGCTGCACGCCGGCCACGCCCTCTACCTCGAACAGGCGCGGGCCTTGGCCGATTTCCTCATCGTCGGGCTCAACAGCGACGACTCGGTCTCGGCGATCAAGGGCCCGGCGCGACCGATCGTGAACGAGACGGAGCGCGCGGAACTCCTGGCGGCGCTGTCCAGCGTTGACCTCGTCATCATCTTCTCCGAACCGACCTCGGAGGCTCTGCTCGACCTCTTGCGGCCCGAGGTATTCGTCAAGGGCGGCGACTACACCAAAGCGACCATGAACCAGGAAGAGAAGAACTTCGTGGAGTCGTACGGCGGCGAGGTGCACCTGATCCCGGCGCTGCCCGAGAGTTCGACCACGCGCATCATCGAGCGCATCCTGGCGGCGCATGGGGAGTAGGCGGCGGGCGGCAGGATCGTCCGCAGATGGCGCAGATTCCGCAGATTGGGCCTGGCCGAGGCGGCCTGTTTGACACCGGAGGCTGGAGACCCGCAGCCCCCGGAAATGAAGGCGCGCAGCGGACCGTCGAAGGGAACGCGAGGGGATCATGAAGCGGCTGAAATCGGCGACGAACGTTCTCCTGCTCCTTTTCCTCCTTGTCCTTATCCCCGTGCTGCTCATGCCCGGCTGTGCGCGGACGCCCGTCGCAACGGCACTGGAGCGAGCGCAGCGCAAGGCGACGGCGGCGTTCACGCGGGGATTAGCGACTTCCCTGCTCGGCCCCATGGTCTTTCTTGCAACGTTCATCGGCGGGCTCGCGGGGCTGCTCGTCTTCCTCCTGTGCTTCGTGGCCTATCAGGTGCTGGATCGTCACGGAAGGCGCCCGGTGCCAATCACCTGGGCGCGGTGGAAGTGGGGCGTGTTCATCTTGGGCTGCGGCGCCGTCTCCGTGGTCATTGCGGTCGCCGGCGCCCCCAAGGAACCACCCGTCCCGTGGCCGGCGATGCTTGCGATGGTGTTTCCCGCGGTCACGATCCCGGGCGTCATCATCGGCGCGTTCGTGGTTGCAGTGTTGGTGCGGCGGGGTGTGGATCGATCGCAGCGGCCCGGATTCGGTCGGCAGTACGTTGGGACGCTGCTCGCGGTGATGTTGCCGGTCACGGCACTGCTGCTCGTGACCGCGGTGGCGTTGTTGGCGAACGCCGGACGAGGTATGGACCGAGCCGTCGAGCACCAGAAGGTCCTGATTTACCACGGCGAGCTGGCGTACCACGGGTTGAAGCCGCCGGGCTGAGTCGGTTCGACAGGCTTGCCCGCCAGCGGCGGGCGGACGGATAGTCGCGCCTATGGTCGACTGTGACCCACCGCCGCACAGGGCTTCGAAGTCGAAGCCGGGGAGGGATAGGGTGAATCAATCCGAAGTGCGCGCGTTGGCGATACGCCTTGCATTGGACCAGGTGGGAGTGGCGAGCGAACTGGCCGCGGGGAAAAAGGTCACGCGCGACGATCTGTACCGGCACCGAGTGTGCTCCAACACAACGGCAGCCCTGGGGCTTGCACGGGCGGAGCCATCCCGCGCTGCCGAAATCTTGCTCGAAGACATCCAGGAATTGCAGCGCTTCGGATGTGGTACCCACGTCTTCCTGCCGCTGATCGCGGAATTGGCCCCCTACGATCCCGACAAGGCGCGGCAACTGATTCGGCGCCCCCTGGGTCGGTTCGATTGGGGAACGCTGGCTCGGCGTTTGGCGCGGAAGGATCCTTCGCTCGTGAGCAAGTTCGCCGCCGCCAAGAGACGCTCCAAAGCTCCTGTGATGGACGACGAAGCCTGGATGGCTGCCGCCTACGGGCGGATGAAAGAAGACCCGCTCGCGGCGCTAGCGCTGGCGCGCAAGCACCTCAAGTCCTCGCGTTACCGGCCAGACGTGTTGTGCGCGGCGGTGGCAGCGGTGGCGCGCAAAGACCTCGTTGCTGCGGAGCAGGCGGTTCGCGTCGAGCGGAATCCGGCGATCAGGGCCCCTGCGTGGATCATTATTGCGCGCTGGTCGCGCGGACGCCAACGCCTGACTGCCTTGCGCCGGGCCGAGGAAGCGGTCGAAGAGATGGGTCGAGGCGGTTCTCCTCGCGAGCGATTCCACCGGGTGCAGCTGTGGGCTCTCATGACTTTTTTGGTCGGGCGGCGACCGATGGCACGGCGTTATCTTGCGGCGCTGGAAGGCGCGATGAGCAAGCCCCCCAGGGAGGCCGAACTCGCCGCGGCATTAGCGGCCGCAGTCTATGCCGAGCCCGCGAAGGCGCTTGCCATCTACCGACGACTCAACCGGCGCGCGGACAAGACGCGGTGGTTCCATCCCGCCTGGTATGTGCTGGACACGGTCGCCCCATTTTTGGGCCGACTTGACCCGGACGCCGCGGCGGCAATCGTAGCGCAGAGGGCAGACCGGCGCAACGAGGTCTGGTCGGTTGCCGCGTGCTATGCCGAGCTCGCGTACGACATCCTCGAAGTGTCTCGTGAACAAGCTCATAGGATGATCGAGCGGGCGGAGAGTGCGATGTTGTTGGATCTGCGTGCGGCGAAGAGAAGACCGAAGGATGAGACCGCCGTATGGCATAAGCGCGACGCGTTGGAGGGTGTCGCGTGGACATGGACGCGCGCTGGGCGGCCGGATCGTTCCCTGCGTCTCATCGCTCGTCATGCGGACCCGGTTCAAGCGGTTGAGTTGTATCTGGATCTTGTGGGGCAGCTCGACCGCTTTTCATCTCCCGGGCTAGAAATCTGGCCGAAAAGTGGTGGTTGACGGATGAAACCGCAAGGGCTTGATTG
>Ga0315282_10006638_pt1 | contig 19276 bp, 27 predicted proteins | sample YL17G07_20_MG_FD_203693 | JGI IMG/M metagenome (GOLD analysis project Ga0315282, IMG submission 203693) | Sediment microbial communities from Yellowstone Lake, YNP, Wyoming, USA - YL17G07_20 | ecosystem: Environmental > Aquatic > Freshwater > Lake > Sediment | place: USA: Wyoming | collected... | reverse complement strand
GAACCTCTACGAGGCGTTCGCCTCGAGGTCGATTTTGAGCGACAGCAACTTCATGATGTCCTTGAGGGCGATGACGCCGACGAGGCGGTCTCCCTCAACGACCATCAGCCGGCTCGCGTTCGCCCGGCTCATGATCGAAAGGGCCTTGAGCGCGTCTTCCTGGGGGCCGATCGTGTTCTGGACCGAGCAGGCCCGGGCGATGTCTCCGATCTTCCGCGTGGCCCGGCGACGCCCATCAGCCAGTAAGTCGTCGCCGTCAGCCCGCGGACCGTCTGGGGAAAGAGACCCGAGGCGAGAGACCAGGTGATGAGAAGGCCGAGGATCAGCCAGCTGAAATCGATCCAGACCTGAAAGCCGAAGATCTTGAACAGCGTAAAGCGTTTTCCGAACATCGTAAGCTCCCTCGGCGCATCGGCCGCGCGCGCCTTATTCGGACGGACTCGGAATCCTCATCCTGCTATTCCTTCGACTGCGGCTTGGGAAGAAGATTCCCAAACTTTAAGCCTTTCCTTCGCGATTCTCAGAAGAGACGGCCCCCAGACGGCCGCTGCGACGGCAACAACCATAATGATCTCGGTAATCGTCTTTTTTTTCATCGTTGACTTCCTGGGGATTTCACGACGCCTCCTGGCGAGAATATTGCCCTTCGCCATGAACCTATCCAAGAATCATGCCAACTGATTCGATAGGGGACCTCCCTTTTTTCTAGGCAGGAAAAGGTCTGCGGTAGGACATAAAAGGAAAAATGGCAAGAACAGCCCCGTTATTCAAGACAAAAATCCCATTTCGAAGGACGCCACTCCCTGGAGGGCTATTTGCGGCTCTGGGGGATCCTGCGGATTTTATATGGAGAAAGAAAATTAAGCCCCCGAGACAGGGTGTTTTAGGGCCTGACGCGCGGTATCAAATCGACCGGTTTTTTGGCCACGGCGTTAAGAACGCGCCATTTGATCATCACGACCTTCACGGCGTCGTTCACGACCAGGCACGAGACCAACGCATAGGCGAAAATCGCGAGCGTCTGCCACCAAGGCAATGGCATAAGTCCAGGGAGACCGACGAACGTCAGGACGGTGCCCGTGAGCGCATCTGCGATGATGGCCGCCACGAGGATCTTGCTGGGCATCGTCGCCCAGAACCAGCGGCGCTCCCGCGCGGACACGATGGAGAATGCGGCAAAGTAGAGCAGCGTCAGGAAGCTGAAGGTGTAGAGGGCATTATTGTTCGTCGCCAAACCGAAGTGCGACCAGCCGATCCATAAGAGGAGGAGCGCCTCCGCAACCATCGCGATGCCCAGTACCACGGAGACCGCGATGAACCCCCCGATGTTCCACGTTTCCGGTTTCCTGGACGGTCGAACGTGGTCGGTAGCCAGGGATATCTTCGCGAAGTCCGTCATGAAGACCAGCAGCAGCATCGCAAAGGCGGAGACAACGAACTTGCCGGTCACGACGAAGGCGATGGCCACGAAAGCAGCTTTCATGATTGTCCGGCTGATCTTGTTTACGATCCACGTTAGGATGCGCTGGTAGATCGTCCGCCCCTGCTCGACCAACGCCACGATGTTCGTCAGCCCCGGTTCGGTCAGGACGACGCTCGCGGCGCCCTTGGCTACGTCGGTCGCGGAGCTGACGGCGATTCCCACTTCGGCCTGGCGGAGGGCGGGCGCATCGTTGACGCCATCGCCAGTCATGCCGGTCACGTGCCCTGCGGCCTGTAGGTGCTGCACAACGATGTACTTGTCCTCCGGATATACTTCAGCGAAACCATCCGCACCCGCCAACAAGTCCACCGCCTCGTTGCCGGCCTGAGCGCCCGCCCCCTTCAGGTCCGCAACGCGCCGGATGTTGGGCAACCCGACTCCTTGACCGATCTCATGCGCTACCGGCAGTGCGTCGCCGGTGAGCATCTTTACCGGAACGCCCAAGTCCCGCAGTTCGGCGATAAGTTGCTTGGCATCCGGCCGGGGCGGATCATAGAGCGTCACCAATCCGAGCAATGCGGGGGTGCCCGTCTCGGGGCCGCGTGCTACCGCCAGGGTCCGATATCCCTTCAGTGCCGATTCGCTGACCCGCGCCTCCAACGTCTCGATCGCCGGGGGCTGGAGTCCGCAGGCCTCGGCGACGGTTCGCACGGCGCCTTTCATCACGCGTAGCCGCTGTCCGTTCTGTTCGACTACGGCTTCCGTCCGCCGGTTCTTCGCGTCGAACGGCGTGAAGGAGACCGGCGTAACCGCGGGTACGCCGTCGAAGATGTGCCGCTCTTTCGCCGCGGCAAGGAATGCCAGGTCAATCGGGTCCTGGTTGGCTTCTTGAGACGCGAGGGCGCCGGCGAACAACACATCGGGTTCCGTGGCGCGCTCCAGCGGGATCACGCCGGTGACGGCCAATTGATTCATGGTAATTGTGCCCGTCTTATCCACGCAGAGCACGTCCATCGTTGCGGCATCCTCCGAGGCGCTCAAGCGCGTGACCAGCACGCCGCGTTTTGCAAGCTCCTTCGACCCGACGGCCATGCTGACCGTGAACATGACAGGCAGGGCGACCGGCACCGCGCTCATCAACAGGACAAGCATGAGCGGGACCATCTCGAGGAGCGGCGCGCCGCGGGTCAACGATATCGCGACCACCACCCCCAGCAGCGTGCCGACGATCACGAAGAGCCGGCGGACCACCTTGGCCACAACCGCTTCGATGTGGAGCCTTGGGCGCGCCTTCTGCACGAGTTCCGTGGTGCGGCCAAAGTAGGTCTTCGCCCCGGTCAGCATGACCACGCCATTGCCTTCGGCCCGGCGGACGACGGACCCCGATGAGAGTACGTCGCCGGGCGCCTTGTCGGCGTCCTTCGACTCGCCCGTGAGGGCCGACTGGTCGACGCTCACCGTTTCGGTCAAGAGTTTCACGTCCGCCGGGACGATGTCGCCGGGGCGCACGCGGACGATATCGCCGGGGACCAGTTCACGGGCGGGAATGACCTGCCAGCTCGCGTCGCGCCGGACGCGCGCACTGACCTGCAACCGCCGCCGCAGCGTCTCGACGACGCCGGCGGCCCGATGCTCCTGCATAAAACTCAACACGGCATTGACGACCAGCAGCGCGCCCACCACGGCGAGATCAGAGAATTTTCCGAGCACCGCCGACAGCACCATGATCAGCTCGAGCATCCACGCCGATATGCCCCAAAATTTTCCGAGGAATTTGAGGACCGGGTGTCCCTTCTGCTCGGCTACTTCGTTGTAGCCGTGCTCCTTCCGGCGGACGTCAACCTCAATGCGCGTGAGACCGGTGTCGGGGTTCACATGGAGCGCCGCGAGCGTGTCGGGAACCGACGCGGATGCGATGTCGGGCACGTTCCCGATAGCCGGCTCCAAGTGTGGGATATCCACTCCCGAATTCGCTGTGATCGTCTGCTCAGCTACCCTGAACAGCAGCTTCCCGGCGTTCCGCATGAATTCGGTGAGCCGCAACAGCCTCCGGAGCTGGGTTCGCCCGAGCCGCGCGAGAGCCTGCTGACCGTATTGTGGGCGGAAACGAGCTTGATCAATTCTTCACTCCCGCACCGCTTACAGTTGAGTTGTTCCGGCTTGCCCAGGATGATAAATTCGCTGACTTCACCGCACTTTGCACAACGATACTCATAGATCGGCATATCTTCTTCTCCGCCTTCGACGGAATGTCAGTGGGAACAGCCTCCCGGACCTTGCTGATGTCCTACGCAGGCGCTCTGCACCGAGAGCTCGGGCAGTCTTCCCTCTTTCAACAGGTCCAGGTTCTGTTTCACCGTCTCCGCGGCGGAGCGGTACACCTTGATCCCATTCGCCTGGAGCCTGGTGATGGCCCCAGCCCCAATGCCCCCGACGACCACGACATCGACGTTGAATCCGCCCAGGGTCTGGACCGGATTGCAGGCCCCGTGGACGTGGCTGAGATCGTTATTGTTGACCGTCACCGCCTGATCGGTCTCGGAATCCACGACGATAAATGCAGGAGCAGAACCGAAATGACCATAAACCACACTCTCAACGCCTTCATCTTTTTGAACTGCGAAACAGACTTTCATGTTTGACCTCCTTGGTCTGGATTTGTCTCAATTCGTAATGCCTTGCCGTAGACGATGGCTTCTGCGATCTTGCCGTGGGCCTTGTTCAAGATCCTGCCGAAGGTCGCCCGCGATACCTTCATCTCGGTCGCGGCCTCTTCGTGGTAGCGTCCTTCGTAGTCGGCGAGCCTGATCGCCTCGAGTTCATCGAGGCTCAGGGATATCTCCTCGAGTTGGAACATGGGAATTCCCCTCGGCTTAAAATAGAAAGCATTGGGGGTGCAATTAATACATCTGCACTTCTTCGGCCTTGCCATGCTGACATTATAAGCATATGCTCATAACAATGTCAACCATAAATTTCTGTGCGTCCTCAAAAAGGAAATAGAGGCCATTTTTCGAGAAGCGAGGGCCTCAAAATCTCGCGGGGCGGGAAGCGTACGAAAGCGTGTTTGAAGATTAGGTTCTTTGGAAGCGCCATCCATTTGTTCATTGACCACATGATTATGCTCTGCGTATGATAAAATATCCTCGACCTCCAATAGAGGCAAAAACATGTTTGACCGAAGACAAAAAACATGGGAGGGCATTCTGCTTTCCATAGGAAACCGAACGCCGACGATTAGAGCGAAATGGACGGCCATGGAAGATCGTGAGGATATCGTCCGGAGAAAGGCCTCGTTTCTTGTTCGGACAGAGCACTACTTGAGCCTGGGCTATGACCGGTTTGCGGCGGCGGATTTTGTGGTCAAGACGGGTGGACGGCTTTCGGGCCCTGCTCTGGATATCGGCACAGGCAAGGGACTTACGGCCATGGCCATGGCCCGCCGGGGATTAGATGTGGTCTCGGTGGATCCTGATGCGGATGAACAAGCCTTGGCCTTTCTCTTGGCCGCGGAGGAGGGCTTGAAAGATCGTATTTGTTTTGTCCGGGGAGATGCATCCATGTTGCCCTATTCCGAAGATCATTTCGGCTGCGCCGCCCTGGTGGATGTCCTCCACCATTTGCAGGATCCGGTACCGGTGCTTGAAGAGGCGGCCAGAGTTCTGAAGCCATCCGGAATTTTGATCCTGGCGGACTTCTCGCCGGAAGGATTCGAACTTGTCGCTCGGGTGCACCAAGAGGAGGGGCGGGAGCATCCCGTCAGCGGCGTGACGCTGGAGTCGGCAGCGTCGTTTCTTTCCGGGAGAGGGTTCGAGGTTGCGGTTCGCCTGAGCGGTCACAAGCACGATGTGATCGTGCTTGCGAAAAGGACAGGAGAAGGGGTATGAGGACTGATGCCGACCTACCGGCCATTCGATACGCGGGAGACCCGGAAGGCCGAGTTGAAGGCGGCCAGGACCGGCTGCACGGGAAAGATCGAGCTCAACGAAGTGCCGACGCGGAGACCCGGCGGCGGGACGCTCAAACGATCCATTTGCGCTTGATGTTGACCAGGCTCGCCGCGAATAGGCCGGCGCAGAAGACAGCCAAGATAAACAAGTCGAGCCCGAACGGCATTCGATTGCCGCCATGGACGGCTCCGTGGAGAACGTCGGCGCCGTAAGTGAGAGGCAGCAGGGAGGACAGGGGCCGAAGGAACAATGGCAGCTTATCGATAGGGAAGAACAGACCGCACAGGAAAATCATGGGAAAGCGGAAAAAATTGGAAAAAGTCTGGGCCTCGAACACCTCGCTGACGGCAACGGCGATGAAAAGGCCCAGAAAGGTCGATGCCGCCGCAATCATCACAGCCGCGGCTATAAAAACGCCCCACCTCACCCCCGACAGGTCGGTGATGAACGCGGCCACGAAGACCGGGACGAAAGCATTGGCGATCCCGAACACAATCGCCCCTAAGGTCTTGGCCAGCATCAAGTGCTCCAGGGCGATAGGGGCGAGCAGCAGGCGGTCAAACGAACGGCCTTTCTTTTCGAAAGTCACGGTCACAGCCAGCAACGATGTCGTGCCGAAGAGGATGGAAACGCCGACCAGGCCGGGAAGCAATGTCCGGATACTCTCCACGCCGCTCCCCGACTTGATGAAAAACATCCCCGTCCAGGCGAGCGGGAAGATCAAACCCCAGCTGATGTTCGGCGGCTTCAGGTAATAGGTCCGCACGTCCTTGATCAAAATGTTCCAGAAGGCGATCCACCGTTTCATGGGCCGCCTCCGGTTCTTTCCTTCTCTTTCCGCAGGGCGTCCGCCTCGATCCCCGTGATCCGAACGAAGACCTCCTCGAGGGACGGCCGCATTCTCCGAGCCTCGGTGACATCGGCGCCCTGATCCTCGAAAAAACGCACCAGCGGACCGACATGAATGGGCTCGCCGGCCTTGACCCTTATCAACCCTTGGCCGAACTCCTCGAACTCAAGGGCGGGAAAGGCCGCGGCGCTCTTTTGAAGCAGATCCGGAACGGCGTTCGCGAAGGCGATCTCCATGATGTGTTTTTCTTGTTCCGGTTGAACGAGGTTCTTGACCGTGTCGATCCCCACGATCCGTCCCGCGACGATAAAGGCGATGCGGTCGCAAAGCCGCTCGGCTTCCTCGATATAGTGGGTGGTCAGGAAAATCGTCGTCCCGGTTCCGTGCAGGTCCGCGATGAGCCGGCGGATCTGCCTGGCGTTGGCCACGTCGATGCCCGTAGTCGGTTCGTCCAGGAACAGGATTCTCGGGTCGTGGACGATCCCGGCCGCGATGGTGAGTTTTCGTTTCATGCCCCTGGAATAGCCGGCGAATTTGCGTTCCGCCGCTTCCGTCAGCCCGAACGCGTCCAGCAGTCCCCTCGCCCGCTCCCGGCGCTCCGCTTTGCCCATGCCGTAGAGAGCCGCGCAGAAGCACAAGTTGTCAAAGCCCGTCAACTCGGGATAAAGATTGCTCTCGTCCGGGACAACACCGATAAGGTGTTGAGCCCCCCTGGGGTGTTTGCGGCAATCGACTCCTGCGATTCGGATCGCCCCCGAATCCGGCTTGGCGAGGCCCGTGAGGATGTTGATGGTGGTTGTCTTTCCCGCTCCGTTGGGCCCGAGAAAGCCGAAGAGTTCGCCCTCACGGACATCGAAATCAACGCTCGACAGAGCCTGGACGCCCTCGAAGCTCTTTGCCAGACCCTTGACGTCGATGAGACTGCCGGCGGTATCCATCATCGTCAACCTGCCTGCTCCGTTCCGGCCATTGCCTTCGCGATCTGGATTCCCAGGAGCCGGGCGCCGGTCTCCGTCTTCATCGACACGGTGGACGGCTCGGTGACCAAGCCTTGGCCTCTGGAAACGCTTATTCTGTCGACGCCCACGTTCACCTCAGCCTCGCCCTCAATACACAGGAACACAACATAGAACGTCATGTCGCATTTCGGCAGGCTCTCACCGGGAGCGAGGTCTATGACCCGCATCTTGAACTCGGGCGTTTCATAAAATACGTTCTTCTCCCTATGGCCGTATTCGTGGGCATCCATTTGAGCCATATCGAACTTTTTCATGAAGGTCTTTTCGTCTCTGTTTTGTCCTTCGCTGCGCGGGGATGGCTCTTTGATGGTCCATGGCATTTCTTGATTTTCTCGAAACAGCAATCCCTGGGTTTGCCCTTTGGTTGCTCCGGTTTCTGGCAGCAGCTACCTTTCTCGCACATGTTTAGGCTCCTTTGGTTGGGTTACCGCGCTGGCGCTGGCCCACAAGTCGAAAAAAGAGAGGACATCCTCTACTTCTTCAGCTCCAGCAGGCTTCTTGCGGTTTGGCTCCATTCGGCCAACGTCGTCTCGTTCACGCGGTAATGAACAAAATAGCCTCGTTTCTCCGCCGTAACGATCTCCGCGTCCCGCAGAACACGCAGGTGCTGCGAGACCGCCGCCGGCGTGATCTCCAGGGCACGGGCCAGGGCGTTGACGCACAGAGACCGACGCTTGAGCAGGTCAATCATCCGCACTCGCGTGCTTACCGAAAGCACCTTGAAAATACGCGCCTGTTTTTCCGAATCGTTCACTGCGATTTATTCCATTTGATTAAGTAACAACGCATATACTTTAGACCTCGCGACGACGGATGTCAATCGAAAGCCGTGCCGGTCGCGGAGCCCACACAATTTCCAGAGCCTCGGGAATTATGGGAGAGGATATAGGCGGAACGATTCTCTTGTCTTGGCATATCCTCGAAAAACGCACGCTAAAAGACGAGGTTAAACAAGAACCCGACGATCATAATCCCCGTCCCGACGACGCCGACAAAGATGAGGATCAGCGGTAGCTTCAGGACCTTTTTTAGGATGATCGTTTCCGGAAGCGACAGACCGATGACCGACATCATGAAGGCCAGGGCCGTTCCGAGCGAAGCTCCCTTCTCAAGCAGAGCCTGAACGATGGGAATGATGCCGGCGGCATTCGAATAAAGGGGGATGCCGATCAGGACGGAAAGCGGGACGGACCACCAGGCCGACTTGCCCATGATCGCGGCCATGAAGTTCTGGGGCACGTAGCCGTGGACGGCGGACCCGACGGCGATCCCGCCGACGATGAAGGGCCAGACGCGGCCTACGATGTCCCGGACGGCTTCGGTCCCGGCCGCAACACGCTCCCGGAAAAGCGTCCCGCCGTTTTCGGAAAGCACGTTCTGGGCCTTGATCTCGTAAACCCAAGGCTCGACGAAGCGTTCGAGTTTAAGCCGACCGATGGTCCAGCCTGCCGTTATGGCGATGACGAGCCCCGTCGAGACATAGAGGAGCGCGGTTTTCCAGCCGAAAAGGCCGAAGAGCAGCACGACCGCGACCTCGTTGATCATCGGGGCGGCGATAAGAAACGAAAACGTGATGCCCAGCGGAATGCCCGATTCGACGAAACCTAGGAAAAGGGGAATGGCGGAGCACGAACAGAACGGCGTCACGATCCCAAGGCCCCCGGCCATTATATTGCCCACGAAAAGGGACTTGCCTGCGAGGAGACGCCGGGTTCTCTCGGGGGAGAAATAGGTCCGGATGATGCCGACTGTGAAAACGATCAGAACGAGAAGCATGAGGACCTTCGGGACCTCGTAAAGGAAGAATCGCAACGTCTCGGTAAGGCGCGTTCCCGGGGGCATTCTCAACAGGCCGAAGACGACGGCATCCGCTCCTTTGCTCAAGTATAGATAAACGGCAATCCAAGCCGGCGCCAACAAAAGAATCCACCATTCTTTGCCGGCCGGGGCCCGTCCTTTTACAGGTACGCAGCAATTTTCCATGATCATTGCCTCACTATATAAACTTTACATGATCATATTATCATATTAGATATACTTGCCCGTGTCAAGCATATTAGGATTTTCCCCGGTTCATGCTTGACATAATATGAAATATATGAAAATATATTCATTCGAGAGAATAAGATGAAAGAGATTATCAAATCCTTCAGGGCTCTTTCCGATCCCACCCGGCTGAGGATCTTCCTTCTCCTTCTAAAGAGGGACCTCTGCGTCTGCGAGCTGACATTTATTCTTGAGATGTCACAATCGAGAATATCCCACCAGCTCCGGCTCCTCAGGGATGCCGACCTTGTCCAGGACAAACGAGAAGGAAGGTGGATCGTCTATACTATTCCGCCGGGCACCCGGCAAACCCTCGAGCCCATCCTCCGGCAGTTGGCCGGTCCGGAATCGGCCGGCTCGGAATCCGTTCTCCGGGACACGGAGCGTCTCGACGCATGCCTCCGAGAGAACGTCCGTAAGAGGCGTGAAGAGGGAATCGTTCAGCCTGCCGTTTGAATGGCCGGGATTGAACGAAACGGGAAAGAAAGGAAACCGGGTTCTCAGTTTCCGTCTTGAAGTACAGAATACTAAACAACTCAGGAGCATGAGATGGACATAAAAATTTTGGGTCCGGGCTGCCCGCGATGCGGAGAGCTCGAAAAGCGGACGATGAACGTGCTCGCCGAAATGAACGTCGCCGCGAGTGTCGAGAAGGTCACCGATATTCGACAAATCATGACCTACGGAGTTCTTGGGACGCCGGCCCTGGTCATCAACGGCAGCGTCAAGTGTGCCGGCCGGATCCCGCGGCCCGAGGAGATCAAGAAATGGATTCAGGAGGCTCAGTCATGAAAACACCCTCGGTTTTCGTCCCGGCTTTAATTCTAGGGCTTTTTGCCGCGGCCGCCTGTGGCGGGAAATCTCAAGCGGCCGCGCGTCCTGAGGGCGTCAAGGCCCCCAAGGGTCAGGTCCTGGTCACGAATAGCCTGGACGTGGATTTTTCCGGCTATAAGGTGACATTTATCGAGCTCGGCGCGGACCGCTGCATTCCCTGCAAGCAAATGCAGCCGATCATGAAGGAAGTCGCGGCCGAGTTTCCCCAAGACGTCCAGGTGGTATTCTACGACGTCTGGAAAGACCCTACCCCGGCGGAGAAGTACGGCATCCAGCTCATTCCCACCCAAGTCTTCCTGGACGCGAAGGGCAAAGAGTTTCATCGCCACGTAGGCCTCTACCCCAAGGAGGAGCTTGTCGCGCTGCTGGTCGGGAAGGGCATCAAAAAGTAGGCGGCCAGGCGATGCAAGGCTTGTTCGGCGACACGGCCCTTCTCATTCAGCACAATCCTTGGCTGGCTCTTGTCGCGGTTTTCGTAGGGGGAATCATGACGGCTTCCAACCCCTGCGTATTGGCCATGATCCCTTTGATGGTGGGCGTTGTCGCCGGGTCAAAGGAACCCGGGCTTAAAAGAACATTCGTCTTTCCCTTGTTCTTCATCTTTGGACTATCGGTCACATTTACGGCCCTGGGCCTTATTTCGGCCCTGATGGGGCGTATGTTCGGCAATGTGGGCGGCTTCTGGAAGTATCTTGTGGCCGCGGTCTGCCTTGTTATGGGACTCCAGCTTCTTGGGGTGCTAAGGCTCGAGCTCCGGCTCCCTCAGGTATTGAACGTCAGAAAAGGCGGAAGATTAGGAGCCTTTCTCCTCGGTCTCCTGTTCGGAGTTGTCTCGACCCCCTGCGCCGTCCCCATTCTGGCCGTCCTTCTGGCTTTTGTGGCCCAAAAAGGGAATGTCTTATACGGCGGGCTGCTGCTTTTTGTTTATGCCCTGGGTCACTCCGGGCTCATCCTCGTCGCCGGAGCATCAATGGGAGCCGCAAAACGGCTGATCGAGTCCAGGGGACTGCGACAGACAAACCTCCTTCTGCAGAAAGCCGCGGGCGTGATCGTCATCCTCGTCGGCGCCTATTTTCTGTTTTATCTGCCATGAACTCCGGAAGGCCGGGTAAGAAAAATCGTTAAAGATGCTTATTCAAAAGATCAAGATAACGGAAATCATGCCGTGTCTCGCGGATCCGGAAAAAATCCGGTTCATCGCCTATTTCGATACAGATGTTTCGGCTGTTTTGCCCTATCTCAACGCGGTCCTGAAAGGGGCGATCTACAACCATTGCGGCAAAACTTTGACCTTACGAAAGGAAGGCCGGCTCATCTCTCTTCATCCCAACCGGATCACCGCCGGAAAGGTCCTCGATGAAAAGGACGCCGCCGAGATCATCGAGTGGATCCAAGACCGAATCAACGAATGCTGGTCGAATCGAGCGGAAATCGCGCCGAACTTCGATCGGAGATCAAAGCTCGGGGCTCTCGATATTTTCAAGCTCTTGCCCGGGACAAACTGCCGGAAATGCGGAGAGCTGACGTGCCTCGCCTTTGCCGTCCGCCTGTCGGGAGAGAACGTCGGCGTTATGGAGTGCCGCGAGCTTTTCCTCGGAGCCAATACGGAAAAGAGGATGGAGCTGCTGAGCCTGCTCAAGGCTTCGGGGTATGAGGTTCCGAGCCTCTTCGTCTCGAGGAGCAGTTGAATGCACATTTCGATATTCTTATGCTTGAAAGGAACCGCCAATGACCGAACGCGCCGGTAAAAAATTATCATTCCTCGACCGCTATCTGACGCTGTGGATCTTCCTGGCGATGGCCTTCGGAGTCGGTCTCGGCTATTTCGTCCCGGCTGTCGTCGGCTTCATCAACATGTTTCAGTCCGGCACGACGAACATCCCGATCGCCATCGGCCTCATCCTGATGATGTACCCTCCTCTGGCCAAGGTCAAATACGAAGAGCTCGGCGACGTTTTTCGCAACGTCAAGGTCCTTTCGCTGTCCCTCATCCAGAATTGGGTCATCGGCCCGATCCTCATGTTCGCCCTGGCCGTCATTTTCCTCCACGGTTACCCCCATTACATGTACGGGCTGATCATGATCGGACTGGCCCGCTGTATCGCCATGGTCATCGTTTGGAACGAGCTGGCTAAAGGCGATACGGAGTACGCAGCCGGCCTCGTTGCCTTTAATTCGATCTTCCAGGTCCTCTTCTTCTCGGTGTACGCCTATGTCTTCATCACAATCCTTCCGACCTGGCTGGGCCTCAAGGGCACCGCCGTGAACGTGACCATTGGCCAGATCGCGGAGAGCGTATTTATCTATCTCGGCATCCCCTTCCTCGCCGGCGTCATCACCCGGTTTTCCATGCTCAGGATCAAGGGGAAGGCCTGGTATGAGCAAAAGTTCATCCCCCGGATCAGCCCCATCACCCTCATCGCCCTCCTTTTCACGATCGTCGTCATGTTCTCGCTCAAGGGCGAGTTTATCGTCAAGATCCCGCTCGACGTCCTGCGCATTGCCGTGCCGCTCCTGTTCTATTTCGTGATCATGTTTCTCGTCTCGTTCTACATGGGGCGGAGAATCGGAGCGGATTACTCCAAGACGGCGACGCTGTCCTTCACCGCCGCGAGCAACAACTTCGAGCTCGCCATAGCCGTGGCCGTAGCCGTTTTCGGCATCAATTCCGGAGAGGCGTTCGCGGCTGTCATCGGGCCCCTGATCGAAGTGCCTGTCATGATCGGCCTGGTCAACGTAGCGCTTTATTTCCAGAGGAGATATTTTCAGAATCGGGTAATGGCCTGAGCGGCTCGGAAAACATCCAGCGCGACGCAAGCCGAGGTCAAACGGAGCCCATGAGAGAGCTTGACGAGATTCGCGAAAACGGGACCGGGACGATTCCGCCCGCGCGCACTAGAACGCATCGTCTCCTCCTCGGCAAAAATAGCCGCCTGGAGCTGCCGCCCGCAATTCTAAGAAAATTGGGATATTCGGCCGGTGACAAGCTCGAAATTGTCGAGGACGACGGAAAGGTCGAAATCCGTCCCAACCTCCACAGTCTGGCTCGCGTTTATATTGAGCCGACCTCGCGGTGCAACCTGCGCTGCCGGACATGTATCCGAAAAACGTGGAATGAGCCACTCGGAGAAATGGACTTAGAAACGTTCGATAGGCTCATCGCTCAGCTCAAACGATTCGAGTATCTCGATTCGGTGATGTTCGGCGGGTTCGGCGAGCCGATGATCCACAAGGACATCCTGGGAATGATCAGGAGAATCAAGGCTCTCGGCGTCCGCGCGGAAATGACGACGAACGGAACGCATCTGGACGAGCCGATGCTCGGGGAGCTGTACGACAGCCGCCTGGATATCCTGTGGGTTTCTTTTGACGGGACGGAGAATGCCGTCTTCGAGAGCATCCGGCAGGGGGCGAATTTCCAGCGCATCGTCGACAGTCTGCAAACTCTCAAAAAAATGAACGCCCGCGATCATCACCGGCTTCACGTCGGCATCTCTTTCGTCGTGATGAAGAAAAATGTAGACGATCTGAAACATATAGATGAGTTGGCCCGGTCGGTCGGCGCCGAAACCGTCCTCGTAAGCAACGTGCTTCCCTACAGCGAGGAGCTGGAAAAAGAGATGCTCTGTCTCCTGACACTCACGACCGAGACCTTCACCGCTTCAGAGCTGAAGACGGAGATCAGTCTCCCACGGCTCGACGTTTCGCCCGTCACTCGCGACGCGCTTTTCAGTCTGCTGCGGGGGTGCGGAAGCCTTTCCATCATGGGGAACAGAATTTCCGCGGAGACGCGCCGGTGCCGGTTTATCGAGGACCGGACGACCTTCATTCGCTGGGACGGAAAGGTGAGCCCCTGCATGGGCCTCCTGCACTCGCATAAAACGTTTCTCTACGGCAACGAGAGGGCGGTGCGGAGCTACACGCTCGGGGACGTAAACGACAAACCACTCCGGGAGATCTGGGATTCAAACGAATACAAGGACTTTCGCGAAAAACTCCGCGCTTTTAATTTTTCGCCCTGCCACGTCTGCGGAGGATGTAGTCTTCTCGAAAAAAACGAAGAGGATTGCTACGGAAATACGTTTCCCGCCTGTGGCGGGTGTCTCTGGGCCGAGGGGATCATTCAGTGTCCCTGAGGAGCCCGTTTCGATCGCGACGCCCGAGGAGGACGGCATGACCGAATTTCTTGAAACGACCTATGATAAGTTTATTTTTCGGGTAAAGGAGGGAAACTTCTACAGCCGTGACGAATTCTGGGCGGATATTCGGGACTCGGTAGCCACGGTCGGGGTCACCGATTTCTTGCAGAAAGCCAGCGGCGACATCACCTATTTGGTGATGGTAGAGCCCGGAACGACTGTCAGGCAGGGTGAAGGAATGGGCCGGATGGAAACAATCAAAGCCGCGTTGGACCTCGTTTCCCCGGTAAGCGGCCGAGTGATCGAGGTCAATCCCGAGATGGAGGCGAGCCCTCACCTCATTAATCTCGATCCGTACGGAAAAGGGTGGATTTATCGGATCGAGGTCGCCGATCCGGAGGGCGCGAAGCTCTCGCTTCTTTCGGCTGCCGATTATTTCGAGCTCATGAAACAAAAAATCCAGGGTGAGGCGGAAAAACTCCATGGATAAAAACCAGAAGAACAAGGTCGTCGTGCTGGCCTGCAGCGGCATCGGCAAAACGTACGGCGCCTTGGCCCGCGACACGGCCCAGGAGCTGGCGGAATGCGTCCGGCCCGGCACGGTCATCCTGACCTGCCTGGCCAGACTGGTCATGGACGATCCTGAGGCTCGCCTGATCTTGTCGGGGAATCCGGTGATCACGATAGACGGCTGCCCCCGGGATTGCGCAAAGCGGACCGTGGAATCGACCGGCAAAAAAGTTGCCGAGGCCTGCCAGGTCGTCAGGTTTTACGCAGCTCATAAGGACCTCAAGCCCGAAGGTCTCGCTCAGTTGAACGAAGCCGGCCGAAAACTCGCCCGGATCGCCGCCGAGGAGCTGGCCGCGACCGTAGATAAACTCGCGGCGGAGTCCGACAGATGAAAATCGAGTTTAAGAAGGTCGGCCTGATCTCCTGCAGCGGTGAGGAACTGCCCGGCGGGACCCTGAGCCGGATCGCTTGTCGCAGAGTCCTTGATGAATATAAACCGAGCGAAACGGTGACCATCTGTCTGCCTCTGTTTATTGCCGGCGGCGAGGAAGAAAGGACCTTCGCCGCCAACCATCCGACGGTCACCATAGACGGCTGCGAAAAGCTCTGTGCCGCCAAGGCTACCGAAAAGCTCTCTGCGAAACCGCGAAAGGCGCTGCTGGTTCCCGAGATTCTCAAGAAACGGAGAGCCTCTCCTCCCAAGAAGCTCCGGTGCTTTGGGCCCGACGAAGAAGACGCTGTCCGGGCCGTAGCGCTGGAGATAGCCGAGGCTGTCGAAGAGGTCCTGAAGGAGGAGAAGGATCGATGACGATTTACAAAAATAGGACGGAATGGCGCGGCGGACATCTCGGTTTTCTCCACTGCCAAAACGGCGTTAGCCTGGAATTCTCGGCTCCCCCCGATCTTCACGGCGCTTCCAATGTCCTAACGCCTGAGGACGCATTTCTAGCGGCAGCCAACACGTGCTATTTCCTGATGGTCGTTTGGGCCGCGGAGAGGTTCGGAATCAAATTCATTTCCTTCGCGTGCGAGGCCGAAGGAGTCGTCGAGACTTTTTTTGACAAGACATCCTGGTTTAAGGTTGTTACCCTCTGTCCCGAAGTCGAAGCCACGGGCGTTTCTCTCGAGACCGTCAAGCGCGCCCTCGATTTAGCCTTGAAATATTCAACAATCTGTCAGTCCCTGAAATCAGAAGTCCGAGTCAAGCCAACAATCATCATTCGCTAAGAGATATTACGCGCGGGAAATCCGAAACTGGAAGGGGCGCCTTCCCAACGCAGGCAAACCTGCGCGAAAGGAATAGGAAAGGCGCTCAGCCACGCACTTGTTTTTTTATCGTAGGTTATTTTATCCGGTTGCCGATCTTCATCGACTCAAGCGCTTTCACCTCCCCACGATCCGTCTGGTCTATCTGAAGCGGCGTGATGGAGATATAGCCGTTGCGGAGGGCCCAGACGTCGTTCTTGTCCGTTCCCGGCTCATGGTCCTTATAAGAGTTCCAGTAATAAACCAGGCCGGAGGGATTCACTCTCCTCTCATAGAACTCGATCGGTGCGCGCGTGTCCTGAGGCACTACGAGGACGCCTTTGATCTTGTCCTTCGGCAAGTTGGGGACGTTCACGTTGAGGAACGTCCCGGGGTTTATGGGTTTATCCTTGAGCGCCTTGATGAGATCGACGATGAATTCGGCAGCCGGACCGTAGTCCATGGTCTTCCCTCTAGCCAAGTTGATAGCGATGGAAGGGATGCTTTTGAAGGCCGCCTCTCGGGCGGCGCCGATCGTCGCGGAATAAAACGTCACCGTCCCAACGTTTTCTCCCCTGTTTATCCCTATGATGACGAAGTCGGGCACTTCCTTGAGTAGGGAGTCCAAGGCCAGTCTGACGCAGGTGGCAGGCGCGGCTTTAATGCTGTACCATTTCGAGCCCTCTCTCTCCGACTCCGTGACGAAGATCGGATCCTGGGACGTGACGCTGTGGCTGGCGCCGCTCGTGTTCTGAATCGGAGCGGCGACTGTTACTGTGCCGATCCTGGACAGACGTTCAAAGAGCGCGACGACCCCTGGCGCTTCGATGCCGTCGTCGTTGGAGATAAGGATCTTCAACGGCGCCTGGCCAAAGAGCAGCAGAGCGCCGCCGATCAGGATCAAGAAGACCGCGTTCAGAATGACGAGGGCGCAGGTTTTTCGTTTCAACGCGCACTCCTTTCGTCGCCTGAGAATTGATTTGCCCAGAACATGTTCACTCTCCGCAAACTATTTTCACTTTCAGTCATGTTGAAAATATCGATCAAGGGAGTCGAAGTAGCGTCCATAAGAACACCTCTCGACAGAATCTATCGGGTAGGAGTCATCAGCCCAGCGGGCGTATTAAGGTGGACACCATCACCTTTATGAAAATCGTACATGATCTTGGCGCAGATGTAAATGATGTCTTTCAGGTTTAGAAAACCCCTGTGATCACCAACGCAGCGGTCAAGTTCACCGAATTCATAAGCCCAAGGCTTTATGTTAAAATTCAAGACAAGAGAGGTATAAAGATGAAGAAGCAAGGAACTTGGACCGCTACCTTTCTCCTGCTCATCCTTCTCCCGCTTTCCTTGTTTGCCCAGGGGCCAATATCCGGGGAGCCGAAGAACGACCCGGCGCGATATTTCTCGCTCTCGATTCGCTATGCTCCGGCCGCTCAGACGATTCCCGCCCGGGCGGACTTCTCGGCGCCCGCTCCCTCAACTCCACCGGCGCCGGAGAAGTTCACGTTCAAATCCTTGACCGGGGATTTTCTGAAGGACGCCGGCCAGATCTGGAGCTACCCGGCCCACATCCGGACTCGGGACATCCTGCCGATCGCAGGCCTCGCGGTCCTGACCGGGCTTCTGATCAGGAACGACAAGGCGATCTATCGGGGGATCAATGATTATGGGGACAGCCACGCTTGGGTCAGGGCCGTCAGCCCGGTCATTAACGAGATGGGATCCTCCGGGGCTTGGGGAACAGCTGCCGCATTCCTCTGTGTCGGCCTGATCGCCAAGGACGACAAGGCCGTCGAGACGGCGGCCCTCGCTTCGAGCGCCATGCTGCAGAGCGGGATCCTGGTCACGTTCCTCAAGGGGCTCGCCGGGCGGCAGCGCCCGTTCATGGCCGATGCGGTTGACCACTGGTCTGGGCCGGTCGGATTTTTCAAGAGGTTCGGATCGGGGCAATTTGGAAAATATGATTCCTTCCCCGGGGGACACTCGGTCACGGCTTTCAGCCTGGCTACGGTCGTGGCCATGGAATATCAGAAGAGCGTCTGGGTGCCCATTCTGGCATATACGACGGCCACGGGCGTAGCGCTGGCGCGGGTGACCGAGAAAAAGCACTGGCTCTCGGACTGTCTGGTGAGCAGTGTCCTCGGCCACGTCATCGGCCGATTGGTCGTGCTCAACCACCGCAACCGCTACCACGTGCTCCCCTCGGCCGGAGTCGTCCACGGCTCGCTATCCTTTGCCGTCACCTTTTCCTCCCATTAGCGCCGGCTCTTGACCTGAGCGCTGAGCAAGGTGTATATTAATTTCTCATCAAGGTGATGGAGTTCGCCTGAATCGCTTTCCCGCAAGCTGATAACTCCTATGAGCGAAGCGTGCGCAGGAGGTTAGCTTGAAAGCGGACGTCATACCTCTCGTCCTCGGAGCATTGGTTTTTTTCTCCAGCCTTATTTCCCTGAAACTCGGCCTTTCCGTCGCCATCATCGAAATCCTTGTGGGCACGGCAGCAGGCAATCTGGGCTTGCGTCCGGAAGAATGGATGACCTACATGGCGGGTTTCGGCGGCATTATCCTCACCTTTCTTGCCGGCACGGAAATCGACACCCGCGTGATGAGGGAAAAATTCAAGGAAAGCTTTCTCATCGGGGCGCTTTCATTCCTCGTTCCGTTTGCCGGTATTTTCCTTTATACGTATTTCGCGGCGGGTTGGAGTTTAAAAGCTTCGCTTATCGCGGGAACGGCGTTGTCGACCACGTCGCTGGCGGTCGTTTATTCCGTCCTCGTCGAGACCGGTCTATCAAAAACGGCGATCGGAAAACTGCTCATGGCCTCCACGTTCGTGACCGACATGGGCACGGCCCTGGCCCTGAGCATTCTCTTTGTCAAGCCGACTCTCTATACATTGATATTTCTTTCCATATCCCTGAACGTCATCTACCTCGCCGACAAATTATCACGCCTCGTCTTCACCAATCCGTTGCTCAGGAATAAGGTCATCGAGCCGGAGATCAAATACGTTTTTCTCCTCTTGCTGACGTTCATGTTTTTTGCCAACCTCGGTGAGGGCCACGCCGTTCTTCCCGCCTTTCTCCTGGGGCTGCTCATGTCCCGCCATTTCAAAGAAACGGCGGAATCGCGCGTCGTCGGAAACCGGTTGAGAACCGTGGCCTACGCGGTCATCACGCCGGTTTTCTTCATCGTCGGCGGGATGAAAGTCTCGCTTCCCCTCATCGCTACGGCGCTGGGCCTTTTCGTTATTC
>Ga0315282_10006637_pt1 | contig 19280 bp, 19 predicted proteins | sample YL17G07_20_MG_FD_203693 | JGI IMG/M metagenome (GOLD analysis project Ga0315282, IMG submission 203693) | Sediment microbial communities from Yellowstone Lake, YNP, Wyoming, USA - YL17G07_20 | ecosystem: Environmental > Aquatic > Freshwater > Lake > Sediment | place: USA: Wyoming | collected... | reverse complement strand
GGTGGGAATTGTGACTTGCCACAGAGTACTGCGACCATCTTGCAGTTTTCCCAGCCGCGCTCCAGAAAGTCAATCGGCTTACCGACGGCTTCCATAATGGCATGTCGCATTGAGTACGACTTCTCGAAGCTTTCCTGGCTGTTGATTGAGACGATTCCAAGGTCGATGTCTGAAAACTGATCCTTGTTCTCATCGATTACGGAACCCGAGAGAAAGACGCCCTGCACGCTTTCCTCACTCCCAATCGTCTTGACAATCGACTCGACGATTTTTCGATGGTCGATCAAAGTCATTCGGACGGGATAACAATGAGCAAATCAGATAATGCTTTGGTCAACGGCGGAATGGCGCTGTGTTTGTGTTGATTCTCGTAATTACAGTCATTAATACATAGGCGCAAAGAATAGTCCACCGAGACCGCTGAAGGACACGGGTTGCACGACGTTGAGCACGGAAACGGGGCATCATGACGTATTGGTCATTGGTGCAGGCATCATTGGACTTTGCTCAGCCTATCACATCAAAAAGGACAACCCCGATCTCTCGGTCCTAGTCATAGACCGCAGCTCCGCACCAGGCCAAGGAGACACAGCCAAGAGCGTAGCGGCCGTTCGAGACATGTTCACGTCGGAGGTCAACCGGCTCTTTGCAAGCAGTACGATTGATTTCTACAGGCACGTCCAATCCGAGCTCGGATTCAATCTCAACCTGGAACTGATCGGTTACCTTTGGTTGCTCAATGAAAAGCAATTCAAGGGGTTTGAGGCGATCGAGGATGGAATGCGAAAACAGGGAATACGTTTCCGCACATTCGAGCGAGAAGAACTCACTCACCTAATACCGGACTTGGTCCTGGATCCAGCGTCTGAGCAGAGCAAGATCATCGGCATGGATAGCATATTCAAAGCCGTACAGGGATTGGATTGCGGGACCGTTTCGCCGGAATCCATCGCCAAGTTCTACGAGAACGAATTCAAGAAGATGGGTGGCGAATTCCAGTTCGGAATAGAAGCCAAATCCATCCGCATAGACGCGAAGAATCGACTCGACCTGCCAGGAGAACCGTATGTTTGGCAGGATAAGGTGTTCCGAGGAGTCGAAACGAATCACGGATACATATCCGCAGATACGCTCGTGATCGCTGCAGGATCAAGAACCCCTCTTCTGCTCGACCCAATCGGCATCGACTGTTTCATGAAACCCAAGAAGAGGCAGGTGTTCCAGATTCGCGGGAGAAGCTTGGATAGGCTCATGACAACTAAGGGATTCAACGAACAAAACACGGTTCCCTTCACGATACTCCCGAAAGGCGGCGTCTACTTCCGCCCTGTCCGGGGAGAGAAGAGTTTCTGGGTGGGCGCGGCTGACGATATCGGTCGTCCCTTCATGTTTGAGGAAGAACCGAACGCTGAGGAATCCTACTACACCTACAACATCTATCCAATCCTTAGCGAGTACCTCCCATGTTTCGCAAACCTGCGACCTGCAAACTCATGGGCAGGATTCTACGACATCAACTCCCTCGACTCCACACCTGTGATTGATCGCATCAGCAACTGCATCCTAGCCACCGGCATGAGTGGAAGCGGAATCATGAAAGCGGACGCGGTGGGACGCGTCGCTGCTGCAGTCTTCAAGGATGAGAGTGAAGCTGTATTGTTCGGGGACCGCAGAATTTCTGCATCGCGAGTTGGATTGACGAATCGATCGGTGGGTAAAGAGGAATTCGTTCTCTGAATCCCATCGGGAATAGTCCTTGACAAATAGACTTTAAGACTGGAAAGGTTTGCGTATTGGCGGATGCCTCGGTGGCTCAGCCTGGTAGATGCTATCAAGAAACACGGCAACGGAAAGCGGCCGCCTCGTAAACGAATCAAGAGAGCGGCAGGTCGCGGGTTCAAACCCCGCCCGAGGCTCCAAACTAACTGCGAACTTGAATCAAATTGTGTAGAACTTTCGCGACTCGGCTGCGGCGCCCCATGAACATTTCGAGAGGGTGTGGGACAACCGAAAGTTGGGTGTGGGACACCTTGGGGCCTTCTTGTGAGACTTGGCCGCAGCTACATGACCAGAGTTGTGTTGGTTAAGTTCTCAAGGTGTGCTACACATTGTTTGGGTGTTATGCACCTAAGACTCGTGACGCGGGAATTCCAACTACAAATTCAACTAGGTATTTCGAAAAGAAGCGAGATATGAAACTAGAAATTCCAGCCTTGCGATTGCTCAACTTCACATTTTTGTGGTTTACGTTTTGATGAAGTTCGGCTGAATCTCCCAGCGCTACGGCTTTCCCGCTTCGGAAGCAACGTCTATCCTGTGCGAGGTTTTGGGTAGACAAAACCGCTTTCCTGCTTTTCTCGTGGCGTTATTTTTTGCAAGACTTAATATCCGTATCAATGGCATTTGTAAGTGAGCTTCTTTGCTCTCACGAACTGTATTATCAATCCTGTTCATCGCAATGATTGCCCCCGTTGCCGCAAATCAGTCAAATATCCTACCTGCTTCAAACACCACCATAACAAGCCTAGAGACAACGACTATCGCGCAGACAATCAGCAGTTCCTACGCCGTGGACACCAGTTACCAGACATTTACGACGACCGACACAATCTATTCCAGCACAATCCACCTTACGGGGCCTGGCGATGGCTACTGTAGCTTGAAATCGATTACATTCTCAGGAAGCAAGGGGCAGCACCTAGTCGTTCAACTTCAATCGCCGATAGCTTTCTATTTCTTTGTCTTGACCGAGGCCTCTTTCCAGAAATGGTCCCAACAGAGGTATTGCGATGTTAAAGTTCCAGCTGTTGACAAGCAGAAGGAAATCAAGACGTATTCAAAAGACCTCGTTTTACCGACAGACGGCGACTACCGATTTCTCTTTGAACTGTGGGATACAAATGATTCGACTGATGTCCAGTTGACTGCAAGCATTTATCCGACCATAGTCACGTCGACCTCGACGATCTACACTGTAACAGCGGAAACGCGATCGTCCGCGGTTTCGAGATCCAGTCTTATTGTCCAAACCGTTCAAGAGCCAATGTCAATTGGAGGAGCGCCCCCTGAGGTAACGTGGCTGATCATTGGGATAATCTTGATCGTGATTGCGGTAGGCGCGTTTCTTGCACTCCGAAGGAGAACGGGCGAGAAGGTGAAAGGCCTAGCTGCTACTGGAGTCGGATCAGGGCAGTTCTGCATGAACTGCGGAACGGAACTGTTGCGGAACGCGGAATTCTGCAGGAAATGTGGTACACCCGTATCAAAAGCGTAGCCTTCATTCGTCACTTGCACGATGATCATTTTGAGGCACTCAGCGGGCTGAGGAATTATAGGAGTGAGATCTTGAATCTGCGTGTAAACGACTTTAGCGTACCTGCAAAAACGTTATTGGTTATCCTCGTCCTAGCGACGACATTTTCCTTTATCACAGGGAACTCAACCGTTTTCGGTGCCACATACAAATACCAAGTTCTCTCAGGCCAGCACACTGTGTTCGGAGTACAACGAGCCCTCATCGTGCTCGTGGAGTTCCAAGACGTGCACCACAGTAAGAGCTCAAATGATATCAAGACAGTGGCGATTGATGAGCTGAATCAATACTACACAACTGTGTCTCGAAAGAAGGTCACCATCACAGGCGACGTGAACGGTTGGTATACCGTCGCTCATCCGATGTCGTATTATGGGCATGACAATAAGAACCCAGGGGATGATGACAATGTTCAAGCACTGGCCCGAGACGCCCTCTCACTCCTGCCAGCGTCAGCCGATCTAACTCCCTACAATTTCCTAGTCGTAGTACATGCAGGTCAAGACCAAGCCGCAGATAGGCCCAATGTGGTATCCGACGAGATCTGGTCATCATGTTTCTGTTCAGTGTTCCCTGACTACGGGTCTTTTAGAGGTGTTACGGCACATTCGAAGACGTTCCAGGAGTATACGTTCCTTTCCGAATTCAATGGAGTCGGGACCTTCGCTCATGAATGGGGGCACTTTTTCGGCTTACCCGACCTTTACGACACTGAGGGCGGAGATAGTTTTGTGGGATACTGGTCTCTGATGGACGCTGGGAATTGGTGTTGCTATAATGATGGTCAAACCACTCCCTCGGACATTGGTGCTTGGGGTGATACGCTGTTAGGATGGATGACGCCATCCGTAGCAGAGGCGAGCCTAGTGGTCTCGTCCTTTTCGATGAACCCTCTTGAAACATCCAATCCAACAGCCATACTCGTCCCAGTCTCTTCGACAACCTACTACTTCATAGAATCGAGAACCCAGACAGGCATAGACTCACACCTGCCCGGATCTGGAACCCTAGTCTACTTCGTTGATGAATCACTCGACACAGGACAGGGCATCCTGAGGCTGGTGAATCCCAAAACCGGGAAACTCTATTCGGCCCAGAAATCCGTGCGTAGTCTAAGCGGAGCCGCTTTCCAGAACGGAGACCAGTTCCGTGATCCCACACACCAAGTATATGTCGCATTTCTCGGTGGAAAAGAATCGCCTACAATCCTGTATTCGAAACAGGAATTGACGGGGAAGATTTTCGGAAGCAACCTGAAAATCTCGCCGGTTCCTTTCACCGGAGCATACGGTGACCAAATCCCGATCGGCGGCACTTTAGCCGGCGAGAATGGAATCCCACTTGTTGGTCAGAGAGTCGAGATAGATATTCTCGATCCTGCTTCGAACCAGTGGCAGATGTTCGGTTCGACTGTTACAGGGCAGCAAGGTGACATCTCAGTCCAAGTCGGATTAACAATGCGGGTTGGCGACTACACGTTCCGACTGCTGTACCCAGGAGGAAAGGTAGGTGACACTTGGTACTCATCGTCGTCAACAGATTTCCCCATGAGCATTTCTCCGGCAGTAATGAAAATAGCCGTCTCCTTTCCGAAGATGACTGGCCCCGATAGAGTTCTCGTGGAAGTATCCGCCACAACCACCAACGGTAAACCCCTGGCCGGGGTAACATTCGAAATCTATGTGGACAACGTTAGAAAAGGCGTAGTGCAAACCGACCCGAACGGAAAAGCAAGCTTTGGAGTCTATTTTGGCTTCGGTGACATGGGCTCACACACCATATCGGCAAAAGCCCAGATTGACAACTATCAGCCTGCCGACAGCTCAGATAGCGTCCTCGTTCTGCCTCCGTTATGGTTGATTGGACTGGTTGTTGCAGTTGCCGTAGCGTTGACTGCTCTGCGCGTGGTAAGGCGAGGTCGTGGACGAAAACAGTTGGGGCTCGAGGTAGCAGAGGTTACTTGTCCAAGCTGCGGGGCACAACTTCCAGCGGATAGTACCTTCTGTCACAAGTGCGGCGCGAACATCATCCGAAATGCTGGAAACTAGACGCAAAAGACTCTACAGAAGAGTAGCTCGCAGCCTAGAGCATGCGGTTTGATCCGGCCAAAAGCAGATACCGTCATATGACTGGAGAAGTCTGAACAGGCAGAAGACAGACTGTGCAGTGGAGACATGGAGAAGCTGCCCGACTGGAGAGGAACAAGTCTGATTTTGGCAGAGAGATTGAGGAGGCAGCTATCTTACTATAGTGGAATAGGCAGAGATGCTACTCTCATAGTCCTCGCATCCTCAGTTGCAAGCTTCTATTGGGGTGTCTACAGCGTTATTCCAGGAGTCTTTTTCCCGCAGGTCGGGTTTACTGATATCCAAGTAGGCTCGCTCTATTCAGTCAACGGAGTTACTTCCGCGCTTCTTGGCATTCCCCTATCGATCTTGAGTGACCGACACGGTCGCAGAAAGGGAATGCTAATTGGAATAGCGATGGTCGGGAGCTCATTCTTCGTTTATGCAGTCACGATAAACTACGTTCACTTGCTGATTGCGAGTTTTGTCTCAGGGCTAGGTTTCGGGCTTTTTTTCCCAAATTCCAATGCTCTGTTGGCAGAGAGAACAACTGAATCGAAACGGACTGTAGCGTTCAGTTTATCGTTCTTCGTTTCAACGGCGGCTGGAACGATGGGGACACTTTTCTCAGTAATCCCGGCATTACTCAGAGCAATTGGCGTCGGTTTGATTCCATCATACCAGGCAGTGTACGCCCTGACTGGCATCATCTTCCTCAGCGGCCTCATCCCAGCGCTCTTCGTCAAGGAGAGCACCCTATCAGACAAGGGACTTTCACTCCCCAGAAGATCGGCAGGGTTCATCGCCCGCTTCTCTCTGGTGAACATAATGGTAGGCTTGGGTGCAGGACTAATCATCCCGATCTTCTCCCTATGGTTCTATATCAAATTCAGATATGACGAAACCGTCCTTGCTCCCCTGAACACCGTCGCAACTCTCGCCACAGCGTTGGCGGGGCTATTGGCCCCCCGGATCGCAGACTGGTTGGGCGATGTACCCAGCATTCTCTTGGAAAATGGGTTAGGAACGCTCATCATGCTCGTCATGCCGACCACGAGTTCATTCGCTGTTCTGGGTATGTTATTCGTGGTTCGTCAATTTCTCGCAAACATGTCCTCCCCCATCATATCATCGTTCTACATGACTCATGTGGATCCTGACGAGAGAGCTGCTGCCTCCGCGATCTCAGGAACCGCATGGAACTTCCCCAATTCGATAACCCCAGCCGTCGGAGGATATCTGATGGAAAACGTCTCCGTAGACCTCCCCCTTTACATGTGCGGAACAAGTTACGCGCTAGGCGTTCTGCTCATCTATCGCTTCTTCTTCAAGTACAGAAAGAAAACCAAAACCACAAGGAAAATCCTCCAGATGAGCAAGGAGGTTTAAGTCGCAGCTGCCCTTGTAAGAACCGACGATAACATTGACTGACCTTTCCGCTTCGCTTTTTGCGTTCACGCTAGTTCTAGTCGTTCTTCTCGGCACGATTCTTGCCGCCGTAGGCTTCGGCTATTCGAGAGGATATTTCAGAAGACGCCTTGCACCGCCAGTTTTCTGTCTTGCTTGCGGAGCAAAGATCGGTTGGGGGAGACGCGTCTGTGGAGTATGTGGAGCACCCAAGCCGACGGCTGGATGATAACACGACCTGATCATTCTGCGTTGAGAGCCTTTCGCAATGAGTCTTCGAGTGCCCTTGGATTGGCGAGCGATTCGGCGGTGAATCTTACGACACCATCAATCGAGACAACGGGGACTATGTTCCTGTAACGTTCAAAGAGTTCTAGGTCGATAGTGATGTCTCGAATAGAAACTTCGAAAGAGTGCATTTTGCTCAACTTGTCCAATTCAGCAATTACGCGTTCACAGAGATGGCAACCTTCCCTAGTATAGATGACGACTTTCCTCATCTGGCTCACAGCACTGTGACCCACGGAATAATCTCACATGCCAGTTTCGGAATCCTTGCTTAGTATGCCTTGCTGTCAGTTCGAAGTCGCGAAAATAAGGCGGTGTGATAGCGCTGGCTCAGCAACTTGGCTGTCGTGATTGCAGTAGTAATAATGACCTATGCCCTTCGGTACCAGTTGAAGAGGACTTGAAATGAATCATGAAAAGAAACGGGAAGAAAATGGGATAACCGTTCGCGTTGTCCTAGTTCTTACTGGACAACTTCGCCAGTTGCGAAACGTGGACCTACGGTGTTGATCTTTATCTTCACCTTATCGCCCGGTTTCGTTTGTGGGACGAAGACAACGAAGCCTTCGATCCTTGCGACTCCGTCACCGCGACGGCTGGTCTCTTTGATCTCAACTTCGTATTCCTTCCCTTGTTCCACTGGCTTGTTGAAGGAACGTTCAAAGCTCATGCGTTTCACCTCATTCTTTTTCGTTCAGCTAGTTCGTCGGGAGAAAACTCGCACGTCGGCACGCATGAATACGATAGGACGGTCGGCTTCAGCCCGTACACATAGCTTGCGCCCTCAGACTACGCCGAGCCTAATAATCCTACCTAAGGAAATACTGTGGAAAACTGCGCTACGCTCATCATTTGTGACGTCGATTTCTCCCGTCTCGCGTCTCAGTCCTCTGCCAATCTCTTTTTCTCTTAGTCTCGATTCTGGTTCTGCCGGATCTGAAAGAATTTGCATCTCCCAGGTATCCATGAATTTGCGCATAGAAATCCTGGTATCCGTTTTCATCATTTGCGAGTGAGGAAATAAGTTCGTTGAGCTTGGCTCTGACCGCGTCAGACGTATTCTTGTCCCAAGCATTGGAATAGGAATCGTAAGCAAGGTGGAATTTGAAGTCAGTTGGCCTGTCGATCTCGAGTTTGGTTGGCTTCTGGCTTTCTGTGGGATTTTCAGCCATGATTGATGGACTCTTTGAGCCGAATTAACAGGTATCGCCTTATTATTCTTGGTCATCAGTTGACATGGGCGCGGAGTAATTCGTTCAACTCGGCAAATTGCGAGAGAATAAAATCCAGGTGCGGTCAATTCGGTATCAGTCGGGGCGCGTAGGAAGGCTTTTATTGGTTGAGGAGGCTGTGGCCGATTTCACCAACGCTACCAGTATACCTTCGACTCGGAGGTGAACAATGCTTGACAGAAGAGACAGATAGACCCCCTTCCACAAGAACGAATATTCCATCCAACACCGTCTTTGTCGGCCAAAAGCCGTTGATGGCTTACGCCACTGCAATTGTAATGCAGATCAACAGCGGCAGCAATGAGCTCTCCGTTAAGGCACGGGGACGCGTGATCTCCAAGGCCGTCGACGTCGTCGAAGTCGTCAGAAGACGCTTCTTCGATGGCAAACTGGAAATCACGGGCGTGAACATTGGAACTGAAGTGTTAGGTGAAGAGGGCCAAACGAGAAACGTTTCCACGATCGAAATCAAAGTCGCGAAGAAGAAGTAGTCGCGAAATCGTGGATGAATCAAATTCCCTTTTTTACCTTTCATTTTTTCTTTGCAATGCCCAACCTTTGATTGTACAGTTTGTCAGTTTTCGCGGCCATTATGAAGTCGTTCCTATGAAGCCCCCTGATCTTATGGGTCCACCAACTGACCGTAACTCTCCCCCATTCCGTCAACAGGGCGGGATGATGGCCTTCAGTATCAGAAATCTCGCCTACCTTATTGGTGAAGGCCAGGGCTTCGACGAAGTCCCTGAACTTGAAGACTTGCTCTAGCCTCTTGATACCGTCACGCTCTACGACCTGCCATTGAGATACTTGCGGACGCAGCTCGGAAACCTCTTCATCTGTCAGACAAGGTTCGCCTCCTCGACAGGCAACGCAATTCATTTCAGTTAAGGTAGTCAACTCAACTCACCTGAAGCAACAAACCACGTAACAACTGACAGAACTCATCGTACCCATAGGTCATTCCCTTTGAAGTTCAGTCGGATTTCTTGGAGCGTATTCAATTCATTTGGGAGTTTTGCAGCCTATGGCGTCACCGAAACGTGTTTTCGGCAGTGAGTCCTTCTTCTTAATCAGCTGTTGGAATTCGGAGTCCTCAACCACTGCCACACATCGGCCGATGCTTGCTTCGCCGTCTACGAAACGCCAGGGGAAGAAACCGATCATTGGCCGCGGCAAATTCATGTCAACGCTAACGACATATCTTAACCCCGATACGGGTCAGGGCGTCCCAACCATCTTCCACACCTTCGGTGCAACCGCCGTCGAGGTGGAGGTGGACGTTTTGACTGGCGAGATCGAGATCCTCAGAGCTGCACATGCGTTCGATGTTGGCAAGGCTGTGAATCCGCTTCTCCTGAAAGGGCAGATTGACGGAGGCTTCATTATGGGACAGAGCGTCACACTGCACGAAGAGATTGTCTTTGATGAGCAAGGTTGGGTTCTCAATCCGAACCCGACCGAGCGCGAGATCAGAGAATACCTGAGCGGCCACATTTGCCGCTGTGGAACATACAAGCAGATGATCGAGGCCATACTCGAATACGCCAAAGAACAAAAACAGGAAAAACAAATCGAAGTCCCTCCTCCTCGACAGAAGAAACGCAAGAAGGATGAGCGCTCCGATTAGAGATCGAAGTCGCTCAGGTGACCTGCAGATTCTCGATATTCAACTGAGGCAAAGAGAGCCTCAGAATGACGGACAGTGAGTAAACGGGAGAACGGATCTACTTTTCGAGCAGGCTAGTGAAGAAGTCGTGGTGTTCTTCTTCTTCTGCTTCTATCTCTTCGAAGATCTCTTTTGTGGCGACGTCGCCCTCCTTCTCCGCTAGCTCCATGATCTCCTTGTACAAGTTGATAGCTTCCAGCTCTGCTTTGACATCAAAACCAATCATTTCCTCGAGCTTGTCACCAACGAAGATTGGGCTGGGTTGTATTGTAGGCTTGCCTCCTAAATACCAGAGCCTCTCAGCGATCTTCTCTGAATGCTTCATTTCTCCGACCGCAATCTTCTTGAGCTCTTCGGTGACTGCGAAATGTTCTATGCCTTTCCATTGAACATGTTGCCACATATATTGAATAGTAGCCTGAAGCTCTCCAGCAATTGCCCGGTTCAACAAATCCAGAAGCTTCGCGCTCGCCACAGTTCACCAAGCCTCGCAGAAGCTGAGGGATTCCGCCAACCTTTAAGTTGGCTTGCCCAGTACCGCCGTTGAAATTGATAGTTTCACGAGGACTTTGTTGAAGCCTTCGACGTTACAGTTGTAACTAGTGGGCAACATATGGAATCAGCCTGAGAATTCCACCGAAGCCTACAATAGGCCCACAGAGCCTTCGTACTCAATTAGTTGACGTTACCTTGAAGACTAGCCTTCAGGGGAGTAAGCAAGAGAAAACTACTATTCCTGAATCCAAGACCGATTCCGGTTTCCCAGTCAAGCCTGTCTACACGCCTGAAGATATTGCAGGCGTAGTTTATCCTCGCGATCTTTCCCGCCCAAGTGAGTACCCCTTTACCAGGGGAATCTACCCCACCATGTACCGTGAAAGACTCTGGACTATGAGGCAGTATGCAGGTTTCGGCAGCGCTGAAGAAACGAATCGAAGATTCAAGTTCCTCGTCTCTCAAGGCCAAACGGGACTGAGCATCGCTTTTGATCTTCCAACGCAATTAGGGTTTGACTCGGACCACCCACGAGCTGAGGGAGAGATCGGCAGAGTAGGCGTTCCAATCTCGTCTCTGAAGGACATGGAGACTCTTTTCAGCGGCATCAAATTGGATCAAGTTAGTACTTCTATGACGATTAACGCGACTGCTCCGATCTTGCTGGCCATGTACATGGCGGTAGGAGATCTGCAGGGAGTCAGTCGCCAACTTTTGAGGGGCACAACCCAAAACGAGATCCTCAAAGAGTATTCCGCTAGGAACACGTACATCTTTCATAAAGTCACACACGAAGACTCTCTAAACGAAGAACGCATGACTTGGGGAAGAGGGCTTTGGGTAATCCTTCGACAACATGTAGGCTAATGTAATTGCGTGTATGCTTTGGTTCGTCAGGGAGAGATGAAAGGCGGGGTAAAAGGGGCAACATCCAAGGAAGCGAAGAACAGGAAACCGGTGAGGGGGAAGAAATCTTACTATGTATACCTGCTTCTCTGTGATGATGGGAGCTACTACACTGGCTACACGAACAATGTAACCTCAAGACTTGAAAGACACAAAAAAGGACGTGGCGCACGCTACACTAGGATGCACAGACCGAAGAAGGTAGTTCATGTGGAAGAATTCAGAACGCGTAGAGCCGCGGCGAGGAGAGAACAGCAGATAAAAGCACTCAGCCACAGAGAAAAACATGAACTAGCATCCATCAGGCCGCAAACTGGGTCAGCAGGCCTATCAGTCTCTAAGGGCTCAGGGTCGCGCTATGACACGGGAACAAGCCATCACCTACGCCTTGGAAGAGCGCGCGCAAAGCAAGTAGTGCGACGGGCGCACACGCAAGATGAGAGTCTCACTGCCTGCACCGCCAATGACACACATACAGAAATGAGGTCAAAGCAGTCTCCTAAGTGATGGTCTAGTTATGAACTGGAGATGCGCATCATGTGGGTGGGCGTCCAAAACCAATCGACAGAAATGCCCTAGATGCGGAAGCGCGCTTTGGAAACCCGCCCCCAAGAAGGATCTGATGGAGCTCTCCGGTCCATTGAAACGGATTGCTCCGAAAGGTCTCTTTTTGGCTAACCCAGGAAAACAAGCACCGATTCAAGAGGCTAGTAGTATCGAGTGCGGAAAGTGTCATTTGGTTATCTATAGAGCTGACAAAGGGTTCAATGCGAAGGAATTCCAGGAAGCGAGGAAGATCCATTATTCAATCTCTCCAGCATGCGAGGGGCAATAGTGAAGGAAGGACGAGTTCCATCCAAGACTTGAACAATCACAGAAACGGTCACAGTCATATTTTTCGCGTGTGTGAGGGGGTCTAATGGTGCGCACACACACGGAGTCGAGAAAGAAGGGGAGGTTAGCTGGACTGGTACTTGTGATTCGACTTCTACTTTAGGAACTTTGATACGAATGGAGATGTGTCGCCTTGCCGCATGAAGTGACCTGATGGGCCTTCTCCTAGGAATTCGCTGAACCATGATTCATGCTCCACTTCCTCGTTCAGAATTGCCAAGGACAGATCGTATGTGCGATGGTCTTTGCCTGCGGTGATGTTGCAAATGTGCGAATATCCTGCGACTGCGCATCTTTCTGCATTTACCAGCACCGTCAACATCGCTTTGATATCCGTTGGATCTTTGGGCAGTCTAGCGGGTGGACAAGCAGACATGTCATGGAACACTTTCATATCATCCGGGAGCTTGCCTCCAAGCTCGTATATGCGTGGGACGAGAGCTTCGAAGTGATTGCGATCTTCGATTCGAGCTACCTCGGCGAGTTGCTTGATCCCTTCTCCTTCTAAGCCGATTAGGTTGCAACGTAAGATTGTATAGTAGTAGAATGTTGTCAGTTCTGCCGCCGCGTTTCTGACCAGTAGCTCAAGAAGCTGGTCAACGTTTACGCCAGCTTTCACCACCATCTCGCGTGCTACTCTAGCCACAATTTCACCTCCTTCACTTTGATTTGGAACGAGATCTTCGGTCAGAGGGAATTTGACGCAGTTATGATGGCTTCTCAGCGTTCTTTTTCAAGATAGTAAAGCACGAATTTTTCTGAGGACGGTGCGGGATTTACGAGTCCCGTGGGTTCGATTACTTGTTCCAGTCTTACTGGGACAGCACTGTCGGGGAGTTCTATCTCCTTATCCTTGCGAATTTCGATGACCCTTAATTTGCTCTTCATATTTGCTCGGGTGATATTCGTCAAAGGGCCGATGGATTGCTTTCGGCCGATTGCTATATCTGATAATCATGTCTTTGGTTGATTCTTCGTACGCAACCGGCCAGTTTTCGCGTGTGTGTGCACATCACTAGACCTATTTCGAATTGACCGGGCATTATCTTTTGTCGGTTAGGATTGTAGTCTTTCTGGCAACACATGGTTGTTGTGCTTAGATTGACGTGCGGCTGGAAGAGATTGTCTCGACCGATTCAAGGATCTCGTGGAAAATCTACTCCACCTCTTTTCGTTGAGCGGGACCGATTTCAAAGGACCTTCCATCAAATGTGAAATTGGTGCCATTCAAGTTACCGAGATTAGGAGCCACTCTATGGGTCCGTATCTTGGATCGTAGCGACTATGAGTGCGATTCGAACAATAATCTAATGCCCTAATGCTCTCAGATTTTCGTCTTCTTAAGCGTAAGTTGCTTGAGTGCATCGATGACTTCATGCGTGTGTTTTGTGACGTCAACGTTCGTAAAGATCCTAGCGATCTTGCCTTCTTTGTCAATTATGAATGTCATCCTTTCTGCATGCGAACTATCTTCACTGAGGGCTCCGTAGGTCCTAGAGATCCGCTTATCATGGTCGCTGACCAATGGGAAGTTCAAGCCATTCTTCTCGGCAAAATTCCTGTGTGATTCGACGGTGTCCACGCTAACGCCTACAACTTCTGTCCAGAGAGCTCCTATAGTCTGGAGTTTGTCCCTGAAGCTGCAGGCTTCGGCTGTGCAACCTTTGGTGTCATCCTCCGGGTAGAAGTAGAGCACCACATTCTTCTTTCCAAGGTAGTCTTTGAGACGCAACCAGGTGTTGTTAGAGGCTGGGCCTTCGAAATCGGGTGCTGCGTCACCAGTCTTTGGCCTTGCTTCCACTCTTGTTCACGTCTGCTCTGTTCCGGGTTTAAGTTGTTCATGGTCCTAATGTGTTCCAACTTTATCATGCTTTGGCTTTGAAACCATCCTTAGAATGAACACCATCGACAACGGATTACTGCTCGATACAGTGCATCTGCATGGAGAACGACTCCCACGCTGCCTACTATCCCAGATTAGACCATGCCCTGATAAGAGAAGACACGCTCCCAGACAACGTTAGTTTTCGTGTGTGTGGGCATAGTGATGCGCGTACATACACGCGAAATTGACCGACGACCGAAATCCACAACTCGAGGTTCGCTATAGACAATTGTGTGAGCGCTGTGCCACAGATTCCGTTAATCGAAGATTTGACCGCTGGACCTATTCCGGCCGGCTCTTTTCTCCTAGTGGAATATGATGCAGCATCGCAATGGTACAATGCGTCCCTAACCATCGCTGCTGAGTGGCTGGGAACCGGAGGGCCGGTTGCGTACTATGTGAGTACTCAGACTCCTGACAGGATTCACTCACGGTTGAAACAGTTAGGAGTGAACACAGATGCTCTCGAAAAAGATGACCTTCTCAGGATTCTTGACTGGTACACGGTCACGCTAGGTCAGAAATCTCAAGAAAAGTTCGCATACGCTTCGCTGAAAGTCGCAGATCTAAGCATCTGGTTTTCAAAATTTCTGAAAGGTCCGCCAAGTGGCGCTTGGCTGAATATTGTAGACAACCATTCAACTGTGGCAAGGTTCAACGATGAGAAAGCTTGGGTCGAGTTCGCGCTCACCCGAGCTATTCCAGCCGTACTCCCGGGAGGACAAATAGGAATCATAGGAATCATCAGAGGCGTCCATAGCGAATGGGCCAGCAAGCAGCTGGAAGCAGCGGTTGACGGCGTGCTCGATTTCAAACTTGAGGAAGTAGGAGACGAGACAAGGAACCTCATTCGAGTTAGGAATATGCACAACGTAGGCTTTGACGCACGATGGCATCGCTTGAAAACTGGTGAGAACTTCGAAGTTACTTTGGAGAAGTAGGGGAGAGCGAGTCGTTTTTCGTGTGTGTGCGCACCATTAGACCTCACACAAGGCCTGTCTCCTGACGCTCCTGATTGACGAGATGGGCGACTCTTGGTGAGTCATAAGCTTGGATCTTAGTTGAAAAGCAGGCCTAAGTGCTCTACATGTTTGGATTGTGCGACGCCATGCTTTTACCCAGTGATTGCCGATAGTATACCGGCGGAACATGAGCGCTGTACGCAGAGTGAGGAAGGTATGGCGGAGCAGCCCAACCGTCGAGGGTGCGGGCGTGCAACTGAAACGCGCATTCGGATATCAACAGGTGCCCGAACTAGACCCATTCCTGCTCTTGGATGATTTTCATTCTGGTGATGAGCGCGACTACATCGCTGGCTTTCCTTGGCACCCGCACCGAGGTATCGAGACGATAACGTACATGCTTCAGGGAAGGGTGGAGCATGGGGACAGTATGGGAAACGGTGGTGTCATCCACTCGAATGAAGTTCAGTGGATGACAGCAGGTAGCGGGATCATTCACCAGGAAATGCCGAAGGGCCCCGGCCTGCTATGGGGATTCCAGTTATGGGCGAACCTGCCTGCTTCGCATAAGATGATGAACCCACGGTACCGCGATGTGAAGGCAAGCATGATCCCCATAGCGACGCCCTCTGAAGGCGTAAAGGTGAAGATCATCTGCGGCAAGGTCGGCTCAGTCGAAGGACCTGTGCGAGACATCGTCATCGACCCTGAATACCTGGACGTGATACTGGCTCCTGGAGCGCACTTCTCACATGCAGTTCAAGACGAGCATAGTGTGTTTGCTTATGTCGTTGAAGGGCTGGGCAGATTCGATGAGGCGGAGCACGATACCATCGACTCCGAGAGCATCGTACTCTTCGGGAAAGGCGACGAGGTGAAGGTCGAAGCAGGAGACAGAGGCGTGAGATTTCTCCTCGTCTCTGGTAGGCCTCTACGAGAACCCGTCGCGTGGTATGGCCCCGTCGTGATGAACACTGAAGAAGAGTTGCGGATCGCCTTCGAAGAATACGAGAACGGCACATTCATCAAGCCTGAGGTATAGCCGATTTCCAACATATCGCTACGCATGCAATCATTCACACATTGCGCGCATGCGAAGTAGCTTCGATAGCTAGAATCCGTAGTGTTTAGAGACGCCGATACAATTCATGCATTATCAGGAGCCTGAAGAACCCACTTGTTGAATGCGGGGTCCTAGTTGATATAGTGGTGTTTCGCTAGTTCCATTCGCGATTCGAATCTATGGAACGATCTGGGCCGCCCCCGCGTCTTTTCGGATTGATTGGCTGGATCATGGTAGCGATAGTTTTCGTTGGTGTGCTCGTTTATGGGCTGTCAGTCTATTTGAATTGGGTCGTTCTCCAGTCCATGTATGCCTCCAAGGCAGGCCTCGACTGGTTCGCGATAAACTTCTATCACAATAACACTTTCATCGTCGCCGGTGTTCTCGCACTTCTTTTCATCAATCCGATCCCTAGAAGGAGTCATCTCTTCGAGGGGGTTTCAGCGCTCGGAGGAGCCTTCGCGCGTGTCAGAGGGGTGGAGGAGTCTGTCTCGCTCGGTCCTGGCAGGGTTGTGTGGTTGTTTTGGCAGGTGGTCAAGTGGGCTGTGGCTTTCTGGATGATCGCATCGGCGAACGGGATACCGGGCCTTGGCAATATGACGCTCGTGATCACGATGCTTCAAAGTGGGCTTGGTGACTGGGGTCAGATTCTGAGGATCTTTCAGCTCCCGTTGGCTCCCGTTTCCGGAGCTGAGCTTGTTGCATTGATGCCTACTATGGAGGTTCAGTACCGCCTCATCTACGACATCTTCGCTGGAGTCGTATTCGTCGCAGTCCTCAGACTCATTCTGATGCTCGTCCGCGATTTCGCTCGACTCAAGACGAATGCCTGGACGAGAGATCTATTTCTCATTCTCGCTCTAGCTGTGCTCCTGGCGATTGCCGATGCACCATACTGGGCCATGAACATTGCGACGCCCAACAACTACCTGATCGCTATCACCGTCTTCGTCAGCTTCTTGGTCATCGCGGCCTCTTTTCAGTTCGGTATCATTCGACGAACAATAGGCATGGCGCGCCGGAAACGATGGATCGTCTACCTCATGGCAGTGTTCTTGTTCGCCATACTCATTGTAAATTTGGGTTTCGTCGTAGGCTACTCGCTAAACTGGAACAACAACTGGTCTGACTATGAATGGAAACCTATGACGATGAAGGAGATCCAGGTCACACGATGGGCCGCAGGCTTAGAAAACGTGGCGACGGAACCGCTCTCAACCCTCCCCGCAGGAAACACCAGCATTATCGTCTCGCTGGTACGACAGTGGGATCACGACGCATCCTACACGAAAATGAAGAATCAGATAGGCGTCAACTGGATGCAGCTGAGCGATTCGCACATAATCTACCTCAACGGCCACGAATACTGGGCTGCCCCCACAACAATCAACTATCCAACTGAGGACTGGATCAGCCATCACCTCATCTACACTCACGCCGCCAGAATAGTCGTGATCGACAGCCACACGGGCGAGTACGTTTCCATCCAGCAGGCATTCGGAGTCAAGGCGGAACCCTCAATCTACTATGGTGAGAAACTCTCCGACGACGTCTACGTGCACGTTCGAGGAGTCGAGGAAATAGGAAACGCATCCTACACTGGAGAGCCTGACTATGTTCTCTCAGGCTGGCAAAGGACTCTATGGTTCCTCGCGAAGGAAAGCCAGGTCGGCTTCGCTTTCAGTCCTCCCCAAGACGAGATCATGATGCTACATAACCGAGATGTCCATCAGAGAATCGAAGATCTCCTCATCAGTGGGCTGACGACCGACCGCGCAAGCTACCTCGTCACAGATGGAAACCGGATCTACTACCTCGTCCAAGTTTACACGAACTACCCGATTCACTCTGGATTCTCCGGCAGCAGCTACCTCCGATTCTTCGGAGTGGTCCTCGTCGACATCGAGGACGGACGCATGTACCCCTACGTCATAGCCAAACCGGACGGCTTCCTGGTGGACTTCTACAGAGACTACTACTCGTCATGGAAAGCACCGCCAGATTGGCTCGTCAGTCAACTACGCTATCCCGAGGACCTGCTCGGAACCCACGACCTGCCCGGACAGCTTGACGTGTCTTTCAGATATCATGTGAGCGACCCATTCGTTTGGAGATCAGGCTCTGACTTCTACGAGCGGCCAGAAGCTACAGAGGTACTCTATGTTCTAATGACTTCGGGCAATCGAGCTGAATTCGTAGGACTGCAGCTCGTGGAGTACCAGGCATCTCCTGGACGCAACCTCGCTGGGATGTACATAGCCTATGGCACCGATCAGCTTGGAAAGCTGAACCTTTACAGGATATCTAATTCGACAACTCAACTCATCGGGCCATCTGCTGCTCTGCAAGCGGTTGAGACCGACGACTATGTACGCCAACAGTTAACGCTGCTGCCGAACTACCGACTTGGAAACATCCTATTGTACCTGATCGGTGACCACCTCTACTACTTCATTCCAGTCTACATCAACACGGAAGTCCAGAATGCCGTCATCGCAAAGATGGCCTTCGTCACGGTCGTCGACGCTACGACCGGAGCCAGGGTGGCGGTTGGAGCAGACTCGTCTCAAGCATACTACGCGATATCCGGGGGAATTCCTACTATAGTGGGATCGGCGGAACGTGAGAAGAAACTCGACTTGTTATTCACGGACAAAGGATACTCACTAGTCAGCCCGGACAAGATCAGCGCGAACGTGGAGATTCGAATCGCAAACATCACCTACACAGATGAAACCCAATGGACTTCTGTCAGCACCACGGTCAACGATTTCATCACCAACTACAGCCAGAAATACGGCGTGACGGAAGTCTACCATTGGACTGCGCCGAACGGTGACCTCAACTACGGCGTGCTCGTATCTGCAAACGGGGTTGTGAAACTCTACTACATCACCGTCCAGATCAGGTAGGTGCAAGTATGTCATCGCTGCAAGAGGAATTTGATCTGTGGGTGAGCAGCAAATACTCGAATCCTTTCTGGGTCGGGCGCCATAGATTCGAAAAGAGCGTAACGGGTGAGATTCGAGTAGACAACGGAGTATTTAGGAGAGAAGAGGCGGTCATACTCTTTCGAATGCTGAAATCACGCGATCCCTTCACA
>Ga0315282_10006636_pt1 | contig 19281 bp, 19 predicted proteins | sample YL17G07_20_MG_FD_203693 | JGI IMG/M metagenome (GOLD analysis project Ga0315282, IMG submission 203693) | Sediment microbial communities from Yellowstone Lake, YNP, Wyoming, USA - YL17G07_20 | ecosystem: Environmental > Aquatic > Freshwater > Lake > Sediment | place: USA: Wyoming | collected... | reverse complement strand
CTTGGCAGAATTCTTTATGTACGTCCAGTCCCACATACACCATGGTCTCTTGCCTCATCGTTTGTCACCACATACGATATAGGCGAGAGGCCTCTTCTACATACCATCCCTATGGTCTTTTCCGAGAAGCGTTGTGGACTTTGTGGGGTTCGGACATTCCTCGAAATGAACCCAGGTCGCGTCAGACTTGAGCAACCAGACACGAGAAGATAAATATCCACAGCGAAGATATTCATCTTTAGAGCGCTGGGATTTCAGCATGAGAATGAGGCCAATAACTCTACTGATTATCACATTTGCAGTTGCAGTCATGCTGTTCTTCTCTTCGGTGTTTGTCTTCGGTGTCATCCTAGCTTCTTCTTGGCATTCGGAAAGGCTTGCAGAGACATACTACGGTGAGTACTCTAATGCGATTGCCTTTGATTCACAGAACGTAGCCCACGTCGTCGCAGCGAGTTATCATCTTCCCGGCTCCTCTCTAGCTTACTACAAGCAAGTGAACGGAGAATGGAACGAGACTGAACTTCTTTCGGTATACGCCTATTTCACCGATGTGTCGATTGCCGTCGACGACCGTGACCGTCTGCATGTGTGCACTGGTTATGGCAACTCATCTCTTACCTATATTACGAACTCTGACGGAGTCTGGAGGGAGCACTCGTTCGCGCTGAATCAGAGCTATCTCTCTGGAAGAATTGCACTTGACACATCAGGGACTCCAAGTTTCCTTTGCTCGGAAAGGCACCCATCCGAGGACAACGAATCGACGAATTACAAGAATCTGACAAGCGTAGTCTATCTTCGATACACGGGAAGTCAATGGTCATCCACTCCTGTGCCGATACCTTTCCCGACGCAGTTTGCTTATGTGGAATCGTTCTCGATTGGCTCGGATGACTCGCTCCATGCCCTCATTGCCGTATGGAACAACGCCACTGGATACGACTCTTCCCCATTTGAGTACAGACTGGTGTACGCCACGAAGAATGCCGGCGGTGGATGGTACTTCTCACTACTCCGTTATGCCGCTTCGCCATCTGGCAAGGCATCTCTTGCGCTTGACGAATCCAACCGGCCCCATGTGAGCTTCTTTGACGATCTGGTACTGAAATATGCAATGAGAGACAGAGGCGTATGGAACGAGAGTGTCGTGTATCACCCGGACAACAACCGCTGGATAGCAACCTCTTCGATTGCCCTAGGGCCTGATGGGGCTCCGAGCATATGTTTTTCGACGAACCACAACATCAAGTATTTCGGCGAACGCAGGAATTGTGTGTTCCTCGCATCCAAGGTGAAGGAAACCTGGGAAGTACAGCAAGTCACAAATCCATACGAAACAGACGAGGAGGGGGCTGAAGTCTCGCTTGCTCTTGATTCCTACGGAGTCGCCAATGTGTGCTACGGATACGAGAACCGCATAATGTATGCCAGGAATATTCCTAATCCTGATGAGGCCGAAGATGCTCTGACAAGGGCGACGCTCTTGACCATACCTCTGGCACTTGCATTAGTAGGTGCCGTGTTGGTCATTCGATCTAAACGTATCATGTGACCATCTCTCCTCCCCTATGGTCTTTTCCGAGAACTGCTATACAAATCCGATAGGATTCACAAGAACTAGACCTTAGCGTGGATTTGGCTCTAGATAGAATCGTCCAGTCGAACCTGTCGGGCACGACTAGAGCGAATTCACGTTGACTACTTCTGAGCCGGAATCCGCCCAGTTGCGCTCATGTAGTAGCCGGCACCGGTTGTCTGAAATGCAATAGAGGCTATCCTTTGCAGTATATGGCAGCAATCCTTTCTGTCCTCAAACGAATCTGCAAGTTCCGCGACGCAGTCTGCTAGTTCGTCGATTGACTCTTGCTTCAGCGGGACCACACGATCTCCAGCCATGACCGCCTGCAATCTACTCTGCACCAATCCGTAGGCCGTGTTAAGAACCAAGTCCGCCAAGAGGAGCTCGGTATCAAACTCGATACGCAAGATTCGGTTTGTGGAGCCATACGCTGCACTGTAGTAGTAGAGTTTCTTAGAGATATCCTGTTCCTTCTTCATTCGCTCACTAATCAATCTGAGCTCACCAATCAGTTCTTCCATGAGATACTTGGTCTTCAATGTCATTTAGCCACACACCAGTCCGTCCGATCAGTTGCCACAAGAGGGGATGCCTTGGATGCTGTCCTGTCGAATATGCTTTCACCAAGTTCGTATCTAGGAGGCTCGGCTGACACAATCTCTACCGAGGAAACCAAAGATTGTGTCTCGTCTTCCACGAGTTGGGATAGACCCGGCGAGATGGACTCCAGAATCGAATCGTTGAAATCATAAACTGATTCGACGATTCTCGAATCTCCATTCAGACTGTAGAAATTCATGTTTCCTCTGGTGTCCACAATTCTAACAATGCCCCAGTCAAGGAATTTCTTCGTGACGCGATCAACTGAAGTCCTTGAGACTCCTGATAGACGCTGCAATTCGGTTATATTGAAATCCAATCTTGGTGTTGCAAGAAGATGCTCAAGAACCCTAAGCTCGCAGGTGTTTCCTAGGAGACCTTCGAAGGGACTCATTTTTCTTTTCATTGTCTCACCAAGAAAGATGTCTAATCCTACGACAGAGAATGCTGAGGCGGTGACCGCTATATTAATCTTATGGTTTAGTTATACAGCACTGTAACATAAAAAGTACAACTATAGCTGAATTCGGCCGCCTCGTGATATTCTGTAGTTGTGAGCCCCTAGCGCCCTAAGAGTTGGTCTGAGTGCAACCCAGTAATTGTATGATTTCTTCTTCTTTCGCCCAACATAACCATTCTTCATCAGGCCGGCCAACAAGCTCTCGACACCGGCCACCTTGCCATCGAATGCATCCTCGATGACTTCCAGCCTCACCGAATGTTTCTCACTCACGCATCTCTTAGTCAAGAGGTAGAACAAGATGTCGAGCTCAGACTCTGTAAGTCCGCATGTCGTTGGAGATTTCCCCCTATTACGGTACGCAATATCCTATTCACGGTATTATGACTAGCCATGTGGGAAAGTGTGCCTCGAGGTACGATTCAGGAATGAAGTTATCCTTGGGTCACTATGTATTGTTCGGTGATATACTGTGCAATTCAGAACCGAGGTGAATATGATGAAGCTGCTCGGCGCTTTGGATGAACGCATGTCCAAACCCCTGCATTTCGCGGAGGTCAAGAAGATTACCGGGTGGAACAATAGAAAGACGACTGACCTGCTGACCAAGGCTGTTAAGGAAGGCTACGTGGAGAAACACAAGGTCGGCCACGCGACTTTATATCGCAGCAAGATTGCAGATTACAAAGGATACTTCGACGCGCTTCAATTTCTGACGAGAGTCGACTGGATCAATCGGAGGAACGGAACCGTGCTCAGCACGGATGTGCCACTTGCCTTGTTCTCAAGGTGCCACGTCCTCGCATACGGCATACCACCCACAAAGAAGCTGACCCCACTTGAGGAGGAGATGCTGTTCACCATACTCTCACGGATGTCGTTTGCGTTCAGCGATTATACATCCTTATCCGATGCTATTCAAAAGCGGCAGCGATGGGAAGAAGCCGGCTGTCTGCCTCTTTCCGTGAAGAGCGCAATGTTTTCCCACGAGGAGCGCGAAGAATCCCTACCCCTTGATGTGAGGGCGGCGTCCAAGATTTACGGCGACGTAATCTGGGAACACATCTTCACAAAAATCTCAAGGGACATACGATTTGCATTGGAGAAAGGTTCGATGGATTTTACAGGTCCGATTGAGCTCCTCAACTGCAACCCATATTTCGCCAAGCTTGCCCTCAAACTTGCCAAGAAGATCTACGCCGGCGAACTCTCAGATTACGACGAAACGGACCCTGAGACGACGAAGAAGCTAGCAGCAATGAACCGACATGAGGATTCGTTCAGCGAAGGGGCAAAAGACCTGGCCGTCCTTGTCACCCCGTCCCCTGAGTCGCTCGATGAATTCGCGAACCAAGTGGGCAAGATTGTGAAGGACGCATTCGATGTGTGGAGTACAGAGGACTTCATGGAAAGTTCGATCAAGACGAAAGGTGAGACTCTGTGGGAAGATGTCTTTGACTTCGGAGATGGGCAACATCACGTCCGCCGAGACATGCTGAGGGAAGGGATTTGTGACACACTGGCATCTATGCGCTCTGGGTATGGGGAGCCAATCAGCGCAAGTGACCGGAAGTTCATGCTGAGGGACCGTAATCTGACTGATGTCTTCTCCTCCGACGTCATCCGTGCGATGATATCGAAGATCGAAGACGTCATCAGACGCGCAAATAAGTTCTATTGCATGATTGAGAAGGGACAGGCGCTTGACGAGATCAGAAAGGATCCGGAATGGTTCACTGACGAGGAACTTCACGAATTCCACCTGGCACAGAAAGTCTACACTGCTGCAGAATGGGAACGCTCTTTCGGGACATTAGGCCCAGTGTCCTTCGAATTTCGCAGGGACTCCAAGGAAACCGATGAAATAGCAAAGGGATACCAGGCTAGGGTCCGAACGGAGTTGAACGGAGGGAAACCGAAGTTGAAGAAGAAGGGCAAGAGTATGGCCAATGGAGAAAAGAAGCGTAACCTCTAGACCTTTGGCAAGGCTGCCATTCTCCCAATAGCAGGGCATTCCTCCATCTTTTAGAGAAGATTCGCTGACACGCGTACCCAAGATCTGGTCCAAAGAAGCGAGGGGGATTGACTGGACCATGATTGCTGCAACGATCCTCTGATCGGGGCAGGTCCAGATGTGCCGGCACATATCGATAGGGGGGACTGGAGGAAATATTCGCGGTCCTTTCGGGTCTCGAATGGAAGGATTTCTCACCTTTTTGGCTTCCCGAGTCTGGACCTGATGACACAGTTACACAGCAAAGCCAAACCGAAAGAGACCGTAGGGAAAGTAGGCAGGAAAAAGGAGTTCGGCTCGGGCTCGTACACGACGCCGAATCCCTAGAGTCCCTCCAGCTAGAGTCATCGGATGGTGGTGTGAGTATATCTTCATTCCGAGAGAAACGCATCCTAATGATCCAAACTGTTTGGACCCAAATATGACACTGATGTGCCTTCATATTACTCTGCTGTCCGATTACATCTGAAGGTGAGCTGTGATGTCAGTTTATCTGCGTCGCAGACGAGGGTTCAGGATGTCATCCAGCGCATAGCCCAGGAGACTGAATCCTAGAACAACGGATGCGATTGATAAACCAGGAGGTAGAATGTACCAAAATGCACGCGCCGCAAACCCTCCGAAGAACTGGGCTCTGTAGAGCATGAGACCCCATGTCATATTGCTAGGGTCTTCCAATCCGAAATAGGCGAGAAAAGCCTCAGAGAGAATTGCAACAGACACGGCCAGAATCATATTAGCAAAGACCAGAGGAAATATGTTCGGGAGCACGTGCCGTCGTAGAATATGACCGCTACCTGCACCAATTGCCCTTGCCCGCTCAATGAAAACGCGCTCCTTGATCGAAACAACCTGAGAACGGACAATTCTTGCGGTCATCGGCCAGCTTGTGATTCCTATGACCACTATGATTTTCCAGAGACTCGGGCTACCTTCTGGTGGTAGAACTGTGGCGAGAATCACGGCGAGTGGGATCCATGGCAGAACGAGAAAGATGTCGGTGGTACGCATCAAGAGTTCATCCAGGAAACGACTGTAGTATCCAGCGACGAGTCCAACTATTGTGCCAATGACCATAGTAATGAGGGCCGCACTGAAACCAACAATGAGCGAGTTTCTCGTTCCATAGACTAGGTCACTGAGTACGTCTATACCGTGTTCGTCCGTTCCTAATGGATGGTCCCAGCTCGGCGGATTGAGCAATTCGGCAGGATTTGAACTTCTTAGAATGTCGTTCGGGTCGCTGAGCGGAAATATCCACCAGTTGAACATTGGACCCAAGATACCCATAAGGATGTAGAAGGCTAGTATCGAGGCCCCTATCATGCCCATGCGATTCCGTCGGAGAATACGGATAACCCGTATGGTTCTACGCCATGAAAGCGCCATCTTTTCCATTCTTGGAGAACGAAACTCTCCTCCGAACCATTCGAAGAGAGTGCGCTTCATATTCTCACCCTTGGGTCAATGTATATGGAGACAATGTCCGCGACAAAATTTGCAAGAAGAATTGCAGTGCCAAGAATCAGAAAAAGGCCTTGCATGACTGGGAAATCTCTCTTTTGGAGAGAGTCCCAAACAAGTCTTCCGATGCCATTCCAAGAAAAAACGATCTCTATCTGGATGGCGCCGGTCACAATGTATCCAACATACATCGCGGTATTGGCGACCGTTGGAAGCATTGCATTGGGAACTGCATGATCTCGCAAGATGCGCTGCTCTGTTAAACCCTTTGCACGAGCTGTTACTATGTAATCATCTGTAAGAACATCGATGAGAGAGCTTCGCATCACCAACAGGAAACCAGCAAATGATATGAGAACAAAAGTCAGCGCAGGAAGGAAGAGATGCTGCAACCTATCGATGAGTGCTTCAGCCAAGCTGGGATTTATCAAACTGATGTCGGAGGAACCTCGCAAAGGGAACCAGCTCAAAGACCCTTGCACAGCAAATATCAGAAGTAGAATCATTCCAAGCCAATATGCCGGCATCGAATAAAAGAACAGGCCCGTTCCTGTTGCAATAACGTCGTAGGATTTGCCTCTCTTTGCAGCCGAATGTGTTCCCAAATAGATTCCCATAATTGCCGCAATCCCTGTAGAAGACCCTACGAGGACAAGTGTTTGCATAAGCCTGGGCGCTATCGTGTCGACAACAGACTCTTTCCAGAACCACGAATCCCCGAGGTCCATTTTCAATACAGATTTCAAATATATGTAGTACTGAACATACAATGGTTTATCGAGCCCAAGTTCTATGCGCAAGTGCTCTATCGCCTCTTTGGATGCCCTGCCTGGAAGCAACACCGTCGAGGGGTCTCCAGGGAGCATGTGGAACAATATGAAATTGATAGTAATGATCGCAAAAAGTGTCAGGACAAGATAGATTGCTTTTTGTGCTATAAGTTGGCGCAGACCCTGCAGAGCAATCGCCCCCTTGATTACCTTATTCGTCTTCTGGACGCTTTGTATGGCGACAAACTGCCGCTTTCTCCCATTAGCTCCGAAATCGTTCTCTTCCCCCAGCCCTTCCTCATGGGAGTCTTCTCGGCATCTTTGACGACCTTCGAGAGTTCCTTCTCCACATCTTTGTCGAGCGGCATCACCTGGTGCTCCTTCAGGACTTCTCAACCCTCTCGTCTGCCGGGAACTATTCTACGCGTATCCCTTGAGCACTTTGCTCATGTATCTCTCGGCTTCTTTCAGGACATTGCTCTCGATAGGTGGAACTTCGTGTTCCTTGAGCACCTGTTTCGCCTTTCTTCTTGCCACCTTGGCTATATCATCCCCACCTGCGGCCATCCAGAGGTCTCTAGTTCTCCTATCCAGCAGCGAAGGTATGAAATGTTCTTTCCTGAAGTTCTTCGAAGTGAATGCCGTTCCCAAGTAGCTACCCGACGAACCAACCTTGCAAATCTCATCTACCGCAAGCGTTTCGTCGCTGACCTCGATCCCCTTGAGAAGCCTTGTAACCATGCCGCACAACTCGTTGTCTATAATCACTTTTCCATACGAGGTTGTGAGGGTTCCTTCAAGAGCGCCTGCTGAATCATAAATGAAATTCATTCCTGCGAGAGCTGCGGTGTAGAGCGTAAGAGCTGATTCTATGCCTGCCTGGTAATCCACAAGCTTCGAGTCCGTATTTCCTCCAGTCCCCCTACATGGAATCCTGTAGTGCCTCGCGATTTGCGCTGTTGCCAGATTCATCAATCCAGCCTCCGGACCGCCTAGTGCGCAGGCTGCTGTCTTCATGTCTAGTGCGACCGATACGGTGCCGTACATCACAGGGGCGCCACGGTTCGCCAGCTGTGCCATCATAATACCACTCAAGACCTCTGCGTTCTGCTGCACGAGCACCCCTGCAAGAGTGACAGGGGCCGTAGCACCCGAGAGTGCCTCAGGAGCGTAGAGCACCGGCTGGTTCCACCGTGCCCACAAGATGCCTCCTTCTGCAAGCTCTTTCGAAATCTGCAATGGACTAACAGGATTGATGAACCCCAGCAATAAGGGTTTTTTGATAAGCTCTTCCTTGCCACCCCGGACAATAGCAGCGAGGCCGAGGTCTTCGGAAGACCATCTGGCACTCCAAGTATATCCATCAGTGGTTTTCCTGGAATTCTTCAGGTTTGCCCACAACATATGGATATGAAATGCATCCTGGGATACATCCGATGGCGTAGTCATCATCGAAGTATGATGGATATATTCGCACCAGTCCGAAAGTCGAGCCAAGTCCTCGACATCCCTCAAAGTGGCTAACCTGATGTTCCCGTCTAGGTCCTCAACTCTGACCGACTGGCCCATCAAGGAGAAGTGGACCCTTTTCTTCCCAAACAGAAGTTTGTACGACGGGTCTCTCCCGTACATGGAGAATTCCTCTGGCACCCGCTTCAGAGTGTCCTTCACGAAGGATTCGGACGGATAGACCGTCATCTTTTCTTCGTCTACCGTAGCCCCCGCATCTGCAAATAGCTTGAGCGCTTCAGGCAACCATACCTTGATGCCTACCCGCTTGTACACATCCATCGTGGCAGCATGTATCTTGTCGACTTCGTTTCTGTCGAGTATCTCCAGTTGCCCTCCTATTGGCTCAAAGACTTGCATTAGCTCATCCCAATATCGGACAATGGAAGTCTACTCTTTCTCCAGCTTCTTTCTTCTCCGTTTTACCGCATAGGCTACGATCACCACAACTGCTGCCACTATGATGATGGTCCCTATGGCCAGAGTAGAGATAATAGGCCCTCCGTCCCCCTCAAGAGGCTCTATCTCCATCAGCATTGCATTTTGTGTGTAGTAGTTCCAGTAGCTGCGGCCAGGATGACTCCACACATCCCCGTATCCGGTCCATGTGTCTGTTCTCCAGGCGAATAGGAACCATGGATAGTCTACGATGATAAGCGGCGAAGACTTGTAGAAGATTCCGAGCATCTCTTGGATGGTTGCGTTCCTCTGAGCCCCTGTCTGCACGAGTTGCTCTCCGAACAAGTTGTCGTAGGTCTCATTACTCCAGAAGGTATCACTCCAGCCCCAGATCTCGCTGGATGTCTGGACTTCGAGTATGCCCCTAGGGTCGGGCTGACCACCCCAATACCACATATACATCTCGTGGTCGCAGTTCCAGTATACACGGGTCTCCATTGTTGCTTCATCGAGATAGGCTAAGGTCACCTGCACTCCTATGATAGCATACCAGGCTTTCAGATATGGAGCTGCGGCTACATCCTCAGGCGCTGTGTTGATTATTACCATCTCGAACTCCAAAGGAGTGCCCTCGGGTGCGTATGCATTTCCGGGTCCTGCAAGGCGAACCGTATGAGCTTCATTCCAGACATATCCAGCAGCAACGAGAGTGGCATTCGCCTTGTCCAGATCGAACGCAAACTTATCATCACCAGGATAATACCACCATTGTGGCATTGCTGGCACAGTCAGGCTTGTGCCCTCATCGGCATATCCGCCAAGAATTACGTCGATGATGAATTTCTTGTTCGTTGCGTAGTGTACTGCCTGCCGGACTTTCTCATCTTGCAACAACGGATTAACCGATGAAGCTGCATTTCCGCCTGTATCACAGTTGAAACCTATGTCAGTCAAGCGGTCCATGCGCGCCATCGCTGTTTCTATGTTTGGTTGATTCTTCAGCGAGTTGAATGTGTTCGCATTTGGGAACCGAGCGATGTCAATATCTCCTTTCTTCAAGGCCTCAGCCATCACCTGTTCATTACCATACAGGATGATCTGAAGAATGTCTATGTGCGACCTGCCCCCGTGATAATTGTCGTATGCTGTGAGTGCGACATATCCGTTTTCCTTGTCATATTTCTCAAACTTGAAGGGACCAGTCCCAATGGGCTCATTGAGCTGGAACGCCAGTATCTGTGACGTATTCATGGTGCCGAATATGTGCTTAGGAACAATTGGAAGAGTTAGGGTGTCGACCAGTACGGATGGAACTTTCAAGAAAAGGTCGACTGTGTTCAGCAAGGTCTTGTTGACCTCTGCATGACTGAAATAGTTTATTCCTAGCAATGGTTGGTATGCCCATATCACGGGGTCTGGGCTGAGGTCCAAATTGAGTGTGTAATTGACATCTTCGGTTGTCATCTTGATTCCATCGTGCCAATACACATCATCGCGGATTGTGTACTGCCACAAACGGTTCGCGCCCTCATCTTCAGGTGTAGCTAGATTGTCAGCAGCAGTCCAGCTAAGTATCTTCCAGCTTGTCGCCAAATTCGGTACAGGCTTTGACATATCTTGGTCAATATTGACTAGATTGTCAAATATCAGATTGCACAAGATGTAGTCAGGGCTTTCGAGCATGCTGAACGGGTTGAGATTGCCAAATTGCTGAAGCATTCCTATTCGAAATATGTTCAAAGGCGCAGGTTCAGAGGCTTTTGCGGAACTTCCAAAACCGCCAGCTGCCGCAGTCATCATAAATGCCAGTACTATGCACACAACTATGCAACGCTTCAAATCGACGATGGCGATCGACTTTCCTCTATGGCGCCTCGGCGCCTCGGTCTTTGGTTTTTCAGTAGAACTTGCCATTTATTTCCGCTTCCTTTTCACTTCTTTTATTTCCGACCTTTTGGCGGCATTCTGAAAACGCAGCTTTCGCTTGATCATCTGAATCTTGTCGTTCGAGTCCATGAGAATCCGTTGCTTGACCCAGCGCGGTTCGGACACCTCTAGCTCCTGTTCCCCCAAGCAATCATGCGATTGGTATAACGAGTTTGATACATTTATACCTCTTGGTAAAGACGAGTTCCAAGAACAATAAGTGACAAATATTAACATCTTAGGTGTTGCCGGTTAACTGTATGCGTATCGCAGACCTAGAGGGACACCAATATGTCCTCCAGATGCTGGTCAACCTCCGGCAGAATACGGGGAGCTACGTCGCCGAGATGACCAAGGATTGGTTCGGGGGCACGAGCGCGCCTACGGTCTACAGAGTGATTCACCGTTTGGAAGGCCTTGGGCTTATAAGGAATGAACTCCTTGACGACAAGACCTGGCATGGCATCAAGCGGATGTACTACCTGACACCGGAAGGGGAAAAGGTCGCCGACCATCTCTTGGAGATCGAGAAGGCTCTAAGAGGCTCTGGCAAGAAGTAGGACAAAAGAAGCTTGCCTCTGCCAAACAGCGGGACGACGACCTTTGGCACGTCGAACCTGTAGACCGGGCCGGGGGCTGCTCGGGCTCAGGCGCCCTCGACGGGGCTACCCGCCTCTGCGGGGGCTCGTCGATGATCTGCAGCTCTGACTTCGTACCGTATTCTGAGATCGCCTTCCTCATATCGGTCAAGTTCAGCCCAAGGTAGAGCCTCGTCATATCCGTGCTCACATGGCCTAGGAGCTCGCTGATTGTCTCAATCGGAATTCCCCGAAGCCATAGGTTGCGCCCGAAGGTCCGCCTCAATGTATGGTGCGAGAACTTCTTGCCGTACCTGAGACAGAACGCCTTGAGGACGTCATCCGACCTACTCCGGCCAAAACCCAAGATGGGGTCCGACTCTGCTAGGCCAGAGTGTCTGTCGAGGTAGGCTCTCAGAGCTTCGGCGAGCCCGAGATGCAAGGGGACCTCCCTGAGCTTCCCTCCCTTACCGCGAATGACGAGAATCCCCAACCCGAGGGCGGCCTTCGGGAATGTCATCCGGGGACGACTTCGCTCAAGCCGGAGGGATCAGGAGGTCTGCCGAGACATCGTGCACAACATACGAATGAGCATCATGGACCGCTACGGAGGGTGACCCAGGTTTTCGCAACAAGTCTGTATGTTCCTCAGAATCTCTCGCTCTCGGGGCATCAGGAGGCCCATGGACCATCGTGTGGTCGTGCAGTCGCAGCCCGTGGGTTCAGTGGGCTCGGCTAAGCAGACTTTTTTCTTCTCGGTCGCCTGTCTTCGGTGATACTCATGTCGATGAGCTCTCACTCGCAATCAGCGACGTCCGGGGGATAGTCGACAGCTCCTCAATCTGGATACCAGTAGTAGAAAGCCCCCTTAACCCTTCCTTTTGATGCCACGCCGTCGCAGAGTATTCGATTGATTCTATCAGCAGCGCCTACCGGACTGAAACCGTGGCGCAAGGTCAGGTAGTAGAAATTACAGTACCAGATCGCCGCATCATAGTACGCCACGTCGTACATGGGAGCTATCACGCCTTTGGCTTTGGTGATAACAATGAATGGGTCCATGAATTTCTTTCTCGATAGAGCACAAGCCGAGAGTGTAACGACCTTGCCTTCAAAGCAGGAGGGTGGGAACTCCTCGGCTGCAACGCGCCCTACTGGTAACTCGAATGCATTCTCCTCGGGATATCCGTGACCTGAGAGATGAATGAAATCAAATCCGTGAAGATTTCGTTCCCGCTTCAGATAGCCAAGAAACTCGGTCTTCGTGGTGAACTCTCTGAAAGCAAGCGCCTTGGGGTTTGTCAGATCGATGAAGTTGAACAGGACCTCTCCTTCTTTTGCGTGCTCGCACTTTGGGACGCATTCTAGGATATACAGTCGACTTTGGATTCTTGCCATCAGAAGGTCCTTCTTCTATCCACCAAAGCGTTCAATAAGCCACCCATCTCGCATCTGCTATGTCCAGTTGGAATGCTGAGTCCAGATACTCGACCAGCGTATTCACTGAGGGGGCCCCGTGCTTCAGGAGACTTGCTAAGCGATTCAACGCCATCTCTAGGTTTGGGTCAAGCATCCTGCTCAAGGCCGATGGGGAACTCTCGCATATTGCCTTGATATCTTCCATCTCATCCTTCGTCAGGCTCGTCCCCAGCACCTTCTCTGCTCTGGGTACCACCAGCCGATCAACGATCATGCGGCCGTAGGAACTCTCCAACAGCATAAGCGGGCACTTCTGCAGTAGTAGTATGACCACGTTGAGCATTTTCGCATTGTCCTTAACTTGTAGCCTATAGTGTGGGGTCTTCGTCTTGTATCTCGGAGGTATGACTCTGATGGACTCCAAAAATCCCTTCTTCTCCATTTCCTCGCAGACACGCTGCACCCAGGTATGAGAGACGCTTACCTGGCGCTTCCTCCCTTTGGACCTAGGGGATTCACCCTTCTCTGTGTCTTCGGAGACACGCTCCACCCTTTCGTGAGATGTGCGTGCCAGTGGTTCCCTTCCAGATTCCAGGATTTGAATATTGAGTTGTGCGACTTTCGAACTGATTCTGGAGATGTTGAGAGCGTGGTTCCCGTTGTTCAGAAAGACCATCATTATTGCGATCCGCAAGGCGACTCTGGGGGTCTTAACCATCTTGAACTGCAGCGGATTCTCTTGCGGCCAGATAATGATTTCTGCGATCGAAGTGGTGAGTTTTGAGACCAAAAGTTGCCACTTTTCTACGGGATATTCCCTCGGTCGCCTATGACTAGTTCGGTCGGGCAACAAGAGATCCGGCCAAAACGCTAGCGGACCTGGAAGAAGCGCTTTCCCGCGCAGCAAGCCAGATTCCCGCTGGCAAGGGGGCATGAGTACGCAAACAACAGAAAGTGTTCCGCGAGACTTCTACGATGGGATAGTCTCGATCCGGGAGGCACTTCTCGACTACGACCTTGATGAGGACGCTGTCGAGCAAGTGCTCGACCAGATCGAGTCCATCATCGTAGAGGCCCTGGAACAAGTAGAGAGCGACACCGACAGCAGCTCTCTGGGCGATAAGTCATCGTCCAAGTAGGGGGCCAAGCCGTATGTCGCAGCAAACACAACCGCCGTCGGCGTCTACTGCCGACGGCAATTTTCTTCGATCGAGTAAAAAGAGGAAGGGGATATGGAGTCTGATTAGGAGGGAACCCGACGGACAGGGCGCAGTCTCCTCTGCGAATTCTCCGACCAAAGCAGCCCCACAGCAGACCGCGCCTGCGCCGCCCTTGACCAGGGCGTTAGTCAATGCTGACCACCGTGGAATCCAGGGCCGACAGGGGGTTGCCAAGGCTGTGCCACAGAAGCATCAGAGGGATGAGCAACGTCGATCAGATGCTGCTCCAACGGGCAATAGCCCTCCCGAGAAGAGACCGGAGAAGCCTCCCCCGAAGGAACAGATCGACGGAATCGACGCAGAGCTGTATCACAAATTGGTCAGCGAGATCGGAGCACCTGCGAGGCGAAAGAAGAAAATCAACGCGACGCTCGCGGATAAAATGCGCAGGGCGGGATGGAGCTACAGGCAAATCGCTGAGCACTTTGGCGTGTCGTCCTGCACGGTTAGGCGACGGCTGAGGGAGGCGGGGTTGCTGAAGTGAGGGGACGGGAACTGGCAGATGCGGGTTCAACTACCATGTGAGAGTAACTGCGGACATCTGCCCAGGGTTCGCCATAGCTTAATGCTCGGCCTTCTCCAGGATTTTGCACCTCTCGATCAGCTTGTACGGAAGTACTTCCACCCACAAGCTGTCGGACTCGTGGTCTCCGACCTCCGACGCAACGAAGAGGTATTTCCTCGTTTTTCGCACGACCATTCCCCAGCAACGTGTGATTCCGGGCTCCTCGATCTCCTGCACCTCGTCCATCGTAATCCGATCCATCGACGTGACATCACGCCATTCGATGGAAGCGACGTCGCCAATTCTGAGCTGCCTTGGAGAGACATGGCGTGTCTTTCCATTCGGTCGCATGTTCATCATTTTGATTCCCTGTCTCCGTGCTAGCTCAGGCCAAGCCTTGGAATATGAGCCAGGTACGACTTCCGGAGGTCGTCAGGGTCTATGTGATAGTAGATGTCCATCGCCTCAGGGCGCGCGTCGCCTCTTAGCTCCTGTATGTGCTCTCTCGGCATCCCGTTCCTTCGGAGATGGGTTGTGAACCAGTGCCTGCAGCAGTGGGGGGTGAAGCGGTCCTCCGTGTTTTCTGAGTTCGGGTTATGTAGGCCGAGGTGTGCAGCATGCCTTGTCACGATGTCATAGACATGGTTCTTGTTGATTCGTCCCCCGGCCTCGGTCACAAACAGCGCCTGACAATCCGCCCTCGCATAAGCTTTCCGCATCCGCAGCCACTCCAGAAGTACCTGCTTGGTCTCGTCATCAAAGAAGACGAGCTTATTGGTGCGTTTTGCTGTCGGCTTCAGCTTGATCGACATACCATCGAGGTCGACGTCCTGAACATCCATCTTGACCAGCTCGCCCCTTCTCACGCCGGTCTTCGCCAACAGGGTGACGATCGCCCTGTCCCGGGAGTTCAAGATCGAGTTGACCAGGCGGGCCATCTGCTCAACCGTGATCAGCTTGCGGCCACCGGTCTCCAATCCTTGGCCGTTCTTGTACCTCCTCAGGTAGCGTTTTCTGACCGTCAGAACAGGGTTTGCGGGCACGAGGTCCTCGAACACGAGCCACTCATAGAACGCAGATATGGCTGAGAAGTGGGCCTCGAGCGTCGGGTAGGTGACCTTCCTCTCGTTGAGCAGGTAGTCGATGTATGCTTTCAGCACCGTCTTGTCTGCCTGATCGAGGTCCTTCTTCTTGTCCGACAGGAACCTCAAGAAGATCCTAATCGCGGAGAGGTAGCTAAGGATGGAGCCGTGGCTCATGCCCCTGAGGACGCAGTCCTCCTTGAACTCCTCAAGCCTGGTTCTTATGACGTTTTCGAAGTTCGTATTTTCTTCTTCGGCTGATGGTGGGACGCTTCCCTTTTCGGATGTTCGGCTTTCCAAAGCACCACCTCCATTCCATTGTTCCTGCGGACTCGATCAGATGTATGTCCTGAAGCAGATTGAGCGACTGCCGCACCTTCGAGATGCCGTCACCACCAGACTCTTTGATGGAGAGCTTCTCCAGAATGCTCAGTCCCGAGATTGATTCCTCAGGCCTGTGGCGGAAGATGCCTATTATCCGGCGGACCATGTGCGGGTCAATCGAGGACTTGGATGCCCTTTCAAGGGCTTGCGAGAACTGTTGTAGCTGCTTCTCCTGCTGTTCAAAGGCGCGGTTCAGTATGTCGTACTTGCCCCTCAGCTCTTCCAACTCCTTCTCCAGAGCCTTCGCCTTCTCCTCGAGCTTCCAAGAGGGCTCGATCCCGGAGGCGTCGCTCTTGCGATGCCTCTCGACGACCTCGATGATATAGCGCGACAGAGACATGTCGGCCTCCCGGGCCGCCTGTTTCCACTCCTCCACGAGCTCCAAAGTGGGCAGATAGGTGTTGACGGTCCGCTCTCGAATCGTCTTGGTCTTGCCCTGATTGGCTCTCCCCCTTCGCATTGTTATCAGCTGGCTATATCAAGTGCGGCTATTTTAAGTTTAGGGGTAAAACAGGTGCTCCCGCCGGGATTGGAGCACCGACACGATGGATGTGAAGATCACAGCTGTCGCGCCTCCCACGCCGCCACACAAAGTTGACAACACAGCCTTGTACCTGGCGATTGGCGTCGTGGCAGCGATCGCAGTGATCGCGGCCTTGCTCCTGCTCATGAGGCGCAAGAAGAAGTCGGCTCCAGCAGAGATAGCTCCAGAACCACCACCGCCTGGGCAGTGAAGGCGAGCGGCAAACCCCAAGGGGGCCGAGGAGGCCCCCGACGAAACCTCTTCACGGTTTTTCATTCTCAACTAGGTGAGAGCCATTCATGAAAATTTTGGATTTCTTCGTTGCAGATTATTTATATAGTGCTAAGCCGTTTTTCCTTCCCTAAGTTGGGGGGCCAAAGGGATATGAGGGCATTCTCTGGGGAAGTTCGTGCGCTAGCGGTGTTGATCGTCGTCGTCATGGTTATGTCCTCGGTGCCAGTGTTCCTCACTGGGAAGCCATTGGCTCAGGACGCGTCTGCGGGAGCTGCAGTTGCTACCGAGGTCAGACTCGGCTGGCCCTTTTGGCAGGTTGTATACTGGAATCCGTTCATCATCTCGTACATGGGGGACTTCGTTGCGTGTTTCATGATCTATGATACATTGTTCACATACGACCAGGACGGTAATGGCCCAATTCCTAACATCGGTATGAGTTACTACCAGGTCGTCAATCCTGACACTTCGATGATCACGACCATCAACCTTACTCATAACGCGTACTTCAGAAACAATGTTGATCCCACTGACACTACGCATCCTCTCACGGCGAACGATATGGCCTTTACCCTCCAGACAATCATGGCGAACCCTGGAGGTTCCTGGGACGCCTATGTGTGTGATATCACCGAAATCAATGTGATCAATGACTACCAGCTCGCCATAACAACGTCGTACCCGAAGGCCACATTATTGGACGACATGTGTAACATTCCCATAGTGCCGGAGTACTGGTGGTCACAGGTCTCCAGCGACAGGATTCTGGGTTTCATCGATGCGGATGAAGTGATTGGGAGCGGGCCGTGGTACTACGATTCACAGGTCAGAAACTCGTGGATGAGATTCAGTAGGGCACCCAACTATCACGGCGCGATTGACTTTGGGTGGACCCTCGACATGGAAAGCCTGCTCATCACAGTCTATACGGAGCCGTCCGCTGCCGTGATTTCCATGAACAGCGGTGCAGATGACATCGTTCTATTGCAGGACAACGTGAACTTGTACATGAACACACTCGGAGTTAACGCCAATGTGAACATCCTGAAGTTCGCGGTGACTGAACCTGGATTTTACGACGTCGCGATAAACGCTGTCCCATGGGAGAATAGAACCGCGAGCTTCGGTCAGGGGAATCCGCTTCTCTTGGACCCCGTTGTCAGAAAGGCTATCACGATGACGGAGAACAAGCAGTTTATCAAGGACGTCGGCTTTGCCGGCCTTCCAACGATTGCCGATTCCGTGCTCGACCCCGGCTATTGGCACAAGACACCTACCAACCTGCTTCCCTACAACCCCGCGTGGGCCAAGGAGAACCTGACAGCAGCGGGCTATTCGGACACAAATGGTGACGGCGTTCTGGAAGCGACGGCTGCCGCCTACCCCGTTCAGATGGGCTGGGCGGATGTTGGAGACCCGCTTCGGTTCAGGCTGAGAGTCCCGAACGACGATCCAGGATACGCAATCATTGGGCAGAACTGGCCACCCTGGGCAGCGGAGGCCGGCATACGATTCGATTTCTCTATGGCATCTAGTGCTGTAATGTCGGCCGAAGACTGGTATAAGCTCAACTACGATATGTGGGTCTGGCGTTGGGGGTTTGGCCCTGAACCTCTCTCGAGCCTCAGCATATGGCTCTGGATGAACTTGCACTACGGCGGAAACAACTGCGTAGGGCCCATGGGTCCTACCCCTGGTGACTATGACGCTCTGTGGCACCTGGCGCATCATGAACTGAATAAGACCGCGAGGAAGGTCATGGTGGACCAGCTTCAGGATTGGATCTACGACAGCCATACCGAGATCCCACCCATCTACTGGCTCGGACTATATGGCGCCACTGACGAGCGCTGGCTAGGCTGGGGGGACTGGTCCGCACACCGTTACAGGACACCCCTATCAGGCATGGACTTCCTCATGTTCGACCTCTACCCGAACACTGCTAACAAGAGGCCTGTGTTCGAGACGGCGCTTGACCCGACCTATTACGCAGTAGTCGACAACGCTCAGACGTTCAGCATTGCCGTGTCCGACCCCGATGGCGATCCTCTGACCGTCAACTGGACATTCGGTGACGGTGCCACGGCCCAGGACACATTGGCAGCCGGAACGACTTCCACACCTCAGACAGTGACGCAAACGCACACCTACACTACTGTGAGCATGGCGGGCTTGCCAATGAGTGTCACCATATGGGACGGGCAGGCGGGCCACGAGATCAAGGGTGAGGCGATTGTCTATGTCCAGATATCGAGCGATTCAGCGCCGACCATAACCACTCCTGTGGGATACAACCCTGAGCCTCCTATCTATCTCGGAACGTCTGTGACTTGGACCGTGTCTGCCAAGGACGCGGAGTCCGGCGGACCTTCTGGCTATGGGCTGATGTTCACGTGGGATTGGGGAGATGGCACTTTCACCTCCACCCACTACCAGCCGACAGTGAACAATACCGTCTACACCGACACAGTGACTCACAGCTGGCTCTATGATGGAACCTACAGTGTCAAGGTGAATGTATGGGATGGCTTCGGCCTGCCCAACGACCCTGTGCACAACGTCTCGAGCAGCGCAATCGTATATGACGTGCTAGTCAATCTGTCACCGGATTA
>Ga0315282_10006635_pt1 | contig 19283 bp, 20 predicted proteins | sample YL17G07_20_MG_FD_203693 | JGI IMG/M metagenome (GOLD analysis project Ga0315282, IMG submission 203693) | Sediment microbial communities from Yellowstone Lake, YNP, Wyoming, USA - YL17G07_20 | ecosystem: Environmental > Aquatic > Freshwater > Lake > Sediment | place: USA: Wyoming | collected... | reverse complement strand
GACGCCTGAACAAGTCAAAGGGTTGGCAAAGGAGAGATTCCGCGTAGTTGTGGAAGGTGACTTGGAAAAGCTGGGATTGGCAGCTAATGGAAATCATGTTGCAAAATTCGGCAGCAAGAACATAGTCTATGTTGAAGATGAAGATGAAGCCTTGGAACTCGTTAAGAAATCTCTGAAGAACGGTTTGAAGGCTGAAACCGCGGCTATTACTTTGGAAGATGTTTTCGTGAAGCTCGTAGGAGGAGAACCAGACTGAACCTTAAGATAGTGAAAGATGCAGTAATCATAACTGCACTGAAATCACTGCCCGACCTCAAGAGACAGCCACTGATGCTTTTCCTTGTCGGACTGATAAGCTCTTTACCGCTCTATTTCATAGTAGTTCTAGGCGGAAAACTCAGCCTTGGCTTGGTCGGCGCCATGGTTTCCGCCGCTAGTTTTATCGGCATGTCAGCCGCGATTCAGGATATGTCGTTTGACAAATACGTGAAGATACGCGAGATGATAGTTGCAATGCCCGTACACCCAATGTCGTATGCCATAGGAGTGGCACTGGCGCCGCTCATACTTTCTATTCCGAGCTTAGTTTTCTTTGGGGCAACGGCGCTCGTCGTGGGCGGGTTGACTTTAACCTCTCTGTTTTGGGCTGCAATTGCCGTAGTCCTGTGCTGGGCAAGCGTAAGTAGTCTTGGGTTCTTGATATCCACCTATCTTCAGAAAGCAAGCCCGTACACTTTGAACAGCCTGTCCAACGTTTTAGGCATACTGTTGGGCTTCATACCACCGGTGTACTATCCTGAAGAAGTTCTCGGTAGCTTCAGTTGGATATCTGCCATATTTCCGACCTCGAACGCTGCTAGCCTGATCAGAGTCTATTCAGGCTCTCTAGTCTTGCCTTTCGAGGCAGTTATCGGGCGCTGGCTGATTCTGATAGTGACTACGATCGCCTTTGCCGCAATAACGGCCAAGAAAGCTAGATGGAGAGAACCCTGAGAGTAATGACGAACCTGCTTGGTTCACGTTTTAGCATTGCATCGACACTTCCTGTTGCGTGTGGCACATTGCCCATTCCTAAACTGTGAAAATGAGACTCTGCGATTTTCTCAGTTCGTGGCCATGCTCGCGCTGAGGTACTCTCTATCTTTGCTTCTTCTGTGTAACCGTTTTCTCCTCTCGCAGTTCTTTGACTCGAGTTTCTATGAATTCTGTGACTCTTTCTTGACTGTACTTCTTCTCTTCTTCGTACTTCTTCAGTTGCTCCTTGATTGTCTGCAGTACCTTGTCCATGTCGAAAGGCTTCATTATGTAGACATCTGCGCCTTTGTTTAGGGCTTCGACAGCGTTTTGCAAGGAGGGAAAACCTGTGATGATTATCTTTCGCATTTTTGGCGTCGTCTCTTTCATCATCGCGATGAGCTTTATACCTTCAATGTCCGGGAGTCGAATGTCCACTAAAGCCAAGTTGTAGAAGCCCCTGTTAGTTTTCTCGACTGCCTCTTCCCCATTTTTTGCAACGTCGATTATGTATCCGTTCTCTTCCAATACGGCTGCCAAGACTTTTCTGATGCTTTCGTCGTCATCGACAATAAGGATTCTGGGGCCTTCACCCATACTTCTTCACCTCCTTCAGCTCCTTTTGGTTCGATTGGAATAGTAATCGTGAGTGTTGTGCCCACACCAGCCATACTTCCCAGAGGTCTGACCTCTGTGCGCTTCCACTATGCGCTTGCAGATGGGTAAGCCTAGCCCCATTCCCTTTGCTTTGGTCGTGAAGAATGGTGCCCATATTTTTTCCATCCTCGTTCATCATGCCTATCCCCGTGTCTGTTAATGTAAATTTGACGTTACCGTTTGTTCTTGTGCTTCTTTCAGCTGTTTCGTTCTCTTCTCCACCATTTCCTCGACGTGCTGTGAATATTCCTCCAGCTTTCTTTGCATTTGTTTGACCCCGTGAGGAGAGAATAAAGGTGTTGAATCAAATATATTAAGATATCATATTAGCCCTCTATAAAAATACATTCTGAATTATAAGTAATAATACACATTCGGAATCCGACCGCGAATAAGGCCTAGGCTCAAAGAATGGTTGAGGCTCTCGCAGTCTTAGTGGAAGAAAAAGGTGGAATGGCTCTGGTAGACTGCTGAATAGATCAAATTATAAGCGTGGAAAATAGGCTAGTATCCTTGTCTGAACCAGCTGGTGCCAGCCTATGGCTAGTCCTAAGATCGGCTTGTCCATGCTCTACTGTCTTGGTGAGCCTTTCGACGGTATGATTGAGCAAATAAAGAAAGCGGAGATACCTAACATAGAGCTTGTAGATGATGGGTTGCATGCTTTGAACAGAAAGAGAGTCCAAATCTTGAATGACTTGGCCGCCTCGTATGGCTTGAAATACACGGTTCACGCCCCATTCATCGGGATAAACATAAGCACGCCTTCAGATTGGCTGTTAAAAGCGATGATAAAGGGATTGAAGAAGTCCATAGTCAACTCAAGCGCGCTGAACTGTCAGATTTGGGTCTTCCATCCAGGTTCAAAGTCTGTCATGAGTGACCTGTCGCCGGGTATGGATTGGATCAGAAATCTGAAAACTGCAAGTCTACTGGCCAAGTTCGCGAGGGATCATGGAGTTAAAGCCGCGATAGAAAATGTGCCTGAGCCTTTCCTTTTCGTCATGAAGACAGTTGAAGACTTCAGAAGGTTTTACAACGAGGTTGATGAAGACATAGGCATGACCTTGGATCTTGGCCACGCAAACATCAGCCACCAGATAGAAGCGTTTCTCACAACCTTCGCAGACAAGATAATCCACATGCACGCTCATGACAATGACGGGAGAAGCGATTTACATCTGGGGGCAGGTTTTGGCACGATAGAATGGGAGAAGACTGCTGACCTGATTAAGAAGACATCTTACGACAGGACTATAGTTGTGGAATCATCTGAACATGTCCAAGAGAGCCTATATAGGCTCAGACAACTGTTTGCCTAGGAGTTACGTCTCTTCAATTAGAAGAACGAGAAGGCGCCTGCACATTATCATTTTTCAAGCATAGGCAACTCGATTCTCATGAAGTCTTCTGCCACCACAGTGTTCTTGAAGATCTTCCTAGCCTGGCCCAGAAGCAAAGCTGCATCAGAGTATCTCGCGCTAATATGCGTCAAGACCAACTGCTTCACCTTCGCCTTCCTTGCAGTTCGAGCCGCTTGACTAGGCGTTGAGTGACCGTCTTCTTCAGCCCTTTCTGCCAGTTGCTCATCCAAAGTCGCGTCGTGCACAAGCAAGTCCGCACCAGCCGCCAGCTTCACTAAACCACTGAAAGGTCTTGTATCACCAGTGTAAACGATTCTTCTCCCCGGCCTAGGCGCTCCGATCACCTGTTCAGGTTTCACAACTCGGCCATCGGGCAACCTGACTTTGAGCCCTCTTTGAAGCTTCGACCACAATGGACCTTCGGGGACCTTCAGAGCTTTGGCTTTTTCTGGATGGAACTTTCCAGGCCGAGGTTTCTCCGCGAACGCATAGGCGAGGCTTGGAACAACATGATTCGCCCAAACAGCTTGAACAGTATATTCCTCTTCATCACAAATCGTGCCCTCTCCTTCGATCTCGTGAATCTCAACCGGAAAGGTCAACACGAACTGAACTGTTTCCCTGATGCCCTCCAAGAAGCGTCTAATTCCAGACGGTCCGTAAACGTCAAGTCTTCTCTGCCTGTCAAGCAAAGCCATCGTCTGCAGCAATCCAGGCAACCCTAAGACATGGTCTCCGTGCATGTGCGTTATGAAGACTTTCATCTTCTTGTGAAATCCGCCCTTAGCCTTTATCATCTGTCTCTGTACGCCTTCGCCGCAGTCAAACATCAACTGCTCACCGTTGCGTTGCATCAGAACGGCTGGCAAGCTCCTGTTCGGTGTTGGGACACTTCCAGCTGTTCCCAGAAAAATGATGCACAAGCTCATCGTTTCACACCTTTTCAAGCACTACTATCTCTCTTGTGAGGCTTCTGTGAACATAAACGAAATGGGACTCTAAATGCTTATACCCCAATGCTGTGGCAATAGACGCAATGTTCAGTTTCTTCGGCGCGGCTAAGCATACTCTTTGCCCGTTGCCAAGCGATCCATAGGCTGACCTCAAGACCTCTTCAACTATCTGGATTGTGCTCCGTTTGAGCGTAGTCGAAGATATTCCGTAAGGCGGATCAGTGACGACGCAGTCAACCTTGGTTATCGGCAGAGCCTGCGCATCTGCGACAACGACGCCTTCGGGCTCAATCTTGAAATGTGCCAAGTTTCTGAGAGTTCCTTTTGCCATTCGCCGCTGAACGTCTAGGCCAAGACTGCGACAACCGACAAGCGTGGCTTCAATGAGCATCGTTCCGGTTCCGCAGAACGGGTCAAGAACAAGCGCTCCAGTCTTAGGTTCTGCGAGGTTCACCATGCACCTTGCCAGTTTCGCTTGCATGGCCGAGGGGTGGAAGAACGGCTTTTTCCTCGGACGTCTCTCAACAAATGGTTTCGCTAGTATTTCAGCAAGCTTCATGCCAAAAATGAATTTTTCCTCTGTCAGAATTCCGATGAAAGCCTTGTCTGGGTTTCTCAGCTTCACTCTTGCCCTAACCTTGTTCAGCAGGATTTCGCCAAGCCTTTTCTCGAGAATCATTCCGTCAATCTTTGGAGAATAGTCCTTCACGTGCTTCACGCGAACCACAAAGCTCTGATCCTCTTCGAGAACTTCGTCCAAGCTCATGGAACCTGTGGCCTTCACTATGCTGCTGACCTCTGCCTCGCAGTTGAACAGCTCCCGAGCACAAATTCTCGTCAACGCTGCTCTACGCTTCAGCGATTCTACGCAATCCTTGTCAGCTTCAAGTCTCAGAACCTGATCAAGCTTCTCCAAGACCTTGAAAGCGTAGCCTTCAGTTTCCAGTATTGCCTTGAGTTCGGAAACTGGAAGGTTTTCATGTTCTCCCGAAAGCAGAAAGAAAAGCTTGGCCACATTTAGGCTCCTTTTCAGATCAGCGCCTTGGCTATTAGCGGGGCGACTGAGACCTTGCTCACCGGACTTTGCACACAGTCGGTGCCTACTATCTCTTCAGCTCCGTTTTCCAGAATCTTCTTTTGCGAGTCGCCAGTCAGCAGTGGGTGTACGCAGGCAGCATAGACCTTTGTTGCCCCTTGATTTTTCACTGCCTTCACCGCCTTTGCCATGGTGCCGCCGCTGCTTATGATGTCATCAAAAACTATCACGTCTCTGTTTTTCACAGGCAGCTTCTTGTCTTCAAGTGTAACGTTTCCTGTTCGCGCATCTCTCTTCGTGGAAATGTAATCGTAGCCGCTCTTCAAGACGCTGTCAGCTTCCATGGCAACGTTGACACCTTTTTTGCCCAAAGAGAGTGAAAGTGGATTTCTGACTAGGCCCTTTTCTTTGAAGTATTCTGCCAAGAGAGGAATGGCCGATAGGTCTTCAATCGGAATCTTCAGCATCTTCAGCACCGCGGGGTTATGAGCGTTCACGGTCATTATTCTGCCTACGCCGCAGTTTTCAAGCATTTTCACAACTGTTCTTACGCTGAAAGCCTCGCCAGGCAAGAATCGCTTGTCTTGCCTGCTGTAGGCGAAGTAGGGAACCACGGCGGTTATGCTTTTTGCTTTCATGTCCTGGGCGTTGTCAGCCATGAGCAGGAGCTGAACCAGTCTTTCGTCTTGAGGGGGGCTTGTGGTCTGCACTATCACTGCGTCCTCATTTTGCAGTGACTCTGTCTCGAATCGGATGTAGGATTCTCCGTCTGGAAAAGTCTTGAAGTAGACTGGCACCACTTCTGCTCTTGTCAGCTTGGCTACTTTTTCGCCCAGCTCCTTCGACGCGGGTCCAGGTATTATTTTCATCTTCTCGCCGCGTTTAGAGTGCGGTTGCCCAATGCTTTTAGGTTTTTCCCGTTTTCCTATGCTGCTCTATAAGCTCCTGCGCTCGATCCATGCGAATCTTCTTTTCCTGAACCATCTTCTCTGCCACCAAGTCTATCAGTTCACCAGTTGCACCTGCAGCCACAGCAATGTTCCGCGCGTGAAGCGACATGTGACCTCGTTGTATGCCTTCATTTGCCAATGCTCTAAGAGCGCCTAGGTTTTGAGCCAAACCCACAGCCGCAAGAACTTCACCAAACTCGTTAGCCGTTTTGACTCCCAGAATCTTCACTGCTATCTTCGCTATTGGATGCGTTCGCACTGCACCGCCGATCAACCCTACGGCCATGGGCAACTCGATTGAGCCAACCAAATCCCCGTTTTCGTTTTTTTCCCAAGTGGAAAGTGAAGTGTAGTGTCCGTCTTTGACGGCGTAGGCGTGGGCTCCGGCTTCGATTGCGCGGTGGTCATTGCACGTTGCCATTACGACGGCTATTATGCCGTTTAAGATGCCTTTGTTGTGCGTTGCCGCGCGATACGGGTCTGCGGCTGCAAAAGCATAAGCGTTCACTATGCCATCAACGACCTCTTCGCCGCCGACAGCCTCTTTACGCACGATGCACCAAGCCCTCGCCAAACGTTTCGTAGCTAGGTTCGAGATAATCCGCAGGTAGACGCGGCCTCCAGTCACCTTCTCCACAATCGGGGCCACGGCCTCAGCCATCGTGTTAACGGCATTCGCGCCCATGGCATCTCGGCAGTCAACGTGTAGCTCAGCGATGAGCATGGATCCCTGAGTGGTATTGATCACTCTTGCGTCCAAGTCTTTTGCTCCGCCGCCGGCTGAAACAAGCACTAGATCTTGGTCGTTTGCTTTCTTCAATATCTCTTCTTTCGCCTCTATCACCTTCATCTTGCCCGCGTAAGAATCCTTGACACCTACAACCTGTATCTGTCCGACCATAATAGGCGGGGTGCTACTTGTATGGAAGCCTCCGCCATCTCGGGCCATTTTGGCCGCGTAGCTCGCCGCTGCCACCACAGAAGGTTCTTCAATAACCATGGGTATCAAATAGTTACGGTCATTTATCAGGAAATTTGCGGCTATGGCAAATGGCAATGGGAACGCGCCGATGACGTTTTCTATCATGCGGTTAGCTGACTCCAAAGGCAGGGAACCACTTTTCTGCAGTAGTTCGCATTCCTCATCTGACAGACCAGCTAATTCTTTGACAAGCCCCAAACGCTCTTTAGGCGTGAGCTTGTAGAAACCCGAAATTACAGATGACTTGCTCATGTGTTCATTCACCATAACCTCTGAGTATCGGCCAAATAGGGATAAAAATGCTTCTGAGATTCACGGAATTTACGTAAACTCAAACGTGATTACGTACAGAGTATATGTCGTTGTGTTCGGGGTTTTCATCCTTAGGTAAGCATTCAAGGTTGTTGTTGTTCCTTGCGAATTCTCGATCAGGTTTGAGACGCCTATATATATCGTTGCGTTGCTTGCTAAGGTGCAGTATTCGTTCGTTTGGCTTATGTTTCCTCCGCTGATTGTGATCTGTTCGCTTGAGCTGGAATTGTCATGCAAGGCTATTGTCGTGTTCACATGCTCTAGGCCTGTACAACTGTAGTATTCGAGTTTGACTTCGCAGGCTGAATTGTTGCTTATAATATTGAGCGAATAATTATATGTTAACAGACTTGTGTTCGCGCCAATGCTGATTCTCGCACTTGTATCGTTGGTGTAGACACTGCTCACGTTGTCTGTCCCGTTCTGAAGAGTGACTTGGGGCGATGTGACTTCTGTATAATACCGTGATAATATCGCATCGTAGGTTGTAGCCCCGGCATTGTGAAAATGTAATGTTACAGACATTGTCAGAGCTAACAAAAGCAAACTCGAAATCATTATTCTTGCCTGATTTTTGAGCAAAGTCTTCACTTTGATGGCTTGTTTGTTCTTCAAAAAAGGAAAAGGGAGGAAAGTTTACTGTTGTGCATCCACCGAGATCGTTATCGTGACTGCGTTTGAAGCGGTTGCCGTTGCTGGTGAAAGAGTCTCTACTTTGATGTACATTGCAGTTAGCTTTACCAGTAATACCCAATCAGTGTCGCTTGTCACGCTCCAGTCGTTGCCGCTGGTGGTATAGTTAAGCGTTGCCACTGTCGCGTTAGACGAGTCAAGCAGATAGAACTTTATGTGAGTAAAGTTGCCTACCGTAGCTGTTCCGTTAGGCGTCACTGAAACATGTCTTAACCTTATGTAGTGATCGGTCGCCGCGTCTGTGTTGTTTACGCCAACTGCTCGTTCGTAGATTATTGTCGAGTTTGGAAGAGTGCTTAGAGACAAAGTGCAGAACGAATAGTCTACCGTTGAACCGGTTGGTGTGTCTGTAGCGTTTATGAATTTGACGTAGGTTGAGCTGACAGTCACCGTTGATTGCATTGTTAAGCTGTAGTAAACAGTTGCGCTTACTGTAGCTATGAGCAGTGACGTTATTAGCAGTGTGATTAGTTTGAGACTTTTCTTATAGTTTATGTTCATTTATTGTTTCACCTCCTTTGTTCGCTTTCTCTCTTTCAGGGTTTCTCTCCATACTCTTGCGAGCACGTAGACGCTTACCCCTAAGACTATGACGCAGGCTACTGCAAGACCTATGGCTGACAGTACGAAGGCGGCTTCTCCCCACGTTGGCTTGATCATGGCGTATATTCCTGCTCCTGTTATGGCTGTGCCTGCGCCGATGGCTACGTACCACCATTTGGGTTTGAAGAAGACGTACGTGCCCAACCCCACTACGAAAGTGTCGAATGAAACTATTCCTATGAAGGTCGTTTCCCAAGACATCGGCGGAACCATCACGAGCGGATGAACTGCAACTTCAGCATAGTTCGCTAGGAAGAAGACGGTCAAAGTCAGCGCCGGGAAAGTGATTGTCAGCATGAAAGCTTTCGCGTAGTTTACTAGTTTCTTCATTATTCCAAGGTACACGTTGACGGCGACTATGTTTGCCAGAGCCACGATCAGGTATAGAAAACCGTACCAGAACCGCATGTAATCTCCAAAGAAGACCATGAATTCTTTGCTCACGAGCAGTTGTCCAAACCCAACTAGCGCTGCTAGTTGGTAGAGGTATGGTAGTTGCCATGGAAAGTGTCTTTCAAGCAGGCATGTCAGCAGACTCATTGCTAGAAAAAGGTCTAAACCCAACAGTACGAAGAACTCTGGCTGTAGTGGGGGCGCCAATTTCGGTACCGTGCTCCAATGTCTGGTTTCTTTTTATTTAAGTCGTATGAATTCGGAATCCAAATCCGAATCATGCATACAATTTGGCCACAGAGAAATAAATCTTCTGTCGTAATATACGCTACACGTCATCCCACATGCTTCATATGCATAGACCGCTTCTGTGAAGGCTAGCGCTTCGGGAGGGCGACCGCTGAGATTCCGAATCTTTTCTGGATTTCTTTGGCCAGCGTTTCAGCGTGGCCTACGCGGTAGTTGTCTGTGATGACGAGTTGCGGTTTGGAGCGTCTTACGTATTCAATTAGCCCGTCAAAGTCTGAGTGGTCGCTCAGGGCGATTATGTATTCATTGTGGCCGACTTCTCGAACTGGCGCGTCAAATTCCCATCCGCTCACGTAAATGCGGAAGGCGTCTTGGCTGACTCGGTTTCTTGCGTTCATGTGGTAGAAAGCCAAGCATGACGAGTTGTTCTCGAGAAGCTCTCTTGCCTCCCATTCATCTGACAGCATTAAACGTCCCACGCGCATGCCGTGTTTCTCGCAGACCTTGGAGACTTGAAACACTCTTTCCGGCACAATCGAAGGGGCTCGCACGTTGGCGTCGTGCAGAATCTGCATGACTTCCTGAAGTTTGCCGTGATAGCCAAAAATGTAGACAATTCCTTGTTCCAGCGCTTTTTCCACCAAGGAAACGAGAAGGCTCTTCAAGTCGGTTCCAAATGAGCGTCTGCATCGTGGGCTTCCATAAGTGGCTTCCATGACGAGGATGTCGGCGCCTATGACTGGAGTTTCGTTGATCCTGAAGTCTCCGGTGAAGAGGATTCTTTTTCCCTGGGAATCTTCAACGAGAACCTGAGCGGCTCCCAATATGTGGTCTGCTTTAAAAAATGTTATTCGTTCCTCTTCATATTGTATGGTCTTGCCGTAGTCGAGGGTTTCGACGAAGCCGCCCATGAGGAAAAGTGGGCCTCGCATTACGTCAATCAAGTCTTTCGTGGCCTTTGTCGTCAAGATTTTCTCGCACGTTCTGATGCTTCTTTGTAGACCCACCATGTGGTCGGCGTGAGCATGAGTTACGACTCTCAGTGGCCTTGCCTCGTCAAAAGCGTCGCATGCTACATAGTTGCCCAGCAGAACTGCCCCTTCTTCTGTTACTGTTGCTTTTTCAGTCAAAGGCTCTGCGACCATGAAACTGTTTTCATTTGTCAAACGTCTTTTGAGGTTAGCCAACCAATGAGCATGCGAGGGTTCTCGTAGCGCACCTTGACTCTTATCGGTCCTAGGGGCGATTCCGCGGTGTCCTTGGAGAAGGAAATGTGTCCAGCGTATGCCACTTGCTTGTTTAAGCAGAAACTGATAGTCCTCCCGTCTAGACCTTCGAACAGAGTCTTTCTTGCCGCGTCTCGAATGCGTTCCCTTCGAAGCAAGTTGTGAAGCTTGCTGAGTGCCTCTGTTCCGGTGGCCTCGGCAACGAGAAGACTCCCTTTGTGCAAGGGTCTGGTCTCTACTGGTATGCTTCCGAAAACGTTTTCGACGGCTCTTTTCACTTTTTCTTCAGATTCGGTGGGGTTGATTTCAACTTCCACATGAACGTTCACTTCATCCATTTTTCCTCAACTTTCCCCAAGGTTTCCCTGACTTTCCTCTTCACGATTTCCGGCCGTTCTTCATTAACTATAATGTACTCAGCCATAGCTATAGCTTCTCCTAATCCCACTTCTAGTTCTCTCATGTCTCTCGAATGGAAAATCTCCCAACTCTTTGAGTCGTCACTTCTTTGGCGATTGTAGAGTCGCCTGAATCTTGTTTCTGGAGAAGCGTGAACGGCTAGAAGGACAAATTCTTCGAAATGGTTCTTGAACTCTTCAACTTCGCTCAGGCTTCTTATCCCGTCGACGATGACTTTGTGTCTTTCAGTCTTGGCTATTTTCGGAAGACATCTCTTGGCAACCACACTTTTTCCTTCCTTCTGCCTTAGTTCAAGCATAATCTTTCCAATGTTCTCCGGGCTCGGCTCCAAATGCTGCCTTTCTGCTTCTTCTCTAACAACGTCGCCCATCACTACAGGGTCGTAGCCGTTTTGTTCTGCAACTTTGACCACCAAAGATTTTCCAGCGCCGGGCATTCCGGCGACGCCCGCGACGAGTTTGCCGTTCATTTTCAATCGTCCTTTCAGTCGTTTTTGTATGCGAGTGCCGTTTTTATGTTTTGGCTCTGCAAGACTGAGCCAGTTTTAAGAGTGGACATGTCAAACCATATATGAAGGGAAAACCTAGACACATTCGGAAGTGAGATCAGTGGCTGAAGAGATAAGAAGCTTCATAGCGTTTGACATTGACAGCGAATCGGTTCTGAAAAGGATGACAGAAGTTCAAACCATGCTGACGAAAACTGGGGCTGACGTGAAACTTGTTGAACCTAAGAACATTCACATGACTCTGCGATTTCTCGGAAACATTACGCCGAGCACGGTTGAGAAAATCTTCGAAGAAATGAAGAAGGTTCAGTTCCTTCCGTTTGACGTTAGACTTCGCGGCGTTGGGGCTTTTCCGAACCTACGTTATCCTAGGGTGGTGTGGGCAGGAATCACGGAAGGCGCTGATCAACTGCGGAGCATCTTTGAACAGTTGGAGCCTCGACTGCTTGGGCTGGGTTTTGCGCCTGATCCGAAGGGCTTCAGTCCGCATCTGACGATTGCGCGTGTCAGGTCTGGAAGAAACCGCGCTGAGCTTGCCAAATACCTCTCGGAGAACGAGAACTTCGAGTTCGGAGTTGTCAAGGCTAAATGTTTGAGGCTTAAGAGAAGCGATTTGACGTCGAGAGGGCCGATTTACTCCACGCTGAAGGAGTTTTGTCCGCAGCAATAGAGGAAAAGGAATAGAGTTTATGCCGGAGAAATTGGAGCAAGTTTGCAGGGCTGTTCTGAGAAAGGTTACGCCTGAAAAGAAGGAACGTGTCAAGATAGAGGCCTTGGCGGAGAAGCTGTTGAAGAGAGTTACGCATGCCTCTAAAGAGTTGGGTGTCAAGTCCACAGTGCGGCTGGAAGGTTCAGTTGCCAAAGACACATGGCTCAGCGGAGAACCTGACATTGACATTTTCATGCGTGTGCCAAAGACGATACTTCGCGCTTCCCTCGGAGACATCAGCCTAAGAATAGCTAGGAAGGCGACGAGCGGTTCGAAGCAGATTGAGAGGTTTGCGGAGCACCCATACCTTGAGGCGGTGGTCGACGAGACCAGAGTGAACATTGTGCCGTGCTATGATGTGACGAAAGGGGAATGGCTCAGCGCGACAGACCGGACGCCTTTCCACACGGACTACGTGAACGGGCATCTGGACGCGAAGATGCGCGGGGAAGTGCGTCTGCTCAAGAAGTTTATGAAAGGAATAGGCGTTTACGGGGCTGAGATTAAGATTGGTGGTTTCAGCGGCTACTTGTGTGAGCTTCTGACTTTGCACTACGGGTCGTTCGAAAACACGCTGAAGTCTTTCGCTCAGCACAGACAGAGGATAGTCGTTGACATTGAGAATTACTACGGACAAAGGGAGAATGAACTTGGGCTTCTGTTCAAAGAACCGTTAGTGATTATTGACCCTGTTGACAAGGGAAGAAACGTTGCATCAGCCGTGCAGCCGCAGAAACTTTGCACTTTCGTGGCTGCTTCGAGAGCCTTCCTAGAAAGCCCGAGCTTATGCTTCTTTTATCCGCCAGAGACAGCGCGTCTCTCTGTGAAAAAGTTGAAACAGAAACTGAAGAAGCGCGGTTCTGCCATTGTTTTCTTATGCTTCGGCAAGATTGACGTTGTTCCAGACATTCTGTGGGGTCAGCTCTACAAGTCTCAGCGCTCCTTGCGCAAGCTCATTCAAATCAACGACTTCGGCCTCTTGAGAGACTTTGTCTGGAGCGACGAAAAGACGGTTAGCATGTTTGTGTTTGAGCTTGAAGCTCGTAATCTGTCTTCGGTGAAGAAGCATTTGGGTCCTCCGCTTGATAAGGAAAACGAGTGTGAGAAGTTTCTGAAAAAGCATCTGCACAATGCTGGAACAGTTTCGGGTCCATACATAGAAGATGGTAGGTGGGTTGTCGAGGTTCACAGGCGATGCACCGACGCCGTTGACTTGCTGAAGGACAAGCTGGGGGACGGCGGCAGAAATGCGGGCGTGGCAGAGCAGATTTCTTTCAAGCTTCGAAAAGAGTTCAAGGTCTTTGTGAACGGTGAGATAGTTGAGGTTTATGGGAAGAACAGGGAGTTTGCCAAGATGCTGACCGAGTTTCTTTCTGGCAGGCCGAAGTGGCTAGAAACCGCCGAGACTGAGCGCTATCAATAGTGCGCCGAGCGTCCAAGTGTAGAATGCGAAGTAGTGAAACTTTTCTGTGGCGAGTATTTTCTGTAGCAGTTTCAGGGCCAAATAGCCCACGAGCATGGCGGCAATCGCTCCGGCTGCAAGTTCAGCGTAGCCTATTCCTGTGGATGCAAGCATGGTTCTTTCCTTGTAGAAAGTCAAACCCAACGCTCCGAGTATTGCTGGGATTGAAAGTAGGAAGGTGAATTTGAAGGCTTTTTCGCGTTTCAGTCCGAGCAGCAGGGCAACTGCGATGGTTGCTCCGCTTCTTGAAATTCCGTGAATGGTGGCTATGCCTTGTGCGGTGCCGATTAGTATGGCTGCGAGGTAGTTTATGTTGTCTGTGTTTTCTTTGCCGGTTTTTGAGAGGTAGACGAGTGTTCCGCCGATGATGAGGGCTATTCCGATGAGTAGGATTGTTTGAAAGGTGCTTTCTAGAAACTCGACGTAGATCACTCCGATTATGGCTGTGGGTATCGTTCCGACGATTATCAGTGGGATGAGTTTTCCGTTTTCGGTTTTGAAGTCCAAGTGGGCGAGTGCTGAGAGTATGTTTTTGATATCTTTTCTGAAGAAGAAGACAACGACGATGAGGGTTCCGATGTGCAGGGCGATTTCGAAGAGGAAGGGTGTTGACAGGTTGAAGAAGTACTCGAAAATCTTTAGGTGGCCAGTGCTGGATATTGGGAGCCATTCTGTTAAGCCTTGAACTATGCCTAGGATTATTGTTTCTATGAGTTTTTCCAAGGTGTTCTCGCCGCTGTTCTCCTCCTTCTATTTTTTGGCTGAGGCTTAAAAGATTAATTAATGCTGAACTGTTAATCTTCATCGCTGGTGTAACGAATGAGTGAGTATCCGTCTGGAAGCCGTGAAGACCGAGAGATGCTGGCAAAAATGCCTACGGAGAAACTGCTGGATTGTTTCTTTTTGCAGATTCGAAATCTGTGGAGGGTTGATGGTTTATACTTTTTGGGCATAGAAAAGAAGTTTGGAACTGATGCGGCTACTGAGATTGATGCTGGCGTTTGGGAGCTGATGGCTGGGATTGAGGCTAAGAGTTTGCAGAGAATGTTCAAGGTGGGTGAGAACCCTGACGTTGGGATCATCATGGATCTTTTGCGCAAGTCAAGCTGGGCTTTGGACCAGCCCTTTAAGACTGTTGAAGTGAGTGGCAAGCGGGCGGTTCTACGCATAGACCGTTGTAGGACGCAGGAAACTCGGTTGAGCAAGGGTTTCTGTGAGTTTCCATGCAAGAAGGTACGGTTTGGATATTTGAAGAGTTTTGCAAAGACATTAAACCCAAATGTGGAAGTAAACTGTCTGGTTTGTCCACCTGACAAGCATCCTAAGGATTCATGGTGCAAATGGGAATTTACACTCTAATTTGGAGTTTACACCATATCATCCACTTTAACTACTCTCTGTATGTCTAGGGATGTCGTTGAGTCGCTGGCTCCTTAACAGTCCAAATGAATCCTTCACTGTGAGAGTGTCCACAGTTGAGTTTCAACGGAAATGTTGAGAAGGGGGATTCTCCGAGTAGGTTGGTTAGGATTCAGCGTAGAGTCTCTAGGAAGCGGTGCTTGAACAGCAAGCGCGCTTACGAGTGTGAACGTGTCTCTCTGCACATTCCCAGAAAACATCACGAACTGATTAAGCCGTTCCTCAAACAGGATTTTGACGTGACCGTGGCCACAGAGAAAGGCTATGTCGTCATCACTCTCACACCGCAGAAAACAGTTCAACACGTAGAAAGTCCGTCTTACAAGGCTACTCTAGAAGCTCGTCCCGAAACCTGACTCTTTCTGGCTTCTCGAGATTCTTCGTCTGTTGACTATTACTGCTAATAGTGTTGCCATCATGAACAGTGGTAGAATTAGGAATGATGCAAATTCTGGAACTATATCGTAGACAGCGAGAAGGTAAAGCTCTCCCTCTTCCATGGACGGTTCTATCATTGTACCTTCCATCCACTCATTCCAAGAGGTTATCATGGCAATTCTGAGGTTACTATCAGTGTATTTGAGTGCGATTCCCAGAATTTCTTTGAACGCTGTTTCGTTGCGAGCAAGCGTAACCCACGGTGGAGTAGCTCCCTCGTTTAGCGTGTTGTTGAATCCAGGGTAAGCGTTTGGAATAAACCTGGTTCCGTTTGAGTTCATTTCTGACCGCCATATGGGATAGTAGTGTTCAGCGTCTGCCAATATTTGTGGCCAGCCTTTTTTGGGGTCGGAGAAGAAATAACTTGTCACAGCGTCCATGGAATACGGATATGGTGAATAATACTGGTTACCTACGTCGCCAATCAAGTAGACATCCACGCCCATTTTCAGTAATTCCTGTCTCGTGGAATTAAGCAAGCTTTCTGCTCTCGGGGTTGTCAGATTCTGGTAGAGAAAGGGCAAATCGTAAATGAACAGGACGGGTCTGCCGTTTACTCGCAGGTAGCTTGGATTAGTGAAGTACTGTTGAGAAGCATAAACCATGTCGTTGATGAATATCTCCGTGAAGTTCTTGTGTACTTGGTTGGCAGTGTCCAGAACAAGTTTTGTTTCATAGAACAGGCAGAAATTGAAATCCTTCAGATGCGGAGCCTGTAGCAATCCACTCCTGAGATTCTGATTAATATCATCGAAGTCCCAGTCTATCCAGTCGCCCTTGCCAATCCATGAAACTGCAAAGAAGTCGATCCCATGCTGCTTGGCGAATAGAACGTGCTGATCAGCAACTCTTGAGTCACTTGAGTTGTAGTAGTCCAAGAATGGGGTTCCCTTGATGTCGTCCTTTATCCAGTGGTTGTTAATGCCGACTCCCCACCAAACATAATAGTACGCACCTATCTTTTCCGCAGGCTCAACTGTGGGAGCGGTTCTTGTAATAAGTACCACCACTGTGCTGAAGACCAGAATAGCTACCAGAATAATTGTCAATGCAAATTTCCTACTCATGTAAACATCATTGCACGCTTTATCTACTTAGGTTTTTTATGACTTGCGGCTTATGAGCGGAGAGCGTGCGCTTAAGACGTTTTTCTTATTTTGTATCTATTCCTGCTTTCTTAAAGATCTGTTTCACAAACCGAGACACTTTTTTACACTCGGCAAATAGTCTATGGACTCCGCTGTACCATTAAACTTGGCAGTCAGCAGCTTCTGCTCAGAATCATACATGAGCTTGAAGTGCTGTTCACCTTCAGACCATCCTGTATGCAGTTCTGCGAAGCGTAAAAACACCCCCTCCTCTACTACCTTTTTTCACTGCAGCTCAAGCGTCAATTTTCGAATCCTTTCAATTATGCCACAGTGCTGATTCAGCATTGAAAGACTTGCAAAAGGGCCCTATCAAGAAACATGATTGCAACTGAGACTATGCCCCAGGCAAGCTTTCAAAACAGAAAAAAAGGATTGTGCGGGAGATATCACCAATTGTTGCATAAGTGCCTATTTATAGTGTTTTGGACATACCTTGCAAGTGGTGAAGCTTTGCGTAAGAAGGAGTTCACGAGTTTCGACGCGGCGGCTACTGTTCGCGAACTCGTGTCAACTATCGTGGGCTCTCGTGTCAACAACGTCTACCAGCCTGACGAGAAAACCTTACTGCTGAAGTTGCACGTGCCAGACAAGCCTGTGCTACGGCTGGTGATGGAGGCTGGCAGACGTTTGCACTTGACTTCTTACGTCTTGGAGAAACAGCCTACGCCGCCTGCTTTTTGCATGGCTCTGCGTAAGTATCTGCGGAATAGCTGGCTTGCGAGTGTTGAGCAGTACGAGTTTGAGCGGATTGTGGTCTTCGGTTTCAAGACAAGCGCTGGCGCGGTGAGGCTTGTTTTGGAGCTTTTCGGTGAAGGAAACATCATCCTCGTAGGCGAAGACGGCAGAATTCTGCAGGCCTTAAGCTATAAGCGGATGCGAGACCGCAACATTCTCCGGGGTGAAGTCTTCGCTTTTCCGCCGCCGAGCGGTAAAAATCCGTCTAAGGTGGGTAAAGAGGAGTCTTGTTCTGTGTTGCGGGGCTTTGGCGATGTTGAGGTTGTCAGGGCGGTTGCGCGTTTCTTGGGGGTGGGCGGGGTTTATGCGGAGGAGACATTGTTGAGAGCTGGTATTGACAAGTTCAAGCACTGCAGTGCGCTGAGCGAAGAAGAAACGAGGGGCATCTTTGACAGTCTGCATGTTCTGCTTTCGCGCGTTGAAACAGGCGGGCTGGAGCCCAATGTCGTTATTGATGAAGATAACGGTCTTGTTGATGTGGTTCCGCTTAAGCTCAAACGTTACGAAGGCTTCAGGCTTCAGTCTTATGCCAGTTTTAACGAGGCTCTGGACGAGTTTTATACCAGAGTCACGGTGGCTGAGAAGGCTTTGGCTGGCGTGGAAGTTGGTCGGCTGCAGAAAGAAGCAGATAGGCTGAAGCGAATCATTGCGGATCAGGAGAAGGTTCTAGCTGAGGCAGATGCCCAGGCTGACAGAGACAGGGGGATAGGAGACACCATTTACGCGCACAGCAGTGACCTTCAAGCCTTGCTGGACAAGTTCTCCAGTGGCAAGCAGAGCGGAAGAGGTTGGAATGCCATTCTCACAGACGTTTCGCGGGAGAAAAAAGCTGGGCTGAAACCGAGTGTGCTGTTCGAGTCTTTTGATGCTAAGGGTTTGGCAGTCAACGTTCGCGTGGACGATTTGACGTTCGGTTTGGAGCTGCGCAGGAGCTTGTTCGAGAATGCAGCGTCTTTCTATGAACGGGGCAAGAAGGCCAAGCAGAAGCTGGAAGGTGCAACGACAGCCTTGGAAGATTCTCGCAGGAAGCTGGCTGAATTGGAGAAGAAGATGCATAGAGCAGAGGAGCTTGAACACGTGAAGCCTGCTGAAGCTGTGGAAGAGCTTGTCAAGCACAAGGTGAAGCATAAGGAGTGGTTTGAAAAGTTCAGGTGGTTTGTCTCCTCAGACGGCTTCTTGGTCGTGGCTGGCAAGGATGCAACAAGCAACGAGGTTCTTATCAAGAAGTACACTGGGGAAAAGGATTTGGTTTTTCACGCTGACATTGTCGGGGCGCCCTTTGTTGTAGTTAAGACTGCGGGAAAGAACCCTAGTGAGCAGTGTTTGCGTGAGGCTGGCGAGTTTGCGGTTGCGTTTTCGAGAGGTTGGCGTGAGGGTTTCGGAAGTGTTGATGTTTATTGGGTTAAGCCTAGCCAGCTGAGCAAGGGCGGGCCTTCAGGCGAGTCTGTAGCGCACGGTGCGTTTGTTATTCGCGGAGAAAGGAATTGGATGCGGGGAGTTCCGCTCAGGATGGCCATTGGCGTTGCCGTCAATGAAGAAGAGGGCACGGCCAGAATAGGAGGCGGGCCTATTGAAGCGGTTAAGAATGAGACGGACGCATATGTTGTCGTTGTGCCGGGAGACCTGACTGGCAAGGAACTATTCAGACGTGTTCTAAGAGCCTTGGCCGAGAAGGTGCAGAAAGAGCCGCGAGAAGCAATTGCGAAGTTATCAGTGGAAGAGATTAGAGAGTTCATTCCTTACGGCAAAGGCAGAATTCCAGAAGGCTAGGTTCAACCCATACATAGTGGGGGTAAACCGGCCTCAGAGAGCCTAGGCCACAGCGATTGCAGCCTAGCAGACGCAGTTGATATGTGGCAAGTCTTGTCCTGCAAAAACTTGTTGTTTTGAATTGGGCTTTGGCGTTTCCCATGGCTGTTCCATGCTTTCTCCTCCAGTCGCCTTCGCAAAGGCTGTTATTTACTTAGGAGGTGATCCGGCCGCAGGTTCCCCTACGGCCACCTTGTTAC
>Ga0315282_10006634_pt1 | contig 19283 bp, 17 predicted proteins | sample YL17G07_20_MG_FD_203693 | JGI IMG/M metagenome (GOLD analysis project Ga0315282, IMG submission 203693) | Sediment microbial communities from Yellowstone Lake, YNP, Wyoming, USA - YL17G07_20 | ecosystem: Environmental > Aquatic > Freshwater > Lake > Sediment | place: USA: Wyoming | collected... | reverse complement strand
TTTACGACCTGACCGGCTTGTCAGACGCCGCGATAATCGCAAAATTCAAGAACCGCGAAGACCTCAGCAAGTTCACAAAACGTCTCTTGTCACTACCTTACGTGGAACGAACGAACACGCATGTCGTTTTGACCACGATTAAAGAAGATTTTCGCATAATCTGAAGAACCAAACGCTCAACTATCCCTTCTTATTGTCCAACGCACAATGGGCAAGATTTAATTCAGACTAAAGGTTACGAGATAGAGCGACTACTTCGCCAAGGCGGGGGTTGCCAAGCATGGTCAAAGGCGTAGGCCTGAGGCGCCTATCCCGCAGGGGTTCGTGGGTTCAAATCCCACCCCCCGCACCATCTTTGCAAGGTTGAATTCGCTCATTTTTCGCTTGTTTTGAGCGTAGGACAGCAGAAAAACGACTTCAAATTGTGGGTCGCTTTTGATTTTGCTTGAGTGTTTAAAACTGTCATCCTACAAGAAAAGTATGATTGACGATGACCGTCCGGTAATTCTGAACTCGATTTGGCATTAGACAAAACCGCATGCTAAATCCCTGTTTGAATGACAATGCTCAATGTATTCACTAACTTCTCTAAGACGGTCCAATTTTTCACTGGTCTTCTCTTGCTTCCAAGTTAATTGCTTAATCATGTATTGTCTCAATCTTGGTTTTCCTGTCTAAATTCTCGGTTAGTGTGACCAAAACGGGCAGCGACTTATGATTCCATGTCATCTTTTTGGCTGTTCCATCAGTGTGGCTGGGCTTATGCCACTTCCTCACCTTTCATTTTTGATTGTTTCGCAAAGCTTTTGTACAACAAACTTCAATCAAGAGTTTAAGGTGAGAAACGAAGTTGAAGAACCTTGCCACATTAGTGTTTTACGGCATATTCGTAATATTCTTGGTCTTCTCAGCGATTCTCTTGGCGGGATTCGTGCAAATAATATTTTTCAATTGGACTCCTCCTAGCATCTTCACTACATATTTTGCCTCAGTAATTGGAGAATCAATCGGTATGCTACTCCTTTATGTGAAGAATGTCTCTGGTTTGCGAACTGGCATTAAAACTACTACGTACAAAAAGGAAGCAGATGTAAACAAACACATGAAGGAAATTATATCCTCTGGTAGCACTCTGGATATAGTATCAGGCAAATTAAGTTGGGTTAGTGGGGATGAAACAGTAAAAAAGACAATTCTTGATAGGGCTAAAACCTTCGAAATCAACATATATCTGCCTGAGACGAATGATGTAGCACAAGAATTGGGAAGGAATGGGGTAAACATTTGCATAGTGCCTTCGCTAGGCAACAAACGGTATGCGAGATTCACTTTGGTTGACAAAAACCAACCTGGTTCAGCAATGTTGGCAGTAGGTTGTGGGATAATCCCTGACTTCACTATTTCTGAGATAAATGAACAGAGCAATGCACAGGTAGTGACTCTGGCAAAAGATTACGTAGATAGGCTTGCAAGTGAAAGAAAAAGTGCCTAATGGTGCAAGCTAATTGGCAAAACCCATATCTGAATGGGACGAAAACGCTGAGGCAAGACACAAGCAAATTATCTCCGAAATTGATGTTTCGTATCATAAGATACTGATTCCCACAATCATGCGATTGATAGGCGATGTGACGGACAAAAGGATAATTGATGTTGGATGTGGAAGCGGCTATCTCACAGCCAAGCTCGCACGTTATGCATCCTATGTTCTGGGAGTAGATCCATCAAAAAAGATGATTGAAATTGCCAACCGCGAATATAACCGAATTCCTCATCTAGAGTTTGTTAACGAATCCATTGAAGATTTTTCAAATACTAGATCTGGTAATGAATTTGACGTTGCAGTTTCAAACATGTCTTTGATAACCATCCCAGACTTGGACGAAGCACTCAGAGCCATTAGTTTCTTATTATGGCCAGAAGGCATCTTCGCCCTAAACATAACTCATCCCTGTTTCTACAATCAACATAGAAAATACGAGTCACCAGGAGCTTTTCAATACCATGTTCCTCATGCCCAGAAAGGGAGACTCATTATCAGCAATGACCATGAAGGACTCCCTTCACCGACCATACATTTCCACCGTCCCTTGCAAGAATATTTTAGAAGTTTAAGAGCTGCATCCTTCATGATTGATGAATTAATTGAACCATTCCCAGATTCAAGTACAGAAAAACTCTACCCAAGACCCTGGAAAGCGCCGCACTTCCTTTCTATCAGATGCATTAAGACTCGAAATGGATAGTCACTAATAAAACTGTACGCGCGTTTGTGAGTTGGGAAGGTATCTCCTCGGCGCGCAAAGCCAAGTCTAGCATATTTGCTGGTTTTACGCCTTACATTTGCCTTAATCCCGAAAATAACGTTGTCTGATGTCAGATTTAGGACTTTGCCAGCGAAGAAAGAGCGAGTAGGGCCACAGACTGCGGGGTTCTCCTTAGCGCGCGCAACGGACATCTATGAAGAGATACGGAAAAAATCCGAGATGGAGAGAGGACGGAAGAATTGACCCTAATCATCTCTAGATATCTGATATTTCAATATCAATTCGTGTGGTTCTGCTGGCGTCTGCGTGGGACTTTGACTGCCGAAATCATGCTCATTCTCACTCAATGCATGATGCAAACTACTGAACTCTAACCATTTTACGCCTGCCAGTCCTTCGAATCTGGTTCAAAGTCAAGGTTTCATTTAGCGTCTGGTACTGATTTTAGTAAGCTCATCGCAAAAAGGACCCACCCCCCGCACCACTCTCTTTCCGCCCTCTTTTGACACTCATTTCATGAAAAGAACATGAAGGATGTCTTATCACTGTCGTGACAATCCTAGAGCTCCTAAACTGCAATCCGATTTAATGTGTTTCAAACTTACACCAAGAAACAATTACAAACTTATTTGACATACTTCGAAAACAGTCTATGTGATTTATGCTATCTACAATCGTCTGCTCTCAACCAGCAACTCCTTTATCGAAGCCCAGTATTTTTCAAACATATTCTTGTTCACTGCTTTGCAGAACTGAAAAACTGGCGTTTCAGCTCTTCGGACACCATGGAGATAATGGGATACTGTCATTCGCCCTACATCCGCTTCGGGATCGCTACAAACTGCGTGAAAATATGGAAATTTCCTATATCCATATATTCCAAAGGCTCCAGTCAGCTTAAGACCTTCGAACTCCTTCTGTTGTTTCTTGAGTTCTCTAATGGACAACCGTATTTCTTTTATTAGATTGGGCTCTTTCAAGTCTTGAGCATATTCCTCTGCTATTCTAGAATCAGGGTCAAGAAGCATGCACTTTAGATCTACGCCGCTTTCAAGTAGTTTCACCACATGATCTTTGAACTCGGATCTTCTTATGCTTGTAAAATATTCTGTGAATGTTGTCAAGCCAACCCCAAGCTCGATGATTTCTTGCTTTGCATTTTGCATAAACGCAACCTTTTGATTAATTAGAAGCCTTCCTTCTTCTTGAAGTATGAAAGGCATCCTTCTGCCTACGATGAATCCGATCTCTTTTGTTGTGATATCACGTGTTATTGTCAAACCTATGTCCTTAAGATACACGATGTCAGGTGGGCCAACACTTATATTTTGATGATCTTTGAGAAAACTTGAAACCCCATCATAAAGCGCTGAATCCATAAGGATTTGTCCAGCCACCGCCGTCGATGCAATCCTTGCACAGCGATCGACAGAAGCACCAAGCATATCTCTTATTCCAGCTATCTCCAATTCTTCTACTTCTCCAATAGTCATACCGCCCTTCGTCAAGAACTTATTCTGCTTATGTATGGCAGTCTTTATGTCGATTGCCGCTAAGCAAGCATTTAAACAATCGCCAAAAGACACCAATACTCCGTCACCGAGTTCCTTAATCACAGACCCCCCATATCTGTTCACTATTTCCCTGCAAATCAGGTTGTGTAGCAAAGCAGTCTTCGTGCCGATAGTATGCCCTTCCAACAGTTTCATTGAAGTTGAGCTTGCTAGATCAAACATAGCGACAATTTTTGTGGCTCTTCTGCCCTTCGTTTCTTTCACTCTCTGTTGAAGAGATGCTACAAGATCTTCAAGTTCTTCATTTTCTGGCAAGGGCAGCAATCTCCGGTATGAATGAAAGTGGCACTCAGTTTTCTTAAAGGTTTTGAAACTCGAACTCGTTTACAGAAACAAAGTAGATATAATGTGTGCTCGGTTGACTTCTCATTTTTGGTTTTTTCTTTTTTACTTCTTCATGCGTGTGCTGGCGATAGCCTACAGTCAGCTGAGCTATGCGGCGAAAGCGCAAAGTGGTCAACTTCTCCTATAAGTCGAATATTGTTCGCTCCAGATTTTTTTGCATTCCGAATGTAGAACAAGCACGAGGTCTTGTGCCCATCTTTCATTCAAGAAAGCCGTAGTATTAACTCCGTCTATACTGTGGACTGAGATCTCAGGCATTGATGACAGCAAACCATTATGCCTTGACTGGTTAAGAAAATCAACTAAAGAGTTTGCACCGAATGTTTCCAGAAATTTTGACAAATGCTGTAGATGTTGCGTTACGATAATGAGACTACTTATCACTTCGCGGGGCGAGCGTGAGGAAACTATCCTAATGTCATCATAGACAGTCTTCACGAGCATAAGTTGGTCTTTGAAATGCATACTAGTCGCTTGGACAGGCTCCACTTTCTCTGGCGTTTCTAGCAGACCTATTCTTCGAAACGCGCGGATATTTTTTGTGAACGCCTCGCGAGTATATTTGATTCTATCGGTTCCTTGGCGATTATAAATCTCCAATAAGCTAGTTGGCACTTGTTCGACACGCGACAAAGTGTTAATGATATATGGTTTCCTTCCGCTTGTGAATGTTGTCCCAATCTCTTGGCTCCTAAGGCTTTCCCATCTTTTCTGCAATACAAGGTTCCTAAAAAGGAATGACACGAAGTTTTCGGCATCTTTGAAGTCGATATCAACTTTACTCGGCCTAAGGATGTATATGGTCTCAATGTCTGGCTTGAGTCTTGATTGAAGCCGGCGCATGTCAAGAGGGGCTTGCATGGCTAGAGATTCTACAAGACTCCTGATATCTTCAGATCTAGTGTTTGAATCGATCTTTTCTCGCGCTCTGAAATAGCTTTCTTTGATCTTAGCAATCTTGTCGAAACGTTTTGCTATTTCTAGAAAGCATCTGATATAGTTCTCAAATTCACTCTCATTTCTATACATCTGGACGATTGTGTATTCACTATTGTCTTGCTTGATCATCAATGAGGGGACAGATCTTTTATGAAAAAGGCAAAGGGTTGGTTTCCTTTCCACTCTCGTTGCGTAGCAGATCTCCCAGCCCGTGCCTGTGCTTGCACCGGAGAACTCAGCAATGACGACAGATGATTGCCTTATCCATTCTCTGTCTCTTGCTGCAACAAGCTTGTCTTTCATGGTCTGCACATCTGCACCGGAATAGGTTTCCAACGGGTAGACTTGATAGACCTGATGTCCCCCGTTCTTCTCGGTCTTGGGTTGCGCCCCGAGCTCTTTTGCTATTTGGATTATTTTTTCGAAATATCCCTTGTTGAACAGTTCTCCTCGGATGGCACCTGCGCAGTAGACCTTTATGGCATCTTCACTCATGCGGATATCCTTTCCGGTATTTTTTACATTCCTTTTTAAAGCGTTCGCTCTCCCAAAATCCGCAACTCTTCTCGCCCTCCGGGCAATATCCTCTTATGACACACGGCCTAGCCTCGCTCCAGAACAATGACGGCGATATCGGTTTCACGATCTTTCGCATTTTATCTGCGAGCTCGCGGATTTCCCATTGTGCTCGCGTACATAATCGTAGGCCAAAAAGATGGTTCAAAGATCTAGCATTCATTGCTACGGCTATGTGCGTCTGCAAAGAGTCAGGCAACAAGTATCTCGCGTCTTCGTACGCTATTTTGTTCGCAAGGAGCTCTTCATATTTTCTTATAGAGGCTTCTAGGCCTTCCTTGTAAATGCGCGCGCTCTTGGTATTCTTTTTGATCTGCGGAGGAACCACAAATCCTGCTTCGGAGATGTCTCTTTCTCTCGAAGACATCTGAAGATATGATGCGATTCGATGTCTCACGAGTTGATGAGTGAGAACTCTTGACACTCCGCTTATGGAGAAAATGAAATAGGCAAACTCCGTAATGCTTTCGTGCCCTCTGGACAACACTTGACCTATGTGTTTTCGAGCCGATTCTTCATTTAGTTCATCAATAATGACATCAGCAGGTTCCTTCCTTTGCGTTGCTTTTGAGCATGCTGCAATGATTTTTTCAATATCGTCAACGTGTCCTAACAGAACCACTTTCAGAATTTATACTCTCCTATATTTTGAAGATAGCTCCGCCATAGCTATCATTTTTTGCATAGTAGTCAGGATGTTCCATCATAGAGGAAATTATCGTTTCTACAGTTTTGCCAGCCTTTCCTTTAACGTCGGCCAAGACTATTGATTCCTCAAGAAAGCATATCTCTTCCCACAGTTTTTGTGCATATATATCTATCAGGACTATGCAAAGAATGAATATGACCACCCACCACAAAATAGACACTACGAAGTTCTCCAGCTGGAAAACCAATGGCCATTTCAACAAGTATCCAAGTATAACCGCTACTGCCCAAAATAGAAGGGAGATTATTGGAGCATATCTTCCAACAGCTCTTCTAGCATAGAAATGGGACCAACGGTCGCTCAATCTTCCGAAAATTTCAGGACTAATTGACGAATTGGCATAGACATACACATCAAGCAGAGAAGTCAAAAGAGCATTCTTCATTTTCTCGTCAAGTGTCCCAAAGAATGGTTTCTTGGTCTGAGTGGTGTGCGTCCGTTCGATCTCTAGAACGTTGTCTTTGAGAATCTTGAAAACTCTTCTCTCTTTCTTGTGCGAGCGATACACATTCACTACTAGTTGGTGCTCCCAATATCCGAGAGGAAGGGAAATCAAAAATAAGGCCGCCACCACTGCAAGGGATGTTTCTGTATTGGCGAGACTTGTCGTCAACCAATTCTTGTCGACCAACGGCGCAATTCCTATCAATAGAAAGACAATGGTTGCGATGCCGACGACTTCGAATCTTAGAAACCTGTATTCAGATGACACAGGCTACACCCCCTGCAAATTCTATATTAGTTTCTTTTCTTATCTTTTGTGGTTTTCACACCAATGGTGCTAACACCTAAGGTCAGCTATTGGCAAAATCTAAGCTTGGACGATTCCAAGTATTCAGGTTTTATTTCGAAAGTTATCCATTTCCTTTTCAGTCTTTCAGCAGCTTCGCCCGTTGTGTTGCTTCCCCCGAATGGATCAAGCACCACATCATTGCGCTTGGTCAAAAATCTGGTGAAGAATGCTGGGAGTTCCAATGGGAAGCGAGCTGGGTGTGGCTGAAGTCCGTGTTCTTTGCACATCTTCAAGTACTTGTCCTTCGAATTTGTATTGGAGAAGTCTAGCAAGTTTGCAGGTATCGCACCATTGTTGTCTTTGTAGAACTTGTCGGAGATTGTATGTCCGGATGGTCTTTTGACGTTGGGTTTATAGTACTTTGGATTAACCAGTAGTTCCTTCATTGACCTGCTATATTTCTTTAAGACTCTTCTATTATCAGCCTTTGGGAAAGGTGTCTTGGAGAGCCACCATACGTGGTCAACAGCATCTTTGAGTCTACATCTTTTGATTGTAACCCATTGTGCAGGTGTCGGAAGTTTAGCTTTGTTGAACCAATACAGATCTTGGGCCAAGTAGAGATTTCCTCTTTTCACAAGCTCCACCAAGAGTTCAAAAAGATAAATACTCTTGACAGGTTTGTCCTTGATCCAACTACCGCCTAGATGAATTACGAGACTCCCATCGCTACGAAGAACACGATAGAATTCGTGTGCAAATGGCATAAACCAATCGGTGTATTCGTTCGCATCGACATTGTCATAGGTCTTCTTGCGGCGAAGTGCGAAGGGAGGCGAGGTCATTATGAGACTGATGGATTGACAGGGAAGCTTCTCTAACAGTTTCAGAGAGTCGCCGCAGTAGGCAGCGCCAAAATCCGTTTCGTAGAAGGGGCGGACCCCTGAAACGATTGAAGCGACATTTTGGCGCATTATTTGCGTCCCCTTTGTTAAGATATCCGTATCGGTTTAAAACTCTTCTTGATTCATGTTAACGCACTTCGAATCTCAGTCTACAGAAATTTATACAGCTGACTCTAGTTGGATGCTTTCAATTTTCCTTTTAAACGAGCCATATTTGAGCAACCTTCGAAGGGTCAGGGACCTAGATATTCCACCACATACTTAGTATAATCCGTAGATGCTTGCCCTGTCTTGTACCACATATCAAACTGTTTTTGAAAATCGATATTTTTATGGAATTTTGCTTGCAAATAGCGTTCTAACATATTCAGAGAGCATCTTCATTGAATATATAAACTGTTGGACAATTTGCTATATCTCCGCGTTCCAAAGCAAAGCGTATAGGACCATCTGGTTTAACTCTATGTTCCTTCAAATATCATCTCATGATAGATAACTCCATGCTCCTCTAATACCAAGAGCTAGGAAGAGATAACTCCCTAGATCAGATGAAACAAAGCAGCTATGAAGTATAGAAGCGAGACACAAGTCTTGCCTCTTTGAGCATGTAACTCACATGGCATCTCTTTGTCAGCTTTTTAGTTGAACGAAAACTTCGATAGATTCAGGAAAATTTGTCCAGTTGTTCCAATCGCGCTTCAATTTCGATGATCTTTTCAGTTTCGGTGTCCGGCACGGTCTCCAAACACTTCTTCAGATAGTTGATTTCAGTCTTCGCATCACCTATGCGTCTGAAGGCAGCTGCCAAGTTCCACATGACCCCAAAGCGCTGCATTGGGTCGGTTAGAATCTTGCTGCGTTTTTCCGCTTCACCAAAGAACTTCCAAGCATTTTCTCTGAAGCCCATATACCATTCTGCTTCTCCAATATTCTTCAAACTCACGCAAACTCAATAAAGCTCTCCCGCCGCTTCATATTGCTTGAGAGCTTTTTTCACATAGCCGACCATAAGCTTGTACTTTTTAAGTTCTCGATAGATAATTGCGATGTTTTCAGTGTTTATTCCTTGATCCAATGAAGACAAACCTGTTAATTTCAAAGACTCTTTTAGCAAGACAGCCGAATTCTCGGTTTGACCTATCTTTTGAAGGGCAATAGCACCAAAGTTCAAGATGTAGTCGGTGCGCTTCTTTGAACAAGTCAGTTCTAGCAAAAGTTCTCTAGCTTTGCGTGCGTGGGAAGGCGGGTAATTGAAAGGGAAGTCCTGATTAAGTAGCTTTTTTTGGCCTTCAGGTCGCCGAGAGCGGAACCATTCCCAAGCTAAAATTGAAGATAAGTGGTTGTAAAAAACTATGAAACTGCGTGAGTAGTCGCCCGGTTTTGAAGAGAAGAATTTTGAATATTTTTCTCGAGTCTCAAACCCTTCCCGTGCTGCAACTTCTCTGCATTCCTCTGCAAAAGATAACATATCCTTCAGCACCTCGGGCATGACAGATTGCAACTGAGAATTGACGTAGATTAATCTCATTTGGTCGTTGTGCGAACGAGTGTTCTCAGAAGCCGCCAAGACAACTTCTTTGGCTAAGTTAGAAGTACTGACTATGGGCATATCGCCGTCGGCAAAGACGCTTGACTTTGGTCTAAACCTATCATCGATTTTTCCTTTGTCCAAAAAAGCCTCCGATTCGAAAAATGCGTCCTGATAATAAGCATGTAAAAGTCGCTGAACATGCCTACGAGTGTATCTTTCTGGCAATGGCCTTTTCTCGTTAATATTTAGCTCCTTTTCTGGGTGTTCAACAAGTTCATCAATCTTTACGCCATCTGGATCAAGAATGGAAATCAGGAAAGCCTTAATCAGCGTCGTTCGTTGTCTCTCAAACTTTCGGTCTCTCATGATGCTTCCTAGAACATACCTAAAAAAGCCAGGAGCCAAAACCCTCTTCAGAAGAAGCAAGTCTTCCCGTCTTGAAGACTCCAAGAGTTCAACCTTTTCTTCATGGTTTGCTGTCTGAATATCATTATACAGTCTTTCAAAATACCGAATACTGTACTTGTCGAATGCTGCAATGATAGCAGTCTCTATTCTCTTCTCCTGCTCAGACTTGTCCTTATCTTCCATCTATGCTTACCTCGATTTGCTTCTCAAAGAAAAAGGAGGCTTGGTACCTCCGAGATTATCTTTTGCCGCGGTTTCCTGCTCGTGACGAATGGTAGGCTGGATTGTTGGGGTTGCCTTGGTTACTTTTGTTGTTGCTGGTTGCTCTGAAATCTGGGCTTGTTGGGTTGAACACTGCAGATTTTTGATCATTCGGTGTTGGTGCGTTTCCAGTTCTTTTTTCACTCAACTTGTCTCACCGAATTGTTAATGACGTTTTTTGGTCTTAAATAGAAATCGGACACATAACCCCTCTTCAGCGAAATTTGCTTAAAACGCGCGTGGTGCTCTCAACTTGCAATCCGAATTAATGTGTTATGAAGAAGTGCCCAAAGTTTTCGAAACCGCACGAAAGGGAGCGCGCGACATATTTCGCTATTCTGCTACGAAGCGTTATCCTTTTTGGCTGTTCCCGTTCGATTCACGAACCTCTGTTTACGGCATCCCACATTTTTTGTCTAACATCAAGAAAAGCCACTACTCCTCTTTCAGGTGGAGATTTTATCATTATGTAAAACAATTTTAATGCAACAAGAGCGGCTTTTGTGGCATCCTCAGAATTTACCGTTCTTCTTCCTAAGCCCTTATCTCTATGAAAGACTTTGTTCCTCTTATTCCTTATCAATTGAAGATCCTTTCTCATATCTTCATCGATTTTGTTCTTGAGGAATATTGTATCTATCTTTATCTGAGTTGTCCAATTTCTCTCATCTTCTATGGGCGTATCTTTTTCATTCGAGCCTTCAATAGTGAAGGCCTCATAAATCACTTCTTGCCAAAGCATGTTAATGCAGGATTCTAAGAACATCCAAGAGTGAACGAAGGAAAGAAAATAGCTTTCATGAAACAAGTAATAATGTGCATAACCTAATAGCTGAAAGCACTCATCTTTTTCAAAATACTTCGAGCTCTTAATCTTCTCCCACAGAGAGAACATGCCCACGCCAATCTTAGCAAAATCAATCGTTGGAATCTCTACTAGCGGAATCCCGTATCCTCTGTTGTGGGCTTTTGAAGAAGAGATAAGCTCTATGTTAGTTCCCATGCCTTTGGCTTGAACAAGTACATCAAAAGGTGATACAAAATCAAAAGGAATTTGGGCGATATTGAATAGCGCCATTAAATTATTGAAATAATCGAGGACATTTTGGCGTGTAGTTCCACGTGTAAAGCTCACATATAGATAGCTATTATCAAGTTTTGCTTCCAGATCCAGAAAAACAGTTGTATATGAATCAGGATACTTCTCGCCGTCGTATTCAGTAACCAAAACAATCGGTGGTGCGAGTCTAATATACGTCTTGCCGATTTTAGCGGTAAAGGCGACGTTTTTTCCAGCATCTTCAATTGTTGGAGGTTTTGTTAAAATCTCTGTATTCATTGGGATTTTCTTTTCGTCTTTTAACCGCTGAAGTCTAAGAATTGATAATGCGTTTTCAAGGCTTTCAGCACCAACTCTCTTGAGGATTTCTTTTTCGTACGCGAGCATTAGCGGAGTTTGGATTCCGCTTTTTTTGGCGTTGACTAAGTAGCTTATCCCATCTTGTCCCTGAAGGACAGCCTTGGATTGAGCGCTATTAACTGCTAATTCCGCAAGCTTTTGAGGGGTCAGTGGATCTATGTCTGCACCGATTTCTGTATAAAGAACCACAGAAACATCATGGAAATTTGTTAGTCGTTCAATTAGAACTGTGTTCCTTCCAGGAGTAGCAGGTCTTTCATACTTTTTTCCGCTACCAACTTGGTGTGTTTCTCTTCGCCAAAGCATGTTGGACGCTTCTACCTCGTTAATATTTTCATTTAGAACAAGAATTTGAGAACTGTTTTCTTTTCCCCCAGTAGAAACTGGGACTAAGGTAGGAGCGCCGTTGCGGGTCTCGCTAGAATGAGCGAATTCGATTTTAAACGGGGTGGTGACGTTTTCCATGCGGTTAACAATTGAGCTGTCGATTTCTTTTCCCGGATTGCTTTGTAGAGAGCCATACGCAAGTATTCCTACGTTATTCATATAAATTTCCTTACCCAGATTGAAGGACGGCTGGGATCGGACTGTTAGCCGTGAGATAAGTTAAGTTTGTGGTTCTAATTATAAAAGATAGTAGTAAAGTACGTCATTCTTATATCGTGGACTTACAGTCTTGAACTTATGAAATCGGATTTGAGTTTGAGAATAATCCCCCGCACCACTATGTTGAAAGATGACGGGGGTCCTGAAATCAGCGCATATACTGGTATAGAACAATCCTAAGTTGATTGGTCTTGGTTGTCTTCATCTAAGAGTGGCATCAGTCGGTCGATTCTTTCTTGAATAGAGGGATGAGTATCGGAACCTTCGTCCCTCTTGAATCGAGCCTTAAAACTTTCGAAAACTGATATTAACGCTTCTGGAGTAACAGCTTTCGCTCCTTCCATGTCCGCTCTTAATTCATTTCGGCGCAGTACCCGACTTAACAAGAACATCATCACGGCGAATTCGGCAATTTGGGATATTATAGGAATCGTAATTAGAACAAGCAGAAAGCTGATCGCCATCGTAGCGAAACTGACCAACAATAGTTCCTTCATAACTGTTCGTTTAGTCTTTATGTGACCAAGTTCATGCCCCAACGTGGCATCAACTTCGACGTCTGCCAACTTCCACTCTGTTTGGAAATTAGACGGCAAGGTGATCTCTCCAGTAGCAAGGTTTGCAAAAGGACTTTTCAAGGATGGATTATCGGTTATGTTAATTGGTTTGTTGTAGTTTTTCAGACCAATTCTCTCAGCCATTTCCTTTACCCTTGGTTTGAAGACTTTCTGTGGCTTGTGCTTTCTATTATAGAGACTAATCTGAATTGACTGAAGGGCTGAGCCTACGATTAGGTTAACCGCAGAAAAGATGGGCACCATTCCCAAGCAGATTACTATAAACGCATAGGCTAGTCTCAGGGTTAGTGGAAGCGAAAACAACAGAACCGCTAGGATTGAACACACGCCAATGGTGACCAACACGATTTTCTGTTTTAGTTTATAACTGAGAAGCCTTCCAAATTCTCTTAGTCCAGTTATCCCTTCCATAGCTATTTCACCTCCGACACGGCTTCTCCAATAAGTCCAAATACCTTTGACAAATACGGCGTTGGAGTACATGTTCTGACAGCCACGCCACGTGTTGTCGAACCTTTTGCTTTCGCAACCTCATATTTGCAATCAACTAGCCCAGCTTCCTGCAAAACGTTTAGATGGTGGGAGACTAGCCGTGGATGCTTTTCAACCGCTTTGGCGATTTGCTCTACGAAAGGCGGTTCAGATGCTTCTTTGATAAATTGCAGAATTTTGAACCGAACTGGGTGCATCACTATCTCCGCTGTGCCATCGTCAATTATTTTCATAGGTACAGAATAATGTAACGGCAGTATTTAACAGTTACTATATAGAAATGTTATTACTATACTCACACTATTTTTCGTTAATTCTTTTCCATATCGCGCGGAATGGTAGCCCAGGAGAGATTCGAACCCTTGCCCATATGACAGTCTGGGAAGAGAGGGGCGAACTTGAACCCGTTTGGGTTTGGGAACGGGCAGACCTGTGATAGCGTTTTTTACCGGTAAAGTCGGGTGGGGGTCCCACCCCCCGCACTTTTCAACGAACCCACCGCACTTCTGGGAAATCTTGCGTTTTCAGAATGACTCTGTAGGTCTACTTCTGCAGACTTATTCGAATCCACTTTCCTTGAATATGGGTTGCCTTGCTACGCTCATAATTGAGCGGACTCGGCCAACTGCTTTTTCATGAGTGCTGGTGGATTTTTGCGATCTAATCGAGGAGAAGCTTCATTTTTTCGCGTCTCTTTTTCGGCCCTATGTACACATTTTCCACTCCGCGCATTTGGTCTGGGCAAAGGTTGCTGGAGCTGACATTTATATCGTTCAAAATGAATAATTCTTCTGCGGTGCTGAGGCTTGGATATAAGGTTCATACGGGAACCTACTGCTGGAGAGATTTACCGGACAAAAACATGGACTAGCACAAGCCAGGAGATTTTGGAGGCAGTTAGAACAAGGCGTTCCGTTGCTCCGAAGCAATTGGAGCAACTTACTGGCTACAAGTCTAGCACGGTGCGGGCTCAAGTAAGCATTTTGAGGCGTATGGGTCTGATCGAAACTCAGAAGGTGGAAGACAGTCGGCAAGATCTAGAAATGGTTATGCTTGGAGCCTCAGAACAACCGACCAAAGGCTCGCCAGGAATCAACCGTACGATTTCACTGAGAGAGATACCAGCCATGGCAAAGGATGAGCCTTCGGCTAGCAGAGTGTTCGACGAACAAGCTGCATTCCCCACATCACATAGATTATACCGCGGTGATTCACGCAGGATGGTCGACATACAGAAAGACTCTGTTCATTTAATCGTCACTTCTCCACCTTATTGGACTCTTAAAGGGTACAGACCAATTAATGGCCAGCTAGGGGCAATAGCTGACTATGAAAAGTTTCTTGATGAACTGACTCAGGTGATTTCGGAATGCTATCGAGTATTGATTCCCGGAGGACGGTTCATTTGCATAGTAGGAGACATATGCCTTCCGAGAAGAAAGGCGGGAAGACACGTAGTTATTCCGCTTCATTCTGATATTGTGGTTAGAGCCAGAACTATCGGTTTTGACAATCTGAGCCCCATAATATGGTATAAAATTTCTAACGCCAAGTACGAAGCAAACACGTACTCTACTATTCTCGGAAAACCCTATGAGCCAAATGGCGTAATCAAGAACGATATCGAATTTATTCTCATTCAACGAAAGCCAGGACAGTATCGAAAGCCCACTATTGAACAAAGGAAGATGAGCTTCATACCGAGAAAGTCCTATGAACATTGGTACAGACAAATATGGGACTTGAGGGGCGCGTCAACCCGTGAGCATCCAGCTCCATTCCCTCTAGAGTTGGCTCTAAGACTCGTGCGAATGTATTCTTTCGTCGGAGATGTGGTTTTGGACCCTTTCGTTGGGACTGGAACAACTATGCTGGCCGCTTTAATGTCCGGCAGAAACAGCATCGGATACGAAATCGATCCCGAGTTTGCAAATCTAGCAAGGAAAAAACTGCTTGAGGAAAGTTCAAAGCTTATTCACAATTCCCGGGTGTATTTTGATGCACGCATAAATGAAATAAGCTAGAAGGCTGTATAGCCCCAGCAACGGTGTAAGCTCATTTGTTGGCAGACAGAGAATTCGTTGACTATCTTCAGAAGAATCTGTATCACCCGCGTTCATCTAAACATGGAGATTGGCTCTGCAAGTTGGTGCTTCGAGACTTGCTGAGTTCCTGTAAGCCGTTTTGCTTGGCAGCCCAGAAAAAAAGGATAGTGTATAAACTTAATCAAGTGATAGACAAAGGTTCTCCTACCCAATGGAACCTGGATCTAGTGGTAGGACCTCCTTCCGAGAAGGTTCAACAGCACCTAGATAGTAAAGATACGATTCTGCTTGGTGACCCAACAGATATCTGGCTGGCAATAGATGCTAAGACGATAATGACAGAACATGTTAAAGCAAGACGGAATAGACAACGTGATCTGAATTCACTTCACGATATTCTTCATCGAAAGAATCCCAGAACGATAGTCGGAGGGCTACTCGTGGTTAACGTTGCAACGAGTTTCAAGTCGCCGCTGAGAGCAAACATTACTCTGCATAAGAATGTTGAGAGATTGGTTAGAGAAACCATTGACCTATTCATGGGATTACCACTGGCCAAAAAAGACCGAAACGGACTGGATGCGCTCGGCGTAATAGTGGTTTCTCATACCAACATACCCGGTGATTTGAGCAAGCTTGTTACTGGCAGCCCGGCACCTCAACCAGGTGACTCTTTACATTATTTGACGTTTCTTGATGATATTTGCCGTGCTTTCAAACAAAGATTTTCAGCCTCCTAATTGCTGCGCATTGCCTACGAACAGCATAACTGGACTTGCATTAGGCGTTTTCTCATAATATACCAAGAACGGCAGCAATAAGCACAATAACAAGATCTGGAAACACAAAACTCCTGCCTTGTGATCTGCATCTTAACATATCCCGCGTATCGAAATGTTCAACCATAGAGGCAAACGTTGAGCCATTCTCCTGGGCATGAACAAGGCTTATTGTGGGATAAAAAAAGAGGGGTTGCGGGTGGCATCTCCACTGGCTATGGGGTTCAAACCCATCCCGGGCTTCAATGAGGCAACTGCTCAACTGGCCTACGAAAAAAGAAGGGGGGCTTTCATGGCTTGTGATCTGCAAAAACCAGTAATCTGCATTACTCAGAAGGACAAACCGGGTTTTCGACCGGATAAGCTGGACCTTGCGACGGAAGGAAAGAAAAATCTATTGATCGCAGATGCTATGGTTCAAACAGGCATTCATCTGGAAAAAGCTCTGAGAAGAATCGAAAAGAAGGGTGGAAACCCAATCGCGATTCTGGTAGTTGTCGACAATGATCTAGCGGCCGATGAACGCGTGCTCGAAAAGGGAGAGAAAGTTCCTCTTGAGAGCATCTTCAAACTCTCAAACATGAAGGACGAGATTACCAGAATCCACGGATGGTCATGACATTCGCCTGTGATTCTCGATCTGCGCTTCTACAAAAAATAGAAAAAAGGGGATTGGCGGGAGACGTCTCCATGTTGTGGGGCTCATAAGCTTATTATTATGTGAAGCACGCGCTAAGTAAATTGCAAACGCACGTCTGGACAAACTTGCAGGCCTGATGAAAATCTGCGGATTCTTAATGCAGACAAGAGTCTACCTGTTCTGGAAGGCGTCATTCGGGAACAGCTAACAGGCTGGAGCACCCGCTAAGAATGGGCGATGGTCGAGCGCAATGAAAAGTTACGACCCTTGCCCAGACTCCCTGCGAAGCCTTCGGCACACATCTGGCCTCGGAACCGCGCCAATCCACTAGGGCCTTCAACAACGCCTACGTGCAGTACTAGCACCCTAGGGGGGAGGGGGAGGGTGAAATAGACGAGGTCAAAACGCGAATACAGGGATGTAGCGCTCATGCCTGCGCGCTGAACATCCGAAGAAGAATTGAAAGTTCTAAACAACAGCGTAGACATGACCCCGGCACCCTAATTTCTGGTTTGTCCTGAGCGCATTTCAGCAAAAGAAACACAATTCAGGATACTACGCAGAGCCCAGAAATCCGACAAACTGCCCAAATCAAGGTTGAACTTTGTTACAGTTCACTGCTGGCTCTGCCTCTCCGTGACCTCCACATGTTCGATCACAATCACCGCTCCGATCACAACTCGATGATCCGCGTCTCCTGTTATCGAGACCTCGAGCTGATCTCGCACCGAGACCCACTTCTTGTGTACAGAGGCGACCTGAACCCCGTTAACCTGCATCTGATAGTCGTGCTCCGTGAAATTCCCGTAGATGCGCATGAACTCGCGCCCGTCTCTTTCCACCCAGTACTCTTCTCCAATCAGCTTGACTATCTTCCTCTTTATGGTTCCCAGTTCCACTCCAGCATTGTTATAGAAAGTGAACTGCCTTCGAAGCGAGAATACCTTCCCTTCGAGGTGCATCAACTCCGAACCGTTGGTATCGATGACGACAAACTTGGCTGGAAACTGAAAGAGATTGCCATCAGCTTCTCCCAATTTCGTCCCACTCGCATCCTCCAGATCGTAGTGCTCACGCACAGACAGTATCTTCTTCTTCAATACGAGATCGTTGATTTCAAGGAGAGAATTTGTACCGCTCATTTACTCACAAAAGAACAACGATGTACGTGTAACTAAAACCTTTCGTGTTTCACAATCGTTCATATGACACACGATTAGAAGCTCGCACCGTGTTGAGTAGGCACGCGCTCTTTCGAATCTCTTCGTTGACGATTCTTGAAATGACCGACGAACACTTGTTTCTGATGCTAGTCTTCTCTCCACTTGAATATTCTCGCTGCAGCTGCGAAGGCGACTATAGTGATTATCGAGACTACTATCAGGTCTATCGTTGCCTGTGCATAGTTGTTGTATATCATAACCCCGTTGAGTCCGTCGATGATATAGAAGAGGGGTAGGACATGTGCCAAGTATTGTAGATACGTGGGCATGAGCGAGATTGGGAAGAACGTGCCTGAGAGAAACATCATTGGGAAGGTTATGATGTTTCCGACGACGCTGGCTGTTTCGGTGCTCTTTGAGATGGTTCCCACTAGCATGCCCAGCGAAGCGAAGAACATCGGTCCAAGTATCAGGAACGGTATGAGCCATGGTGAGAGCGCAACGTGTGCGCCGAAGGCGATGACCCCTACGGCAACCATCAACAGGAATGACGCCACTGACAGGAGAATATAGAAGAGTACTTTGGAGGCTAGCCACTCGATCTTGGTGAGAGGAGTCAACGATAACTGTTTGAAAAGCTTTATTCTCTTGTACTCGGAGGATATGTTTACCAGGGAAAACATCGGGCTGATGAGTATTGAAAAGCCGATGAGGCCCGGAACTAGGAAATCGATGTATTTGTTCACTTGGGAATTGGCCGTAGTCTGAGTTATGCGGATGATCGGTGAACCCCCGTAATATCCTAGGTTAAACCCGTTTATCACTCCGGTAACGGTTCCGATAACAACGGCGCTGGAGCTTTGGGAAGGGTTGCCGTAGACTGTCACGCTGACATTCTTGCCGGCTGTGTAGTTCGCCGAGAAATCAGCTGGAATAATCATTCCGTCGGACGCAGAATGAGCCGAGAGGTATTGAGAGAAGTTCTCTGAAAGACTCACCATTATCAAGCTGACTGTGCCTGAAGTGTTAAGCGCGTGCACGAAGGAGGTGGTGACCTGATGGATGTCTTGGGTGTCCTGGTTCTGAACGTAGACCGTTATCGTCCCGGAAAAGCCTGACGAGAAAATAGCACCGAAAATAAGTATAAGAATCACTGGGAAAATCAGACCGAAGAACAGTCCTGCCGCATTTCTCAGATATCCCCGGCCGAACAGTCGAAGATCAGAAACAATTCGTCTTGCACTAGCCATTCGTCCTAGCGCCTCCGCTGATCGCGTGAATTTTCACCCGCATTCTCAACTCTGATCTCGCC
>Ga0315282_10006633_pt1 | contig 19285 bp, 15 predicted proteins | sample YL17G07_20_MG_FD_203693 | JGI IMG/M metagenome (GOLD analysis project Ga0315282, IMG submission 203693) | Sediment microbial communities from Yellowstone Lake, YNP, Wyoming, USA - YL17G07_20 | ecosystem: Environmental > Aquatic > Freshwater > Lake > Sediment | place: USA: Wyoming | collected... | reverse complement strand
TCATCGACACCGCCAGTGGCGGCCATCCCGCCTGATTCCAGTAGTGGTTCCAGGACGTATCGTTCGGAGGATAGTAGGGCGAGATGGGGACCATTGGGCCTGGCCAGGAGATGTCGCATTGGATCTGTGTCGCGGCCATATTGCGGACGGTGCAGCTAGAGTTGTACAAGTTCTGGCTCTGAGAGGCGTATGGGATGGCGCAAATGTAAGGGCCATCGGGGTGGGGATCGGCGTCGTCGGCGTATGTGGTCGCTCTTCCCTGGATCCAGATGTCAGACACGGCGTCAGAGGCCGACTTCCCAGCCGCCGTAGCGCTAACGGTAACGGTGCCGAAGCTGTATATCGCCAGGCCTGCATATGTCCCCGTCTGTCCCGTGACCGGGATCGTTATGGTCGTACCGTACTGCGGCGTCCCCCCAGACCTGTTGAGCCTCGCGCCCCTGCGGTACGTGTTGCTTCGCGTTGTGACCTGTTGACCGTTCCAATACGGGTCGTCGCGGGTGAACTCTGCGAACGCGGGCCCGTCCGACACGCTCACTGACATCACCACATTACCTGTGTAGGTCACAGGCTGATTGTCTGCGTCGAGAAACTGCACGAATGCCATCGGGCTGCCGGTGAGTATTATGTATGGGTCAGGCACACTTACCTTGATGTGATCAATCGCCTCCTGCCCCGCGGCCACGCCATTGATGCCCAACACGCAGAACTCAGCTAGACCGTAACTCATCACGACCTTGACCAGCCTGCTCATCTGAGCGCCTCCTTTCGCGTTCTGCAACCTTCGAACGTCAAGAGCCACCTCGGTTAAAGCACCTACTTGTGCGCTCGTACGGCCTCTGCCTCCTCGGCCCGGCCGCGGAACTCCAGGTACTTCGCAAGGCGGCTGCGTTCCGCGTCGGTGGCCGCGTTGATCTTGCAGAGAACCGAAAGCACAGCCACAATGGACTCAAGGCCCCCCGCCTGTTTGGCCACGGCGGAGAGGACCTCAGGCGCAGTATCAGGCGTTGCCGTCGCGCGTCGCTCGAGAAGCTCCTGGATTGCAGGTAAGTCGTAGGCCGCAGCCAGGCGTCCGCAAAGCCCCGCGAGCGCCGGGGCCTGGATTGCCTTCAGCCTCTGCTCGTCCGAGGCGAGAGCTTCGGCCAGTGCGTGGAGCGCAGCCGGATGCTCGCTCAGGTCTTTGGAAGCAAGCGTTTCAATGGCCTGGGAATCGCGGCCGGTGAGTACGGCTTTGGCCGCCTCCACCAAGACGCCCTCTCGGGGCCGGAACGCGTGCCGCGTCAGTCGGACAAGCCGGTGGAGAGGGTCCTCCTCTTCGGACTCCCGCTGCTCCCATTCCGCCCAGGCCTTCCAGCCGGATCGCCCACGGCGGATTTCGCTATCTCCTGTGGGAGCCGGCCCGGGTCCGACGGCGTCGAGGAACAGACCAGAAAGGTATGTCATAAGGTGGTCGCCGCGGTGCAGACGCAGCCGGTACTCCGCAGGCCCGACCACCAGGAACTGCCGATATAGCCGAGGGTCTCCAGTCCCCTCAGGGGCAGACGACAGAGGGGTCGCCATGTCGCCAAGGTGGAGGTCGACAGCATAGCCACCTGTAAGAACCGAAGCCCGGAACAGCCCCGCCGGCACGCCGAGACGCACCACGATGTCAGGGCCTTCTATCGCCCGACCCCACACCTCCCCACGGTCGTCCCAGTAGGAGTCACTCCTGCAAAGCTGAAAAGGCTGATACGGGGCGGGCTTGAGCGAGGACGGAAACTGCCGGCATTCGGTGCGTATCACCACTCCCAACGTGGCTGTGCCGATCTGCACCTCGCCGTGTCGCTCGAAGGCGCCGTAGCCGTCCCATGAGGCACCCGGCCCCGTGATGAACGCGCCGGCCGTGCCAAAGCGCCCCGGCCACAGCCCGTCCGCGTCCTCTTCGTCTCCGACAAAGTGAGGTCGCGGGCCCTCCGAACCTGCGGCGATATCCGCGTACCACAGGAGGCGCGCTACCTCCTCGGCATACCCGCGCCCCCGGTCTCCCTCGAGGCGCGCCGCTTCCGCCTTGGCGGCCTCCAACTCGCCCAGATTCAGCAGCGCCTCGGCACGACATAGCCGCACGAAGCCCGGCACTGGGAAGCGTCCGTACGCCTCGATGGCCAGGTCAGCGTCGCCGACGACCTGCTGGTAGTCCCCCGCTTCCCAGTGTATCCGTAGTCGTTCGAGCAGGAGACGCCGCCGCTGTGCGGGCGCCGCCCCGGTTAGGTCCGCCTCAATCGAAGACAGCCGCCGGTTACGGTGGTGAGCCGCGGCCGCTGCGGTTGCGGCCTCCTGTAAGTAGAGGATCTGGTCACACCGCATGTCCAGCGTTCCGTGCGCCAACGCGAGGTCATGCGAACGCTGCCGGAGGGACGCAGGATCGTCGGCAGACCACAAGTCGCGCAGGTACAGGGCGAACGCATAGTGCGGATTGCCAGCATCCGCTGCCAGCAGAGGTGCGGCCTGTCCAAGCAACTCCAGCACACGCTCGCGACTCCCGAACATCTCCTCCGCAGCGTCGTCAAGCCAGACCGGCAGAAGCCAACGCGTAGCGACGAGGAAGCAATCTACCAGCCGGAGTTCCCACGGCGCCTCAGGGCCGGGCTCATGGGGCGCCTCAAAGCGTTTCAGCAGGCACACTTCGCCTTGCACGCCGGCCCAAGATAGGGGCAGGCTGTGCCCCTCGGCAGGCGTGAGCGGAGGCCAAAGCTCCTCGTAGGCCTGCTCGCCCTGCTCCCTGGCAGGGATCACTTTGGCCGGCGCGTAGGTGGCAGCAGTTTGGGCTTGGCCAATCAGGGACGCGCTTTTCTGAGGTCCGACGTCTGGCAGCGGCAGAGCCACCGTGCCGCAGGGCTCGGATATCCAGACCCGTGCTTCCCGGAACCAGGCTGTGCCTGCGTTATCGTCCGAGCGCAACGCCAGACGGCCGTATGCAGCGTTCGGTGGGGGATAATCACAGATGGGAAGCTCCGTCCAGTCCAAGTCCCCGCTCAGGACGAACCCGTCGTCTGTGTTGCCGATCCATTCATGCTGGTCTGAGTACCACGAGATGACCAAGTGGGTCACCCCCGTGGCGCCCACCAGCTTGACGCGGCAGCTCGCGAGGTAAAGGGCTTCGGGGAAAACCGGGAAGCCCTGACTCAGGAATCCACTGCCAGACGGCGCGGCCACTTGGTCGGAGCCCCTGACGCAGAAGACCGGATCATGCCCCCCCGGCGGCACTGCCCGCTCGCACTTCCCACCAAGCGCCTCCCATCCGAAAGGGTTGTTGCCGTCCACCGACCACAAGCCCCAGCCGTTTACAATGAGGCTCTCGTGTGGAGGGATGAGACTGGCAGCGCCAGACTTCGGGGCCGGCTGTTGTTGTCCCCAGCAGGTTTCCGGGCACAGGACTTGCTGGACCACGAAAGCCAGCGGGATCCACCACATCCCGCCCCTGCCGAGCTGCCCCATCCATGCCGCCTCCTCTCGATCCAGATTCTCCCCGTGCGGCCATTGTAGCATGCCCCCCCCCGGTGTCAAGGCCCTTCTGCTTCCAGGGCTGCCGAGAGGGCACCAGCTCTAGGCCAGCTCCACCGGCTCTCCCCTCTGCGCCGATTCGTGCATGGCCAGGACCACCTTGGTGGCAGCCAGGCCGTCCGCGCCGGTGATCAGCGGCTCCCTATCCTGCAACAGGCAGTCTATCCAGTGCCGAATGGCCTCGATGGCGAAGCCCACGAACTTCCCGTGCACCACGGGGAAGGCCCCCACGTCCGGATAGCCCGCCTCCTGCTGGGTATAGCGCGCCAGCATGCCGTGGGTGCTCAGGTCGGCGAAGATGGTGCCCGCAGCGCCCACGATCTCCACCTTGAAGTCGAACACGTTGGGGAAGCTCTCAGAGATGATCCAGCAGTTCTCCACGTACACGGTCGCCCCGCCCCGCAGCTCCAGAATGGACTGGTAGAAGTCCGGGGTGGAGATGCCCATAGGCTCTAGCACCCGCGAGCGCGACACTGCGTAGACCCGCCTCACTTCGTCCCCACTCAGGAAGCGCACCAGGTCCACGCAGTGGCTGGCCAGGAACCAGGTGACGGTGGACTTGCTCGCCCAGCTCAGCATCTTGGTGGGCACAAACAGGGTGTCGTTGAGGCGCATGCTCATCATCTGAAGCTCGCCCAGCTCCCCCTCATCCAGACTGCGCTGGGCCTTCACAAACGGCGGGTTGAAGCGGTTGTGGAAATCCACCATCAGCTTGACGCCGTTGGCCTGCGCCGCCGCGATGATCTGCTCGCACTCCTCCACGGTGGTGGCCAGGGGCTTCTCGATGAGGATGTGCTTGCCGGCCTGTGCCGCCGCCACGGCAATCTGGCCGTGCGCGAAGTCCGGCGTGGCGATGGACACGGCCTGGATGGAGTCATCGGCCAGCAAGTCCTCGAAGCGCGTGGTCCAGGCCGCGGCGCCGTACTCGGCGGCCCGCTGCTCAGCCAGCTCCCCCTTCACGTCGCAGACGCAGCGGAGGCGGCAGTGTGGATGGGTGCTGTACGTCTTGAGGTGGGTCTCGCCCCACGTCCCGGCGCCGATCACCCCGACTTGCAGAGCTGCCATGCTAGCTCCCTCCCGAGCAACGTTGCCAACAGGCTAGTACAGCCTACCGGCCTGCTGGGCCAGCACGACCCGCACGGAAGCCACCGTCAACAGCCAGGCCAGCAGCGGCAGAAGCACCCCCAGAACCAGGCCGGCGATGCCCGCAGGCCGGCGGTTCACCGTGCCGTGGGGCAGCAGCAGCGAGGCCACGCCGCAGCCCACGCCCCACAGGCACAGGGCCAGGAACGCCTGTAGCAGCCTGCTGGCCAGGTGTCGCTGGAACGTCACGCCACCCTCGCCTACGTTTGCCAGCAAGCCCGTGTGCAGGTCGGCTAGGGCCACAAAGGCTGCCAGCCCCAGGAAGAAGAGCGAACTCACGGACGCAACCAGGGACACGCGGGCCAGGATGGCCCCCGACCCGATGAGGGGCTGGTCGCCGGCCTCGCCCCTCCCGGCCGCCTCAGGCTTCAGCGCTGCCATAAGTCGGTCTGCTCATGTGTCGCGGTATGCGGCCAGCTGTTCCACACAGCAGCATCAGCCGTGCCTCACGGCGGGCAGGCAATGCGTGCCACTTCGGAGTCGCTGAGATAGCCGAAGCGCCTTAGCTCGTCTACGATGGTGCTTGCCAGGCGCTGGTAGGTCTCTTCTTCCCGCGCCTCGTAGCGTATCACCAGCTCAGGTCCGGTGTTGGAGGCCCGCACCAGGCCCCAGCCTTCTGACAGCGAGAAGCGCACGCCGTCCAGGTCTATGATGTCGAAGCGCTCCCCCAGCCGCTGCTTCACCGCCTCCACCAGCCCGAACTTCCTGTCGTCCGGGCAAGCCACCCGGAACTCGGGCGAGGAGCGATAGCGCGGCACGTCGGCCAGCATGGCCGACAGCGGCTGCGGGGAGGCCGCCAGGCGCTCGGCCAGGCTCAGGGCGGCAAACAGGGCGTCGTCGAAGGGGACCTTGATGGCCGGGATACGCTCGGTGAGGGCGCGCAGGAAGATGTGCCCGGTCGTCTCCGCGCCCAGCGCCGCGCTGTGTTCCGCCATGCCCCGCAGGATGTTGGGGTAGCCGCAGGGCGACATATGCGGGCGCCCGCCGAGCCTGCGCACCTCGCCGAGCAGGGCCTCCGAGCAGCGCACATCGAAAACGAAGTCATCCGGCCCTCGGCTCAGAATCTCCCGGCACAGGGGCACCACATACCGGTCGGGCGGGACCACCTGCCCTTGCTCGTCCACGATCCCCAGGCGGTCGCCGTCGGGGTCAATAGCGACCCCCAGGTCCGCGCCCTCCTTCTGCACCGCCTGCGCCAGCGGCGCCAGCTCCTGCGGCACGTTGGGGTCAAGCGGCTGCGGCGGCAGCCCTGCGTGCCAATCGGCCGCCAAAGCGACAACCTCGCACCCGACCAGGTCGAAGAGCAGCGGCGCCGTGCGGCTGGCGATGCCGTTGCCGGTGTCAACGACCACCCGTAGGCGCCGGCGCTCGAGGCCGGTAGGACGCCTGAGACTGATCACCTGGGCCATGGCGCTCAGGTAGCCGCTCACCGTCTCCTCGGCCGACCACCGCCGTACGCTGCCCGCGCCGGCCGCGAAGTCGCCCCGCTCGAGGCGCTGGCAGACGCGCTGGATCTGGTCCCCCACGAAGGGCACCTGGCCCCGTCGCAGCTTCATGCCGTTGTAGTCGGGGCTCTTGTGGCTGGCCGTGACCGCCGCGCCGCCCTGGGCCTGCCGCTCGGCTATGAAGAACCAGACCAGGGGGGTCGGCACCCGGCCCACGTCCGTCACTCGGCACCCCGCCACCACCAGCCCCTCGACAAACGCTGCTGCAAGCTGATCCGAGGAGGGCCTGTTATCCCGCCCCACCACGATGTGCGGCCGCGTGAGGCCCAGCTCGGCAGTGTAGGCGCGGGCGATGTCGTGCGCCAGCGCCGGCGTCAGCTCGACATCCGCACCGCGCTCGGCAATCCCCCGGATGTCATACTGCCGAAAGACGTGCTCTGGCACTGCCTGCGCCAAGATCAGACCCCCTAGGGCGGCGGCCGCTCTGCCGGCGACCTTAGCTTCCACACGCGCGGGCGCCGGCCCTTCCTGTGGGCCGGCGCCCCACGCAACGACGCTCCGCAATTGGCGCTAGGCGCTGGTGGCTGCTGCCTGTGCGGCCTGCACCTCCACCCAAGAGCAGGCTGCCGCAACCAGGTTGGGATCGAACTGGCTGCCGGCGAAGCGGTGCAGTTCCTCGACGGCCTGCGCAGCCGGCTGCGGCCGATGGTACGCACGCTCCGTGGTCATGGCGTCGAAGGCATCCGCCAGAGCCAGGACCCTGGCCCCCAGCGGGATCTGCTCTCCAGCCAGGCCATCCGGATACCCGCCCCCGTCATAGCGCTCGTGATGGTGGCGGATGATGCCGGCGACCCTCCCCATCTGGGCGATGTTGGCGATCATATCGGCGCCGCGCCCCGGATGCTGCCGGATGATCTTCCACTCCTCCTCCGTGAGCTTGCCCGGCTTGTCCAGCAGGGCCTCGGGGCTGCCAATCTTGCCCACGTCGTGCATCAGCGCCGCCAGCTCCAGGTCGTCGCGCTCCAGCTTGGACATGCCGATCTGGCGGGCAATGTGCATGGCATGGGCCGTCACCCGCTGCGTATGGCCATGGGTGTAGGGGTGCTTGGCATCAATGGCGGCCGAGAGGGCGCGCATCGCTCCCAGCAACGTCTCCTCGTACAGCCGCGCATTCTTCAGCGAGCCGGACACCACTTCCGCCAGCGTCTCGGCCAGGCTCACCGTCTGCGTGTTGAAGCTGCCTCCAGTCTCTGCCTCGATGCAGAGCACGCCTACCGTGGTCTCGGCCGCCCGCAGCGGCACGCACAGGATGTCCTCGCCCAGGTCGCCCTGCCTGACAATGAGCTGCCCCGTGCGCACGACTTGCTCGCAGGCCGCCGCGCGCGCTGACGAGCACGCGGCCTCCTCGACGTCGGGCGCCGCCGCCTCCACCTTCAGCTCCCCGGTCTCCTTGGCCCGCAGGTAGATACTGACCCGCGCGTGGGGGAAAGTGCTGTGAATGGAGGCCGCTACCGAGGCCAGCAGGTCATCCACCGCCAGCGTGGCCTGGGCGCGCTTGCTGATCTCGTGGATGATGTCCAGCTCTATGACCCGCTGGCGGTGGGCCCTGGTCTCGCGCATCAGAATGCCGCAGAGGATAGCGACAAAGAGGGAGATGCCCCCGAAGGTGCGGGCCCGCGCCCAGGCATGCAGCACCTGCGTGTCTGACTCTGGTGTAGTCAAAGCGACCACGACATAGAACCCCACGCCCAGCACTGCGGCCGCGATGGCGTCGCGTAGGCTCAGCCGCACGGCAGCCTGGAGCACCGGAAGGTAGTACACCGGGTAATAGGGGCTGTTCATCCCTCCGGTAACGTAGATCAGAGCCGTAATGAGGATGACATCAGAGGCTGTGATAAGCGTGGTGAGGCGCTGCTCGTCGGGCGCCATGAAGGCCGGCACGCTGGTGATGACCACATAGGCGGCGCAGATGAGCAGCGCTGACCAGCCCAAGGCGAACTGCTCCGCCAGGTCCCCGTTGATGGCGACCATGGCGATGACGCCCAGAAAGACAGCGGCCCGGGCGGTGCGGACACTGCGTTCCGCCCCGGACGCCACCTCGGTGTTCGGGGGTCTGTCTGCCACCTAGCGCTTCCCTCCCAGCGCCACTCGGCCTTTGCCCGCGCTACTGCCCCGCCGGTTGGTCGCTGGGCTTCTCTGCCAGCAGGCTACTGACGAAGCCCAGCACCTCGCTGCGCCGCAGCGGCTTCGGCAAGAACCGCGACACCCCCACCTTCTGCGCGGCCACGGCCTTGGTGATGCTCTCCGGCGTGTCCGCCGCCGTGACCATGCCAATACACAGGCCGGGGCAGCGCTGGCGCAGCTCCGTAGCCACTTCCAGACCGTCCATGGGCTGCATCCGTATGTCCAGCAGAGCAAGGTCAAACGTCTGCGCCTGGGCGGCCTCCAGCGCCTGGGGGCCATTGCTCACAATCGTCGGCTGGTGCCCTCCACTCTCCAGGATGATCTTGAGCAGGTCGCGAACGTCCGGGTCGTCGTCCACAACCAGGATTCTGGCCACGCCCGATCCCTCCCTACGAAACGACGGCGCTCCCACGGGCTGACTTCGCCGGTCAGCCCGGTCTACCTCCAGCCTCGGGCTCGCCATCCTGGCAGGCGAACAGCAACGCACTCCTGCGGCCGCCAGCCCGCAGGTCACGTCCCAGGGCGAGGCGAAGGGCCCACGTTGCCGAGAGTAGGATATCCAGCCCGCGAGCCCCCCAAGCGGGCCAGGGCAACATGGCGACGTCGCTCGCTGCGAACTCTGTCCCTTTGTGCCACGAACCTGGGATGGGATACTAGGGTTTTGATGGCCGAGACAAGCAACAGGGACTTCCAGACACAGGCGCAGAACCTGCACGCAGCCCTGGCCAGCGCGGGCCCCGGCCACGAGAGCCAGGTACAGGCGCTGGTAGGCTTCCTGCGGGAGAAGCGCAGTGCGGCCGCCCGGCAGGTGCTGCGGGCGCATGCACACCAGTTGGTGGCGCACCTGGCCGAGCTGGTGGACGCGGCCGTGCAGAGCATCCACGACCTGGCGCTGGCAGAGGTCGGCGTCGAGCACGGCACGCGCTCCCCCATCGCCCTCGTAGCCACCGGCGGCTACGGCCGGCGGCAGCTTTGCCCCTTCTCCGATGTGGACATTGCGCTGGTCACCAGCCATCTCGACGTCGGCGGCCTCGACCAGCTTCTGAAGGCCACTCATCGCCTGATCGTGGAGGTCCTACAGGATGGCCTGGGGCTGGAGGTCGGCTATGCCTACCGGCCCGTCCCGGGATGCGCGAAGCTGGATCATCGCACGCAGACTGCCCTGCTGGACGCCCGTTTCGCGGCCGGCGACCAGGCCCTCTTTTTGGCGCTGAAGCAGAGCCTGCTGGCCAGCTTGGACCGGCTGGCGTACATGCAGGCGAAGAGGGCGGAGACAGAGGCGCGCCGCGCCAGGTTCGGCGACACTCCCTACCACCTGGAGCCTGACGTGAAGAACTCGGCCGGCGGCCTACGCGACCTCCAGTCCCTGCGCTGGATGGCCGCGGCCCGCTTCGGCGTGGAGGTGCCGACGGCACTGGACGAGCTGGAGCGCCGTGGGGTCATCTCTCACCAGGATCGCGAGAGCCTGCTGGAGGCCGAGGCCTTCCTGCTGCGGGTGCGCTGCTGGCTGCATTTCACCAGCGTGCGCTCGCCCGGTCGAACGCCGGGCGGCCACCTGGACGTGCTCTTACGCTCCAAGCAAGAGGCCCTGGCAGCCGAGTTCGACCGGCTCGGCGAGGGCGACCTGGCCTCGGTGCAGGGCCTCATGAGCCGCTACTACGAATGCACAGCGACGATCCTGGACCTTACCGAGGCCGCGGTGCGACAGTGCCTGCGGGCCGAGCTGGACCTCGGAGACGGCTTCGTGGCCGCTGAGGGCGAGCTGCGAGCCGCCCGGCCCGACCTTTTCCAGCAGAACCCAGCCGCTCTCATTGGCGCCTTCGAGCTGGCTCAGCGCTACCGCCTCCGCATGGCCCCCGACTTGCGTGAGCTTGTCCGCGCCTCCCTGCATCTGGTGGACGAGCCACTGCGCTCGTCTCCGGCAGCAGCCGAGCGCTTCCGCGCCATCCTGGGCGCCACCCACGGGGTGGCCGATACACTGCGGAGCATGTGGGACATTGGCCTGCTGCCGCGCTACATCCCGGAGATTGCTGGGCTCGAGAAGCTGGTGCCAAGCGACCCGACTCACCAGCTCGCCGTGGGCGCGCATACGCTGCGCGCCATTGCCAATCTCGAGGGCATTGCTGCGCTGGAAGGCGCCGCTTACGACCAACTGCGGGGCGCCTACGCCGACATCCAGCACAGGGACCTGCTGATGCTCGCCTGCCTGCTCCACGACGCCGGCAAGGCGCAGCCCGAGAGCGATCACTGCGAGGCCGGCTCGCAGCTGGCCGCCGAGGTGACGCACCGCCTGGGGCTCTCGTCGCCCCTTTCTGAGCTAGTCACGAACCTGGTGCGCAAGCATCTGTTCCTGGTCCGCACGGCGCGTCTACAGGACATCACTCTCCCCACCACCATTGCCGCCTTCGCCGAGGACACCGGCTCCGTGAGCTTGCTCAACATGCTCTACGTGCTCAGCTATGCCGACACCGAGGCCGTGGGACCCGGCGCCCTGACCGACGTGAACCGGCAGCAGGCCAATGACCTGCACTTCCGCAGCCTCCAGTTCCTGCTCTCCGGCATGGCCGAGTCCCAGGTGGAGGAGGGCGTGCAGCGCATCCGAGAGGAGGCCCAGCGTCGGCTGCGGGCCGGCCGCAAGCTGGGTGACGCGGCCATCTCTCGCCACTTGCAGGGCATGCCGGCCAGCTACCTCCTCAGCAATGAGCTGGGCGCCATTGCCGAGCACATCAGCTTCGTAGAGCGGGTCCCGGCCGAGAAGCTGGTGGTGGACTTCTACAACCAGGAAGGCAAGCAGTTCACCGAGCTGACCGTCTGCTGCCGCGACGATCCGCAGCCCGGTCTGTTCGCCAGGATCGCTGGCACGCTGTACGCCAACGATGTGAGCATCCACACGGCCCAGATCTACACCCGTGAGGAGGACGACATCGTTCTGGACATCCTCTGGGTGGACCGCCAGGGCCAGCAGGTGGCCCAAGCCACCCAGGCCGCCCTGCGCCGCGACCTGACCGCCGCCCTCACCGGCGGCATCGGCGTGCCCGAACTGTTGGCAGCCAAGGGCAAGCCCGCCCCCCAGCCGTTGGCGGGGCTCAGCGTCCGCGCCACCAACGCGCTGGACCGGGATCACACCATCATCCAGCTCGTCGCCGCCGACCAACTGGGGCTGCTGTACAAGGCCACTCAGGCCCTTGCTTCCCTGGGGCTAGACATCCACAGCGCCCGCATCACCACCTGGCGCGGCCAGGCGGAGGACGCCTTCTACGTGAAGGGGCCGGACGGCGGCAAGCTCGGCGACTCCCAGGCCGCCGAGGTCGAAAGGCAGCTCATGGACCTGTTGGCCAGAAGATAATGAGCAGGTCCAGGAGCGTAGCTACCCCCCAATGCAGGAAGAAGCAGGGCCAGATGCACCTACCTCGATAGGCCATGAGCCCCAGGGCGAGGCCGGCGATTGTGGCGCCGTACACCTCCGGCTCCGGCTTGCCCAGGTGGGCCAGCACGAAGGGTACAGTCTGCATGAGGATGGCGTAGGCGCCAAAGCGCGGCTCCAGCCCGAAGAGCAGGAAGCCGCGAAAGAAGAACTCCCAGGCGAAGAAATAGACCCCGAAGCTGGCGATGGACACGGGCACGAGCGCGTGGTTGACCAGGGCCGCATCATACATCGGGTAGTACACGCGAAACGCGTTCACCCGACTGGCCACCACCACCACGGGGATGGTCACGGCTGCGTACACGGCCAGGTAGCGGGTCCAGATGCGCGGCTGGCCCCAGCCCAACCCCATCTGCGCGGGCGAGGCGCGCAGCGCGAGCATGGCGATCAAGGCAGGCACAACGAACAGGCAGATGACCGTGACGGCGTGGGCTTCGACCGTGGCGTGGCGCCAGTGCACCAAGCCCAGACTGCGGTGGTAGTACTGGAGGACTAGCAGCACCAGGCCCACGGCGATGATGAGGGCCTCGCGTGAGGTCAGCAAGGACCACAGGGCGCGGCGCTCGGCGGTTACTGGGTCTGTGGGCTCAGGCCTCATGGCGGTCGTCCCGCTCGGCCCCCCGCCGCCACACGTGCAGGCCCCGATGATCGAAGGTGAAATCGAGGATGCGCCCGCCTGCGGCCTCCACGGCTCGCCGCACGTTGCCCTCCTGATCGGGCGCAGACATGAACAGCAAGCAGCCACCGCCGCCTGCGCCGCAGACTTTGCCGCCGATAGCGCCCGCCTCCCGGCCCGCCGCCAGCAGCCGCGCCATGGCCGGTGTCATCACCCCCTGGTGGAGCTGCACCCGCGCCGCCGTCTCCTCCTCCAGCAGCTCGCCGAAGGCTGGCAGGTCTCCGGCCAGCAGCGCCACCTGAACGTCCTGGGCTACGCGCTTGACGGTGCGCAGCGCCTCGACCACCTTTGGCTCACCGCGCCGGTAGGCTGAGATCATGCGCTCGTTGGTGTCGCCCGAGAGCCGCGACTCCCCGGAGTAGCACAGCACCAGGTGCTTCTCCAGCTCCTCCACAGTGGCCGGGGCCAGTTCGATCTCGCGCACTGCCACCCGCCCCTGGGCATAGAACTCCATGTAGTTGATGCCGCCCAGCGCGGCAGCGTACTGATCCTGCTTGCCACCCACGATGCCCAGCTCGCCCTCCAGCTCGCAGGCCATGTCGGCCAGATCGTGGCGGCTCATGCGCGGCGGCGGCGAATGGTCGCGCATCTGACGCAGCTCCGCCAGCGCCCCCAACAACGCCACCCCTACCGAGGCCGAAGAGCCGGTGCCGGCTCCGGGCGGCGCGTCGCAGCGCACGATGATGTCCAGCCCGCCCTCCAGACCCAGGCGCCGCACGGCGGCCTTCACCAGGTCCAGGTTCCCGTCGTACTCCAGCTCCTTGATGGTGGCCGCCTCGACGTACTGCTGGAGGTCATCGGAGGTGAGCCGCACTCCATTGTTGGCCGTCGACCGCAGGCTGCAATAGGCGTAGCGCGAGATGGCTGCGTTGACCACCACGCCCCCCTCCACCTCCCGGAAGGGAGACAGGTCGGTGGTCCCTCCCGCGAAATCCACCCGCACCGGCGCCTTGCTGCGTATGGTCATGCTGTCACCCTCACAAGGTGGGCCATACCCGCGCCACCGCGAACTCCGTGTCGCCCATGGCCTCAGCCCTGGTCAGCTCGCCGCTGGCCACCCGCAGACAGCGCTCCAGCAGCCTGCGCCCCAACGCTGCCGGCGTCTCCTTGCCCTCGATCACCGTGCCGGCGTTGACGTCCATGTTGTCCCGCATGTGGAAGTACAGCTCACTGTTGCTGGCGATCTTGATCACGGGCGCGATGGGCGAGCCCACCGGCGTCCCCCGGCCGGTGGTGAACAGCACCAGGTGCGCACCCGACGCCACCAGGCCCGAGACCGACTCCACATCCTGCCCCGGCCCGTTCATGATGACCAGGCCCTTGCGCAGGGGCCGGGCCGCATATTCTATCACCTCTTGGATGGTGGTGGTTCCGCCCTTGTGGATGCAGCCCAGAGACTTCTCCTCGATAGTGGTCAGCCCGCCAGCCACGTTGCCCGGCGCCAGAGCCAGCCCCGGCGGAGGCTGTCCTGCCCGGGAGGCGACGGTTGCGCCGCACGTTCCCGCAGCGGCCCGCTCGTAGGCCTGGACGATGCGCTCGATCTGCTGGGCCACCTCGCGGTTGCGGGCTCGTCGAACCAGCAGGTGCTCGGCGCCGATGAGCTCGGTGGTCTCGCTGAGCAGCGCGGTGCCGCCGGCTCGCACCAGCAGGTCCACGGCCGCGCCCACGCCGGCGTTCGCGGACAGGCCGGAGAAGGCATCGGAGCCCCCGCACTCCGTGCCCACGATCAACTCGCTGATGCGCGCAGGGCTGCGCTCGGCCTCCTGGGAGGCCGCCAGTATTGCCTCCGCATGCCTCTCCCCCACCGCCAGCGCACGCCGCGTGCCGCCCTCGGCCTGGATCATCACCAGCTCCACCGGCTTGCCCGTCTGAGCGATGTCCTGCGCCAGGCGTTCGGCGGGCACGCCCTCACAGCCCAGGCCCACTACGACCACGCCGTAGACGTTCGGGTGGCGGCCCGTGCCTGCCAGCGTGCGAAACGTCTGCTCCGCGTCCTCGCCCACTTGGGCGCAGCCATGCTGGTGGTAGATGGCCACCGTCCCCGGCACGCGGGAGGCGATGTTCAGAGCTACCTGTGCCGAGCAGGCCACCGAGGGCAAGATGAGCACGTGGTTACGCACGCCCACCCGGCCGTCGCGGCGCATGTAGCCCTCAAACTGCAAGCTCCTCGCCTCCCGGACGTTCCTGCCCATGTTCCGCGTCAACGATTCGGCCGGCCGCGCTGCGCAGGCGGTGCATGGCTGCCTCAGAGCCGGGGCCAGTCAGGCCCTCGGCTACAATCAGGTCAACAGCGGCCTCATCCAGCCGCCGCAGGCACACATACAGGTTGCGGGCGATGCCAGGGGCATCGGCACGTCTGCCCCACACCTCCACCACATCCGCCTCCACGCCGCGAACGCCTTCGGCCGTGCCAGCCAAGCCCACCCTGTCACCGCCAGCCCTTGCCTCCTCGACGACGGCGGCAAGGCGCTCGCTGCCAGCCTGCACCTCCACTAGCACGACGTCCGCCCGGGGCTTGTACCGCTGCTCCAGAGGCTCCTCTGCCCAGGTCGCCTCGCCTATCACCTGGCGAAGTGCCTCCAGGCTCACCGCGCCGGGCCGCAGCACCCGTGGCGGCTGACAGGTCAAGTCCAGGACGGTGGACTCGATCCCCAGCCGGCAGCGGCCACCGTCTAGCACCATCTCTAGCTTGCCCTCAAAGTCGGCCAGCACGTGCCCCGCCGTGACTGGACTGACCGCGCCGCTCAGGTTGGCGCTGGGCGCGGCCACGGGCCGTTCGGCCAGCCGGAGCAACCCCTGCGCGATCGGATGGTCAGGCGCGCGCAGGGCGATGGTATCTCCGCCCCCGCAGGTCACGCGGGGCACCTCCTGGTGCCGAGGCAGAACGATGGTCAGCGGGCCCGGCCAGAAGCGCTGGGCCAGCTCCTCAGCCTGCGCGGGCACGCTGTGCGCCAGCCTCCACGCCTGCTGCGCGTCGGTTACGTGCACGATCAACGGACGCTCGGGCGGCCGCTGCTTCACCTGGTACAGCCGCGTCACCGCCTCTTCGTGTGTGGCATCAGCGCCCAAGCCGTACACTGTCTCTGTGGGAAACGCCACCAGCCCGCCGCTGCGCAGCACCTGTGCCGCCTGCCACAGCGCCTCCTCCTCCGGATCGCGTGCGTCAACGTAAATGACCCGCGTAGTCGGCCTGCCCATAGTGCTAGCCAGCGCCCTTACCCAGTCCCCTCAGTGCCGGCCAGAACAATGCGCTCCATGTCGGCGTAGTCGCGCCGGATCTCGGTCCAGGTGAACCTCGCCACCTGCGCCAGCATCCGCTCCACGACTTGCGCCTGGCCCTGGCCCACCTCGAATGCTGCCAGCAGGCGCTCGCCGCCGACCTCCGCCAGCCTGGGGAGGAACGCCCGGTAGAAGTCCAGGCCGTCGTCTCCTCCGTCCAGCGCCGGGCGCGGCTCAGCCAGCACCTCGGGCTGAAGAGCGGCGAACTCGCTGCGGGCCACGTAAGGCGGATTGCAGACGACGCAGTTCAGCGCGCTCCTCTCGTCAAGCGCCAACGGCTCCAGGAACCGGCCTTGCCGGCACCGGACCTGTTCGCTGAGGCGCAGCGCGGAAGCGTTCTCCCGCGTCAGCTCAACGGCCGCAGGGCTGGGGTCAATCGCCTCTACCTGCGCCTGCGGCAGGAAGTGCGCCAGCGCGCAGGCGATGCTCCCCGTGCCGCAGCCCACATCCGCGGCCACGACCGGTGGCCACTGCCGCACGTAGCCGAGCACGCACTCCACCAGCACCTCGGTCTCCGGCCGCGGGATGAACACGCCGGGGCGGCATTTCACCTTCAGCCCCATGAACTCCGTCTCGCCAATGATGTAGGCCAGCGGCTCACGCTGGGCCCGGGGCGCAACCAGCGCCGCGAAGGCCTGCTGCGCCGCCACGGCTGGCTCCTCGGCTCGCCGCAGGCGGAGGGCGGGCCAATCGCCGCCGATCACATGAGCCAGCAGCAGCCACGCTTCTCGTTCAGGCTCCTCAATGCCTGCCGCCGCCAGCCGCGCGGCCCCAGCGGCGACCAGGTCCCCCAGCGTCGCTGTCTGCATCTGCCCAACGTGCAGTTCCGAAGTGGGAGAGGACATCACGAGGCCGGCCCCGCGCCCATGGCTTCTACCAGCCGGCGCTCTTCATCCTCCTGGAGGGCCTGCACCAGCTCGTCCAGCTCGCCGTTGAGCACCGCGTACAGGTTGTGGCTGGTGTAGCCGATGCGATGGTCCGTCACCCGCTGCTGCGGGAAGTTGTAGGTGCGGATCTTGTCCGACCTGTCGCCGCTCTTCACCTGCTCGCGGCGGGCGGCGGCGATCTCCGCATCCCGCTTCTGCTTTTCCATGTTGTACAGAATGCTGCGCAGGTGGCGCAGGGCCTTCCGTTTGTTCTGAAGCTGCGAGCGCTCGTCCTGGCAGTACACCTGGATCCCGGTGGGAATGTGCCGAATGCGAATGGCAGTGGCGTTCTTCTGCACGCTCTGCCCGCCCGGGCCGCCGCTCAGGGTGGCCTTGATGTCGAGGTCGTCGGGGCCAATCTGCACGTCAACCTCCTGCGCCTCGGCCAGCACTGCCACCGTGGCCGCCGATGTGTGTATGCGGCCGCTGGACTCGGTCTGCGGCACGCGCTGCACCCGGTGCACACCGCTCTCGTGACTTAGCACTCCGTAGGCCCCCGGCCCTTCGACCGCGAAAACCGCCTCCTTGACGCCGCCCAGCTCCGATTCACTCAGGTTCATCAGCTCCGTCTTCCAGCCCTTGCGCTCAGCCAGCCGGGTGTACATGTGGTACAGGTCGCGGGCGAACAGGGCCGCCTCCTCCCCACCGGTGCCAGCGCGGACCTCTACCACCGCGTTCTTGTCCCGGTCCGGGTCCTTGGGCACCAACAGGACTTGCAGTCGCTTCCCAAGCTGCTCGAGCCGCTCGTCGAGCTGGCGCGTCTCCTCGTGGATCAGCTCCCGCAGCTCCCGGTCGGCCTCCTCCAGCAACTCCTGGTTGCCCTCGCGCTCGCGGACCAGCCGCTGGTACTCCCGGAACGCCTCGGCCGGCTCCTCCAGGTCCGCCCGCTGCTTGCCCAGGCGCGCCAACTGCTGAGGATCGGAGGTCACCTGCGGGTCGGCCAGCCGCCGCTCCACGTCCTCGTACTGCTCCAGGATTCTCTGGTATGCTTCCTCCAGGTCGGTCACCGATTCGTCACCTCCTTACGAGCCCCCGGCCGCGGCCGCCCGCGGCTCTGCCTGGCTGGCCTCCTGCACTGCGGCCAACGCCGCCTGGGCCACCTCGAGCTGCCGCTCGTCTGGCTCCCTGGTGGTCAGCGCCTGGAGCCAGATGCCCGGCGCGACCAGGGCCCGCCAGAAGCGGCTGTCCTTGTGCTTCCCGGCGGCGCGGGTGAGCTCGTAGGCGATGCCAGCGATCACGGGCAGCACGACCACGCGCAAGATGCTCCGCAGCCACCACACCGGCCAGCCAAAGAACAAGGCCACGATCAGCTTCACCACGATCACCAGCAGCAGAAAGCCCGTGCCGCAGCGCGGGTGGGAGGCACTGTACCCGGTCGCGGCCCGCACACCCTCCGCCGTCAGGTTGCGGCCTGCCTCGAACGCGTGGATGACCTTGTGCTCCGCGCCGTGATACTGGAACACACGCCGCACGTGGCCGAGCAGCGAGATGGCCAGGATGTAGCCCACGATGATGAGCAGCCGCAGCAAGCCCTCCACGAGGTTCTTGACGACCGCCGGCGAGACGACCCGCTGGAGGCCCGCCGGAAGGACGCCGCCTGCCTGCGAACCCCCGCGCAGCACCAGGTCCGCGGCGTAGGTCGGCGCCAGCACGAAGAGCACGGTCCCCAGGCCCAGCGCCGCCGTCATGGTCAGGGCCAGCGTCCAGGGACTCAAGACCTGCTCGCCGACCTCCTGACCTTCGGCCTGCTCACCCTCTCCGGCCTGTGCCTGCGCCTCCGCCGAAGCCGCCACCTCGGCGGAGAAGTTGAGCGACCGCAGGCCCAATACCAGGGCCTCGACCAGCGCGAACGTCCCCCGCACGAACGGCCAGCGCGCCCACCGGTGGCGCATGGCGAAGGTGACCATCTCCTCCTTATGCACCACGATCTGGCCGTCGGGCTTGCGCACGGCCACGGCCATGTGCCTGGGCGAGCGCATCATCACGCCCTCCAGCACAGCCTGCCCCCCGTAGAAGGGGGTCTCTTCCAGCGATCGCTGCTGACCCATAACGGTTCTCGCCAGATGCCAAAAGCCGCGCGGCACGCCCACGCGCCCTACGCGCCCGGGACCGTCCGCGCGGCCTTGTTGCGCAGCTAGGCGTCCGCCTTGGCGGCTGCCTTCTCCCGCTTGGTGGTCTTCTTCTTGGCCTTCTTGTCCAGGCCGTAGCGCTGCACGAACCGCTCCACGCGGCCCTCGGTGTCCACGATCTTCTGCTTGCCGGTGTAGAAGGGATGGCAGTTGGAGCAGATCTCCACCCGCAGATTCGGCTTCGTGGACCGCGTCTCAAACGTATTGCCGCAGGCGCAGCTCACGATACAGGTCACGTACTGAGGATGGATCCCCTTTTTCATGACGCCCACTTCCTCCGGTGCACAAACGCCCGCACTCGGCACACGATTCCGGCGGGCCGCACGGGCCCGCCGCTGGTAGACTCTCAGTGTCTTTACGCCGTCGGGCACACTTATCATATCACAGCCCCCGCGGCCTGACAAGCCCCGCAGACGGAGTGCGCCAAGATTGTTGGGATGGCCGGAAAGTGATACCCTCCCCTGCTGAGCGATACGACGCTTGGGCGTCGAGCAAGGGAGGGTAGCTATCGTGGCACGAGATACAGCCTTAGACACAGC
>Ga0315282_10006632_pt1 | contig 19286 bp, 11 predicted proteins | sample YL17G07_20_MG_FD_203693 | JGI IMG/M metagenome (GOLD analysis project Ga0315282, IMG submission 203693) | Sediment microbial communities from Yellowstone Lake, YNP, Wyoming, USA - YL17G07_20 | ecosystem: Environmental > Aquatic > Freshwater > Lake > Sediment | place: USA: Wyoming | collected... | reverse complement strand
GTTTCCGTCTCCAGGTTCCAGTTTGAGACTGCTCTTTTCAATCCCCCAACCTCTTCCAACATCGACGAAGAGGGCACCCCTCAGCCCGATCTCCCGGGAGATCGGGAAGATCCACTCTCCGCTCAGGACGGCCATCCTCTTCGCACCGATGGGATCTCTGTTCTCGTCCACCGGTCCGGCCTTGCCATATTCAAAGCCCCGGATCGTGCCTTGCCCTCCGAAAAAGAATCGTTCATAGATGGGAATCGTCCTTCCACTGAAGCCTTGAATAAATCCTGCCTTCCCACGAAGGTTAAAGACCGTGTTCAATGGAAGGGGGAAGAACCAGCTTGTCTCTCCAACAACCTTTCCAAAGTAATTATCACCGCCCAGGGGGCCGCCCGCGTTCTGAAGGGTAAGGCTGTGGCGCGCTCCCCGGGAAGGAGCGAAGTAGTCATCTCGAGTATCCTCGGCGAAGGTCAGTGAGAGAGCGCTCGTCGTCCTCTTCCCTTCCTGTTCCCTGATGTACACGGAGGCCTCGGGTGCCACATTAAAGACGTTAATGGTCTCCAGCTTGTACATGAGATCTGCCCGAATCTTCTCGGTCAGCTCCTTTCCAAAGCGAATGTCTCCTCCTGTCAGCTTGTAGTTGTAGGTTGAGAAGTAATCGATTTCCTCACGATAGAGATCGATCCCAGCGGTATAGCGGTAACCGAGAAAGTACGGATCGGTAAAGCCCAGCCTGAAGTCTTTGCTCTCTGTTCCGAGCCTGAATCTTAACGAGCCACTGTAACCCAGGCCGAAAAGGTTTCGGTCTGAAAGGGAGACGGTTCCAATGGCCTTCTCGAGAGAGCTATAGCCCACTCCGAAGCTGAGGGCTCCTGTGGGAGCTTCCTCCACCTTGATATCGAGGTTGATCTTATCGTCGGAACTCCCACGGCTGGTGGTGAATTCGGCCTCCTTGAAGAACCCCGTTCGTTTGAGGCGATCCCGGCTCTTATTCAGACGGGTGGCGCTGTAGAGCTCTCCTTCCGCCACCTGGAGTTCCCTCCGGATCACCTTGTCCCGTGTCTTCGTGTTTCCGGTGACCTGGATCTTCTCGAAGGAAACCTGTTTCTTCTTCTCGATGTCGAAGACGAGGTTAACCAGAAGGTTCTTCGAATCGACTACGGTTTCGGGCGAAATCTCGGCATAGGCATAACCCCGGTTGGCAAATTTTTCCGTGAGAGCCGTGATGTCCTTTCGGATCGCTGTGTTGCTATAAATATCATTGCGTTTTTCTTTGATGATCTTAAAGAGGTCCTCCTTGCTGGTGAGGACATCACCCTTGAAGTCAATCGTCCCGATGCGATACTGGGGGCCTTCTTCGATGTCGATCTCGATCTGAATTCGTTTCGGGTCCCGAAGACTGATCTTCGGCTCCGAAACTTTTGCATCAAGGTAGCCATGGTCAAAGTAGTAGGCCGTAATCAGTTGAACATCATTCTTGAGAATGTCCTCGTCCAGGACGCCCGTCTTGGTGATGAAGGAGAGAAGATTTTTCTCCCGGGTCACCATCACCTTCCTCAGCTGAGAGGACTTGATGTGCTTATTTCCCTTGAAGAGGATTTTGCTGATGGAGCCCTTGGGTCCTTCGTTGATCTTGAAGGAGACGACCGCTTCGTTCGTCTCCAGATAATCGATCTTGTACTCGATATTGACTCCATAGTATCCCTTGGAAAAATAGAGTTTCCGGATCTGTTCTGAGTTGTCCTTCACCTTGTCGAGATTGAGAATGGAGCGCGGGGTCAGGGTCACTTTCTCTTTAATGTCCTCGGTCTTCACCTTCTGATTTCCGGTGATCAGAACCTCTTTGATCGAAGGCTTCTCCACGACAACGAAGATGACCTCTTTCCCTCCAGGGATCGATTTGATATCGACCTGCACGTCACTGAAGTACCCAAGCCCGAAGATGGACCGAAGATCCTCACGAACCTGTTCTGTCGAAAAAGGTCCGCCCTCACGAATCTTGATCGCTCCCCGGATTACCCCTTCTTCAATCTTCGCATTTCCCAGAACGGTGATCTTCTTGACCCCTTCCTCGCCTCCAAGGCATGTCCCTGTCAGGAGTAGGAGAAAAATAGATATCAATCCGATTCGCCTGATCATCATAGCTCTGCTCCTTCCAATTCTTATGGAGCCCCACGGACAGACCCGTGGAATCCTGTCTCACGCCCGGCACGTGCTCCGCAAGCCACGCCCCTTAGGCGGTGTCAAGGGGCACGATAGGATCGACCTTTCTTTCCGTGTCCTTCCCTGGAACCCCCGTCCCGCGATGGACGGAATGGGCAGGGAGATTCACTTACATATCAAATCTTCGACCTTTTGTAAATAGGAGAGCATCCGAAAATTTCAAACCCCTTGAAGTTGCTAACAAATATTCAGTGCCTAAAATGCGAAAAGTGACCTAAAGCGAAAAGAAACGGAGGTTCAGTCATAGACGCTTTAGTCACTTTCAGTCTATTCCATCGGCACACCGTCTACCAGGCGGATCTGTCGGGACATCCGACCCGCCAACTGTAAATTGTGAGTGACAACGATCAGGGTAACATTCTTGACCCGGTTAACCTCCAGAAGAAGGTCGAAGACAGAATCCCCCGTCTTCGTATCGAGATTTCCAGTCGGCTCATCGGCCAGCAAAACCTTCGGTTCCATCACCAATGCCCTCGCCACAGCCACCCGCTGCTGTTCCCCGCCGGAGAGCTCCCCGGGCTTATGAGGGAGCCGATCTTTAAGCCCGACCACGGTGAGGATCGCTTCCGCCCGGCCCGCTGACTCCCTTTTCGAAAGACCTCGGATGAGACAGGGCATCATCGTGTTTTCAAGGGCGCTGAATTCGGGAAGGAGATGATGAAACTGGAAGACAAAGCCCACCTCCCTGTTCCGAAAAAGGGCCAGCTCCCTTTCATTCAGCCGAAAAACATCCTCTCCCCCGTAGAGGACCCTCCCGGAGGTGGGCCGATCGAGGACGCCGAGAATGTGAAGCAGCGTCGTTTTCCCGGCTCCAGATGCGCCGACGATCGCCGCCCTCTCTCCCCGCGAGAAGGTGAGGTTGATCCCCCGAAGAACCTCCACCCTCTTGCTCCCGTTTCCAAAAACCTTGAAAACCTCCCGGACCTCGATCGATTCCTTCACACCATGGCCTCCTTGGCCCTCTCGATTCCTTCCTGGGAGAGGGCGGCCTTGATCCGGGCGAGGCGCATGGAACTGATCTCTTTCACGGTCGAATGAAGCCCGGGGAAGCGCTGAAGGCATGCGTGAAAATCCTTTTTTGTCAACTCAAGCAACTCGGATAACCGGATCGTCCTCGCATCCGTCATCCTTGGCCTGTCGACCAGAAGAGAGATCTCGCCAAAGAAATTTCCGCTTCTCTGGATCTCCAGGATGACCTTCTGTCCTGGACGGTTTCGAACCGAAATCTCCACCTCTCCGCTCTTGACCATATAAAGGGAACCAGGAGGATCCCCTCTCCGAAAGAGGATCGTCCCTTCGGGGACCTTGCGAAGGATAAACCGTTTCAACACCTCTCCTCTTTCCTCGGGGCGAAGCGATGAAAACAGAGGAGAAAGGGCAAGGAAAGTATCCAGAACGCGCTCGCGGAAAAGATTCTCGAGGGCCTCCCTGACCCGTGGATAGGTCCGGATCACCCCGTCGAGCCCCTCCCGGGGGATCTCCAGAATCTCACATTCCGTCGTGGCCCGAAGCGTGGCATGTCTTTTCCCGTCGGTGAAGAAGCCGAATTCTCCAAAGATGTCCCCTTCCCGAAGATGACGAATCCTCACCTCTTTCCCTTTGCCCAGTTCCTTGCTGATGGCAATCTCACCCCGGCAGAGGATACAGAGGGAATCTCCCTTCTCTCCTTCCCTGCAGATGGAGGCGTCTTTGGGAAAGCCTGCCGCTTTGACCTGCCGGAGGAGGGACTGAAGTTCCTGAGGTGAAAGCTCGGAAAAGAGAGGAATTTTCGCCAGGGCCTGAGGGATTTTTCCCTCCCTCTCTTTCTCTCTGCAGAGCTGCGAGAGCCGGTCGCTAATATCCTGAAGAGAGGGATTGATCCTGAGAATGATCTTATTGACCGAGATGGCCTGAAGGATGAACCCATCCCGGGCATAGGCTTCAGCCGCCTCTTGATAGACTTCGACTGCTTCTTTCTTCCGGCCCAGCCGCTCCAGCAGCTCTCCAACCTTGAGACGGGACCGAAGATCCTCTGGCTCCTCCTCGCAATGTCTCCGGAAGGCTTCGAGGGCCTTTTTCCAATCCCCCCTGGCAATAGCCATGTGGGCTTCTTCTTTATGAGAGAGCTTCTCCTTATTCATACCGCAATGCCTCTGCCGGATCCAGCTTCGAGGCCCTCCAGGAGGGGTAAAGGGTGGCCAGGAGACTGATCAGGACCGCGGTCACGACGATCACTCCGACATCCATCGGGTTGACCTGAGAAGGGAGCTTATCGATGTAATAGACATCGCTCGGAAGGACCTTGAATCCGAAGAGTCTCTCCACGAAAGCAGTGACCTTCTCGAGATTGAGGGCGGTTGCCAGGCCCACGATCGCTCCCAGAGCGGTCCCAACGACGCCGATCACCAGGCCCTCGATGAGGAAGATCCTCAGGATTCCTCCGGAGGGGGTGCCCATGGACTTCAGGATGGCGATGTCCTTGTTCTTCTCCATCACCACCATGATCAGCGTGGAGATGATGTTGAAAGCGGCAACCAGGACGATGAGGACGAGAATGATGAACATGGCGATCTTCTCGAGCCTCAGCGCGGAGAAGAGATTCCGGTTCATCTCCATCCAGTCCTTGGTCCAGAAAGGGAAGCCTATCTTCTTTCGGATCTCCTTTCCGATCTCTTTCACCTTGTAGATGTCGGCGACCTTGACCTCGATTCCTGTGACCATGGAGCCCATGCCGAAAAACTTTTGAGCACTTTCCAGGGAGATATAGGCAATCGTATTGTCGAATTCGTACATCCCTGAATGAAAGAGCCCCACCACGCCGAAGCGCTTCATCTTTGGCATCATCCCCATCGGCGTCATCGTGCCGAGAGGGGAGATCACCTGAATCGGGTCATTGACGCGGACGTTGAGGTGCTTCGCAAGCTCGACGCCGAGGATGATGCCACGCAGATCTCCTTCTCCGGCCGTCTTGAGGTTCTGAAGGCTCCCTGCCTTGATATTTCGGGCCAATTCCGTGACCCCTGCCTCCTGATCAGGATCGATTCCCTTGAGGACAACCCCGGAAACACCCGATTCCGAAGAGAGCATCACCTGGCTGAAGATGAAAGGAGCTGCTGCAACAACCCCTTTCACCGATTCCGCTTTTTTGACCACCTCTTCGTGGTGGTCCATTCCCTCCTGAGTGGCCTTCAGGATGACGAGATGGGCCTGAGTCCCGAGGATCTTTTCCTTCAGGGTGCTTTCAAATCCGCTCATGACGGAGAGGACGACGATCAGGGCCCACACCCCCAGGGCGACTCCCAGAATCGAGATCACGGTGATGATGGAGATGAAGGTCTGTTTCCGCTTTGCCTTAAGATACCTCAGGCCGATAAACCACTCATATCTCATCCCAGACCCAGTGAAAAATGCAAAATGCGAATTAAAAAAAGGAAACACGTTGCTTAAATTGCTGCGATACCCCTGTTCTTTATTTTGCAATTTTCATTTTGCAATGTTAATACAGACGCAATTGATTTATTGTCATTGGCATCCTTTGAGATTCCGAAACAAGTTCGGAATGACACCCTTAGTTTTGTCATGCTGAACCTTGTGCTGAACTTGATTCAGTATCGTTTCAGCATCTCATTTAAGGCGTTTCTATTAGTTAGATCCCTACTTCTCCATGCGAAGCAGTGGAAAGAAGATGACGTCCCTTATGGAGGGCGAATCGGTCAAGATCATGACCCAGCGATCGATACCGATCCCTTCGCCGGCTGTTGGAGGCATTCCGGATTCGAGCGCCCGTAGAAAATCCTCGTCGACCCGAAGAAAGAGGTCCGCTTCGTCACCTCTTTCGTTAAACTGCTGAAGAAAACGCTCTCGTTGATCGATCGGATCATTCAATTCGGAGAAGCCATTGGCAATCTCCCTGCCGACCACGAAGAGTTCAAACCGATCCACCACCCCAGGGTCCGCTTTGTTACGGCGGGAGAGGGGTGAAATCTCTGTTGGATAGTGGGTGACAAAGGTGGGTTGAAGAAGATTCGGTTCCACCGCCTCCTTGAAGAGATCGGCTAAGACGCGGCCATGGGTGGCTCCTTTTTTGAGTTCAATGCCAAGGCCTCGGGCAGCCTCGATCGCTTTCGAAGGGTCTGTCAGAATATCTGCCTCGAACTTCCCGTATTCCAGAAGGGAATCTTTGAAACGAATCCTCCTCCAGGGAGGAGCGAAATCGATCTCCTTTCCCTGATAAGTAAGAGAAAGCCCGCCGCGGATTTCTTTGACCATGGACGAGAGAAGCTCCTCTGTCGTTGCCATGAGGTCTTCATGGGTCGCATAGCTCTGGTAGAACTCGAGCATGGTAAATTCAGGGTTATGCTGAGTGGAAATGCCTTCATTTCGGAAACAACGATTGATCTCGAAAACCCTCTCAAGGCCTCCGATGACCAGGCGTTTCAGATAGAGCTCCGGTGCAACCCTCATGTAAAGCTCCATGCCGAGGGCGTTGTGAAAGGTCTTGAAGGGTTTGGCCGTCGCCCCTCCAGCAATGGGGTGGAGCATCGGCGTCTCCACCTCGAGGAAGCCCTGACGGCTGAAATAATTCCGGATCATCTGAATGGCCCGGATCCGGGCGAGAAAAACCTCCTTTACCTTCGGATTCGCAATGAGATCCAGGTGGCGATGGCGGTAGCGAATCTCCACATCGGTAAGGCCATGCCACTTTTCCGGAAGGGGCCGCAGCGATTTTACCAGGACCCGAAAGCTCCGGGCTTCGATCGTCAGTTCACCGGTCTTGGTCCGGAAGACCTTTCCCTCCACACCGATGAGGTCGCCGATATCGGATGTCTTAAAGAGATGAAAGGCCACGTCCCCCACTACATCTTTCCGGATATAGGCCTGAATTCTTCCACTTCGATCCTGAATCTGGATGAAGCTTGCCTTGCCAAAGTCACGGATTGCCATGATCCTGCCCGCAAGGCGAACGGTCTCCTCAACGGTTTTCAGTTCCTCGTCGGACTTCGAGCTAAAGGCATCGTGAATCTCTTTCGATGTGTCGGACACACGGAAATCGTTCGGGAAGGGATCGATTCCTTCGGCCCTCATCGCTTCTATTTTTCGAATCCTCTGCTGAATAAGCTCACTCGATTCATCCATTCCGCTATACTCCAGACGACAATAGGGAGGGGGTTGGATGACCCCGCTCCCTCTTCACGCAAACTCAGAAAAGAAAAGTAAGATTAAGAGGTTATCTCATCGGCTCCGGGAGTTATTAAGTTAACCCATTTTCCCAACTCCGTCAAGGAAAAAGGGGCCGTTTCAGCAGTCTCTCATCTGCAGGTGGGAGTGGAGGCTTTAGCCGGTTCAAACAGGATAACCTTCTGGGAAGGGACCTACAATCTCCCCGACGAGATCGTAGGGGAGGGCCCGGGTGATTCGTGCCCTCACCCAATCCCCGGGTTGCGCTTCTCCTTTGAGGGAAATGGAGCCATCGATCTCGGGGGCCTGGGTGCGAAGCCTTCCTGTAACAGAACGCTTTCCACGGCCCGGCCTTTCGACCAGAACCTCAGCAATTCTGCCCACCATTCTCCCATGTTTCCTCAGGGAGATTCCTTTCTGCAGCTCCATCAGAATTCCCAGCCGTTCTTCCTTTACCTCTTCAGGAACCTGGTCTGGAAACCTGGAGGCCGGCGTTGCCTCTTCTCGGGAGTACTTGAAAGCCCCGAGGTGATCGAATTCCGTCTCTTTCACAAAGTGCAGGAGGGCTTCGAAATGGCTTTCCCTTTCTCCCGGAAACCCGATGATAAGGGATGTCCGAAGGCTCGCCTCCGGAAGGAAGGTTCTGATCTTCTCAAGGACCTGCCGAATCTCCAGAGCCTTCGATCTTCGTCCCATCCTCCTGAGGATCTCATCGTCGATGTGCTGGATGGGAAGATCGACATAGGGACAGATCTTCTCTTCCTCTGCCATGAGATCAAGAAGACCATTCGAGAAATAATCCACCCTGGGGTAGGCGTAAAGAATGCGGATCCAGCGGAGCCCTTCGACCCTGACCAGATGTTTGATAAGTTTCTCCAGGTTCGTTCCAACCCCGAGATCCTCTCCGTAGGCCGTCGTATCTTGAGCGATGAGGATGAGCTCCCGGACGCCCTTTTCTACCAGCCTCCTGGCTTCTTCGAGGACGGATTCCATCTTTCTGCTCCGGTAGGGGCCTCTGATCCTGGGAACTGTACAGAACGTGCACCTCTTGGAACAGCCCTCGGCAATCTTCAGATAGGCGGTGAAAGAAGGAGTGGAAAGAATCCGGGGCGTCTTCTCGTCATAAAGAAAAGTAGCCTTCGTGACAAAGCTCTTCTTCTTTGATTTGCCTGACAAAAGAAGGGGAAGGTCTTGAAAGGTTCCGGTGCCTACGAAGAGGTCAACCTCCGGTAATTCCTTCTCCAGATTTTTTCCGTAGCGCTGGGGAAGACAACCTGAGACGACAAAGAGACGACAGGAACCTTCCTTTTTATAACGCGAGAGCCGGAGAATGGTATCGATCGCCTCTTTCGTCGCCTCTTCGATAAAGGAGCAGGTATTGACGATGACGATCTGGGCGTTCGACGGGTCAGAGGTGAAGAGATATCCTTCTTTTGAAAGGAGCCCGAGCATGACCTCCGAATCAACCAGGTTCTTAGGGCATCCCAGACTGACAACACAAACCGTTTCTTTCATCAAAACAATTATACCCAAGGGGGCCGACATTTTCCAATGCGGCGCCTGCTGGCAGGCTGGTCCAAAGCTCCTCCAACCCGCTCCTTCTTATAGAGCTGCATTGGAACCGATTTTATTGGACACCCTCAGGGTGAAATCGTCACCGGATGAAAGGCCTTTGCGGACCCAGAACCGGATCTCGCTCACCCCGGTGGTCGGGTCCATGGTCCGCCGATTGTCACCTCGGTGCCGATTGTCCCCTCCGGAGGGGGGACGGTTTCAACTACGGGGTCGCAACCATCACATCGTCAAATAAGGCCTCGGCGGTTGCCTCCTGGCCGTCAAGGTTGAACCAGATCCCGCACCCCGCTCCCCTCCAGATTCTCCTGGGACGCTTTCGGATTGAACCTGGGTCAGGAATGTACTCCGCCTCCTCGTCGTCAAGCCGAAAGAGGAATCGGCTTCCGTCCCATTTGAGGAACAGCGTATAAGTCTCCCCGACCACCACCGGAGCGCTGAATTCTCCTGAAGCGAGGAGATCCGCAAGCTCGATGTTGCCATCACGGTCTCTGAACTTATAAACCGACCATTGGCCCTTGGGATTCAGGTCCGAGCCTCCGATCGATACCGTGGCTCCGACCTCTCCTGTGTAGCCGCCTCCCGGGGTCCCGTCATTGTAAAAGTTCCCGGCAATGCGAGCAAAGGCCGTCGCTCCCCCTGAAGTCTCGTAGGCCAAAAGGGTGACCTTTGCCTGCATCGTCTCGATTGACTTCGCAGAGATCGCCGAAAGGTAGCTATTGACCGTATCCGTATAAGCCGTGCTGCTTCGCACCTTGGAGCGGAACTTCCCATCCGAAATCTCCCTCACATAGTCATAGGTGATCCATTTTGTTTCATCAATCCTCAGAGAGGAAAAATCATCATAGGGAGACCCGTTTACTTGCACATCATCGAATGCAGCCCAAATGAAGGCGCTCTCCTTCGCATGATAGACCCTGGCGGTTGCTCCGAGGGCCTTCCATGGTTTCGATGCATCCCTGGCCTTGCGGGGAACGCCCGCCGGTCCGTACGTGGCGGTTGCCGATCCCGCCTTGAAGGTAAATTTACGGGCAGTCGAATCGAATTCAATGGAAAGGATGTAGGGTTTTCCATATTCAAGGGTAATCGGGAACGAACGGGAGACGATATCCGTAAGATTCGATTTGGATGTACGGTACTTGCCGATATACCAGCGGGCTTCAAGACCTCGACTTGTTCCCCGGATATTCACTTCCGCATAGACATCCCCAAGATAGCTGTCCTTATCCCCCGAAGCGTTTACGTTATAGAATCGGCCTCCCAGATAAACATATGTCCTGGCGGAACCCGCTAGATCGGATTCAACCACGGTCACCTCTGCCTGGAGGGAGGTGACGGAGTCTGGATTTTCGATCCCCAGCTCATTGTGGGCCGAATAAGGGAACTCTTTCATCAGGATGGAACCAGGTGTTTCGGCTTTCAGATGGAGTTTAGAAGTCATCGCATCGATCTCTCTGACAAGCACCCCCTGTTTCCACCTTGTCTTGTCGATGCCGGCTCCGGAGAAATCGTCGTAGAGCTCCATGCCCAGGGCATGGGAGAAGAATAACAAGCCTACTAAACCAGTCACGCAATTGAAGAAGATGGTCTTTTTCAAGACAAATACCCTCCTTTGCTTGGCCGAAATCAGATTCCAGATTGGATTCTCGAGTGTGAGGCCTTCATATGGCCGTATCGCTTTTCCGATGCCAAATCATAAACTACAAACTCAAACTCCGTCAATGGCCCTGTTCTTCCATTCAAAACGGACCGATCGGGCATAGCATATAACACCAGGGGATTTTGTCAAGAGGATTTCAATTTGTGTTACCCCGGATCCGCCATTGCGGGGGTTGTTTTATCCAGGGAAAAGATGCAAACTTGAGTTGTAGTAACACGCTTAGGAATGATACGAATCGGAGCGAAGTGGGAAGAGGGCGGATATGGGATTACTTCAGAAACAGAACGAGGCGCTGAGAAAGAAGGTGAAAAAGTCCGAGCTGGAGAATCAGTGGCGGGCTTTCAAGGAGACGAGAAATCGACAGAGACAAAACCTTGCGCTCCTGGGTGATTTTGAAAAGATCAAGAATCGGGTGAGGCAAATCCGCTCTGAATCCGTGGGGGACTGGGGTCTCCTCCAGAAAGCGATCTCCCGGATGGAGAAGAATCAGTTCAGGGTCCTTCAGGCAAGGAACGCTGAGGAAGCCCGTGAGATCTTTTTGGAGGAAATAGGTGAAGAGAAGATCGTCGTCAAGTCGAAGTCGAACCTCACCAAAGAGATCGGGCTCACGCGCTTTCTCATCGATCACGGCATCGAGGTCATTGAAACCGATATCGGCGATCGGATCACCCAGGTTGCCGGGCAACGGGCCTCTCACTATACAGGTCCTGCCTGTCATCTTTCGCGAAATGACATCTCCGCGATTCTCTCCGCCTATCTGAAGCGAGAGGTCCCTCCCGTTCCAGAGGACCTGATGCAGGCGGTTCGGGAGGATATTGAATCTTATCTTCGCAAGGCAAGGATCGGAATCACCGGAGCGAATGCGATCGGGGCGGAAGAAGGAGCAGTCCTGATCCTTCATAACGAAGGAAACGTCACACGCGTTCGAACGAGGAGGAAACACCTGATCCTCGCTTCCATCGATAAGGTCTATCCTTCGGTCGAGGATGCCATCCTCATGTTGAGGCTTGAGACTTTTCTCGCAACAGGAGCCCTTTTTCCGTCCTTCATCGACATCGTGGCAGGAAGATCGAAATCTGCGGACATTGAAAAACAGCTCTTTTTCGGAGTCCACGAGCCGGAGTCCGTGGTCGCCGTTTTACTGGATAACGGAAGAAGGGAGATTCTCGAAAAAGGGGACTTCTCCGATCTTCTCGATTGCATCGGATGCGGAAATTGCCTCCTCAGCTGTCCTACTTACAGCGCCGTAGGGAACGCTTTTGGAGCCGATGGAATGCTCGGCGGAAGAGGGGTTGCTCTGGCCTGTCTTCAGAACGGCGTGGGGGAAGGTATTGAGGATGGGCTCTTTCTTTGCACGACCTGCGGGCTTTGCGGAGAGGTCTGTCCTGTGGGGATCGATGCGGGGAAAAGGTTGAAGGCCCTGAGAAAGAAGGCCCTCGATTCTCCCGAGGTTTCGGATCAACTGGAAGAGGTCACCCTTCTCCAGAACACGATCGATCAGCATGGCACTCCATACGGGAAGATGGGCGGGGAAGAATTCGCTTCTTCAAAGAAGAGGGCTTCGTTGGTCCTCTACATTGGCTGCGTGGGTCGAAGCACCGAGGTCGAAAGCGCTTCCCATGCGATGGAGCTCCTCCAGCGATTGGGAATGGATTTCACCCTCATCGATGAGGTTTGTTGTGAAGCTGTAAAAGGAGATATCGGCTCGAGCCCCAATCCTGAGCGGATCCGCCAGAACCTCGAAAAGATCAAAGAGGCCGGAGGCCAGAGGGTTCTCTTCCTCTGTCCAACCTGCCTCAAGACTTTTCTTGATTACGAGAAAGAACATCCAACAGGGCTCGCTTTCGAAACGCTTTCTTCCTGCCTCCTTCGACACTTTTCATTCACCCCCACGGAGACCGATCCCGCAACGATTACCTATCACGATCCTTGCCACCTCGGAAGAGGGCTTGAGTCTTTCGATGGAACGAGAGAACTTCTGAAAAGTCTTCGAAACAAAATGGTGGAGATGGAGCATCATCACAGGGAATCTCTCTGCTGCGGCGCGGGAGGAGGGGTCAGAGCCTTCTATCCCAAATTCTCCCGGGACATCGCCCGAAGGAGGGTGAAAGAGGCCGAGGAGGTCAGCGCCGATCTCCTTCTGACGGACTGCCTTTCCTGCAGACACAATCTAAAGCAGGGGGTCCCATTCGAATCGAAGCTTCGCGTGATGATCACACCGGAGTATCTTCTGGAGGGGATCAAGGCTGGCAGGATCCGGTTTCGCCCGGTGGTGTCTTAAAGAAACCTGCCCGTGGCCGTTCATGCGAGTGGCGGGTGGCATCATGAATTCATCCGCGTCTGAGAAGGGAAAAATAAGGGAAAGACCCTCTACCCTGGGCAATTCATTTTCAATGATTGATATGACGGCTGGAGCAAATGGAAACAGGCGAGGAATACTCCTCGCCTGTTTCACGGTCGTGCGACTGCCTTTTTGAAATACTGCTGAAACGTCTACCTACTTCTTGGGTGGAACGATTGCGTCTTTGAAGGCCTTGGCGGCACGAATCTTCACCACGGTCTTGGCAGGAATCTTGATCTTCTCTCCGGTCGCAGGGTTAAAACCCATACGGGCTTTGCGCTTGGAAAGGACACATTTGCCAATCCCGGGGATGGTGAAGGATCCTGCCTTCTTCGTCTGGTCGATGGCAAGAGCTGCCATCTCTTCAACCATGGCCGCTGCGGCCTTCTTGGGAATTTCGAACTTCCCAGCAAAATGACCCACAATCTGAGACTTGGTATACGGTTTCTTTGCTGCCATACTCTCTCCTCCTTTCGATTGATGAAGTTATAAAAAGCCTGATTTTAGTTGTTCAGTATAGTTTAAAAAAACCTGAAGGTCAAGTATAAAAGCACATAAAAAAGGCCTGTCAAGAGCAATTTTTGCATTTTTTTTGCTTTTTTTGGGAAAAAACCTAAGAATTGGCCTTTTCCAGGCCGAGGAGAAGTTCTTTAAGCTCCTCGTACCGTCCGGCGATCTCCACGACCTCCGAAGGCCGCTCGTCCAATCCTTGAAGGCTTGGAGGAAGTTCTGGCTTCACTCCAAATTCATGGAGTACCTCGGGAAATTTCGCCGGGTGAGCCGTCTCCGTAGCGACCGCCAGGGGTTCATCCGCGCGTCCATCGAGATAGCGTCTCAGGGCTGCCCAGGCCACGGCTCCATGGGGCTCCAGGATCACACCCTGGCGCTCATAGGCCTCCTGAATGGTCAACCGGGTGAGATGATCGGAGATGGAAATAGCCGTGGCATCTCTCCGGAGGGCCTTCATATCAGGGATACGTTGAACCAGGCCGTCCCGATCCACTTTTCCACCGTAAAGATCGAAGAGTCGCCTCAGGTTGCTCGGGTTCCCGACATTCATCGCATTGGAGAGACAGGCCCGGGAGGGTCGGAGAGGCCGGTAAATTCCTGTTTCGAGAAAGGCGGGAAACTCGTCGTTCTCGTTGGTGGCTATAATGATTTTCTCGACGGGTTTTCCCATGCGAAGGGCCAGGAAGTCAGCCGTGACGTTTCCAAAATTGCCCGAGGCCACAGAGTCGACAATCCGCTCACCTTTCCGCTCCGCAAGCGACGTATAGGCATAGATATGATAAGCCACCTGGGGCATCAGGCGTCCCCAGTTAATGGAATTGGCCGAGGTCAGGCGAAGGTCCCGGAGATCATTGTCCTCGAAGGCCTTCATGGCCAGGGCCTGAAGCTGGTCAAACTTTGCCCCGGCCGCGACAGCCACGACGTTTCCTCCGAGGGTATTCATCTGCTTGGCCTGCCGGAGACTCACTTCGTCTTTGGGATAGAGCACGACGATGGTAAGGCCGGAAAGATTATGAAAGGCATTGGCAATAGCGCTTCCCGTATCTCCAGAGGTCGCGACAAGTATGATCCGGTGCTCGTCCTGGGCCGTTGCAAAATATTGCATTGTCCGGGCCATAAACCGTGCCGCAAAATCCTTAAACGAGGCCGTCGGCCCCTGATCGAGGCGGAGAAGATATCTTCTCGCGGTCACACGCTCCAGAGGAACCGGAAAATTGTATGCGCTCTCAGTGATATTCCAGAGGCCCTCTTGCGGGATCTCATCGATCAGAAAACTCCGAAGGCAGGAAAAGGCCACTTCACGGTAGGACTGTCCCCTGAGGGTCCAGATTTCATCAAGGGAGAGGACCGGGATCCGGGCGGGCATATAGAGGCCGCCATCCGGAGGCTGCCCTTGAAAAAGCGCCTCCCGAAAACTGACCAGGGGAGCCTCTCCATTTGTGCTGTAATAGCGAATGGGTTGCATGATTTCCTTTCGATCCAGGAAACACCTATGGTACACCCCTTAACTGCATTCTCTAACACACTTTCTCATAAGCCTCAATAGCCCCCACCCTGCAAAAAATCGCACAGCCCACTGTTTAGCCGAATCAAGCATCAAATTGTATCACGGAGGTGGGCAAGTCCCGCCGATGGCGGGACTTCGCGGCACACCTTGTAACGAATCAGCACAGGCCCTTCGTCCTCGTCTGGAGGCCAGTTCAGGTCAAATCGCCCTGTTACCGTTTCAATCCAAAAACCGCCATTTGTCCTTCCCCCTCCTGTTAAGGCATAATAATGCAACAGATCGAAGGAGATCCCGATGGGTATCATCATTATTCGAAAGGCACAGGCCGAAGACATGCCCTTTATCGAAAAAGGCATCCGGGATTTTCGGCTCGATGACGAAGACCTCCTCTACAGCCAGTTCGTGGTTGCGGAGGAAGGGGAAGAGAAAGTCGGTTTTGGAAGGATCAGGCCACACCGGGACGTGTATGAACTTGGCTCCGTGGGAGTCATAGAAGAGCGGAGGAGCCAGGGAATCGGGAAGATGATTATCGAACACCTGATCCGCATATTCCCGGTGGGTGAGGTCTATGTCACAACCGACCTGCCGAAATATTTCGAAAGGCTGGGGTTTCATGTGATCACCCCTGGCCCCCAGGACCTTGTGGAGAAACTCAAAGGAGTCTGCAAAACCAAGCGCCGTGAGGGAGCAGTGGTCATGGTTCACCAAAAGTAGTACTTAAGTTTTCTCGTGGAGGGGGCGACCTGAATTGCCCCCGGTCGTACTGCCTAATCCCGCGATTGGCGGGACTTCACCCCACGGATAAGAGAGGAGGCATCAGCAAAATGACAACGATTGACGAGCTCTGCATTAACACCATCAGGATGCTGTCCGTCGACATGGTACAGCAGGCCAATTCAGGGCATCCGGGAATGCCCATGGGTGCTGCTCCCATGGCCTATGTGCTCTGGACGAAATTTCTCAGGCATTCCCCCCTCAACCCCGAGTGGCCTGACCGGGACCGTTTTGTCCTCTCCGCCGGCCATGGCTCGGCGCTGCTTTACTCTCTTCTTCATCTCACTGGCTACGATTTACCCATGGAGGAGATCAAACGTTTCAGGCAGTGGGAAAGCAAGACTCCCGGACACCCGGAGTACCGAGAAACGCCGGGCGTCGAATGCACCACAGGCCCCCTGGGCCAGGGGTTTGCAACCGGCGTGGGGATGGCCATTGCCGAGCGTTTTCTCGCATCGAAGTTTAATCGTCCAGGCTTCGAGGTTGTCAGCCATTTCACTTACGCAATCGCCGGTGATGGCGACCTGATGGAAGGGGTTGCTTCGGAGGCGGCATCCTTGGCGGGACATTTGAAATTGGGCCATCTGATCTACCTGTATGATAACAACCATATCACCCTCGCTGCAGAGACGAAGCTCAATCTTACAGAGGATGTCTGCAAACGTTTTGAGGCCTATGGCTGGCATGTACAGTCCGTGGAAGACGGGAATGACATCGAGGCAATTTCAAAAGCGATCGCAGCAGCCCAGGAGGAAACATCCCGTCCTTCCCTGATCTCGATACGAACTCATATCGGCTACGGGAGCCCCCATAAGCAGGATACCTTTGGAGTTCACGGCTCTCCTCTCGGTCCTGACGAGGTCATCGCTACCAAGAAGAATCTCGGATGGCCCCTCGAGCCGAAGTTTCATATCCCTGATGAGGCCCTCACCCACTTCAGGAAGACCCTCGATAAAGGCAAAAAGCTTGAAGCAGAGTGGAACGCAAAACTCGAATTCTACGGGAAGACTTATCCCGAGTTGAAGAAGGAGTGGCAGAAATGGCTGAAGGGAGCGCTTCAGCAAGGGTGGGATAAGGATATCCCCCAGTTTCCTCCCAATCCAAAGGGTGTGGCAACCCGTTCGGTCGGAGGCCAGGTGATGAACGCCATTTCGTCTCATCTTCCTTTCCTCATCGGCGGATCGGGGGATTTAGACCCTTCCACCAATACTCCGTTGAAGGGCAGGGGCAATTTTCAACCTCCGGGGACCGGCGATGGAACGGCTCAGGGGGCTGTTTCCGGACCGTGGGGATACGAAGGAGCCAATATCGCCTTCGGTGTGCGCGAGCATGCCATGGGAAGCATTCTCAATGGAATGGCCTTGCATGGAGGCCTCCTTCCCTATGCGAGCACCTTCCTGGTCTTCTCAGACTATATGCGGCCCGCGATCCGGCTGGCGGCTTTGATGAGGCTTCATGTCATCTACATTTTCACGCATGACTCGATTGCTCTCGGAGAAGACGGGCCCACTCACCAGCCCGTCGAGCAGATCTCGAGCCTCAGGGCCATGCCTGGCATCACAGTCCTACGGCCGGCGGATGCAAACGAAGCAGCTTTGGCCTGGAAGATAGCCGTTGAGCATAAGGAGGGGCCGGTTGCTCTGATCATGACGAGGCAGGCTGTTCCAGTGCTTGACAGGGAGAAATATGCGCCCGTCGCTTCTCTTGCCAGAGGAGCCTATGTGCTGGCTGATTCCTCTCCGGAGAAGCCGGAGATCATCCTGATCGCAACCGGATCGGAAGTCCATCCCGCACTCGAGGCCTATGAAAAAATGAGGTCTGAAGGGATTCGCGTAAGACTCGTCAGTATGCCATCGTGGGAGCTCTTCGAAAGACAGCCAGAAGATTATCGTCAGCAGGTTCTTCCTCCCGACGTCTTAACCCGGATGTCCATTGAAGCGGCGGTAACCCATGGCTGGCACAAATATGTGGGGCTGGAAGGGGAGACGGTTGGAATCGACCATTTCGGAGCTTCCGCACCCGGGGAAATCCTTCTTAAAAATTTCGGGTTCACCTCTGAGAATATCGTGAATAGAGCAAAAGGTCTCCTGAAGAAGAAATTGAGGAAGAAGTCCTGAAGGAGGTCAGATCTCCATGGCAGATCCAATCAAGACGGAAGCAGAGTTTCAGATGTTTGGTGACTGCAGGATCAAGATTCCAGGTCCCTGCAGTCTTGTCATTTTCGGGGCTTCAGGAGATCTCACCAAAAGGAGATTAATCCCGGCCCTTTACCGGCTCCACCAGAGCAGGCTCCTTCCCGAAAAGTTCCTTGTTCTCGGGATAAGCCGCACAGAAATGAATACCGATCAATTCCGTGAATCCTTACGGACGGAGTTAAAAGCGGCCCTCCCGGCGGAGTTTGATGATCCTTCATGGAAAGCATTCGCTATCAAGCTCTATTACGAGCCCATCGAGTATGCCCTTTCAGAGGCCTATGTCAAGCCTCTCAAAGAGAAGCTCACCCAACTCGAAAAGAGGCACCTGACAGGGGGAAGTCGGATCTTCTATCTGGCCATCCCTCCCACCGTTTATGAAGACGTCATTCTCAATCTGGACGCTCCTGGCCTCTCACAGGAAGGGGAAGGCGATACCCATGTGGTCATTGAAAAACCCTTTGGACGAGACCTCGATTCGGCCAGAAGGTTGAATCGCATCCTTCATCATTCTTTTAAAGAGGACCAGATTTACCGCATCGATCACTACCTGGGGATGGAAACGGTTCAGAGTATTCTCATGTTCCGTTTTGCAAACTCCATTTTCGAACCTTTGTGGAACAGAAGGTACGTCGACCATGTCCAGATCACGGTTTCGGAAACCCTGGGGGTGGAGCATCGAGCGGGATACTATGAGGAGGCCGGGGTAATCAGGGATATGTTTCAAAACCATATTTTTCAGCTCCTCGCCCTGACTGCCATGGAACCTCCCGCAGCCTTTGAAGCTGACCCGGTGAGAAACGAGAGGGCCAAAGTTTTTAGTTCCATAAGGCCTTTTCCTTTAGATCGGCTCGGGGAGTATGTGACTATCGGTCAGTACGGGAAAGGAAAACTCCATGGCACCCCGGTCCTGGCCTACCGGGAGGAGCCAGGGGTCTCCCCGGTTTCAACGACGCCGACCTTTGCCGCCATGAAGGTACTCATCGATAACTGGCGCTGGAACGGTGTTCCATTTTATCTGCGCTCTGGCAAGAGGCTGTCGAGCCGAAAGACGGAGATGTCGATCCATTTCAAATCCGTTCCACACCTCATGTTTTCAAAGACCCTGAATGAACCCATTGACCCGAATGTCCTCGTGCTAAGGATCCACCCTGACGAAGGGATCAGCCTCATTTTCCAGACGAAGAAGCCGGACTCCAAAGTTTGTCTTAAGGCAGCGTTGATGGACTTTACCTATCAGAAAGAGCTGCTGATGGATGCCTACGAATGGGTTATCCTTGACTGTATACACGGCGATCACATGCTGTTTTGGGGAGAGGACGAGGTGGAGCGGGCATGGTCCCTCCTCACCCCTGTCATAGA
>Ga0315282_10006631_pt1 | contig 19287 bp, 15 predicted proteins | sample YL17G07_20_MG_FD_203693 | JGI IMG/M metagenome (GOLD analysis project Ga0315282, IMG submission 203693) | Sediment microbial communities from Yellowstone Lake, YNP, Wyoming, USA - YL17G07_20 | ecosystem: Environmental > Aquatic > Freshwater > Lake > Sediment | place: USA: Wyoming | collected... | reverse complement strand
TGACCCGCCAGTCGCGGTGGCAGACGTCGTGGATGCCGGGCACCTCCGCGCCGCAGCGCTCACAGTAGAAGAAGTTGATCGTCTTGGCGATGGTGTCGCGCCAGACACCGGGCCGGACCTCGAATGGCGGCGTTGTTGTATTGCCAAGCCGGATCGAATACCGGCCGGGGTCATGCACTTCGGTGAAGTCCAGGATCGTGAACGTGCCGATGTGAGATGTCGCCGCCTGGACAGGCTTTGTCAGGACAGTCTTGCCGGTCAGAACATCGACGACGCTGAATTCTTTGCTCGAAGCATCTGCAGCCATCGCCGTCTTCGCAGCGTCAACGGGATACCCGCTGTGACAATAGGCTATCTGCCCCGGGGCCACGTTCCAGCCCTCGAAATGATCCGCCTCCACCTTCTGCAATTCCAAATGGTCGACATCATAGCAGACCGTCGCAGTCGCGCCGGGCTCGTTGCCCTGGAGGCGGTACTGGAATTCAACACCAGTGACCTTATCCCGGCCGAGATGGGCGATTTCACACACGACGTGGTTCCAGCGATCCGGTTCGAGTTGCACGATGTTGAGTCCGTTGCGGCCATATACATCGGGCACCTTCTCTTTGCCCTCGTTGTGGAAGATCACGCACATGGTGACCACCCGGAAGCCTGGTAAGCTTGGGTAGACCCAGAAGGACAGGCGGTTGAAGTCCGACCAGTCCTCGCCACTGAAACGACGGATGACGCTCGCCGCACCGAATGGCCTGCCCAGTGTGCCGCCCGGCTTGTCGCCGATGGTGGGCGAAGTCAACCGAAGCGATTGTTTGCCGTCCTTTGCCCGCTCCTCCGTCAGGGTCATCTGGCCAAAGCCCTGGTGCGACCAGTTGTCCAGGCTCTCCATGTCATCCAGCAGTCTGCCAGCCAGAATGGGCTTGTCGAGCCATCGATGGATGATCGTGTCCTCGAACGGGATCGGCATCGGCATGTGTGGAATATCCTGGCACGCGCCGCTTCCGGCCAACGCCATGCACAGGACGGCACCGAAGCCCACCAAGCCCCTCAAGCTGCATTTCATGATCGCACCTCCATGAGCCGGGACCACAGTGACGGCTCAGGCCCTTGACGGGATAGTGGCCGAGTCATCACGACGACAGTCCTGCATTTCCAGGATTCCGCGATGCGGCGTGTTCCTCCGCGAGCGCATGGGTGGAATCGAACAGACGCAGCCGGGCCGCCTGCCGAAGCAGTTCCACGACGTTCTTGGCACGCAGTTTCTGCATTACGTGGCGGCGATGAACCTCCACCGTGCGACACGACCGATGCAACACGTCGGCGATCTCCCGATTGTTTTTGCCTTCCAGAACGTGACGCAGAATCTTCATCTCCATTCTGGTGAGCGATCGGCCCTGCAGGACGCTGCCAGCCGCGTTCCGCGCCAGCAGGATTCGCACCATCTCCAGGAACGAATCTCTGTCGAGCGGCTTTTCGATGAAATCGACGGCCCCCGCCTTCAGCGCCTTGACCGCAACGGGTACGTCCCCAAACCCCGTGATGACAAGGACCGGCAGCCAGGGCAGACGCCGCTTTACTTCGGTCAGCAGCTCCACGCCGTCTTTCCCCCGGCATCTTGACATCCGTGATCAGCAGATCGCAGCTATCGGCCTCCAGGCCGGCAAGGCAGTCGTCCGCACCGCTAAAGCAGCGGGCTGTCAGCCCGGCCCGCTCCAGCGTCTTTCGCAGAACATTAAGGACCCGAGGTTCATCGTCGACCACATAGACACATCCCGACGCACAGTTTTCCATGACAGACCTCGCACTGTTTGATCATCAATCCTCTTGAATGGGCAGCGTGACGAAGAACGTGGTTCCGCTGCCCGCGTGGCTATCCACCCTGATCGAGCCGCGGGCCTGAGAGACGATCCGGCGAACGATGCACAAGCCCAGGCCAGTCCCTTCTCCCTCCGGCTTGGTCGTGAAGAACGGCTCAAAAATGCGACTGAGGTGTTCCGGAGCGATGCCGCCGCAGTCGTCGCGGAATTGCAGCTCAATCCGGTCTCCATTCTGCTGTCCCGAGATGCACAAGTGCGACGGCCGGATCCCGTCTGCCGCCTGTATAGCGTTTTGAGATAACGCAAAGAACAACTGTTCAAGGTCCTTCTCCCTTGCGTCGATCGGCGGCAGAGTCTCAAGTCCCTTCGTCTCCAGGGCAACTCCGCGCCGATGGGCACTCTCCGCCAACAGCCGTATGACCCCTTGTGCCACATCATACACAGCCACCTTGCGGCTGACCTTCTCCGACGACCTGCGGGCAAACGTGCGGACTCGCTGGACAATCGCCGTTGCGTTGGAAGCATCTTCCAGGCACTCCCGCAGGTCCTCCGCCACAGTCTTCGGGCATGCCGTCCCTTCCAGGTCCTTCAGGCAATTCTGAATGGACAAGAGGATGACCGTCAACGGCTGGGTCAGCTCGTGAGCCAGAGTGGCGCTGAGCGTCCCGAGCGACGCCAGATGCTCCGCCCGCATCATTCGCTCGCGGTACGCTTCCAGCTCATCGTTCGCCTGCTTGAACTCATGAATGTCGCGGGCGATGACGAGACCTCCGATCACCTTCCCTGCGGCGTCCCTCAGAGGCTCGACCGTCGTATTGTACCAGCGATCCTCGCCCTGCACATTGGACATCGCGACGCTGCCTGTGCCTTTCTCGGTCCGGATGACCGCTGCGAGACACTCCATCTGCTTGTCGGCCACCTCCTTCGGGAAGAGCTCCCACATGGACTTTCCGATAAAGTCGGCGGGACACCCTCCCAGCCGCCGGCCGGCCGTCGTGTTCATGAAGCGGAAGATGCCACGCTCGTCCACGACGGCGATCGCGTCGCCGGCGCTCTCCACCACGGCGCGGTACCGTTCCTCGCTCTCCCGCAGACTGCGCTCCAGCTCCTTTCGCTCGGTGATGTCTTTGCTGAAGATGGCAATTCGTTGAACTTTCCCGTCGATGCCAAACACGGGATACGCGTTGGTATCGAAACACCGGCCCGCCCGCTCATCTTCACACCGAATAGCTTGGCCTGTAAGGACCACCTCAGCGATCCGCCGCGTGCGGTACTCCACCACCGATGGGGGAAAGACATCCGCTCTCAGATCAGTGATCTTCGCGCCCAGCATCTCGCCCACTGTCTTGCCAAAGCGCCGCGCCGCCGTCTCGTTGAGCGTCAACACGGTTCCCACGGGATCCAGCAGCAAGATCGACTCGGTCGCGGCATTGAAGAGCGCTCGCAGCATTTCCTCGCTTTCGCGCAGGGCTTGTTCTGCACGGTGTCGCCTGGTGATATCCCTGATAATGCCCTGCGTCCCCACGATCCGGTCGCCCACCTTTGCCGGCGCAACGCTGATCTCGAAGTAACTGTCATTCCCATTCTTGTCTCTCAGGGTCAATTCGTTCAGGACCTTCTCGCCAGCCAGCGCGCGGCGGCGAGCCGCCTCGATCTTCGGCAATTCCGTCTGCGAGACCCATCCGCGAAGGTCCGTGCCGACGATTTGCTCGGGCTCGACGCCGACGATGTCCCAAACCGACCGACTGATCGATGTAAAAACGCCCGCCAGGTCCGTGGAGTAGATGACATCCGTCATATTCTCCACGAGATCGTGGTACCTTCGCTCGCTGTCCCGCAGCTTCGCCTCGAGGTCCTTGATCTCAGTGACATCAACGCCAATCGCCCAGCTCGCCCAGCCGCTTACCGGGAACTCTCTGGAGACATTCGACCAGAGCACCTTGCGGCGGCTCCCGTCCTTTCGCGTCAGCTCCAGCTCCCAGTCCCGGAAGCCGGTCTCTCGTTCGGCGTACTCCTGGAGCATGCGGTTTCGCGCATCGCCATCAGGGTAGAGCAGTTCGAGTCCTTTTGCGTTTCCAACGATCTCCAGGGCGGAATAACCCGTGACTCGCTCGCATTCGCGGTTCCAGAACACGATGCGGCCGTCGGCATCGAATGCGTCCACCATGATAGGCGTGTTCTCAAGGATGGAATACAGCCGTTGTCGCTCATCTTCGAGCGACAGGACTCGCTGCTCCAGGCGATCGTTGCTCCGCTCCAGCTCCGCGATACGCTGCTCCAGCACAGCAACGTCTTCACGGGAGCGGCTGCCTCCTTCGTTCGCATCGGCCATGTGCTTGCTCGTCGCCTCCAACCAGAAACGGTAGACCTGCTACGTTCCCGCCGAATACCACGCTATCCGGACGATATGGACTCTCGGCACGGCACACTACACTATGGGGATTGTATGACCTTCGGCAGGGACAATCAAGACTGTGTATGGTCTGTCGGCGTGTTCTCCAAGCGCGCATCGGCCTGCTTGGGCGTGTCCTCGGCAGTCGGGTCTGACTGAATCGGCAACAGAATCGTGAACGTGGACCCTTTGTCCACTTCGCTCTCGACTTCCACCCTGCCGCCGTGACCCGACACGATCTTGTCCACGATGGCCAGACCGAGGCCGGTCCCCTTGATCTCTTTGCCCGGGCGGTGTACGCGGTAGAACCGGGTGAAGATCTTGCCCAGAGCTTCCTTCGGGATTCCCAGCCCGGTGTCGGAGACGGCCACAGCCACGTGCTCTCCCCGGCGCTGAGCGGAAATCCGGATGCGTCCCCCTTCCGGGGTGAACTTGATGGCGTTGCTCAACAGGTTCGTCAGGACCTGGATCATCCTGTCATGGTCATACACGACCGGCGGCAGATTCGACTCCAGATCGACCGACAGATCAAGCTGTCTGTGCCGGGCCTGGGGCAACATCGTGTGATAAGCTTCGTCGATGGTCCTTTCGATCCGGTTCGGCTCCATCACAAATCTCATTTTGCCCGCACTGAGCTTCTGGAAGTCCAGCACGTCGTCGATCAGCCGGCCCAGGCGCTCCATGTTGCGTCCGGCGATGTCGAGAAAATGCCTCTGGTCCTTGCTCAGCTTTCCGGCGGCGCCCTCGGCAACGATGCTCACCGCCTCCTTCATGGCCGTCAGCGGCGTGCGCAGCTCGTGCGAGACCGTGGAGATGAATTGCGATTTCAGCTCCATCGTTTCGCGCAATTGCTCCTCCGCCTCTTTGCGGTCCGTGATGTTGTTGAGCGCGACGACGACATGCGGGCCGCCGTCGATATGGACCGGCTCCACGTTCACAGAAAGCCACGGCTGCACCTCTGCGCCCCGCCCGCACAGCGTCGGCCGGGTCTCCACGCCGTGAACGGCCATGCCCGATTGAAAAACGCTCTCGACCAGTCCCTGCAAGGCACACGATTCACAGAGGCTGGGCTGTTGCTGCGATTCCCCATGCCGATCGGCCAGCGCGCACGTCAACGCCCGACAGGGGGGCTGATTGAGAATCTCTCGGTACTCTTTCCCCGACATTTGCCGAATGGCATCGTTCGCCCGCACGACGAGACGCTGCTCGTTCACCAGCAGCATGCCCAGAGGAGCCGCATCGAAAATGGCTTCCAGGTTCTTCTGCTTGCGGTCCAGAATCTCGTGGATGCGCCGGCTCTCCGTCACGTCAACCAGAGACAGCATGATGCAGATAGGCTTGCCTTGTTTGTCCTTCACCAGGTTGCCCGACGCTTGCACGATGAACTCGGAGCCGTCCTTTCTGCGGGCCGCCAGATCTCCGCACCAGATTCCGGTTTCCAGAATGGACTCGAAGACGGTCAGGCCCTGTTGGCCGGACCCCAGGAGGATCGAGAACGGCTTGCTCAAAACCTCGCTCTCAAGATCATAGCCCCACATGGTCAGGCACGAGGGGTTGGCGAACGTCACCTGACGCTCCAGATCGATGAATGCGATGCCGCTGGCGGCGCTGTTGATGGCGCTGTCTTTGAGCAGCAGCGACTCCTCCGCCCGCTGACGCTCCGTGATGTCCTGCATCACCGCCAGAACATGGATCTGAGGACTGTTCGACACCAGGATCGAGGTGGAGATCAGCAGCACTCTCTTTTGCCCGTCGCGCCGGGTGATCGTCCATTCTTCGGCCACCAGGTCGTCCCCCTGCTGCATCCGGGCCATGCGCTCGACCGCACGGGCCCGCACTTGTGGGTCCGGGTACATCGCCTGGTACCAGCCCACTCGGTTGATCTCGTCCATCGTGTAGCCAGTGATCTCCGTGATCCGGTAGTTCCAGATCGTGAAGACGATGAAGGGATGGTCGGGAATCTCGTGGCAGACGCACAGTCCCTCCGCGGCGTTGGCGATGATCGTATTACGAAACAGACTCTCTTCCTGGAGCGCCTCCTGTGCGCGCTTGCGTTCGGTGAGGTCGTACACCACGGCGAGGGTGACCTCCTGGCCCTCATACTCTGTCGGCTCCAGCGACAGCAGGACGGGAAAGACCGTTCCATCGGATTTCTGCATGGCCAGCTCGCGTTGCACAACGCGTCCCCGCTGACGCAACGTGGCGAGGACGACTGGACGGTCATGCTCCGGATCGGCGTACAGGTCCGGTGTGCTGTGGTGCAGGATCTCGTTCGCGCTGTATCCGAAGAGCTCGCAGGTCGCCCGATTGGCGAGGATGATCTCCCCGGTCGCAGGACGCGTCAGATGCAGCGGCAGAGGCGACGCCTCCACGATCAGGCGCATCCGCTTCTCGCTCTGGCGCAGCGCCTCCTCGGCATGTTTTCTTGCGGTGATATCCGTTGCGGCCCCGACAATGCTCACCGTGCGGCCGTTCACCACCACGGGGGCCTCGTGAATCTCCAGCCACTTCTTGCGTCCGTCTTTCGTAAGAATCTCAATCTCATAGGGCCGCTGAGCCCGCCCGGTCCTGATCGCCTCCTCCGTCAGTCGCACCGCTTCCTTGTTCACGGGATGATCCGTGATGAGGTCCGTCCAGCGCATGCGGAATTCTTCCGGACTGTAGCCCAGCATCTCCCTGCATTGGGGACTGGCGTAGGTAAGTGTGTGGTCCGGGGTGTGTGAGTAGAACAGGTTCGTGCTGTGCTCGATGATGCTGCGGAGGTGGGTCTCGCTCGTGCAGAGGGCATCTTCCATCCGCTTGCGTTCCAGGGCGTACCGTATCGCATGGTCGAGAAGAGGCTCGTCGATCTGTCCCTTCACCAGATAGTCCTGCGCGCCGCTCTGAACGGCCGTGGCGGCGGTCCGCTCGTCATCGAGCTCGATGAGCACAATGACAGCGACTTGCGGCACCCGCGCGTGAAGCTGCGCAACGGAGTCCACCCCCCCGCCGTCCCGCAGGCATAGGTCAAATATGATGACATCGAAGCGAGCGTCCTGCACCGCCTTCAGGGCCTCTGCCAGCCTGTCGGCGTGGTGGACTTCATGAGCGCCCAGAGCCGATTGGGCAAGCAGCCTCTCCAGCAGATCTCTGCTCGGAACATCATCTTGGACGATCAGGACTCGAAGGCATTGGGACATATCCGATGGCATCCTCCGTCAGGTTCGATCCAAGCGGCCGGACGATCTGGAGCGGATCGTCAGACCTTGGCGCCCTTGAGAAGGGCCGTCTGTATCCGGTCCATGAGCTGCGTGAAATCGAACGGCTTCGTGACGTAGTCCGAGACGCCCAGCGCGGAGGCAGCGGCAATGTCCTGCGGCTCGCAGCGGGCCGTCAACATGATCACCGGTATGCTCTTCAAATCCGGGTCGGCACGCAGACGTTCGAGCATCTCGTGTCCGTTCATGACGGGCATATTCGTATCGAGCAGGATCAGGTCCGGCTTGTCGGCGGTTGCCTTCTCCAGCCCTTCCTGCCCGTTGCAGGCCGTGATAACGTCGCAATTCGCAAAACGCAGGCGGTACTCCACGGTGGTGACAAGGTCCGGCTCATCGTCGACCAAAAGAATCCTGGTCCGCGACGTCCGTTTTCTCAGTCGCAACAGCTTCAACATTCTCGTTTCTCCTATTGGTACACAGACGGCGATACGCCTGATTTATAAGACCGCATCAGCTCTCAACACGCGGACCTGTCGAGGCATTGAATTGCACGGCCGCATGGCTAGGGCTCCTGTCCAACGCCTGTCTGCGGCGCCTTCCCCGGAGCCGAGCCTGCGATGACCTGCGTCTTCAGAGGGCTGCGGGAGCGGATGGCGTCGACTCGGGCCGTCACTTCATCGGGGACGGCATCCCCGGCATAAATATGCGGATTCAGCAGCACGACGAGCTCCGAGTGGCTCGTCGCCGTGCTGACGCTCCTGAATAGCGCGCCGATCAAGGGCAGGTCCCCCAGGAGCGGGACTTGATTGACCTGTTTGGTCTTCTCCTCACGTCGCAGCCCGCCGATGATGGCGGTCTGGCCGTCCCGAAGCAGCAGGGACGTATCCGCCTGCCTCGAATCGACCACCGGCACCCCTGTGGCACTCTCACCCGTTCGCACGCTTTGCTGGGTCCGGATATCCAGCAGGATATTGTTGCCGTCCGCCACTGTCGCTACAACCTGCAGACTGACGCCAACTTCCTTGAACTTCGTGGATGTCAGGGCCGCTTGGCCGCCTTGGGCGGTGTCGCTCACCTCCTTATACGGGATTTCCTCCACGGCCTTGATCGTCGCCGACTGTCCGCTGACGACCAGTGCCCGCGGGCTGGCAAGAATCTCCACGTTCCGCTTCTCCTGAATCATGTGCAGGATGGACCGAACCGAGCCGACGACCACGCTGAAGTCGCCGCCGACGCCAACACTGTTGTACGCCTCGGCGCTGCCCAGGGTCTCCGTGGTCGGGGGGATGGCAAGGACCCGTGGGCCTGTCAGGCTCTGCCGATAGCTGACGTCGTCAATATCCGCTGAGAGGAAGTCCCAGTTGACGCCGATCTCCGAGTCATCTCTCAACTGTACGTCGAGAATGACCACCTCGACCATAACCTGTCGAGGCGTCCGGTCGGCCTTCCTGATCTCCCGCAGGATCCGGGGGAGGCTCTCGGCGGTGTCGCAGACGACCACGGAATTGGTCTTCTCGTTGACCGCGACCGTGCCGTAGGGCGTGACCATTTTGTCCAGAGCCCCCTTCAGCGTCTTGGCGTCAAGGAACTTCAGGACGATGGTTTCGAGCTGCACTTGTGGAGGCCCAAGGAATGTGGGTGTCTCCGCATGGTTGGGTTCCTGAGGTCTGCCCGGGCTCAAGAGTGAAGCGAACGGGTTCCGGCCTGCGGCGCCCCGCGCTTCGCCGCCGGCAGGCTCGGCTCCCTGAATAGACGCTGGCCCGGCGGCCAGACCTGCGAGCACAATGCAGAGCGTCAAGAGGATCATTCGGAACGATCTATCTGTCATTGGGACCCTCCCCGGCACAAGCAACCCAGATGGTCATCGTCAGATCGCACTTGAGCCGAGCGGAAGCGACATCGAGGAGCTCGATCCGACACGAATCGATGCTGACCTGCTGCGGGCGGTCCTGCAAATGCTCCAGCAACGCGACGATCTGATCGTATCGTCCGAGCACGACAAGATTCGCCCTGCGGACCTGCACGACCGGAGGTTCGGTGGCCTTTGCGGCTTCGGGCCGGCTGCCGTCGCCGGGAAATTCGATGGAGGTGACGCCGCAACCCACTTTCTGGCAGGACGCTTCCAAGCTGCCGAGGAAACCCTGTGCCTCCTGGGGCGTGAAAAGCCTGCCTCTGAGTTTACTCAGCTCACTTTGCATCGCCTGGAGTCGCCGTTGTTTCATGCCGAGGGCTGTACGCAGATTGTCTTTCTCCTTCGCCACCTCCTTGACCACCGGCTCATATTTCTGTACCGCGTGCAAGTAGGCCACGTGCGGCGAGACGATCCAGCCGTACATCGCTATGGCCGCTATGGCGACCAGGGAGATCGACATCGTCGTTCGCGTCGAGTTGCCCAACATGATGACACGGTTCATGAGCACGACGTTTTCCCTATTGTGCCGGGACCATCAAGCAGTCCATTTCATACTGCACAAGAGCGCGGGCGTCCTGCTGTCTCTCCATGCTCCCGAGAGAGACGGAGCGGAACGAATCCCTCTGGCCCAGTGATTGCACGAAATCCTGAACCGCACCGCAGGACAGCGCCAACCCCTTCATGGACAGGCGCTGCGAGTCCTGGCTCCACAACCGAGTGATGCACACCCCGGCCGGCATGCTTTCCGCAATCCCGTTTAGGACGTGCGGCCAATTGCGGCTGGGCGTCTGAAGAGCCCTCCTCATCTCGCGGAGTTGCCGTTCGGCTTGCGCAATCTGCCGGTCCAGGCGATGGGATTGCGCCGCCAGGGCGGGTGTGGCATAGAGCCTTTCGGTCACCTTCTGGCGGTACAGATCCTCGCGCATCTTGTCGGCGGTCCGCGTCACAACTTGGGGCACCAGCAGCATGGTAAGGAAGATCAGCGCAGCGGCGATCGCCGCCGTCAATACGTGCCTGACGAACAACCGCCTCTGTGTAACCTCGCCAGGCAACAGATTGACCTTCCACGCGTTGCCGCCCGGGTCCAACTGCCCCATGGCAAGGCCCAGTGCCGCCGAGGCCCCCGAGGAGGGACAGACGACTCTCTGCGGCGACGAGTCTGCGCCCTCGCAGGCTTCGTCAGACACTTCCGTGGGCACTCCCGTCCTTGATCTGAGGAACGCTCCCACATTCCTTGTCACCGGCGCTCCATCCCGGACAAGGATATGCAGCTCCCAGCCGGCCACACCCTCGGAAGGCTCCGCATCGTAGTGGCGCATCATGGTTTGGACTTCCTCAGCCAGCCATGCGTCGGCGTTCTGGCCGGCCTCCGCCGGGATACCCCTGGTTCTGACCAGATCGAGCATATGACGGCGAAGCAGGCACACCGATAGCTGCGATGCGTTGATCTCTGCAACCAGTACCGTTGCCGCGCGGCCGGTCGTGCCGTCGCGCTTGCACAAGGCGCGGGCGCATGCGAGGACGGACGGCTCGACCACCTCGACGGTCAGGCCCGCCGCACCGCACGCGCCCACCAGTCTCCGGACCACCTCCTTATCGCCGGCTACGGAGAGCAGACGGCCCCGAGAGTCCCTGCCGTTGCCCGCAGCACAGAAGTCGCATGCGATCTTCCGGCCGGACAGCGCCACGTATTGTCTCAGCTCGCTCTCTACGAACTCGCCAACGTTTTCCGGCATCTGCCTGGGCATGTCCAGCATCTGCAGCACCAGGGGACTGAGCGACACGCCCATTGCCGCCTTCATCCGTGGTATCCGCCCCTGCCTCCTGAGCTTTCTGAGGGCCCGCGACAGTGTCGCCACCTCTGCGACACCGGAGCCGTTCAGTATGGGGCCGGACACGGCGCGAAGCAGGCGCACGCCCTCGCGCTCCCGGGCCGCCAGCGCCAAGGTGACGCGATTGCCGCCGATGTCGATTCCCACCGACATTTTCGCCCGGCGGCTCATTGGTTGATCCTCAGTCGATTGATTGTTACGGTATGCGGCGGCCCGGCAGGCGAGACAGTCACCTGCGCCTCCATCGTGGCGACGTACCCCCGCGAGGTGGTCCCCGTGGCCCGAAGGATCGATCCGTTCACCGCTACGCTGTACGCGCCCTGGTCAAATGGCCTATCCGTAAAGCCGGCATTCCACGCCGGGTTCGCGCGAAGCTCCGCGAATGCGTCGTTGAGTCCGGCTTCCGCCGTCGCCACAGCCTGCGCCGCGCAGATATGGTTCTGCACTAGCTGGACTTCCTCCGTGGTGATCTCCAGCACGCCGATCACCACGGCGGAAATCATGGCAATGACGAAGACCATCATCACCAGCACCGATGCCAGTCGTGTTCTTTGCAGTTTCATTCCCTTCTCATCCACAATGGCATGATGTTCTCCCGGGCCGACGCCCTGCCTGCACCGCCCGCAGGCAACCGTCATGCGATACCCTTCTTCTTCGGCATAAACCAGGCCGCACTGTACGCACAAGTGACTACGGGAAGCCGGAAAGTCCCCACGGCATCCCCTGGGTCCAACGCGGAGAAACGTTGCCCGCGGATTATCAGCCTTTGGGCTCGTTTGCCGCAACGGGGGGGGACACCGTCCCCGGCGAGTCTCATAACGTAGCGGCAATGACGTCCTGCATTCTCCCCAGGACTAATGGCGGACTTGTCTATCCGCTTATTCGACGAAGCTGCAGTCGAGGTCGACGTGAATCATGCCTCCGCCGGTTAGCCGGGCCGCTTTCATCTTGCCGAACAACTGAGCGTTGTCGGAGATTCGCACGCTGCCCAGCGGGTTCTGTAGCACGGCACGAACCTGCGAGTCGCCTGCCATCGTCAGCGTCCGATTGTTGCCAAGCAGGTAGATCCGTACGCTCGCCGGCTGGAGCCCGCCGGCATTGATCCCCGTGCCACTCAAGAGAGTTGCGTCCGCATTGTTCCCGATGTAGAGTCTCAGAGTGGAATCGCCTTGAAGACTGATCGTTGCACTGTTGTCCATCTCCAGCCTGTTATTCACGAGGATAGCGACGTTTCCGTCGATGATCAGCCGGGCGTTGTCGCGCAGTTGAATCTTGTTGAAGAATCGATTCGAGTTGATCGTTACGGTCGTGCTTCCTGAGACCTGGAGGTCGCCTTCGTGCGGGCCGTCGAATGGCGGGCCGCTCGGGGCAGTGAGACTCGGAATGCTCACCTCCAGCGCCAGTATCTTTCGCTGGCCGGTGATCTGGGAGCCGCCCGTCAGGACAATGCCCTCATCCACGTTCCCACCCGGCCCGATGTATGCGTCGCCGCGAATGACGGAGTTGCCGGAGAGGACGATCTTGCCCGATCCAGTGGCATTGACGGTGACAATAGCCTCGCCGCCGGGATTCGCCGGATTGTAGGTGCCCTGGGAGGATCGGTAGCTGTCGATGACAGCAGTAAGCCCGCTCCACTGGACTTCGTCCTTGACTGCCACTCCAGCATCGACGATGGCATAATTCGGCTCCGCAACGGCGCCGGTCCTTATGTAAACGCTGGTGCGAAGCGCCTGACTGCGCCTGAGCCTGGCCGGATCACGGAACGCTGCCTCTACGGTGACGAAGCGGATGGAGTTGCTGTCCGTAACGGCCGTGGTGAAGTCGTTGCCGTCATAACAGGCGATGCGCAGCACCTCCGCCGGACCTGCCAGGTCCGCCAGGGAACCGGGCAGACCGAACTGGATGTAGTTGTCGGAGTCCACCTCGTAACGAACCTCGTTGCCATCGGGCGTGATGAACTGAATATACCCTGTGGTCGCCGCGGGATCGCTGACAGCCGTAACACGCAACGCCTGCGACAGGTGCTGGGAGAAGTGATGCATGAACGCACGCGCATTGGCAAGGCTCTCGCTTTGCGCCTCCTTCGCCGCCCAGCTCTTCTGGACCCCATGCAGGAGCGGCGCCATGACTGCAACGATCACCGCCATGAGGCTGACGGCGACGACAAGCTCCAGGACCGTGAGGCCGCTGGATCTTACAGCATTCACACCGCCCGACCGTATCACGCGCCTACGCCGTCGGTGTGACAAGCCGGGCACTGCGCAATTGCATGATTTCGATGTGGCTGGCATCCTACGCTCCCGGCCCAAGTCTTGCCACATTGGTTGTCAGTGTGACCTCAATTTCGTCGTGGTTGAGTTTGCCGTTGGCGTTCCTGTCGCATCCGACCGATACGGAGACCTCGCGCAGATTCTTGTGCCGCGTATCTTTCACGGTGCAGAGATAGGAGCCGTCGAGCGACACCGACTTCTCATCATAGGACTCGTCATAGTGGTATACGCAGCGGGCCCGGATCTCGTCGAGCTTGCCTTGTGCCAGGGCGAGGCTTCGGGTGCGCCACTCGATGATTCGGCTTGTGGCCTGGGCGGCGGTCAGCGCCTTCAGAATGGGAACGATGCAGATGAGCAGCAGGCCGGAGGCGACGACGACTTCCGTGAGAGTCATCCCACCTCTGCGTTGTTGCCTCGCTCCGCACGGCGCACAAGTGCTCCTTCTCATAGGCATTTGACCGTCCCGGTTGCCGGCAGCACAGTCAGCGTCAGCGTCCGGCCCTGCGATGAAACCTGAAGCTGCGTGTCGCTGCCCTCTTTCAACTCACCGAGGGAACTGAACTCGAAACGTCGCCCACCGGTACAGCGCACCGCGGCAGGCAAATCGTGGCTGGCGATGACGGCGGAGTCGCCCAGGTTCACGATATCGTAGCCGCGATAGGGCTCCGATCCAGTCATGGTCAGCGCGCAGCCGGCCGGGCTTTGCACCGCCTGGAGGATCGCCCGGCTGCGGGCCAGACGCAGGTCCGTACTGATTCGACGGGCGACCGCTTCAGCGTTCACCCTACCGATGGCGTCGAAACGAAGCCGTGGCACCGCCAGGCAGGTCAAGACCGCCAGGATCAGCACCACGACAACAAGCTCGACCATGCTGTATCCGCGTCGCACCATGAGCCATCCTACCCCCGATATCAAAGATGGCCTCGATACCCGAGGCCATTGTCTTGGCATGACTCCTCACGCCCCGCTTCCCTGTACGGACAAACGAACATCAGTGTACGTGGTCGGGTACCCGATGCGTCGTCCCATTGAGCATGTAGGCCGTGCCGAACGGGCAGTTCGGTTCGCCGTCCGGGAAGTAGTTCGGGTCGGCCGTGACATCCGATAACCGGCCAGGCCAACTGCCTCGGGTCGCATAATACATCTCGATCTGCGAATTGATCAAATCCACGTTCGTCTTACACGCATTGATCTTTGCATTCGTCGCGCCGCCGATGATCCGGGGCACCGCGATGGCGGCCAGAGCCCCTAAAATCAGCACCACCACCAGCAACTCAACCAGAGTGAAGCCCTTCTTGTGCGTCATTGTATCCTCCTTACTCTATCTGGGTTTGGACAATTACCCCAGATATCGACCCGAAATCGCTGCCACTTAATGAGGACCCGTGCGGCCAACCCATCGCCGGTCAGGTCCGCGGCGCGCGGCAGTTCTATACTGCAATAATGTGGCGAGACCTGCCAATCACGATGTCAATCGAGCCATGTAGTCGAACATTGGCAGGTACACGGCCATCAGAATGAGTCCGATGATAAGTCCCATAATCACGGTCAACGCGGGCTCCAGCTTGGCCAGCAGAGACGCCGTCATCCTGTCGATGTCCTTGTCCAGTAGGTCGGCGCTCTTTTCAAGCATGTCCGCGAGGATGCCGGCCTCCTCCCCGGAGGCTACCAACTGCACCACCATCGGGGGAAAGATCCGATGGGCGGCGAGCGACTGGGCAATGGGCTGGCCCGCGCGCGTGGTCGCCTGCAAGTCGGCGGTGACCCGGGAGACCTCGTGGTTGTGAGCCACGGCCCCGGCCACCTCCAGGGCGTCGATAATGGGAATCCCTACGGCCGTCAGCATCCCAAAGGTGCGTACAAAATGCGTGACCACCAGAAGACGGCTCAAGGGTCCCAGAATCGGCATGCGGAGCTTGAGCCGGTCGCAGCAGATGCGCACGCGTGGATTGGCCAACAGGCGTCGGGCCCCGAGAACCAGGCCCGCGCCCAGCATGAGCAGAGCCCACCAGCGGCGTCGTAGTATGACGCTCAGCATGACCAGAGCTCTCGTGGGGCCGGGCAGATCGACGTGCAGCCGGCCGTACAACTGCGAGAACATGGGGATCACGAAGATGAGCAGGCAAAGGACCACGAGGAAGCAGACCACGCCGACCACCATTGGATAGGTGAAAGCGGCCCGCGTCTTCTGACGCAGGTCCAGGCGCTTCTCAAGATACCGCGCGCTCAAATCCAGGGCCCGCGACAGCTCGCCGGCCGACTCGCCCGCCTCGACCATCCCGAGAAAGAAATCGCTGAACAGCTTGCGGTGAGGCTCGAACGCGCTTCGCAGACTCGCACCTGCCTCCACGCGGCGGCGGACATCGGCAATTACGCCCTTCATCGCCCGGTTGTCGGTCTGCTCCTCCATCGCCTCCAAGCAGCGTACGACAGGCAACCCGGCGGAGTACATGCCGGCAAACTTGTAGGCGAATGCGGCAATCTCCCGCTGCCGGACTCTGGTCGCCGGTTTGCCGCTTTTTCGCTCTCGCCGCGCACGGACCAGAACATACCCTAGTTTCATCAACTCAGATCGCAGCATCTGCGCGCTATCGACGTTCGCGTAGACGCCGCTCAACTCGTTGCCAGTTCCATCCCGCGCGATGTACTTATACACGGCCATTAGGCACTCTTGAGGTCCACAACCCGCCTGATCTCCTCCATCGTTGTCGCTCCGCTGCGGATTTCGGCGACGGCGCTGGCCCGGAGCGTTCGCATTCCCTCCGCCACCGCCTGCTCCTTGAGAGCCGCATCGCTCGCGCCGTCCACGATCATCCGTTTGATCGCCGGCGAGACACAGAGGATTTCGTAGATGCTCTTTCGGCCCCGATATCCGGTTTGATTGCAGGCGTGGCATCCGGCGCCACGGAAAAGCTGCGGCGTCTCGCCGGCCGCGGCGCCCTGCTGGATCAGATGTTGCTCCTCCTCATCCGGCGAGTGCGGCTGTCTGCACTTGGGACACACGGTTCGCACGAGACGCTGGGCGACAGCGCCAAGCAGAGATGAAGCGACGAGAAACGGGGGTATTCCCAGGCTGACCAGCCGGGATACGGCCCCCGCCGCATCGTTCGTATGCAGCGTGCTGAACACGAGGTGGCCCGTCAAGGCGGCGCTGATGGCGATTTCCGCCGTCTCAAGGTCACGAATCTCTCCGACCAGGATGATATCGGGGTCCTGACGTAGTATGCTGCGCAGCGTGGACGCAAAGGTGACGCCCGCCACGGGCTTGACCTGGACCTGGGTAATCCCTGGCAAGCGGTATTCGACAGGGTCTTCGACAGTCACAATGTTCCGTTCGGGCGTATTCACAAGCTGAAGCACGGAATAAAGCGTCGTGGTCTTTCCGCTGCCCGTCGGGCCCGTCAGCAGGATCATGCCGTAGGGATTGGCGACAAGGTCCCGGACCTTCTGGTTGTCCTGCGGCGAAGTGATGACGCGGTCGAGCGACCACCGGCCGGCGTTCTTGTCGAGAATTCGCAGGACGATCTTCTCGCCCCCGACGGCCGGCAGCGAAGACACGCGAAGGTCGTAGTCCTTCTCCTCGTGCCGGATGGTGATGTGGCCGTCCTGCGCGATTCTCCGCTCGGAGATGTCCATATCCGCCAGGATCTTGATGTGGGAGACGACCTCGCGTTGAGCGGAAGCGGGAATGCTGACGGCCTTGCGCAGCAGTCCATCCACGCGATACCGCACGCACAACTCGGATTCCTGTGGCTCGATATGAATATCGCTGGCCCGCGCGTCGATGCCGCCGCGGATGACAGAGGCGACCAGCTTCGTGATGGGGTCCTCGCCGCCGAAGATACGATCGGTTTTGTCGGCCGGTCTATTCTCCTCCACCTCCCCCTTCAGCCGCATTGAAGCGATGGTCTGCTTCGTTACATTCGCTACGTTGAAATGGTAGTGGATGGCCTGGTGGATCGCCTGGGCGGTTGCCGCCGCGGGGACCACCTTGTAGCCCGTCTTCAGCTCAATTTCGTCACGAGCGCGGAAGTCCAGGGGAGATCTCATGGCGACGGTCAGTTCCCGGCCCTCTTTGCGTATCGGGATCGCGCCGTGCCGGTCCGCTACTTCCTGGCTGACCAGATGGGCGACCATCGGGTCGATCATTTCCGCCGAGAGGTTGACAAACTCGATGTGATGAGCGGCGGCCAGGACTTTCATGGACTGCTCGTCGTCGAGCGACACTTCCCGCTTGATGATGGCAAGGAGGCTCTCGCCGGTCTTCCTGTGCTGCTCGAGCAGAGCCCGTGCCTCGGCCTCGCCCAGCACCTTTTCGTTCAGAAGAACCGCTATTATCGGGTCGTACTCGTTCATGCCGGAATTCCATCGCACATTTGTTTCCCCAATCTATCGACAAATAGGGGCCGGCACGTTAGGCAAGCAGGGGCTTGTGCGAGCCGATCTTCTATTCCATGGGGCCGATCCTGACGTTGAACCATTGAAATGTGAGGGCCAAACGGCTATAATGCATCGCGGGCAGAAATGGCTGGTGGATTTGAACCCTATAATATGTGCCCTCGCTGCAGGCGATTTTGACGGCGCCGGCCACCACCCCGTTGAGTTGATGCGAATATGACAGATGCCTTGAAGATAATCGATAAGATGTTGGTCCCGATCGACCAGTGGCTGCCGCACGACCGCGTGCCCTGGGTGATCGCCGGGCCGTGCAGTGCCGAATCTGCGGACCAGGTGCTGGCGACGGCGCGGGAGCTGGTGAAATGGCCGTACGTGAAGGCGTTTCGAGCGGGGATCTGGAAGCCTCGAACGAGGCCGAACACGTTTGAAGGCGTCGGGGAGGTGGGGCTCGACTGGCTCAGAGCCGTGAAAGCCGAGACCGGCCTGCTCACCACCACCGAGGTGGCTAACGCCGAGCATGTGGAGCTGTGTCTCAAGCACGGCATCGACATCCTGTGGATCGGCGCCCGCACCACGGTCAGCCCATTCTCGGTGCAGGAGATTGCCGATTCTCTCAAGGGCGTCGATATCCCCGTGCTTGTGAAGAATCCCATCAACGCGGATCTGGGCCTGTGGCTCGGCGCGATCGAGCGGCTTCACGAGGTGGGCCTGCGAAAGCTTGCCGCCATCCACCGCGGCTTTTCCACCTATGTCGAAATGCAGTTCCGCAACGACCCGAATTGGCAAATCCCGATTGAGCTGAAACGGCTGCTTCCCAACCTGCCGCTGATCTGCGACCCCAGCCACATCGCGGGTAAACGCGAGTTCATCGAGCCTCTGTCTCAGATGGCGCTTGACCTCGGCGTTCAGGGCCTGATGATTGAATCGCACATCGACCCGGACCGGGCGCTGAGCGACGCCAAACAGCAGGTCACGCCGCAGGAGCTTGGCCGAATGCTCGACAGGCTGCGACCCAGGGATGCTTCCATCTCCGACAGGGATGTGAAAAGACATATCACCCGCCTGCGGGCCGAGATCAGCCAGATCGATGCCAAGATCATTCAGGACCTCGCCGAGAGAATGAAATGGGTCGAGGAGATCGGCCAGCTCAAACAGCAGCACAATATCCCCGTGCTGCAGATCAGCCGATGGGAGAATCTGCTCGAAGATCATATCGCCAAGGCTCAGAAGCTCGGCCTGGATACGGATTTCATCAAGGCTCTCTTCGAGCTGATCCACGCCCAAGCCGTCAAACGCCAGTTGTAGCAGTAGGAGAAACCGTTACCCCGCACCCGGCTGCTGCCTTCTACTAGCCCGACTTCGCGGATTCGGGGTCGATTTGGATTTTTTTCAGGCGGGAATCCGGGATTTCGGGGGCGTGAGGGGCGGTGGAGGGTTCGAAACCCGTTGTAGTGACGACCTGCCCTGTTGGCGGA
>Ga0315282_10006630_pt1 | contig 19289 bp, 15 predicted proteins | sample YL17G07_20_MG_FD_203693 | JGI IMG/M metagenome (GOLD analysis project Ga0315282, IMG submission 203693) | Sediment microbial communities from Yellowstone Lake, YNP, Wyoming, USA - YL17G07_20 | ecosystem: Environmental > Aquatic > Freshwater > Lake > Sediment | place: USA: Wyoming | collected... | reverse complement strand
ACCACAGGATGGTGCGTTTTTCAATGATGTAATTCAGCCAGGTCTGGCCTATCTGAGCCGGGGTCAGGTTGAGCGTGTTGCCGTAATCGGGCATGGCGCGCAGGAAGGTAAAAGTGCCGGTAATATCATCATCGGTGACGATCAGCGGCAGGTTGAGCTTTTCGTGAACGTAGTAGTTCACCTCACCCAGCTCGGCCATGATCTTCTGGTAGGTCCAGCCTTCGAAGGGCCGTCCCAGGTACACACCGATGATTTTGCCAAGCACACCGGCATAAACGCGCAAATGATAATCCGCGGGTAATGTCATTTTTTCTCCATAATATTAAACCCAGGGGTTCAAGCAGACTCTCGAATGACAAACTCATACGGATATTCAACCGTCCGCCCTTCTTCAAGAACTGTGCCGTTAATGCGCTCAAAGAGCATTTCGGCTGCCCGTCGGCCGATATTTTCCTGGAATTGGTTGATGGTAGTCAGGGGTGGGTTGACCAGTCTGGCTGCCGGAATATCATCCACACCGGCGATTGCAATATCCTGTGGGATGCGCAGCCCGGCCTCGTGGATCGCCAGCATGGCGCCCATCGCCATCAGGTCATTGGCTGCAAAAACCGCCCGAGGGCGCCTGGGCTGTTCTAATAATTTTTGCATGGCCTCATAACCGCCTTTTTCGGCGTAATTCCCTCGGATGACCAGGTTTTCATCGACCGGGAGGTTATGTTCTTGCAGAGCCTGTCGGTAACCGACCGAGCGCAGGTCAGCCGGTGTATTGGCCACGCCGGCGATCATAGCGATGGGCAAGTAGCCCTTTGCAACCAGGTGATTGACAATAATTCGGGCGGCGGCAACATTGTCAAAATAAACGATATCGAACGGATGCGGACCTTTGGGTTTTCGGTCGAGCTTGACAACCGGTATATCCAGGCGCAAAAGAAAATCGTCGTGATCGTGGAAAAGGGCGGTAATCAGCCCATCCACCCGGTTATGCTGGATAGAACGCAGGCATTTGACTTCTTTTTCAAAAATGCCATCCGAGTTATAGGTGATCAAATCAAAGTCGTGCGATTCGGCTACGTCCTGGATGCCGCGCATGAAGGAAGGATAGTAGGGATTGGTAATATCCGGGATGATGGCGGCAATGGTATAGGTCTTCTGGGTGCGCAGGCTGCGGGCATTGCGGTCAGGGATATAGCCCAATTCCTGGATAGCCGCCAGGGTTCGCTGGCGGGTTTCCTCCGGAACAGAAATCAAGGCATTGTTGTTTAAAATGTGAGAAACGGTGGTTTGTGAAACCCCGGCCAGCCTGGCTACATCATATTGGGTTGGCCGGCGACTCCTGGGCTCGCGCTGTGCCATCGGCTATTTTCCTGGTAAAGGTAGGGAAATAATACGAATTAGTAATACGAATTACTAATTCGTATTATAAACCAATCAGGCATTTTGTCAATATCTATAACTGAGGGTATGACTTATTTTGCATGATGTCCGATCTTCTGTCTGAACCTCAGAGATCATCTCTTCCTTATTGAACCATGAAAGTTGTATAATACTAATGTCCATCTTTCACCTGTAGGGTTAGATAGCGTGCGGTTGTAAGCTTATGGATATCTGGTATACATTAGCCAAGGGTATTGTCGGCTGCTATACCGCCTTATTCATGAAAATCCACGTCCACGGGGCGGAAAACATCCCACCGGGTCAGAAAATCATCGTTGGTAACCATCCCAATGCCAGCGATGGTTTTGCTTTGCCCTTCATATTCAAAGAAAAGTTGATCTTCACCATTCAAGCAGATACTTTTCAAGTCCCGTGCTTTGGGCGGTTGCTAACCAGGGCAGGGCAGATCCCGGTTAAAATAGGCAGCGGAATGGAAATGCTGCAGACCGCCCGCCGCTGTCTCGAACGAGGTCTTTCGCTTGTGATCTTCCCCGAAGGTCGTTTAAATTTTGGCGGCAATCTGAAGCGCGGCAGCCTGGGCGCGGCTATACTGGCAGAACAAACTGGCGCTCCGGTCATTCCGATTGGTTTCTATACCCCGCCCAAATTCATTCGTATGATCCGTAATCACATGTTAAACAGGGAAACACTCGGAAGCTGGCAAATGGGTGGATCCATTTATGTTAATATTGGCCAGCCAATGCACCTCCCCCAAAAAAGCCGGGAACAACTTAAATGCTGTATGCTGCGCGATTTTACTGACCAGGTGATGAATACCATTGCCCACCTGTCAGATGAAATCAAGCCAGGTGCAGCCTGAAGGTCCCCGGCTGTGAATTCCTGAGTGAAAAAAAGAGTTCGTTTGAAGAAATCTTCCTCTCGTTGTAAATTGGTACAGGAATACACAACCCGGAAGAAAAATAAAACCTGGTCAGGACCCTCAGCCCATTAAAGGAAACAAGTCATGGCACATCTTTTTAAATTAATCAAACCAAGATTTTCACCCCCGCTGGATGATGGATTTCGCCCGGCAGTCCTGGCAAACCGGGGCTTCGAGCAGGAGGTCGCCGGGGTGGGTGTGCCCCTGGTCATCGGGCTGGAGCGCGATCACGGCTACCTTTCACGCTTTGAAACCAAGGTCTTTCCGGAAGGGCACCCACAGGCAGCTGCCAACCTTTTCTACGTTGAACGCCTGGTTAAATTTTTACTCTGGCAGCGCGGATGTTATAAAGTGTATGTCGGCGGACCGCCCAGCATCGCCGAATATTTGAAGAAGGTTTATGCTCCCGACGGTGAGCGCAAATTCGACTTTCACTTTATGGGCGAACAGGTTTATGAACAGACTTTCACCGTCGTTGCCTGCCATCCCGCCGAAGTTCCGCCCGCCAACGAAGCCGGTCAGGCCTTAGGACGCCACCTGGATGGCTGCCGCATCGGCTTCGACCTGGGAGCGTCAGACCGCAAAGTCAGCGCCGTGGTCGACGGGCAGGTCATCTTCAGCGAAGAGGAGATCTGGGAGCCCCGCAAGCACTCCGATCCCGCCTACCATTACCATGAGATCATGGCGGCGTTGCAGACGGCGGCGGCTAAGATGCCCAGGGTGGATGCGATTGGCGGCAGTTCGGCGGGGATTTTAATCGACAACCGCCCGATGGTCGCCTCACTCTTCCGGGGTATCCCGCCAGAGCGTTACGGCGAGATCAGAAACCTCTTCCTGCGCATCCGGGATGAGTTGAAGGTACCGCTCGAGGTGATCAACGATGGCGACGTCACTGCCCTGGCCGGTTCGATGTCGTTGGAAGACACCGGCGTTTTAGGAATTGCCATGGGCTCCAGTGAGGCGGCCGGATATGTGGATACTAACGGCCACATCCTGGGCTGGCTGAACGAACTGTCCTTCGCCCCGCTCGATTACAGCCCAGATGCCCCGCCGGATGAGTGGTCAGGCGACCGCGGCTGCGGCTCAACCTGTTTTTCACAGCAGTGTGTCTTCTACCTGGCCCCCCGCGCCGGCATTCAAATCCCCGGCGAACTGACGGATGCCGATAAACTGAAATTCGTCCAACTCAAGCTGGAAGCCGGGCACGCCGGGGTGGTTAAGATCTGGCAGAGTATGGGCATCTACCTGGGATACGGCCTGGCGCACTATGCTGATTTTTACGATATCAAGCACGTGCTGATCCTGGGCCGCTGCACTTCCGGGCGGGGCGGCGACCTGATCCTGGAGGGAGCCAACGCGGTGCTGAAAGCCGAGTTCCCCGAACTGGCCAGCCGCATGCATATCCAACTACCCGACGAAAAAAGCCGGCGCGTCGGCCAATCAATTGCCGCCGCCAGCCTGCCGGCGCTCAAGGCCGGTCTGTAAATTCAGACCAGTTCTAAACCATTGAAAGTACCCGCTTTTTGGGTAAAGCACCCCCTTTTTTGGGTATAGGAGTTTCTCATGCAATTACACCTGGATACCTCTGACATCTTTATCCCCGACGGATTGGCGTTGGAAGCGGCGCTGGCGCGCACCACCCACATGGCCATCAGCGCCCACCAGGATGACATCGAGATCATGGCTGCCGCGCCCATCCTCGAATGCTACCAGCAGCCTGACCGCTGGTTCACCGGCGTGGTCCTATCCGATGGGCGCGGCTCGCCGCGCGACGGTCTTTACAAGGATTATGACGATGAAACCATGCGCCTGGTGCGTTTCAAAGAACAGCGTAAAGCCGCCGTCATCGGCGAATATGCCGCCCAGGTGATCCTTGACCATCCCAGCAAAGTCATCAAGGATAGCACCAACCGGCAGCCGGTCGAAGACATTGCCACACTCTTGCTGGCTGCCCGCCCGCAATTCGTCTTCACACACAACCTGGCTGACAAACACGATACGCATGTGGCCGTGGCCTACCGGGTGATCGCCGCCATCCGCAGCTTACCGGCAGACGCCCGCCCGCACAAGCTCTATGGCTGCGAGGTATGGCGCGACCTGGATTGGATGGTCGACAGCGATAAGGTCGGTTTCGACCTGTCGGCGCACGAGAGCCTGCAGGCAGCGCTGCTGGGCGTTTTTGATTCACAGATCGCCGGCGGAAAGCGCTACGACCTGGCCAGCATGGGACGCCGCAAAGCCAACGCCACTTATTTTGCATCGCACAATGTGGATGCCACGCTCGGCCTGGCTTACGCCATGGACCTGACCCCGCTGGTGCTGGACCTCGGCCGGGATATCGGCGCCTTTGTACAGGAACACATCCAGCGCTTCGCCCAGGACGTGGCTGACCGCATGCAACGGGTAGGGTAAACCGCGGTTCTTTGGGAATTCCCGCACCCCTTCGGGTGTACTGAAGAGTATGTACTGAAGAGTATGTACTGAAGAGTGTGGTGAACTCCCGGATTTGGAGAAATGACCTGATGGCAGCTTATTTAAAACAAGGCATCAGCCCCGAGCAATCCAATGCAGTGGACAAAAAAATCCGCGCCGCGGTAGAAACCATCCTGGATAAGGTTGAGCAGGATGGCGAAGAGGCGGTGCGCCGGTATTCACAACAGTTCGATCACTGGTCCCCGGTTGCCTTTCGGCTTCAGCCGGAAGAAATCGCCGGGCTGGTGGCCCAGGTGCCGCAGCAGACACTGCAGGATATCGAGTTTGCCCAGGCGCAGGTGCGAAAATTTGCCGAAGCCCAGCGCCAAACCATCCGCGCCCTGGAGGTAGAGCTGCAACCCGGCGTGACGCTGGGGCACCGCATCCTGCCGGTCAACAGCGTGGGATGCTACATCCCGGGCGGCAGGTATCCGCTGGTGTCGTCGGCGCACATGAGCATCATCCCGGCCAAAGTGGCGGGGGTGAAGCGGGTGATAGCCTGTACCCCACCGGCGCAGGGCAAACTCCCGGCCGCCACGGTGGCTGCCATGGCGCTGGCCGGCGCCGACGAAATCTACATCCTGGGCGGGGTCCAGGCGGTGGCCGCCATGGCAATCGGGACCCAATCGATCCAAGCGGTCGATATGATCATTGGTCCGGGCAATGCCTATGTGGCAGAAGCCAAGCGCCAGCTCTACGGGCGGGTGGGGATCGATCTGTTTGCCGGGCCTTCGGAAGTATTGGTGATTGCGGATGAAAGCATCGACGCCCAATTGGTGGCGGCCGACCTGCTGGGCCAGGCCGAGCACGGCGTCAATTCTCCGGCGGTGCTGCTCACCACCAGCGCCGAGCTGGGGCGCACCACCCTGGTAGAGATCGAAAACCAGCTCAAGATGCTGCCTACCGCTGACATCGCCGCCGCTGCCTGGCGCGATTATGGCCAGGTGATCCTGGTGGCTGACGAAGCCGAAGCCGTGCGTGAAGCTGACCGCCTGGCCTTCGAGCATGTCGAGGTGCTCACGAAAAACCCGCGCTATTTTTTGGAAAGGCTGACCAATTACGGCTCGCTTTTTCTGGGCCCAGAGACCACCGTGCCTTACGGTGACCTGGTGATTGGCACCAACCACATCCTGCCCACCCGGGGGGCTGCCCGCTACACGGGCGGCTTATGGGTCGGTAAATTCCTCAAGACACTCACTTACCAGCAGTGCACCCCGCAGGCCAGCCGCTTGGTGGGCGAATACTGCTCGCGTCTGTCTGAGCTGGAAGGCATCTGGGGCCACAAAGAGCAAGCCGACCTGCGGGTGCGCAGGTATGCAGGTGAATAGGCTGTCAAAGTTAGGGTTGAAGTTTGTAGTAACGAGTCACCCCCTGCGGGTGATAATCACCCTCACACTCTTTATTTTTACGTCGTTAAACGACGTATTTCTTTATTAACTTGTATTTTCCTTACAACATTGCTATTATTATGTAAGAAAACGTCTCCCCCTTTTCAATCCAAAAAAAATCCTATGAACCATAAGCTTGATGCAGTTGACCGAGCAATCATCCATCTTTTACAGGAAGATGGCCGCATGCCCAGCGTCGAGATTGCCCGCCACATGGGCAATGTCACCGAGCGCGTCGTGCGCGGGCGTATCAAAAGGCTCACCGGAGAAAAGATCATCCGGGTGAGTACAATTATCAACGCTGAGGCAGTCGGATACCCGGTGACAGCCGACGTTTGGGTGGATATCGATTCCGACCAGATCATGGAAGTCGGGCAGAAGTTGACCGAGCTGGAACTGGTCAGCTATGTGGCCTGTTCCACCGGAGATCAAAACATCAGTATGCAGGTCAATGCCACCGATCTCGCCGAGCTCTACCGTTTCGTGGCGGAAGTCATCGGAAAAATACAAGGGATAAAGCACGCCACCATCCACATCATCCCCATTATTCTTAAAGATATCCACGAATGGCGGCTCCCCGTTTCAGCCCTAAGCATGGGGAAGGAGGTGAATGGGACCAGAAAACGATAGGAAATCTAATTTTACCGGTGCTGCCTTTTTTAATCCTACCCTCCTTATTGCCGAGACTGGTTATAGAATTTTCTGATCGATATCCAATTAACTTTTCCCCTGCAAGGAGAATTCCATGGCTACAGAAAAAGTATTTGCACGAAAAGCCAGCGGCCTGGTGCGCGGCCTCTCCATGGTGGATGCCTTTGGTGTTGGCCTGATGAACATCGGGCTTTCGCCCAGCATGTTCTTTATGATCAGCGTGGGTCTTTTGATTTATCCTGGCGGGAACCTGATCATCGCCGCCATACTGGGTTTCCTGCTGGGCGGCATCAGCTTCCCCCTGGTCTGGGGTATTTTGGGAGGCAGCATGCCGCGCAGCGGCGGCGAGTATGTATATAATTCCCGCATTATCAGTCCCCTGGTGGCGGCTGCTGAAAGTTTTGGCAATGCCTTCGCCTGGGTGTTGTGGATCTGCACCCTGGCGCCTTACGTGGTGAACCCTGGCCTGACCATGTTGTTCGGCTTCCTCGGGCTGGATTACCTCAACGAATATGTGACCAGTTTCTGGGGATTATTCCTGCTCTCTTCCCTGGTTAACCTGCTGGGGTTCCTGCTGCTGGCATTTGGCATGAAGTTCTATGCCAAAGCCCAACGCGTGGCGATGGCCATTGGGCTGCTCGGTACGGTCGTCTGCCTGCTGGTTTTAACCTTTTCATCCCACGAGATCTTTGTGTCCTCCTGGAATGCACTGGCGGCAAAGTACAGCTCGCTGGACTATAATGCCTTCTTGACGGCAGCCAGCCAGGCGATGACGGATGCAGGTGCTGTCCTACCCACCACCTGGAATTGGCCGGACACGATTGGCTTGATGATCGCTGGCTCGTGGTTGATCATCTATTCCTATGCCGTCGCCTTCATCGCCGGCGAAGTAAAACGCCCGGATAAGACCCTGCTCGGCGGCAGTTTCTTCGCCTGCCTGATCCCCACCATCATCATGGTCTGGTGTGGGATCGTGTTGTACCGCACCGTCGGTTATGATTTCACGGTGGCGGCGTCGTACGTGGATGGCGCCGGGGCAGGCCTGGCAGGCTATACTTTCCCCTGGTCGACGCACTTCATGGGCCTGGCAGCCATTTTAAACCAGAACCCAATCGTCCTCGGGTTGTTCGCCATCTCGTTCATCGCCTTCAGTGTCTGGTTTGTAGCCATGTCGTACCTGGCCTTCCCCCGCATCCTCTTCGCCTGGGGCATGGACCGCATCGGGCCGAAGTGGTTTACGGATATCAACTACCACACCGCCACCCCCATCAAGACGATGGCTTTGCTCTTCGTAATTGGTGAAATTCTGCTGGTGCCGTTCTGCTACTACAATGACTTCCGGGCCGGCTTCGTCGTCACCACCCTCGAGATCGTCTCGGTCTTCGGCGTGACCGCTGTCGCCGCCGTGATGTTCGCCTATCGCAAGAAGGTCAAGAACATCTGGGATGCCTCGCCCTACAAGAACTGGAAGATCCTCGGCATCCCTGTCATCACCCTGGCCGGCATCCTTAACCTGATCTACCTGACCATCCTTTTCTATGGCTTTTTCTTCACTATTGAAGGATTCCAATGGTGGCCTTACATCACCTTCGCAATCATATGGCTGCTTGGGATTGCCTGGTATTTCTTCTGGAAGAGGCGCAACCGCAAAACCGGGATTGACGTCGATATGGCTTTTGGTGAACTGCCGCCTGACTGATCTGATTGTTTGCCAGGGGCAAGGGTCTTATGCGCCGCTTGCCCCTGGCCAAAGGAACAACCTTACGTGCGAATATTCTTCGTTTCTGACATCCACGCCTCAAACCATTGCTACCGGAAATATCTCAATGCACTGAAGATTTACAAGGTTGATGTCGGCATTTTACTGGGCGACCTGACTGGCAAGCTTTTGATCCCGCTGGTTGAAAAAGCCGGCGGCGGCTGGGAAACCAATTTCCTGGGCCGGCCGGTAGAAGTGAACACCCAGGAAGAGTTGGCCAGTTTAAAAAAGACCATCGAAATGGTCGGCTATTACTGGATTCACCTGACTCCCGATGAATTTAATGCAATGAGCAGCAGTCCACAAAAACAAGATTCCATCTTTAAGCGCCTGGCGTTGGAACGCCTGACAGAATGGATGGCCCTGGCTGATGAGCGCCTGAAGGACACTGGTTTGAAAGTGTACATGGCGGCCGGCAACGATGATATCTTCGAAGTCGACAACATCATCCAAAACTCTAGCACGATGGTGAACTGCAACGACCAGGTAGTTATGGTCGGCGACCATGAAATGGCAACTTTCAGTTGGACTAACCCTACCCCCTGGGATACCCCGCGCGAAAAGCCGGATGAAGAGCTGGAGCCGATGCTAGAAGTCCTCATCAGCAAAATTAAAAACAAAGAAAAATCAATCTTCAACTTCCATGCTCCCCCGCATGGCTTTGCCCTCGACCTGGCCCCCCAGCTATCGAAAGACCTGATCCAGGCCGTTGACCGCAAGATCCACGTGGGCAGCCTGTCGGTAACCAAGATGATCAAGAAATATCAGCCTTTCTTGAGCCTGCACGGACATATCCACGAGAGCCGCGGCATCCAAAAGATGGGCAAGACCACCATGATCAACCCGGGCAGCGAGTATTCTGAGGGTGTGCTGCGTGGGGTGGTCCTGGAAATCGAAAAAGGCAAGCTGAAGGATTATATATTCACTTCGGGGTAAAAACAGAACCTGGAAAGCGCCTGGGCATGCGGGTAAAAATTTTTATACAAAGAAACTCTGATTGCAACGCTAGGAAATGGAGGTGCTGATGGCCGAGAAAAAATTCCGGCTACCCAAGGATATCCCCTTAGAAGAATACCCCAAACCTGAGACTTACCTGGGAGAAGGAAGGCGATTGGTCGATGAAGCCGCCAAAGAAGGCCTGCTCCTGCGAGTGATGGGTCCAATTGCCCTGTATTATTACTTCCCGGATTACGTCGACCTTTACCGGAGGATGGAGCGCCTGGGCGAGCGCGTTTTTACCGATATTGATTATGCGGCTTATGGGAAACAGCGTAGCAAGCTGGTGCCCTTCTTTAATAAGCAAGGTTATGATTTTGACAAAGATACGATGATGTATTTCGGCCAGGAGCGCCATATCTATTTCGGTGAAAAAATCCCGATGATCGATGTGTTCTACGACAAGCTGGATATGAACCACTGCGTAGATTACCGCGGCCGGTTAGAGATCCATCCTTACTGCGTCTCGCTGACCGATTTGCTGCTGCAAAAAATGCAAATCGTCCAGATCAACGATAAAGACCTTAAAGACGCCATGCTGCTGTTGCTGGCCAGCCCGCTGGCCGAGAGCGAGCAAAACGCCATCAACCTGCGCTTCCTCGCCCAGCGCATGGCGGATGATTGGGGCTTTTACTACACCACCACCACCAACCTGGGACGGGTTAAAAACGCCATGCAAGGGGTAGCGGTGCTAAGCGATGAAATGCGCCAGGTCATCAGCCAGAAGGCAGACACGATTAGCGACGCCATCGAAAAAGAACCCAAGTCCTGGAAGTGGAAGTTAAGGGCCAGGACTGGCACGAAAAAAATCTGGTACAACGAAGTATCCGATTGGGCATAATAAAAACAAATAACTTGTGGTCAGGAGAATTAAAATGGCTTTCAAACATGATAAAAATGCTGAGCTCTGGCGGCGAGCTGCCAAAGTCATCCCACTGGGATCGAACTCGAATTTCCGCTTTGCAGGTGAGAAGACCTTTTTCTGCGACCATGCTAAGGGCAGCCATGTTTGGGACGTGGACGGTAATGAATACATTGATTTTAAGAACGCATTTGGCCCAATCATCCTGGGGCATGCTTACGACGAAGTAGATGATAAAGTACGCGACGCCATCGGTCGCGGCATCTCTTACGCCGCAGTCACTGAGGATGAAATTGAGCTGGCCGAACGTTTCGTACGGCTGTGCCCGTGCATCGAAAAAGTTCGTCTTTGCTCATCCGGCACCGAAGCTACCATGCATGCCCTGCGGGTGGCGCGCGGTTACACTGGCCGCGATAGATTCATCAAGTTCGAAGGGCAGTATCACGGCGTCCACGACCAGGTGCTTTTCTCGATGTACGCAGATCCCCTGAGCACTTACGGCAGTCGGCGCGGCCCGATCCCGGTGCTGGAAAGCGCCGGGGTGCCAGAAATCATCCGCCAGCTGGTGATCACCATGCCCTTTAACGATCCGGAAGCGCTGGAAATGGGTTTAAAGCGCGACGGTCACAATATTGCTGCCATCCTGGTAGAGCCAATCCTGGGCAACTGTGCCGGCATCGAACCGCAAAAGGGGTTCCTGGAGTTCCTGCGTAAAAAATGTGACGAACATGGCATCGTCCTGATCTTTGACGAGGTGAAAACCGGTTTCCGGGTGTCGTTGGGCGGCGCCCAGCAGCTCTATGGGGTCACACCCGATATGGCCACCTACGGTAAAGCCTTCTCGAATGGCTACGTGGTGGCGGCTTTCGGAGGCAAGAGCGAGATCATGGATATGCTGGCGCCCGGGCTGGTGGAACACGCCGGCACCCACAACGGCCACCGGGTCGGAGTTACCGCCTCAAATGCCACCCTGGAAATCATGGAAAAACAGCCGGTGCATGCCACCATTGCCAAACGAGGAACACGCTTGAAGGAAGGCCTTCAGGCCATTTTCGACAAAGAAAGCCTGCCTGTGAAATTTATTGGGCAGCCCGCCATGTTTGGCTGGGTGGCAATGGACAAAAAGCCCATCGGCCAGCGTGAATATGCGGTAAGCGACCGCCCCTGGCTGCATAACGTCGCTTCGCTAGCCAATGAACGCGGCCTGCTGCTGGCGCGTGAGACGCGCGAGCCCTGGTTCATGAGCTACTCCCACTGCGATACCGACATCGACCAGGCGCTCGAGATCATGGAAGGCGTGGCAAAAGACGCAAAGAATTTGCCCCATTAATATATGCTGTAAAACCTTCGCAATCGAAGATACCGCAAAAAGGGTGCGCCCCTCACACTCACGCTTTTTGCGGCTCTTTCTACCTCAGTAAGCAAATGTAAAATTCCTGTTTGTTTCAGGAGGGATTTCTTATGTTATTCGGTTATGCAGGCAAGATTTTACACGTCGACCTGACCCAGGGCCGGTTACGGGTTGAAATACCTCCCGAGCATTTTTACCGCCAATATATTGGCGGTTCAGCCATGGGGCTATACTACATCCTGAAAGGGACCAAACCCGGCGTGATTGCATTGGGGTCGGAGAATATCTTAACCATGATGCTGTCTGCGGCCACCGGGGCAGCCTTGCCAGGACAGAGCCGGATGTGCGCCAATGCCCGCTCCCCGCTGGTGGATGGGATTGGAGATGCGCAGTGCGGCGGCTTTTTTCCGGCCGAGATGAAATTTGCGGGGTTCGATGGCATCGTTGTGCAGGGGCGGGCTGAATACCCGGTTTATCTATGGCTGCATGACGACCAGGCCGAGCTGCGCCCGGCCGGCCACCTTTGGGGTAAAACCACATCGCAGGTCGATGAAATCTTGAAAGCTGAACTGCAGGACAAACACATCGAAATTGCCCAGGTTGGACCGGCCGGTGAAAAATTGTGCTGCTTGGCTGCCATTATTAACATGAACAACCGCGCCAACGGCCGTACTGGCCTTGGCGCCGTGATGGGCAGCAAGAACTTGAAAGCGGTGGTCGTGCGTGGCACAGCAAAATCAATCTCCCTGGCGGACCGCAAAAAGATCAATGATATGGCTCGCCAAGGGACCAGAGAACTCCCCAATAACCCGGACGTGCAGAGCCTGAAAGACTTTGGCACCTCAGGACTGGTCTCCTTCCAGAATATGTTAGGCACGCTGCCGGCTTATAACTATTCACAGGGCCAGTTTGAGCAATTCGAAGCCATTTCCGGCGAGACCATGAAAGAAACCATTTTTAAGGCCAGCGATACCTGCTATGCCTGTTCGGTGCGCTGCAAGCGGGTGATTGAAACCGAATGGGAAAATCAGCCCGTCGAACGCAAGCATGGCGGCCCGGAATATGAAACCATCAGCACCTTTGGCTCGTACTGCGGCATCAGCGATCTCAATGCCATCTGTTATGCCAACAAATTATGTGATGAATACGGCCTGGATACAATTGGCACCGGGGCGACCCTGGCCTGGGCTATGGAATGTTATGAGAAAGAGCTACTGAGTGAAGCCGAGGTAGGCTTTCCATTAAAATATGGCGATGCGCATGCCATGACCCGCATGCTGGAAATGCTGGTCAGCCGCGCCGGTTTTGGCGACATCCTGGCGGATGGCTCACGCCGCGCCGCCCAGCGGCTGGGCAAAGGCAGCCAGTTCTTGATCACGGTCAAAGGCAGCGAAGCCCCAGCCCATATGCCGCAAGCTAAGCGCAGCCTGGGGCTGATCTACGCCGTCAACCCCTTCGGGGCAGACCACCAATCGTCAGAACACGACCCCTATATTGAGGAAGGCGCATCGAGCCTGTCATTGGAACGGTTAAAGCTGATCGGCTGCGACAATGCCCTCCAACCCGGCTCACTGGAGGGTGAAAAAGTTGCTTTTGCGCTGAAGACCCAATTGTTCTATTCTTTCTCGGACACCGCCTGCCTGTGCCAGTTCGTCTGGGGACCGGCCTGGCAGTTATATGGTCCCGCCGAAACGGTGGCAATGCTGCGGGCCGTCACCGGCTGGACGGATTTCAGCGTGGAAGAACTGCTGCAGGCCGGCGAAAGAAGGCTGAACATGCTGCGCTTATTCAACGCCCGCGAAGGCATCGGGCGTAAGGAAGACAAACTGCCCATGAAGTTTTATGAGCCATTATCCGGCAGCGGGCCAACTGCTGGCATCGCCCTCGACCCGGCTGAGCTCGAAAGGGCCGAGGATGAATATTACCGGCTGTTGGGCTGGGATGTCCAATCAGGCATACCCACACCGGAATGCCTGGAAAAACTGGGCCTGGGGTGAGCGCTGGCGTGTTAGGAAATCTGGGTGCCAACTGGCGCAGTATGGCGTGGCTGTTACCACACCGGCGCGGCCCGCGTAGCGTTGTTCTAGCCTTTCATCCTGCTGAATCTTTTATATAATAATCTGAATATCTTTTTCACCCCAATCGGGTTAAACATTTCATAGGAGAAGCCAATTCATGCCCAACAACACCTTTAAAGTTTATCCATACCGCTGGGTCATCCTGGCAGTGTTCAGCCTGGCCAATCTGACGATCCAAATGCTGTGGATCTGCTTTGCGCCCATCACCGGCCCGGCCGCCAAATTTTATGGGGTCTCCGAGCTGCAAATCGGCTTTCTGGCAATGGCCTTTATGATCATCTACGTGCCCCTGTCGATCCCGATCTCCTGGATGATCGACAGCCTGGGATACCGCAAAGCAGTCAGCATCGGGGCTATCCTGCTGGGCGTTTTCGGGTTGACGCGCGGCGTGTTTGCCGCCCACTACAGTTGGGTTTTGGTTTCCACCCTGGGGTTGGCAGTGGCGCAGCCCTTCTTAATGAACGCCATCACCACTGTGGCCGCCAAATGGTTCCCGATCCAGGAAAGAGCCACGGCCTCCGGCCTGGTGTTGGTGGCCAGCTTCATCGGGATTGCCGTCGGGCAGGTGGCCTCGCCCTTGTTAATGCTGGCCTACAGCATCCCGACCACGATGTTAATTTTTGGGATTGTCACCGCGGCTTCATCCGTGGTTTTCTTGATCTTCACCCGCGAAGCGCCGCCCACGCCCCCCTGCCCCGCCGGCCAGGAAACGCGCGCTTTAATGCTGGATGGGCTTAAAAACATGTTGAAGATGAAGGACATCTGGTTCTTGATCATCCTATTCCTGGTAGGCATGGGCATTTTCAACGGCGTGTCCACCTGGATTGAAGGGATTGTGCGCCCCAGGGGGTTCTCGGTCACCCAGGCCGGCGATTTGGGCGGTTTCTTGCTGCTGGGCGGCATCGTGGGCGCGGCTATTTTTCCAATCCTATCGGATAAGCTGCGCAAAAGGAAGGTCTTTTTACAGGTGGGCATGCTCCTGGCAATCCCTGGCTTGATTGGCTTTACCTTTGCCACTCAATACTGGGTGTTGGTGGTTTCCATGCTTTTATTGGGCTTCTTCTTAATGAGCCTGGCACCGATCGGTTACCAGTACGCCGCCGAGATCACTTATCCCGCGCCGGAAGGCACCTCCAACGGGCTGATGAACCTGGCCGGGCAGGTATCGGTGGTGTTCATCTATATCATGCAGGCTATGAAAAGCGCCGACGGGTCTTTCACGCTTTCCCTGGTCTTTCTGATCGCCCCCATGTTGCTGTGCAGCCTGCTGATCCTGGCGATGACCGAATCGACGTTTCTGAATTCTCAGGCCAACGCATAAAGCCCTCACCCCTGCCCCTCTCCCATTTTTTGGGAGAGGGGAATGAATGCCGATTTGATGGTTTTGCACCGCAAAAGCAGTGCAAAACCATCAAATCGGCAATTCAATAAATATCGTCGTGCCCTCATCCGGCTTCGACTCGGCGCGTACCGAGCCGCCTTGCGCTTCGACCAGCGACTTGACGATTGCCAGGCCCAGGCCGCTTTCACCTTTTTCCGCATGGCGTGATTTATCCACGCGCTGGAAACGCTCAAAAATAAAGGGCAGCTCTTCGGCAGGAATCCCGGCGCCGTTGTCCTGTACGGTCAGCACAACCTTGTCCTCGGCGGTATAAGCCGAGAGAACGATCTTCCCTCCGGCGGGCGTAAAACGCAGCGCATTGATGATCAGGTTGCCAAACACCTGCATCATGCGCGACTCATCCACGTTGATGACCGGCAGGTTGTCGCTTACCTCGGCCGATAAAGCCACACCCTGCCGTTCAGAGCGGTGCTGGAAGGGGGCGGCTGCCCGTTCTAACAGGTATTTCGGAGCCAGCGGCTGAGGGATCAAGGATAAATCGCCCGCATCTGCCTGCGAAAGCATGCGCAGGTCGCCCACCAGGTTCTGCAGCTGCTCGATCTCAGAATAGATGAGCGATAAACGCTCGGCAGTAGGCTCCAGGTCGCCATCCCGCATCGATTCGATGTAGCCGGCGATCACGGTTATGGGCGTGCGCAGATCGTGGGCGATGTTGGCGGTCATCTCCCGGCGGGATAAATTGACGCGCGCCACCTCCTGGCTCATCCGGTTGAAAGCCAGGGCAAGCTCGCCAATCTCATCTTTTGATCTCACCTTGACCTGTTGTTCCAACTGCCCCTGGGTGATATTATGGGCAGCCTGCGTCAGCGCCCGCAGCGGACGGATTAAATTCATCGCCAAAAGGATGGCAATGAACAGGGCTACCACCATTGCCCCAATCATTCCCAGGAATAAAGCTTCATTGGTGCGCTGCAGGAAAAGGTTTTCTGCCGGGTTGAAGCGCGGCTGAAAGGTTGCCGCCAGGATCGTTCCAACCTGTTTCCCATTGACCATCACCCCTGTGCCCGTTAATAAAACGCTGGCTGGGACCATGGAACCAGGCGGGTAAACCGGATCAACTTGAATCAACACCTTTCCCTGCGCATCCGCCAGGCCAAACAGCTTGCGGCGGTCAGGGCCTTCAGGCTGCCTATCACCGGGAGGCGGCTGGGGGGCAGGCGTGGTTAAAGTCGATTCGGCGCGAATCTGCTGCCAGTCGTTGGCGACTGCATCCCAGGAGCCATGGGCGGAATAGTATTCAACCAGCGAAGCCTGCAGGGTGTTACGCTCCTGATCGATGACCAGGCGTGTTAGCCGGTCCACACTCGATATACGGACAAATAATGCCACCAGGCCGGCGGTCACGATCGCCACCAGCATAAAAGCCAAAATCAGTTTCCAGAGCAAAGAGTTTTGGGTCATCTTTAATCGGGCCTATGTAAACGATAACCAACCCCGAACACGGTTTCGATATGGCGAGGGTGGTCTGGATCCGGCTCAATTTTAGTGCGGATATTGCGAATATGGACATTCAATGTGCGGTCCAGGCCAGTAAAACCACTGTTGAGCAAATGGTCGACCAATTGTGTCCGCGTAAAAACCTGTCCCGGAGAATGCATGAACACCGCTAATAAATCGAATTCGATCGGGGTCAATGAAACCGGCTCACCCCCCACCGTGATGGTATGGGCCGCCTGGTCAAGGATGATCTCGCCCACGTGCAGCAGCTCAGTTTTTTCGGTTGCTCCATCTACCCGGCGCAGCACCGCCCGGATGCGCGCCATCAGTTCCCGCATCCGGAATGGTTTAATGATGTAGTCATCCGCCCCCAGGTCCAGCCCCAGGACTGCATCGGTTTCTTCCTCCCGGGCGGTGATGATGATGACCGGCGTCTGGCGTTCCTGCCTGAAGAGGCGCAGGAATTGATACCCATCCATTTTGGGCATCATGATATCCAGCAGCACCAGCTCAGGCGTTTCATGACGGGCCGTATACAGCGCATTTTCACCATCGGAGGCCGTCACCACTCGGAAGCCCTGCTTCGACAGGTATTCTTCTAATAACTGCCGGACGCTGGCTTTATCATCCACCACAAGAATTGTCTCTGGCATAACTCACCTGGTTTTTTGGTTCTTTGGGAGTTCCCGTGATGAACTCCCGGATTTGGGTGTGTGAGGGTGCGTACGCACCCTCACACACCCAAATCCGGGGCCTCCCACGGTAAATCTCAATGAGCCGATTGTTTATTAAGACTTCTTCACTTCACGAGGTTACCACGTATTTATTAAGATTTGATATAGAAAGAGAATGTTTTTGATTAATATTTACTGCTAAAGTCTAACCTGTTTTTTATTCTGCCTAAACCAAATCTAAATCTGAATTCGGTATTATCAATACTGATGCATTCAGATTCTTATCTTTTTTATCCCGTAGAGGATTCGGATCGATCCGTTTTTTTGGGTGCCTTCGGCAATCCGAATAGCGGACCCAGCAATTTTCAGACAGGTTCTACGTTCAGACAGGTCATTTTTCGGAGGTAATGTATGAAAGTAGGCAAGCTCTCGGTTCGCAAGCGACGATTCTGGCAAAGTAAGGTGTTTTGGATCGCAGTGGTTGTGCTGTTGCTGGCCGGCGGTGGCGGCGCCTGGTATTTCCTGTTAGGGCCGGGCAGTTCGGCAAAACAATCGACCGCTCAAACCGGACCTGCTTACCATACTACCACCGTCAAAAAAGGTAATCTCAGGATCTCCACTTCAGGTACCGGTACGCTCGTAGCAGCCCATTCGGTTGACCTGAGCTTCTCCACCGGAGGCACGGTGACTGTTTTGAAAGTTCAACCGGGCGACCAGGTCAAGACCGGCGATGTTTTGGCCAGGCTGGGCAACACTGCCAATCTGCAAGCCACGGTAGCCAATGACCAACTGCTTTACTTGCAGGCCCAACAGGCGTTGGATAACCTCAAGCTAAATGCAGATGTTGCGCTGGCAACGGCTTATAAAGACTGGGTGACAGCACAAGATAATTACAACACGGCGCTAAACACCAACACGCGCATAGGCTTACCCCGCTGTACCAAAGCGGTCGATACAAAGCTGAACCAATTGGTTACGAACGCCAAAGTAAACCTGGACCGCCTGACCAAATATAACTATGGTTCCACCGACTGGATTGCAGCCGTGAGCCAATATGAAAATGCCGTTGGGAATTATAACTTTTGTGTGGCCTATACCGTTGATGATAAAACAAATGCCCAGGCTGCGTTGGATGTAGCTAAAGTCACCCAACAGCAGGCTGAAGATAAATATAACACCCTGAACGCCAACAACGGGCTCGATCCACAGGCGGTCGCGCTGGCTCAGGCGAAAGTTGACCAGGCCAAGACCCAACACGATAAGGATCAGCAGGACCTGACCGGCACAACCCTGGTGGCGCCGATGGATGGCACGGTCACCTATGTGGCGGCCAAGGTTGGCAGCATGGTAGCCAATGATACTACTACTACTGCTTCGACTACGAAATTTATCACCATCTCAGACTTGAGCCAGCCGGCTGTGCAGGTCGGTGTAGATGAAACCGACATGGCAAAATTTGTCGTCGGCAACAAAGCTGAAGTGACCTTCGACGCATTACCTGATACGGTGTTTACCGGCGTCGTCAGCCAGGTAGAGCCCCAAACGACTACTTCGGGACGATACCAGGTAGTGACCGGTTTGATCCAACTGGATCAGACCACCGCAAAAGCGGCGCAAAACCTGCCGCTGGGCTTAAGCGCTACCGTCGTCGTCATCAGCAAAGAGGCCACGAATGTCCTGCTCGTACCGGTGGATGCTGTGCGGGATATCGGCAACCAACAATATTCTATTTTCGTGCTCGGCAGTGATGGCAAACTTAGCCTGAAAATAGTGCAGGTGGGATTATCAGACGGCGTACAGACTGAAATAACCAGCGGCTTGAGTGTAGGCGAATTAGTTACCACGGGCACTGTACCTACTGCTAAATAAAAGCCTTTAAGATGTGAGGTTTATTTGATGAAAAAG
>Ga0315282_10006629_pt1 | contig 19289 bp, 14 predicted proteins | sample YL17G07_20_MG_FD_203693 | JGI IMG/M metagenome (GOLD analysis project Ga0315282, IMG submission 203693) | Sediment microbial communities from Yellowstone Lake, YNP, Wyoming, USA - YL17G07_20 | ecosystem: Environmental > Aquatic > Freshwater > Lake > Sediment | place: USA: Wyoming | collected... | reverse complement strand
CGACCTCAGTCGCGGAGAGAGTCAAAAGAGATGGATTCGCTACTATGCTGCCTAGTCCTTGGGCTGTGCCAATAGAGAAGAATCTCCAAACGAGAAGCCCGATCAGCACCCATGGAGCAAAGTTTGGGATACTCACCCGCAACAAGAACGAGAAGACAAGAGTCAGAATCACCATATAGGCCAAGGGATTCAAGAGCGACCAGAGGAAACCAAGAACCGAATTCCTGTACCTGACTTTGAAGTCCTTCTGAGCAAGCACCACCACAACATCAAGGTAGTGACTGATGCTGCTAGCCAACGGCATCTGGCTCCCCTTGCTCGTACGTGTGGTTGTCGTAACAGTCTCAGAGCAAATAATAGTTGTTGTATTCGCCACATGCTCAGCCATGTATTCTGATGTGTCCCGGACAACGTTAGTCAAGAAAAGATCCGAAAACAAGAAAGGCCAGCCCTTAGAGAAGGAGGTAGTTCCAAATCTGAGGCATTCCAAGTTTGGCCCGCAGGTTCGCAGAACCATCAAGTGATTTGCCTGTCAGGATCAAGAGCCGCATCCGTCTCATTCGAGATCGAGTCAGAACCTTCCTCTGCAAGAAGGAAGCCGAGATCATGATCGGGCTCAAGAAACGGACGCTTGAATTCATGTGGCGGCATAACGGACCGAGAAGTAGATTGGAACCTAGGTCAGAATTCGGAGTGAATCTCGCTGGCTACTTTACGGGTCGCTTCGGGATCGCAGCAAGCGCAAGAGCCTTCGCCACGGCTCTGGCGACTGCACAGGTGCCTAATGTCCTTACCAATGTGGTCTCAGCAACTCACGGAGAGCGGCACTTTGGCTCTCACCCCTTCACTGACATCAATCCTTATGCAATCAATCTGATTCACGTCAACCCTGACACGGCAGAGGAATTCATTCTCTCACGGACGTCTTTGCTTCGCGGTCCTCGTTACTTCAAAGACAGATACAATATCGGAATATGGTATTGGGAAACTTCCAACTTTCCAGCGCGGTGGAGGTCTCTGTTTCGATTCTACGATGAGATCTGGGCAACCAGCTCTTTCGTAGTTCAATCTCTTACGAGAGTCTCCCCGGTTCCTATTGTCAAGATCAGGTACCCGCTACTGGTCGACACAAGCATAATCGACCACAGTGCAAGGGCAAGACTTGGTCTACGAGAAGACCAATGCGTCTTCCTATTTGTGTTCGACTTTGCAAGTATTCTTGAGAGAAAGAACCCATTCGGTCTGCTCAGGGCCTTCGAGCAGGCCTTCGGCCGCAGCGACAAAGCGATCTTGGTCATGAATCACATCAACAGCACACTAAATCCTGAGGCCGCGCAGATGTTGGGAGATATCTCAGCCAATCTAAATGCGAGGATTCTAAGCAAACACTTGTCGGAACACGAATACCTGTCGCTTCTGGCTGCTTGTGATTGCTATGTCTCGCTTCACAGGTCGGAAGGACTAGGCCTTCCTATCGCGGAAGCGATGTGCCTTGGAAAACCCGTCATTGCCACCGAGTACGGAGGCAACATGGATTTCATGAATGCAAACAACAGTCTGCTCGTAAACTACAAACTCGTCGAACTTGACAGAGACTATGGCCCCTACGAGAAGGGAACCATTTGGGCTGAGCCCAACGTAGGGCAAGCAGCAGAGCTTATGAGATGGGTCTATGAGAACAAAGAGCTCGCGGAGGGAATAGGACAGAAAGCCGCCAGTGACATCAAAGAACTCATGAACCCTGCCGTAGCCGCCCGGGAAATACGAGCCAGATTGCAGTCGCTATACTCAGACAACTTTGTTGGTCCAGCCGAGTGAACGATTCCTCTGCTTAGTCCTCGCACACTTCCACGACACGAACCGTCCCTTGTGCGAGAACGAAAAGACGCTATAGGAATAGCTTTCTACCTTGAAGATTTGCGCGTGCAAGAACGGATTTCCCGAACCGACAAGAGCAGCAGCGAGACCTTGGTAGTCAATAGACCCTGCAGGAGATGGCAAAGGCTAATTTGTATCGTCGGCCCAGCTGGGGGTCGAGCGGTCTTGCAACCATCAAGCAAAGACGGCATCACGACAGCAGTAGTCCTAGCTGGTGGTCAAGGGCTGCGACTTAGACCGTTGACCAATGATAGTCCAAAATCCATGATCCTCGCTGCGGGCAAACCGTTGCTGGAATGGGTTTTGGAATGGCTAAAAGCAAACGGCGTTAGCAACATAGTTATCGGCGTCGCTTACAGGAAAGAGAAGATAATGGACTATTTCGGAGATGGCAAACGATTCGGAGTCACAATAAGCTACAGTAACCACACCGTTGAGGGCGGCACAAGCCAAGGCTTCAGGCTGGCAATTGAGAGATATGTTTGCGATGAGCTCTTCCTAGCGATGAATGGCGACGAACTGGTGGATGTGAATGTGCCTCGTCTCGCTGAGTTTCATCGTGCGAATGGTGGCATCGCAACTATCGCCGTGGGTCCTTTGAGAAGCCCCTATGGCTTGGTGGAAATCAAGGGCAGAGATGTGATCGGATTTCAAGAGAAACCGGTCCTCAGATCGCACTATGTTAGCATCGGAACGTACATGTTCTCACGCAGCATTCTCGACTACTTGCCTGAGACCGGGGATGTTGAGCGTACGACCTTTCCAAAGCTGGTGTCCATGCAGAAGCTCAAGGCGTATATCCACGAGGGCTTCTGGGCCACTGTAAATACCGTTAAGGACTTAGAGGATGTCGAGGAAGAGCTCAGACGGAGGCAAAAGTGAATGTCCGTCATCATTACGGGGATTACGGGTTTCATCGGTTCGAATCTGGCTAGGAGTCTCGTTGACCAGGGATACGATGTCTTTGGCCTGGTGAGGCATGTCTCTCGAGCAGAACTGCGTCCGCTCGAACCTGTACTAGAGAAGGTCCATTTTGTCGAGGGCGATCTGGCGGAGTATCATTCAGTGCGGTCGGCCATAGCATCGACTGCGCCGAAGGCAGTTGTTCATTTAGGTGCTCTAACTCCGGTAAGACACAGCTTCGAGGACCCCTTCCCCTACGCCAAGATCAATTACGAGGGGACGATGAATTTGGCGCACGCCGTTCTTGAGGCTTCGCCAAACACACGGATCATTGCTGCGTCCACAGCTGAGGTGTATGGATGGCAGCCACGTGTGCCCACTCCGGAGGATGCTCGGCTGAACCCATCTTCTCCTTACGCCGTCTCGAAAGCTGCATCCGACATGTACCTGCAGATGGCAATGAAGGTATATAGTTTGAAAGCCACGGTACTGCGCTGTAACAACACGTATGGTCGAATCGGGGAGAAAGGCTTCCTGGTCGAGTACGTTGCAAGCTCGATGCTCGGGGGACGAACGGTCTACATAGGCACACCAAGTCACGTGCGGGACTACATGTTCGTCGACGACCAAGTGCAGGCATACTTGCGCGCTCTAGAAGATGATAGATCAGTAGGTGAGGTTTTCAACGTGTCGCCCGGAAACCCAGTCACCAACATCGACCTTGCAAAGAAGATCGCAGAAATAGTCGGATATCGTGGGCGGATAGTGGAAGGAAGCTACCCTCCCGGTTATCCAACGAGACCTACCAATTGGGATACTGACTACATAGTCCTCGATAGCCGGAAGATTAGATCAAAGCTCGGCTGGAAGCCCACGGTAACGCTCGAAGAAGGCTTACGGCATGTCGTCGGACTGTGGAAACAGCAATAATGCCACTCAGGGCGAATGACCGACGATGAATCCAGACGAGATCGAGAGTTTGGTCAAGAGTGTCAGCTATTGGAATCACACCATCAAGTTGGGACACATAGCAACGCCGGGCCTGAGTTCTCTTGAATACCAGAATTTCAAGTCCCAAGCCATTCCTCAGAATCTTGAAGACAAGACAGTTCTAGACATCGGAAGCAACAACGGCTACTTCAGTTTCCTGTGTGAAGAGCGCGGAGCGAAACGAGTCGTTGCGATAGACGATATGGTACAATCCCCACCAGATATCCTTAGAGGATTCGAAATCGCCAAGCAGATTCTTCGGTCGAAAGCAGAGTTCAAGAAACTGAGCGTCTATGAGGTCGAGAAACTCCAAGAACAGTTCGACATTACACTTTTCCTGGATGTCTACTACCATTTAGAGGACCCGATTGGAGCCTTTCGCAAGGTCGCGAGCGTCACACGCGAACTGATGGCTTTTGCCGGATTAGCTACATTGGACGACCGACCAGTCGCCTACCTGCTTAGGCCGTGTGAACTGCACAAGGATGATGCATCTAACTGTTGGGTAGCGAGCCTTAAGTGTCTTGAAAGAATGTTTGCCCGTGCAGGCTTCTCAAATTGGCGGATGCTTGGAACCATACCTGAAGAAGCTCATCCCGTTCCAAATGCGTCCACCGTCCGAGTCTCTTATGCGGTGTACAAGTGATCAATCTGCGCCGACCCAAAGTGTGAACCATTTAATCATGATCAGACATGTCGGTGCCGAGATCGCACAATAATTGAGCAGGACAGAGGTGCTGTGGGAGGATTCTCTCCTATACCTCGAATGACGCCTGCTAGGCCAGCAGGTATAGGTCGCTTCTTTTCCAATCATCAACGATGCAACGAAAGTGCCCTAAGCATTTTTCGTGACAATTCTCGACATCAGAAGCTCGGCGTATTCTTTGGCCATGTTTTCCCACGAGCACTTCGAAACACACTGTCTACTTGCCTCGATGAGGCCTTTCTTTGTTTCGTCGGATTCGTAAACAGATATGATCGCCTCCGCGATTGCTGGCGGGGTGCAGTCTCGTATCTTGAAAACCTCATGTGAGGAAAACTCGGAGAAAATGCCTCGGTCGGTTGCAATCACGGGTCTTCCAGACGCAAGGCCCAACCGAATGCCCGCGCTGGATGATTCCTGTGAATCCTTGTAAGGCATTACTACGAGATCGCACAGACTGAGAAGTTGAATGATCTCGCCAGTTTGAAAAACGTCCGTTACGAAAGTGACGTTCTGCTCGAGACCTAGGTTCGTCACTTCAGCTGCACATTGTCGGTAGTAATGAAGCGAGCTCGGATCGTGGTGGAGACTGCAGATTGCGACGTATCTGATCTCAGGATAGCGGTCGAGCAGTATTCTCATGGCTCTAATGGTCTCAAGTATTCCCTTGTGTGGAAGGAAGAATCCGTTCGACGCAATGATCGGCTTACCCTGAACGGATTCTCTTATACGCTGATCCACAGTCGGGATGGAAGCTGTTGCACTCGGAAAACCTTGCCTGAAAACCTTGACATTGCGTGATACTCCGTAGGTTGCCAGTCGAGAGAGATCATTCTCTGTGTGAACTAGAATGAGATCTACCTTCCCAAGTTCTGTTGCGATGGACTGCAAGGTTCGTACCGTCCCGTCGTGCAATACAGGCGCTGTGCTGTGAAAGGTCACGATCAGTTTCTTCCCTGCTTCTTTCAAAATGTCAATCAGCTGAGCGAAGTGGGGTAGCTGGAAAAGACCAAAATTGTACTGAATGTGAATGACTTGGGAAGTATGATTCCTTAGCACCTCTGATAGAGTCTCCGGGTTTTCGTAGGCTGCCCAGCACCTTCTGATATTGTATTCGTCCCATTCGCTTCCTTGCCCAGTATCGCTGGCAAATATGCTGAAATTCACCCTGTAGCCGGATGTGAGGAGAGCTGTGATGAGATTCCGGGAATACTGTGCAATCCCATCGTTCCGGCACCACGGGGTCACCATAGCCACGTTGAGAAAATGTTCATTCGTGTCACGGTTTTCGAGCATTGTTACGAAATCATCAACTTTTTCCGCAGCAGCATCCCAGTCGTACCCTTTGATGCTTTCGAAGGCATTCTCAACTCTACGAGTCACTTCCACCGAGCCGCAGTTTTCGTAGACGAATCGCATCAACTTCCTCAGTTCACTTCTGTTCGGCTCAGCCCAAAGCGCTCCAGGGACGCTCAGATGACTCGTCGAGGGTACAAGTTCGAAGGGGATCAGGAATGAATTGTTCTCAGTACAGAAATCCATGTGGCCGCCGTAAGAGGTCACTATCACCGGTTTCCTCGCAAGCATTGCTTCCGCCACGACAAAAGCGAAGCCTTCCGCCCTGGTCGGGTATACAACGCAGTCGCTGTTCTCGTACAAGGCAATGACATCTGCTCGACCTATGTCGTGATCGATGTGCAGCATCTCAGGGCATTGCGGCTTCCTTCGTTTTTCTTTCACCATGGAAGCAACCTGATTATGGATATTTGGAAACGTCAGCAGAACAAGACAAACGTCCTCCTTGGCGGAGAATTCTTCGCAATAAGCGTCCAGTAGGATGTCTATTCCCTTTCTCGGGAAACCCGAGCTGATGTTCAGAAACTTGAATCGCTTCTTGGAAAGCGGGTCTTGCATAATCCTCTTGCCTGAAGGAGCATTCAACGACACGCCATGCGGAACGACTGCAATGGGCACGGTGACTCCGGATCTGACTAAGATATCTCTTACAAAGCTAGATGGTACCATAATCCCATTGAGGTATCTGTTGAAGTCTGCTGCCCAATCCGCATGAATCAGAGAGTCCTCCCACGAAAAATACTGGAGTCTTGTTCTCCCCTTGGCGTCATGCACTCGAGGAGGATACATGTTACGGATTGTAATGTCACGAATGTCTTGATGCCTTGATTTCAGCCACAGCTCCTTCACCTCGGGTTTGTCATCGAAGTTCTCCAGCTGGATGGGATAGTCCCCCGGTCCTTCTGTGATATACAGCGATACATTGTACCTTGGCAGCTTATTCAAGGACAAGCCAATGCTTCTGTTGACTATTGCCAGACTGTACCAGGTTTCGCAAGGACCCTCTATGCAGATCTCTCTTTCGTACGTTGGATAGTGGCCCGCTGCAGTCCTCTCAATGACATCTTGAAGAATCTTGAAAGTCCTGCCAGGCGCAAATTGTTCGAGACGTCTGCATTGCCCATCTATGATCTTTCGGCGGAGGTTATCGTCTGTCAGTATGACGTCAATCAAGGCCGCCACTTCCTCGAACTTCTTCTCGTTCACGAGTATTCCGGCGTCGCCAAGCGTATATGGGATGGCGGTGGAATTGTACGCGATTATGGGAACTTGAAAATGCATGCTTTCTACGAGCGGCAGGCAGAAACCCTCGTGCTCACTCATGCTGAGGAATAAGTCGGCTGCATGATAGCACGTCACTAAATGTCTTGCTGAATTGCTTGGGATGAACATCACGTGGTCTGATATATGTAGCGCTTTTGCGAGATCCCTCAGATGCGATTCGTAGTTGAGATCCGCTTGATAAAGCAAGAGTAAGTTCGATTTGGGATTGATATACTTCTGATAGTAGTAGAAAGTTTTCAGGAGATCCTCCTGTTTCTTGTTGCGGGCCAAACGACCGACAAAGAGAATGTTCGTCCGATCCTTCAACTTGTCTAGTAGCTTTCTATCAGGCTCGACGTCGTATCTCTTGAAGTTGATTAGGATCGGTAGGACCCCTGTGTGTTTGAATCCGTTCTCGACTAATTCTAGTCTGTTGTATTCTGAGTCACCGAGAGCATAGTTGACATGACGCTTGAATGAGGCGAGTTGCTTCCTCCCCACGATGCTCATCTGACAAAGGTACGGGTCGTCCGTTAGTAATTCAGCGGGAGTGATATTGTGGTAGAGCAAAATCTTCTTGTCCCTAAAGCTCGTTACCCGTGTGTAGTCCTCGTCAAGAATCCCCATGGAATGATGAACGAGGAGAATAGAATTCTCCTGGTCTTTATAGAGGGAGATGGGTTTCGCCGACCCCTCGAGTTCTCGTGGGATATGTCGTGCGTAGAGCTCTGACTGATAGCCCACCGCCAACAGTCTCTCTTTGATAACGAATAGTTCATTTGTGATGGCGTCGCCAACTCCAAGCCCTGACTGGAATTGGTTAACCGTCAGCATGGGTAGACACACCTCGCAGAAGCCTAGGTTAGCAGTGTTGCTATCGGAGAGGACGTGTTCGAGAGCGTTACAACACCCCTAGCGCAAGGCAGCTGTCGCCAGTTTCGAATTTCGCACAAATATGGTAGTCCTCTGTTACGGTCACGATTTCCAAGGACCCATGTAACATATAAAAGCAGATGCCGCGAGTCTCGTGGTCATGACATCGATAGGAACAAAGGACCCTCGAATCGATGTGAAAGAACTCGCCCAGAGGGTAAGGGACCGTGTAGAACGCATGAGCCGAGCTGAGAACTTCAAGCCGTTGGGTGATGAGTTTGATTCCAAGACAACATTAGTCACTACGAAAGCCCAACCGCACAACCCCATCGCCGAGCACATGTCCGTTACTGCTGATGATTTGGCTAGCGAGATTGTAGTAATGTGCCCCGCCCACTTAGCCACCGGCAAAAAGATGCTAGCCCCTCTCGTGATGAAGCTACATCGGCTCGCTGACAGTGAAGTTCGCATGCTGATGGAGCCGACTATCCTGAGACAGGCTAGGTTCGACATGCAAGTCGTCGCGTCGTTCCGAAACGTGCAGAGTGACTTGGCGAGTCTGACTACGCGACTCTCCGACATCGAAAGGAGCATGCAAGTCGTCGCGTCGTTCCGAAACGTGCAGAGTGACTTGGCGAGTCTGACTACGCGACTCTCCGACATCGAAAGGAGCATGCAAGTCGTCGAGAGAAAAGCCCAACTGATAGCGCGGACGCATGAGGAGGAGCTGCTTATCCAGTATCCGGTTGGCGTGAAGGATGAGAGGTTGGTCGTCAACGAAAGAATCGTGGAAGAACCTTTCGTGTTTTCGAATTTGCCCCGACGAGCAAAGAGAATACTGGATGTTGGATGCACTGAAAGCTATCTTGCGATACAACTAGCAAGCTTGGGGTTTTCCGTATATGGAATCGACGTTCGAGACTACAGACTCTCTCACCCGAACTTTCATTTCGTCAGAGATGATATTTCGAGCACGCCGTTCCCCGATGAATACTTTGACGTGGTCCTCGCCATCTCGTCGATCGAGCATATCGGCTTCGGCCACTACAAGGATCCTCTGCACGACCACGGTGATGTGGGAGCCATCAAAGAAATCTACCGTGTGCTTGAGAAAGGCGGCACGTTCATTATGTCGGTTCCCTTCGCCTCGACGGCAACAAAGACGTGGGAGAGAGTCTACGACGAAGAGTCGCTTACGGAGCTTCTAACAGATTTCACGATAGAGAAGATGACATATTGGACAAAGAAGGATGAACACTGGGTTTCAGCAACATTGGAGGACGTGAAGAAGCAGAACGTCGACATAGGTGCTTTGGGTCCGTATCCGTTGTGGCCTTGCATAGCAACCTTGATAGCCAGAAAGCTCCGACGGGCGCCTGGGTAAAGGAGCTCTGCACATAGATCTATCGAGACTCTTGGGTCGCAGGATCAGCTTGACTGGGACTAAGACCTGCAGTTTGTCGGGAGTCGTGGTACTCTGTCTGGTCTTGGCCTACGGAGTAACATTCTCGTATATCACTATCCTGAGGCATTACGCTTACCTGTCTACAGCCTACGATCTAGGGGATAGCGAAAAGCTCCTCTGGTCCACACTAAACGAAGGCAAGTTCTTCATTACCATAAATGGGTCGAGCATATTCTCAGAGCACTTCGTTCCGATTTGGTTTGTTGTCCTTCTCTTCTATGCGCTTCATCAAGCTCCGGAGACCTTGCTTGTGCTCCAATCCTTCACTCTTGCCGCGGGAGCGATTCCACTGTTCATGCTTGCTAGGCGGGAAGTTGGCGACGAAGCTGGTGTTGGAATAGCGACTCTCTATCTTCTTAATCCGGCCTTGCACTGGATTAACTGGTTCGATTTTCACACGGCCGCATTGGCGGTTCCGTTTCTCTTTCTTGCATTCTTCTGTCTGCGAACTGAGAGGTATCGCTCGACCGTTGTCTTCGTCTTGCTCGCCGTCTGTTGCGCCGAGTACGTTGCGTTGACAGTCTTCGGATTAGGAGCATACTTGATATGGATTAAGCGGAAGAACTCGCAGGGGGATACTGTCAGGCGAATGTCACGACAACGGTGGTTCCTTTGTGCCATTGTTTTGCTTCTGATAGGACTCATCTGGATTCCCATTGCGGTGATGGTAATTCGCGTCTTTTCCTCAAGCGTGGTTATGGCATCGAGATATGCTTGGCTCGGAACAGGTCCGATGCAGATTCTAGCCAATCTTCCCGCGACCATTCCCTCGGTCCTTAAGGATCCGGAGACAATCAAATACGTGTACGAGCTGCTTGTTCCCACGCTCTTCCTTGCTCTCTCGGACATTGCAGTCACATTGATACCGATTGGGACACTCGTCTTCAATCTTCTGTCCTCCTTCGCGCCCCAGCATGACATCCGCTTCCAGTACACTGCTCCGATCCTTCCGTTTCTCTATTTGGCAACGATATCCGCTTTTCGACATGTAGGAAGAGATGCTACCTCTCACAGACGACTTCTGGCAATAGTGTTGATAGCTGCTGTCATTCAGGCGCAACTCTACGGTCCAATCTCTACGCAGGGGATCCCGTCAAGAACTACGCATGATGAAGTTCTTGACTGGGCCGCGAGTCTAATCACTCAGAATGCCTCGATTTCCACGCAAAATGAGATACTCCCACATGTTGCGCGGCGATCTATGGTATTCCTTGGCTACGTAGACAATGCCGAGTACGTGCTGCTTGACACGACATCGTATTGGTACACTGATAGCCCGAGGGGCCAACCCTTTCGCGAAGTCCTTCCCCACATCCTTGGTAAGTACGGTGTGATGGTAGCCATAGATGGGATAGTGCTCCTCAAAGCGCATTACACGGGGCCACTGATCTATCCTGACAGTCGCGGATTGGTGGCAAGATTCTATAATAATGTCAACATTCAAGGAGAACCCGTGTTCGAAGAGCGTGTATTCACCATCGGCTTTGATTGGGGTCTGCTCGGGTCCCCTTTTCCAACTGTCAACGGGCGATTCTTCAGCGCCACGCTTGAGGGTTGGTTTATGGTGGAATCAGCTGGCGTCTACGGATTCCGACTAACGAGCGATGACGGTTCGCGACTATACGTCGACGGCAAGCTTGTTATCGACGGCTGGGGTGAAAGAGCAATTGACATGAGCGCCTCTATTCAGCTGAATCGAGGAAGCCACTCAGTCAGAGTGGAATACGTTCAGTACGACTTGTTTGATTCACTCCATCTGTACATTTCAACCCCAGGTCAGGGATATCTGGTTCCTCCTGTCGGATTCTTCACCGCAGCTCCGTGACCACATCAAGTTTCTAGGCCACGCATGTTGCATGCCATGCTCCTTGTCTAGCAGTCGATGCGTTTCTCTGAATCGCAGAAGCTCGTGCACGCCCTCTACCAGTCCGATAGAAAACGACAAGTGATCTCGCTAAGAGCTCGTAGGATGAGCCCGAAAGAGTCTATCTATCTCTATACAGATTTGGTCACCATTCGGAGTCAATGAGTGCAGCGGCATTGTCTGAGGAGCGACAGAACCTCTAGAACCGCGTACTTGATATCTTGGGCCATTCTTCGTGGAGACGCGGTGTTCTGTTTCTTTTCAGTCCAAGCTACCGGTATCTCCAAGATTGCGTACCCTTTCTTCTTGGCCGCAACAATTGTCTTGGTGTCCCAAAAGCCCGCACCAAGATAGTTCCTTTGACCTGTGTACTTTCCTTCTTGCGTTTCAATCAGGACGTTTTCAACTACTGTCCTTGAAAAGGCTTTGAATCCGCACTGGTGGTCACGTATTCCTGTTTTGAAGAGCCTATTTACGATTACGTTGTAAGTACGAGATATCAACATTCTGAGCAAGGGACGATGAACGACGGCGCCTGGCGCGTATCTAGAACCGGTGACAAAGTCGTAATGTCCATTGGCAACATTCACTAGCAATCTCCGTAGAGCATCAAACTCCTGAATATCCGTGGCCATATCTGCATCCATGAAGATGTAGACATCGGCCTGCGTCCCAAGCCATGAGTCAACAACTGACGCGCCTCTCCCGCGCCTGGTGTTCGACCTACTATAGGCAAGGTTGGGGTATTCTTTCTTCAGCTCATTTACTATCTCCGAAGAGTCCGACTCGTCTTCTACGATGCTTATGATGAAGTTGTTGCACAGGCGACTCAATGACGTATATGTAGCGTCCACCACCTGCGGCAGAAACTTTCCATCGAAGTAGCAGGGAATAGAGACTATGACCTTCTTGTTCACAATGTGAGGACCACCCACGACGCGTATTTCACTGTTACACATCATGGCTTGAAGCCTCGTGAGGGTTCTGCATGGTCAGCTCAGCAGGATTCGGACGCTAGCCTGACTCCGAGCCCTTTTGCGATCACAGTCGGGAGAATTCAAGGCATTCCAGAAGAGCATCCGGTCAATGGCGAAGCCGCAGACTTCCAGTTTGATCTCCAGCTCCTTCTTAGAGTACCCTCTCTTGTGATCGCGTGCGACACCGTTTGAAGGCTGCCATGTCATGACAGGAATCACCTTCTTATGAAGATCGCCTTTTCAAGCGTTCGCCAGTCTTGCGCATTATCGCTGGACATATAGGGCAAAGTTGGCATCGTGTACGAGAACGACCTTGAGAGCTTTCATCACTGGCGGAGCAGGCTTCATCGGCAGCAATCTGGTTCGCCGTCTGCTAACGAATCCGGACAACCAAGTTACAGTCTTCGACAATTTGTCGTCGGGCAAGGAGTCAAATCTCCCACGATCTGGTCAGCTCTCGCTCATCAAGGCTGACACGCTTGATCTGGCCGCCCTGAGAGAAGCAATCCACGGGCATGATATTGTCTTCCATCTCTCGACCAATCCTGATACCGCAAGAGGACTGAGGGAGACAGATCTAGATCTCAAGCAGGGGACGATCGCTACGTACAATGTCCTGGAGTCGATGCGAGTCAATGATGTCAAGAGAATAGTCTTTCCGTCAGGAAGCGGCGTCTACGGAGAAGTGGGCGATAGGATCGTTGCAGAAGACTACGGGCCACTCCTCCCGATATCCATGTACGGAGCAACAAAACTAGCCGCCGAGGCCATGATCAGTTGTTTCTGCCACGCATTTGACATGCAGGGATACATCTTACGGTTGGGGAATGTCGTTGGAGACAGACTAACTCATGGAGTGATCTTCGATTTCGTCCGGAAACTGAAAGCAACCAAAGAAGTACTGACTGTGCTTGGCGACGGCAACCAGACAAAGCCCTACATACACGTGCAAGATGTCATTGACGCGATGTTCCTGGTCATAGAGCGCACACGAGATCGCGTCAACCTGTTCAACGTGGCTACTGATGATTGGCCAACCGTGAGCTGGATTGCACAAACAGTCATCGCTGAGATGGGCCTCAAACACACTAAGATTCAGTACACGGGGGGAGACCGCGGCTGGAAAGGAGACGTGCCGATCATAAAGCTGGACACGTCGAAGATCAGGAGGCTCGGGTGGAAAAACCAATACAATTCAAAGGAAGCTATCAGGAATGCAATAAGAGCCACCATCGCGGCGAATCAAGCTTGAAGGACCGAAACGGCGGCAACAAGTGCTTCATAACGGGAGGCGCGGGCTTTATCGGCAGCTATCTTTCCGAGACACTGCTGGAGCAGGGGTGCACCGTCACTGTCTACGATAACCTTGTGACAGGCAGGAGAGAATGGCTCGGAAAATGTGCAAGAAATTCGCGGTTCAGATTCATCCAAGGAGACCTCGTTGATTATGGAAAGCTCGAGAGGAATATGGCTGGACATGACATCGTGTGGCACTTCGGCGCGAATACAAATATGGTGGCCGGAAGCAAGGACCCTAACGTGGATTTCACGAACGGACTCGTGGCAACATACAATGTCCTGAACGCAATGAAGAACACTAGCATCACTGAGTTCCTCTTCCCGTCGAGCGGGGCAGTATATGGGGACATTGCGCGTCCCCCAGCGAGCGAAGAGTATGGACCGCTGTTGCCGGTATCAACGTACGGGGCGGCAAAGCTATCCGCGGAAAGTTGGATAAGCACATACTCTCACCTCTTCGGGATCCGATCATGGATCTTTCGTTTCGGAAATGTTCTCGGTGCGCGCATGACTCATGGAGTAATATTCGACCTACTTGGAAAACTGCGGGCGAACAACAAAGAACTCGAAGTACTGGGTGATGGCAAGGGAGAGAAGAACTACTTCCTTGTTGAAGAATGCATTTCCGGCATGCTCTACGCATACAACCATTCCAATCACGTCGGATGCGAAATCTTCAATCTGGGATCAGAAAGTACCACTCGCGTGTCAGAGATAGTGAGAATCATACTCGAGGAAACGGACAACACTCAAACAAGGATACGATATACCGGAGGGGAACGTGGCTGGCCAGGAGACCAACCTCGCGTGTACATGAGTGTGGAAAAAATGAAAAGGCTGGGATGGTCAGCCAAGTTGAAGTCAGACGACGCCGTGCGACTCGCCGTCCGAAGATACATCGGCAAGGCCTAATTCTAGATATCTGCTTGGATGCACTATCAAAAGGCGAAGGCCTTCCTCATGCGAGTATTGATCACAGGAATCCGAGGTTTCATGGGTTACCATCTGTCCCATTTCCTCGAAGCCAAGGGTATCGATGTCTGGGGCATACAGCGGCGTCCTCGGGCAGCTACTGACGCAAAGAACGTTTGCGAATGTGATGTCACGGATTCCTTGGCGCTTGGGAAAACTCTAGGCGCCATTTCCCCTTCCGTGATCTTCCATATGGCAGCGCAGAGTATTCCATCTGTGTCATGGGAAGACCCCCTGAACACCTTGCAGGTTAATCTTGTTGGTACATTCAACCTTCTGACGGCCATCAGAGACCTCAATCTTCGGACTCGTGTGGTTTTCTTCGGATCCTCGTCAGAGTATGCTCCCAGCTTGGAACCAGTATCCGAGGAACACAAGCTGAAGCCGTCAAGCCCTTACGCGTTGAGCAAGATTGCAGCGACTTTACTTGCAGGGCTGTACTCTGACGCGTACAAAATTGATGTTGTGACAGTGAGGCCCTTCTTCATAATTGGCCCACGAAAGACTGGCGATGTATGCTCGAGCTTTGCGAGGGGAATAGTTGATGTGGAGAGAGGGAGCGCGCAAAGTCTCAGAGTGGGTAATCTGCAGACTACGCGGGACTTTCTTGATATCGATGACGCTGTGCGTGCCTTCTGGTTAGTGAGCGAAAGTGGCAAAGCAGGCGAAGTCTACAACATATCTTCAGGAAAGGGGGTCAGGATATCGAAAGTCTTGGAGATCATGATGTCAAAGTCTCGCTCGCAAATACGAGTTGAACAGAGCCAGCCCAACCGTCCCCTGGACAAACCTGTTGCGATTGGCACAAATGACAAACTTCGGCGACTTGGCTGGACTCAAAGTATTGAACTTGACGAGTCTTTGTCCAAGATACTGGACTATTGGCGAGGAATCAAGTAACGAGTCAAGTAGCGTTTTATGCTGCTCGCCGTTCATTGAGAAGAAGCGATAGAACTTGCGGACCGAGCAAGTGCGCGTAATAGGCCTATGGCACCTTGGCTGTGTTTACGCCGCGTGCCTTGCGAAGTTGGGCTACAGAGTAACTGGAATGGACGAGGATGAGACGGTCGTTAGTAGCTTGAGGAAAGGGAGAGCGCCTCTGTTCGAGCCGGGTTTGGATGACCTCATCTCTGAGCAGATCGCAGCCGGGAACCTAAGATTCGAAAGCGATATCAAGACTGGCGTGGGAGAAGCCCGCTTTGTAATCATTGCTTTCGACACACCTGTGGATGAGCACGACAAGGTCGATCTCTCAATCGTGCTGGGAACGGCAAAGCGGTTGAAGAGCGTCATTCGACAAAGCACGGTTGTAGTGAGTAGCCAAGTTCCTGTGGGAACATGTGAAGAGATCGAAAAAACGATTTGGGATGTCGGTAGTTCGCCTAGCCTTGCCTATGTTCCTGAGAATCTGAGGCTAGGGCAGGCGATAGATCGGTTTATGCATCCAGACATGATCGTGATTGGCGCAAACAATCCCAACGTGCTAGCAAGGGTCCGAGGACTCTTTTCCCCAATCCAAACGAAGATCATTGAGATGAATCTTCGGTCGGCAGAGATGACGAAGCATGCGATAAACTGCTTTCTCGCGACCTCAATCAGCTACGCCAACGAGATTGGCAATATGTGTGACCTGGTGGGTGCCGACGGACTGAGAGTGGCTGAGGCGTTGAGGTCAGACTCCCGAATAGGACCGAAGGCATTGGTGAGACCAGGGCTTGGCTTCGCTGGTGGGACGTTAGCCCGAGACCTCAGAATCCTGCAGGAAGTGGGAGAGAAGTATCACTACGAGACGACGCTGATAGATGGCGTACTTCAAGTCAATGAAAGGCAAAACGCTTCAATTGTGGAGAGACTCGAGAGGGCAGTCGGAAACATGGGTGGAAAGCGAATCTGCATCTTCGGACTCACGTACAAAGCCGGCACGAGCACATTGAGAAGATCTGCGGCATTGGAAATAATAGGTCGCTTGACATCAAAAGGAGCCAGTGTACACGTATACGACCCAAGGGTTTCGAAGATGGAAGTGCCGGATTTGCTCCTATTCGATGATCCATACCTAGCATGCAAGGGTGCGGACGCGATAGTGATCGTTAACGACCTGCCTGACTTTGCAAACTTGGACTTCAAGAAGATCAAATCTGCGATGAAATCGCCGTTTATATTCGACACTCAGAATCTGCTGGACCCAACACTTGTGGCCGACAAAGGAATACGATACATGGGTCTAGGGCGAGGTACGAAGTTTTGAATGTGGGCATAATAGGTGCGGGCCTGCAGGGAAGGAGAAGAGCCTCCGTCTTTCTCGCCAAGAGCGAATCCCGCGTTGAGGCAGTAGCCTGCGGACACAAGGATGACCTGAGATCGACAAAGCAACTAGCCGAGCCAATAGGAGCCAAGGCGTATCCAAATTGGGAGGATATCATAGCTGATCCAAATATCGATGCGGTGATTGTCTGCACGCCGCCACATCTTCACGCAGAGATGTCAATCAGATCTCTCCAGGCAGGAAAGCACGTTCTATGTGAGAAACCGCTTGCTAGAACTGTTGGCGAAGCAGAGCTGATGATCCGGAAAGCACGCGAGACGGGACTGACACTGAAATGTGGTTTCAATCATAGGCACCACCCGGCAGTACTCCAAGCAAAGAAATGGGTTGATGCAGGTTTGCTTGGAGCACTGGACTTCGGTAGGTCAAGGTATGGCATATGCGGGAGAGTAGGGTACGAAAAGGAATGGCGCGCCGATCCTAAAATAGTGGGAGGAGGACAACTAATGGAGCAAGGCATTCACGCCCTGGACTTGTTCCGCTGGTTTCTCGGAGAATTCTCTGAAGTCACAGCTTTCGTGGGCACTCGATACTGGAGTATGCAGCCTCTCGAAGACAATGCTTTCGTATTGCTTCGATCAGCTGATGGGAAAGTTGCTGAACTACACTCAAGCCTTACGCTTTGGAAGAACGCGTTCTCACTTGACATTTTTGGGCACGAAGGGTACGTGTCTATCGACGGATTAGGGGGCTCGTATGGAATCGAACGCGCAAGTCTGGGAAAGAGGGAATTCGAGAAACCGTTCTCTGAACAAGTAATCGAATATCGTGGTTCAGATCCATCTTGGAGGCTCGAGTGGGATGAATTCGAGTCATCTGTCCGAGACCACAGGGAACCCATGGGTTCAGCTGTAGACGGACTCCAAGCAATGCGGCTCGTTAATGCCGCCTATGAGTCGAATCGGACCGGCTACACTACACGATTGGGCATCCAGAGGAACTAAACCAGAATACCCTACGGGAGCAGGATGTGCAGACATGATAATCTCGAGGACTCCAGTACGGCTCCCTCTGGGCGGGGGAGGAACCGATTTGGCGTCCTATTATTCGCAGTTTGGCGGTTTCTTTGTCTCTGCAGCCATAGACAAGTACAATTACATTAGCGTCAAGAGAAGATTCGAGAATGGCTTTAGGGTTAGCTACTCGAAGACGGAAATCACGGACAGCGTAGAGAAGATTAAGCAACCGATTGTCAGAGAGGCACTGAGGCTCCTAGATGTCAAAGACTATTTGGAGATAGTCTCCATAGCCGACGTTCCAGGGCGTTCTGGTTTGGGAGGTTCCAGCAGCTATGCAGTAGGCGTGTTGAATGCGTTGCATTTCTTCAAGAGGGAGAACGTTCCTCGCCAGACTCTGGCTGAGGAGGCTTGCCGTATAGAAATCGGCGTGCTGAAGGAGCCCATTGGGAAGCAGGATCAGTATGTTGCTTCCTTTGGTGGGATCAACTCCTATGAGATTGAAAGGGACGGCACGGTGAGCGTGAGGCCTTTGGTCATCTCGTCTCACGGTACGGCTGAGCTCGAGAACAATCTCCTCCTATTCTACACAGGGATCAAGAGAGATGCCTCACAGGTACTCGGGCGCCAGAAACAAGATCAAGAGAAAGACGACAAACGAGTCATTGAGACTATGCATGAGATCAAGAGGATCGGCTACCAAGTCCGAGATTCCTTGGCAAACGGAGATATACGAAGCTTCGGTGAGTTGCTCGACCTCCATTGGCGCACGAAGAAGAACTTGTCAGAGCAAATCAGCAACAGCCGTATTGACCAACTGTATGAACTCGCGATGCGGAACGGAGCCTTAGGCGGAAAGGTTTGTTTTTCTCCTGAAACAATGATCAAGACAGAAGATGGTTACAAGCCGATCAGGGAAGTAAGGGAAGGGGATAGAGTTTGCGACCATCGAAACGTGGCTCAGCGTGTGTTGCGGGTCTTCAAGAGGCATCACAAAGGCGTAATGCTGGAGTTCACGGTCAAGGGGCTCGACAACAAGATCAGAGTCACGCCAGAGCATCCGATATTCACAACTATGAAGCATCCAGGGAATCAGCGCGAGGGCAGAAAGATCGTCAACCTGCCAATCTTCAGGGAAGCGAGGGACTTCCGGAAGGGGGATGTTTTTCTGATTCCGATTGACGATACCGTGGCTGATTTAGAACACGTCGATTTCGAAACAATCGTCGAACAATCCAAATTCAGCAACCATGACATTTACGAGAACATTCCCAGGAAATTGAAGGTAGGATGGGACTTGCTGAATTTGCTGGGCTGGTACGTCGCTGAAGGATCCGGAAGCAGAAAACAGTTCTTCCTGGCATTGAACGGGAAGGAGATGCCTATCGCCGAGGAGATCCTGGAAAATATCAGTCAATTATTCTCTAAAGAAGCAGTCATCGCGGCAGCCAACGGAGCAGCCAA
>Ga0315282_10006628_pt1 | contig 19289 bp, 16 predicted proteins | sample YL17G07_20_MG_FD_203693 | JGI IMG/M metagenome (GOLD analysis project Ga0315282, IMG submission 203693) | Sediment microbial communities from Yellowstone Lake, YNP, Wyoming, USA - YL17G07_20 | ecosystem: Environmental > Aquatic > Freshwater > Lake > Sediment | place: USA: Wyoming | collected... | reverse complement strand
CGTTCGGCCCGGCGTGAACGATTGATGAAACTCATCGCTGGCGGCATACAGTCCCGAAAGGACGACGGCCAGAACGAGCATCCGTCGATTGACCCTCCCGCCGCGAGTTAGACCGCGCAGGTAGGAAAGGGCCAGCAGCGCATAACCGGCGATGTGACCGCCCTTTTTTGCGAAAAGATCCAGCACGCCGAACCTGGGCAGTTCATCCCCGGGCGTGCCGGATGCGATAAAGATCAACGCCATTATTACAACGGCTGGGCCCCAGCGCAGCAGCCAAGTCTTTAGGAGGCTCATCATCCCCGCCTGAAACCGGGGACGCTCCCCTATTTTGCCGTTCATGTTGTACGATCAAGGCCGATCCGTAGACGCAAAATAGGGGAGCGTCCCCGGTTTTCGGTGTTACATATTACCTCTGCCGCTGGACAGGGGCGACGTCGATCGCCCACATGCCACGGCCGTGGGTGGCGACGACGGCGACGTTCTCGCGCGGGTGAACAACCATGTCAATCGCGAACACGCTCGGAAGGTCGCCGCCGAGAACATTCCAGGTCTTCGCGCCGTCGGTGGTCACATAGACGCCGAAGTCGGTGCTGACATAGAGAATGTCGGCGCGCGTCGGGTCTTCGCGGATCGCGTTGATCGGTCCGGCCGGGATGCCGCGCGAAATATCCTGCCAGGTCTTGCCGAAGTCGGTCGACTTCCAGAGATACGGCGTGAAATCGTCATCGTACCGGCCGTGCTGGGCCAGATAGACCGTGCCTTCGGCGTACTTTGACGCGACGAATTTCGACGCCCACTTCCCCGGAGCCACGCCGTGGGCCTCTTCCCACGTTTTGCCGCCGTCTCTGGTGACATGCACTTTGCCATCATCCGCGCCGACATAAATCAAACCGAAGCGGCGTGGGGATTCGGATATGGTGGTGAGCACGTGATACGGGATATCGCCCGCTTCCGAGAGAGTGAATGCGGTCAGATCGGGGCTGATGCGCTCGAAGCCGTCGCCGCGGAACATCGAGCGGAAAAGGTATTGCATACCGTGATACAGCACGTGCGGGTCGTGCGGTGAAATGATGAAGGGAGCAACCCACTGGCCGCGCAGGGGCGGCTCACCCGGCTCGGCGTTGGGCAGCAGGGAAATATTCCGCCGGCCGGTCTCGGAATATTCGGTCCGGCTGATACTGCCGTAGAATCCGGCGGAATACACGATATTCGGATCGGTCGGTTCGATGGCGTGGCTGGAGCCCTCGCCCCCCGGGGCGCCCTCAAACGCAACTGCGCGGAATGTGGTCGCCGCCGGCTGACCGGCTGCAGGCTGTGCGCCGCCTCTGCCTGCCGTCGGCGCCACCACCGCCTCACCGCCTCCTCGGCCCCGACCGCCAGCGGCTTGTGCTGGCCGGCTGATAATGACTTCGCCGCGGTAGCTGCCGTGGTCCTGCATCGAACCGTACACTTTGAATGGTGAGCCCATGTCGAAAGCGACATTGAAGAACTGGCACACATTGATCTGATTGGCGAAGTTGCGCCACGTTTTGCCTTTGTCGTAGGAAACGTACATCCCGCCATCGTTGCCGTTGACAAGGAAGTTCGGATTGTCGGGATCGATCCACAATGCGTGGTGATCGCCGTGCATGCCGCTGAGTTGACGGAACGTCTTGCCGCCGTCGTTGGATACATTTAGGCCGAGGCCCATGACGTAAATGGTGTTCTCGTCGGTCGGATCGACCCGGATCTGGCCGAACACCCATCCGTAAGTCGCGCCGGATCTGCCGAATGTTTCAGGGCTGACCAGCGTCCAGGAATCGCCCTTGTTGTCGGAGCGATAAACCTGCGAGCCTTTGATTCTGCCGGGAGCGGGGCGTCCGTAGGCGTCGGTGCCGCCGCCCGAGCCCGGGACGATCTCATAGTTGTCGACAAATGCATAGAGGAGGTTGGGATTCGACCTGGATACGTCGATGCCGGTGCGGCCGCGGAACTTGGCCTCCGGCAAGCCGTTGACGATTGGCTTCCAGGTGTTGCCGGCATCCGTCGATTTGTACACCGCACTTTGGTTGTAATCGGGATCTACACGCGGGTCGTTCCATTTGCGGCGGATGCGTTGCCAGGTCGCGGCGTAAAGAATGCTGTTGTTTGACGGGTCCATGACGAGGTCGTTCGCTCCAGTGCGCTGGCTGACGGCAAGGACTTGCTTCCACGTCTTGCCGCCATCGGCCGTTTTGTAGACCCCGCGGTCGGCATTGTCGGTCCACTCGTGGCCAGTTGCCGCCACGTAGACTACGTCGGGATTCTTCGGATCGACGACGATGCGGGCAATCGTGAAGGTTTCACTCAAGCCCATGAACTGCCATGTGTCTCCACCGTCCGTCGACTTATAGATCCCGCTTCCGGCGTAGGAACTGCGGAAGATGTTTGCCTCGCCTGTGCCGACCCAGACGATGTTCGGGTTCGAGGGCGCGATGGCGAGGTCGCCGATCGACGTCGAGGGCATGTTCTGGAAGATCGGCTCCCAGGAGACGCCGTCGTTGCGCGTTCGCCAGACTCCGCCAGACGCTGCTGCCATGTAAATCGTGTAGTACTTGTTGTAGGGCGTGGGAATCGCGACGTCGGTGCATCGTCCGCTGACGTTTGTGGGTCCGATAAAGTTCCACTGGAGTGATGCAAACGGCGATTGTTTCGCCATGGCGACGTGCTGCTCGTACGCTCGATTCCGGGCCTCTCCGGTCAGGATGCGCTGCTGCTGCGCAAAAGAATACGCGGCAATGACGAGGATAAAGGCTGCCGCCGGCCATTTCGTTTTTTTCAACCATCGCAACACGCACATGATGTCACCTCCAACATTAGAGGTTGCTGCAATGCGCAACCAAATTGCTGACGATGCCGTTGACTCTATTGGCTGCTTATAACCGTTTCTGTTTCAGAAAAACAAGAAGTATGGGGTCGGGCCTGGGAGACTCTCCAGACCCGACACCGGCCTTTATCTCCCATAGATGGCCGAATTGAAGACGATTCGGAAGGTGCCGAACGACTGATCGCGCCACTCGGGGCAGAAACCCAGGAGGATCACGTGCCCCTGGTCGAGTTCGACGTCGAGCGCGGCGGCTTTCCCTTGCAGGTGCTTCTCGCCGATCAGATACCCCGACAAGAGCGGCGATCCCGTTTCTGGATACTTCGCCAGCGCCGTTCCTTTGAAGCCCTCGAGTGTTTCGAAGACGGGGCTGCCGTCGACAAAGATGGCAGCCTTTTGCGGCATGCCCGCCATCAGCCGATGCGCCGGATCCGTTGTGACCTCGACGATTGAGCCGCGCAGGAAGAATTCTTCTGACTTTAAACCGTCCACGGCGTTCTTGACGGGCAGCTTGAACTGCTGAATGGCAAAGCGGCAGGCGCCATTAAAGCATACCAGGGTGCCGCCGCTGCGGATGAATGCATCGAACCCCTGCAGGTCTTCCTGGGTAAGAGTGTAGGCGTACTCCGGGCGGACCGCCCGGGCCGCGCCGCCACCGCGGCCACCAGCCTGCGCTGCGCCTGCCGCACGACCCGCGCCGCCGGCTCGGGCTGCGGCAGCAGGAGGAGCCGCCGGTTCCCCTCGTCCTTCGCCGCCTCCCCGGCCTCCACCGCCAGGGATTGGAATGCGGGCATCGCTGGCGAGGATGAGAACGTCGACTTTGTCTTGAAGCGGCGAGTGGAAGTCCTCAGGGTGCAAGATCACAAACTCAAAGCCGTACTGCTCAAGCAACCAGCGCGTCCAGCCCTCGTCCATGCTGGAGCTCCACGGCTCGAACAGCCCGATGCGCGGCTTCTTTATGGGCGCGCCGGTTGCCGTCGTGCGTTCCGCAGAGAGGGCCAGAGAGCTGACCAGCTCAGACTGTACCGACTCTGGAAGGCCGCGGATCAGATAGCGGGCGCCGGCACCCGGCGGCGCTGCCAGGAACTCCACGCTCGCGCCCTGCTTCCACGCGCGGTTGATCGCGCGGAAAGCATTGTTCTGCGCGGGATTGACAGCAAGCGCCGGTCCGGTGCCCGTAACCTTTCCAGGCGGTGGGACGATGGCCGCCGCCGAGGGACTTGAGTTGAATCCGATGCCGGGCACGCTGTCGAACGGCGCCGCATCGTCGGATGCGGCCATGTTATACGGCGTGGGTTTGATCTTCGGATCCGGCATCGGGCCGAGCAGCTTCATTTTCGCTCGCACTTCGTCGGTGAGGGGCGTGGAAGCGGTCATGACTCTGACGCCCATCTGCAAAGGCAGCGTCCAGCCGGCCGCGTCGTAGGGACGCAAGGGCGGGCCTCCCGGGTACTGGCGCAAATCCGGGTACTTCTGGACATCGAGCACCTCGCGAGCCATTGCGGAGAATTCCTGGTCGGTTGGGATCACCCAGGTGCCGGCTGGGATTGTCACGTCGTCTGACGCAACCGGCGCCTCAAGCTGCGATACGCGCACGCCGGCGAACGCCAGGCGGCGGAGCAGCTCAACGGGTGCGACCGGATCGCGTTGGTCTTGCGGAATGAAATAGGCGAACGGCGCGCCTTTCCTGCCTCGGGCGATTTGATCCCGGCCGGCCTGATAGCGATTGTAGAGCAGCGACTCCTTGTATTTGGCAGCCCACTCGAGAGTCGACAGCGAGGCCGTTTCGTCGTAGGCGACGGCGTCGCCGAGGCGCCACGGTCCCCCCGGCCATGGGCTGGAGTATAGGCTCTGGGGCCTGAGGCCGCTCACCGGGGTCGCCGGGGACTCACTGGGCACGGCTCCGCTTCCGGCGGTCTCGGTCCAGAACGCCGGGATGTTCTTGAACATGGGCGCGTAGTCGACATAGCCGGGATACCACGCGTCAAAGGACGTGCCCATGTGCGTGGCACCGACCTGACCATGCTCTTCCAGGCCTTTCGCGATCGCCATGCCGATCATGTTCACTTCACGTGACATGAGGTAAGGCGCGTCGAATCCGATCGGCTCGGAGAACGGCGGCAGCCAGATGCGCGTGGGAGGCGGTGACGACTGGTGAAAGACGTAGACGATGTGCGGCTCCCACTGACGCCAGAAGTGCTCCATCAGGCGCGACTCGATCATGTTCAGCATGTACGCGTCGCGATTGTTGTCGTGGCCGACATAGTCCTGATAGAGGCGCGGCAGACCGGACCCTTCGTAAGGCGTGCCGACGTTCTTCATGTACCACTCCGCCACCATCTGCTGGCCATCCGGGTTCATCGTGGGCCATAGCATGACCACGTCGTTGTTCAGAATCTCTTTGATTTGTGCATCGTCCGCGCGACTGATCAGGTCATAGGCCAGCTGCGGCATTTGCTGCGCCCCGGCAACCTCGCTCGCATGACAGCCCCCGTCGAGATGGACGAAAGCTCTGCCCTCGTGCGCGAGCTTGTGGGCCTCGTCGTCCGTGAGTCCCTGGGGATGCGCCAGACGCTGATTAATCTCGCGATAACGGTCGATTTTGCCCAGGTTAGCTGGGGTCGAGATCAACGCAAAGTAGGCGGTGCGGCCCTGCGTCGTCTTGCCGGCTTCCATGAGCTTTATGTACTTACTTGCGGCAGCGAGCTTCTTTAGGTATTCGATTGACTGATCGTAGGTCGCCAGCTTGTAGTCGGCGCCCGGCTTAAATCCGAATACGGACTCGGGCGTCGGAACAGGGCTCGCGCCCGAGAGCAAGACGGTTTGGCATACGAGGAGCAGGGCAGGAATCAGAATCGCCATTTTTCGCATTACGATCACTCCTGAAAAACAAGTTAGACAGTGCGGCGCGGTCGCCGACCGAAACGAGCGGCTTGCATCCCACTGCTGGAGCTGGCGGGCGACGAGGCCCGTCAGAGCCTCGACCTTTCGTGCTTAAGGCATGAGCATTTCTACCCCGAGTGGGTGCCGGGAGCAAGTGAATTTCGGCAGCCCAAGTTTGGGTGTCAGGTCTGGAAAATTGAATTCTTGCCGTGCGGGCCCATCCGTCGATACCTCCTCCTTGCACCAGGCGCGAATTTCGATTTTCGAGGCCTGACGGCAGGCTCGTGCCTCCTCGGTCAATAACTATGCTGGGGCGGGACTCAAGGTTTCATAGCAGGAACAAGAAGCAGCACGATTCTACACCCGATTGCGCCGCTCAGGCGACTGTAATGAAGGTTGCACGGCCGACGCCCCATCCAAACCCCAGCGGCCAGGGTATCCGGACGACAAATATCTGCGCGCACTTGTCGGTCAGCCATGTTGGCTGAGGACAAGGAAGAAATGCCTCAATCCTATTCGTGCAGAAAATGTCCGGTCGCCCCCAGTTCTCATTACCGACTTGCGTCGGTACCAGCCAAGTTCAAATAGAAGTCCGCATTCCTCAAGAGCAATCAACCAATAGTCAGTTGCTTTTGGATGTCGGGAAGAGGATATCGCATATTGGTGTGGGGAGTGCGGTGAATTCTCCTGCGGGCCCGGTGCGCCGGCCTGTTGGGATCGGAAACGATGGCGAACTCCGCAGTCCTGTTCGTTTACGCACGGATGGAGACTGACGATGGTATCAGAAGCCAGTAAAGGTTCGGGCCTGCGTAAGTGTCGTGTCCAGTTTGCCCAAGCACTCCAGCCGAGGTTGGGTGGGCAGCATTATTTCGGTGACAGGAGAGTGACGGTCGCGAGAAGGATCGCGGGCTTCATGAGAGACCTCTGATTTGGCAATGGCCTCGTGGCTGGGAAGTCCGGGGCGCGCGTCGAGTTCATCGATTTCCAGCTTTGCTTTTCACTTCTGCTGGAGCCGCTGGAGGATCCGGTTGATGACCGCCGTCAACCGATCGATCGACGAGGAAATTCCCCCCATCCCGGGCTTTTCCAGGGGAGTGGAATCAGCTTGCCAGACATAGGCAGCCCATTTCCCTTCAGGCAGGATCGGACCTTCCTGGGAGAGCAGCTCATAAACGTCGTCGTTCCATTTGAACATCAGCTTGCGGTCCTGGAAGTAGCCCTGCAACGAAGCGCCAGGGAAGGGGCGATAGGAGATCACGAGCAACCCCGCGCGTCCCGTGATATACAGAAACTGCAGCTCCTTGCCGCTCAAATCGTCAATTGAGTTGACCAAACCGGCCCTGCACAACAATTCCTTGGAATTGAGGACCAACAGTCCATCGCGAATTCTGAGCACTTGGAGCGGAGACGGATAATCTGGAAGCGGCGGAATATATTTGATGCTTGGGAGAATCCGGATTGCCAGGCGTTTGTTGCCGGCCGCCGCAGTCGCAAACTCGACAAATGCTTCCTGATAGTTTCGCAGCGGCAGCTTCTGAGACGCGAGGACCGCTTTTGTTTTGTAATCATTAACGGTCAGCTCCAGTACGATGCCGTTCAGGTCGAGTTGCAGCAGTTCGGTTCCCACCATGAGGTTCAAGCCAAGGCTGGATCCAATACTCTCCAAGCCGTGCGCTCCGACGCGCCATCCGCTGTGGTAGCCCGGAGGAAGGTCCAGCCATGAAGGCCGGGGATCACCTGGACTCAATACATTGATGCCTCCAGGCAGGATTTCAACCAACTCCATCTTAAAATCCAAGGTCGGAATCGGCTCGCGATTGATCAATACCTCCGGCTTATAGACGGCATTGGGATCCTTGAGGCGGCCGCCGATGCCAGAGATGCCCTGAGCGTTGACTGAACGTGGAAGCCAAAGCATCGAACCGCTCATTACAGCAGCTAAAACAATAAGTCTAATGTTCTTTTTCATGGGATCACCTTATTTCGGATGGAGTGAAGTAACCCCCTGCAAAGATCTTGGGGACCGGAATAAGCCGATACTCGGCATCAGTGACGTACTGAATCGTTCCTCGGTCATCCTCCAGCGTTATGGTGAATGCCTTCCTCGCCGCCTTGGCAGGATTCCGGCCTTCCGTTTTCTTCATCGTTGTCATCTCTGCCGCTGCCGCTTCTTCAGGGCGAGGCGCATTTGACCGGGAAGCTTTTCCACGGGGGACTTCTGTTTCGGTGCCTGCCGGCGCTAAACCGGCCTCAACCTGAGCCGCTGTCGAAACGGTCCCCTCGATTCTGGGGGATATGCGCTGCGTGGCGTGCAGCGCCCAAAAGGACGTTGCCGATAGAAGCAGCATGACAAGGGCAGCAGCGGGAACGGGCACCAGAATCCTGGTGGTGATCAAGCGTTTCCAAAGAGAAGGCGGCATCGCCTGCTGATGGAAGGATGCTGCGACCCGGGTGTGGAGCGAAGGCGGGATGCCGGGGGCATGCCACTGCTTCAGAAGCGAGCTCAGGTCCTTGTCTTCGGCCTCGCCCGCAAGATCAAAGACGCATTCATCGGCGACTCTTGGCGCTGGTTCCTGGTGGGGGAACACCTCACCCATTTTCTTCTCATCCTTCATGATTCGACTCCTCCTTGCGTTTGCGCGCGCCGCCGTCGAGATAAGGGGCCAGCACGCGTCTGAGCCTCGCGCGCGCACGATGCAATCTCGATTTGACCGTGCCCACGTCCGTCCCGACAATCGCCGCAATATCAGCCAAGCTCTGCTCCTCATATTCGAACAGCACCACAACCTCGCGCTGCAGTGGCGGCATCTGCGTAATGGCCTTCTGAATCTCTTGCGACAGCTCCTGGGCTAAAAGGCCGTGAAGCGGCCCTTCGGCAGGCTGGGAAGATTCTCCTTCCTCCCGGCTGTCGAACGCGACTTCATTGGCTGCGTCGCGGAACTGCTTGAGGGCGAGGTTCCTTGCCGCGGAATACAGATAGGTACGCAGCGATGCCCGGCACGGATCGAAGCGCATCGGGTTGCGCATCAGGCTCACGAAGCAATCGTGCGTGATGTCTTCCGCCTGCTCGGAAGATCCGAGCATCCGGTACGCGAATCGGAACGTGGCGTCGCGGTGGCGTTCATAGAGCTGCAGAAACGCCGCTTTGTCTCCACGCCGGATCCGCTCCAGGAGGCTCTCATCGGAAGCTTCCCGCACGTCATGCATCGCCGGGTCCCTCTGGCTCATTACGTCTATTATTACCAGAACGAAGTCAAAGGATACGGGCGGGTCCGATTATCCCTCGAGCCAGTTGCCCAACGGTTCATACCGCCACATCAGGGCTACCGTCGACAGGCGCGGCGCCAAAGTCCGCACCCGCGCCGGATATCGCTTGAGCGCGGGCACGGCCCGGCAGAAGAATATGAGGCTGTTGGTCGCCAAGTCACTCTATCCAGGATAGACCTTGAAAGCGACCACCTTCCGGGCGTTGCTGAAATCGCTGTCCTTGTGGAGCAGATAAAGGTTGTTTTCGATGGCGGTCTGAATGATCAGGCAGTCAATGGTGCCAAGAGCAAACCCCTTTCTCCGGCACCGGAAATAGATCCGCGCGGCCGCAGAAAAAGACTCCTTTGGGTGCCTTAACGAATAGAATGTTTGGGTGTCGAGATATTCCTTCACCGCAGCAAAGTCATTTTCTGACCTCACCCCCTGCAGGGTCTCCTGATATATGAAGGAATTGATGCCATACGGGACGTGATCATCAAGGATGCGCTGAAACGTCCGGGCGGCGTCTGAGTCTTTGCCTCCCAGGTAATCGATCATTACCGATGTGTCAACGAGAACCGCCATGTCTGCCTTTGCGAAGCGCCTTGTAGTCGTAGTCCTGTCGAAAGCCTATTTTGCCTCGAAGCTCGCGCAGATCTCGCTTTTCGCGCACCGCAACGAGCTCGGCCAGCGCCTCATGAACGAGTTCCTTTTTCGTTTTCGCCTTGGACAGTTTGAATGCCTTCCTGACGAGCTTGTCGTCGAGCACGATGTTCGTTCTCATCTCCATACACCTCACGATACACACATCATAACACATTCTGCCGGCCGGTGGCTCATGTATCAAGAATCTGAACATTATTTCGTGCTGCAAAGAAATAGTCCCGCGCACTGCGAAATACTCGGCCTGGCCGATGGTCACAAGCGAAAGATACGTGTTTGATTGTGTCGCTGCCAGCCGAGCCAAGTCACTAGCTGCATCATCGGCGTATCCGGCAACGTACGACAGGCAAACTCAGATTTTGAAACACCAGAGCGTCACAACTTCGCTGAGTTTTTACCCTTTGGATGCTGATGGTTTTTGCCTGGAGGAGGGGAAGATCGAGGTTTAGGATTTCTTTCACGTCGCGGCGGGCGGCGGCGGTGCCTTGCCTCACTTCGTAGGTGCCGCGCTGCAGGCCTTTGATCGTCAGGCTAACCGTCTCCACGAAGCCCGTGGAATCGGTCATTTCCAGAATCAGACGGCCGGCCTGCCGGCTGAATGCGGCGCGGATGATCTCGCCCGTTGAGGCTTCGATGTCGATCCGGTCGTCGACGAATCTGATGCGCTTTTTTATTCCATCCTGTGGAAAGACGCGGATTTCAAACGGGGCAGTCTCCAAGCGGCATCCATAGCCGACCAGGCCGAACGCGGGATCTTCCACGACATAGGACTTGGCCGCCCGCAGGTAGCCCCAAAGGCCTGGGCCGCTTTCAAAGGTTCGGGCCGGCTCATAATTGAAGATCCCCGAGGTGAGCGTGAACCATCCGAAGCCCATCCCGTCCGGATGCAGGTTGTGCAGCACGCTCATCACGCCCGGGTACCCTTTCATGAGCGCAATCGGGTCGCCGCTCTCGTCGAAATGCGCGAGCAGCGCCAGTCCATTTAATGAGCCCGAGTGCCAGCACGAGATCTGGCCGCGCAGGTCCGGGTGGGCGAAGAGGTCGATGCCGTAGGCGAACCAGATCGGCTGGTCTCCCCCACGCAGCGCCTTCAGGACGCGAACGACCGATTCGTTCTTGTCCCGGCTCTCGCGGCTGCCGAGAGCCGCAAATAACCGCGTGAAAAAGTACACCTGGTTCTGGCCGGTTTCATCGATCTCGATTTCCGAGCTGTAGGGATACGGATCGCGGAGGAACTCGTCATTGCAGGTTTTCATCAGGGCGAGCATTTCCGCGTGCTCCTTCGTCCATCCTTCCCTTTCGAGATCCGCAAGGATCTCGACGGCGTTGCAGCCGGTGATTAGCCCCGCCCACTTGAACGTGCCGGTCACAAACCACTTCCTGCAGGTCTGGTAGGCCATCCTGAGGTAGTCGGCAGGGCTGCGGCGCTTCAGCAGGCCGGATTCCAGCCCCAATCGCGCTGCTGGCAAGTTGCCCAGGAGTGGATGGCAAGCAGGTCGGTTCCGATCCAGTCGCCCGCGAAGGATCCGGCGACTTTGTAGATGCACTCCAGCGAGGTGTCCTCCGCGCAGTGCACCAGCAGGAAAGGCGTGTCGCCGCGCGGCCGCTGCAGGAGCGCGTAGGAGCTGTCGCCGGCGACAAAAGCATGGGCAAGGACCTTCTGCTCGTGAATGGCCTTCTGGATCGCAGTTGTCCTTCCGAGGACCGCTGCGTCCGGTGGGGGCGCGCCACGATAGAGGGCGCCGTAATCGTCATCGGCCCGCAGCGGGATCGCGAGTCCCCGATTTCCAGGAGCTGGCCGGTGGTGTTTGTGACTTCGATGTCCCAGAGAAGGGAGCGGTCCTCGGCAAAGTGGTGGTTCATCGCGAGTGTGAAGCTCTTGATGCCAGCCTCGCTTTGCGACAGTCCTTCGTAACGAACCTGAAAATGCTCCCCGTCGAAGGAGATCTTCCGGATATCATCGGAGTCGAGCGTCGTCTCCCGCTGCCATCGGGCGGACCGCCGGGGAGCGGAGGGCGTCTGGCCTGGGCGCGCGGGTTCCGGTGTGTTCATGTGCCAGACGGTTGCGACGATGTCGCCGGTCCAGTGGGGATCGCCGAGCGGCACCCCACGCGCGTTGAGCTGGTTACCCAGGAAGTTGGTGCCGAGCGCATCTCCGCTCGCGGTGATCGCATGGATCGTTCCGAGGTCCTTGTCGAAGTCGGCGACCATCCTTCCTGCAGCGATTCGGTGAAGCGCGGGATTGTCGTTGCGCGACTCGCGGCCGGGCCGAGCGGCCCGAGCGGGTAGCTCCTGTGCGCCCATAGCTGTCGAGGCGAGTGCGTCCGCACCGGTCACCATTGGGAGCATGCCCACCGCACCGAGGTTCTTGAGCAGGCTGCGTCGCGAAAGCCGCTCGTTCAGCAATACGGGAACCATGTTTTCCATGATCTTCCTCCGAAGGACGTGTGGTGGGCTCGCACGGCGCACAAGGGGACGAGTTTGCAGCCCGCGAGGCACCTCCTGTGTGTATCACTGCGCGGGACTATGTATATTCAATGAATTCCATGAAAGCAATCATAGGATCACTTTAGCGGAACCTTTGCCGGCACGTCTTGTCTAAGGACGTAAGCTTCTGGTAGATATGCTGGAGGATTCGACGATGATCGAATCCAGATCGATCCTCAGCCTCATGGTGATTGCGTCTCTCATGCTCTGTATCGGCGGTTTCGCTGCGCCGTCAAGGCTTGGCATATTCACTCCATCGCCGCCTTACGTCGCCACGCAAAGATCTGCAGGCCCCATCCAGGGTGTGCTCCTGCAGACCCCTGGCGTTGAAGAACCAATGCGCGTCGGCGGTGACTATTTGGAAACCAAGCTGATCAAACGGGTCGATCCTGTCTATCCCGAATTGGCTAAACGCATCAACGCCCGAGGTGCCGTCAGGGTGCAGGTCACTGTCAGCGCGGCGGGCTCGGTGAGCGGTGTGAAGATCATCGGCGGCGGCTATCCCTTCTTGCAGCCTGCGGCCTGGGACGCCGTCAAGCAGTGGCTGTTCTCCCCGACATATCTTAATGGCCGGGCTGTTCCGGTGGTGGGTGCCGTGGCAGTACGATTCCCGTCCCCCATCGGGCTCGTCCTCGAGGCAGATGGCAGTTTGAAGGATCAAAAGCAGCTTCCTGTGTCTGTCGACGCATTAAAAGGCAGCGAGGTAGCGATCACTCTCGCCCCGCTTGTTCCCTTTGCGGTGGCTGAATGGACCCTGCGAAGATTACAGGATCAGGGAATCCAGGGCCTCAGGCTCCAGGCACCGGGCTATTTGTTCGCGAGTGGCCGACTCTTCTATGTGGTCTACCCGGGCGGCAACTCTCAGCTCTTGGGTGTCGACAACAGCGTCCGGCCTCCGTCGCTCGACATCGACGTGGACCGCCTGACCGCAACGGCCAAGGCTTCCGTGCAGGTCCCCATCGCCAAAGGGGCTTCCACGATGCTTGTCTACGCCGTGTGCGTAAGCGAAGCAGGCCAGATCGTGGCCGTCCAAACCAGCAATGATCCCACTGATGAGATCCCGGAGATCATGACTGCGCTGGGCAAGGCTCATGGTGTGGCGGCCGGACGTCGTGGGGACGTGCCCGTCCCGACGGCACTCATGGTGATGATCCCGATCAGGTAGGGTACCTCACTTTATCAAAAACAACGCCGTCTGCCGGCTGTCGATGAAGGCGGGGCCGGTCTTCGTAAAGACGGCGTCCTGCTCAAGCGCGAACGAGACCTCCTGGTCGCCCCATTCACGCACCTTGGCTTTGACGTTCAACTCGATCGAGTGGACCGTGTCCTCGTGTAGTGGGAAGTCGCCGGTGCCCGGAACGCCGTCCTGGCGATCCCACAATCCGATGATTGGACCGGCCGCGTGGCCGTGAACGCCTAGAGGATGTGTATAAATGCTCGGGTTGAGGCCTTCAGCCTTGGCGCGCTTCAGGGCCGCGAGCAGGATCTCATTTCCTGTGCGCCCGGTCTTCATCTCGGCCAGGAGGATGTCCTGGAGCCGGTTCCCCTGCGCTAGCCCGTCCTTCAATCCCTTCGGTGCCTCGCTCTCGCCGTCCTTGAGCACGTAGGCGAGTTGTTGGGTGTCGGTGCAGAGCTTGAGGTAGGTGATTCCGAAGTCGCAGTGAAGCATATCGCCGCGGTGGATGACCCGGCTGTCCTTGAAGGGGCTGTCGTTCGGCCGCTGGATGGAAATCGACGGCTGGAACCAGTTCGTCAATCCCAGCCGGCGTGTCTGTTCCCTCATCCACCACACCACGTCGTCGCTCGTCGTAATGCCGGGTGTGATGACTTCACGCGAGAATGCCTGGGCAATGATGTCGTGGGCGATCGCGACGATCTGCGGGTAGATCTCGAGCTCTTCAGGCGAACGCCGCTCGAGCCAGCGGATCGCAAGGCGCTCGGCCGACTGCAGGCGCGCAACGTACTCCTTCGGGAGCGCGGAGACGAGCTTCTGCTTGAGCGTCGCCGTCAACCCGTCGCCGTAGTTAAAGGTGTCGGACTCATCGATGCCGATTTTCTTTGGATTGCGTTCCTTGACGATCTCCGCGAGCCGGACCCATTGGTCGATTTTGTCCGGATCCCAGACGCTCCTGTATAACTGCCCGATGCCGGACCGGCTGACCGTGAGGCGCTCGATCCCCTCGGAGCCCTTGTCGAAGAAGACGAGCATCGAGGTGCGGCTGGCGTACAAGGACGCGAACGGAACCAGAGAGAAGAAAACCGGGTCCTCGTTGTTTTCGCGGCATAGGACGAGCCACATGTCGAAATCCTCCTGCCGCATCAGCTCCGGCAGGATCCGCTCGAGCCGGTTCTTGAGCCAGGCATCGTAGATGGCCGCCTGCTCCCGCAACGTCAGGATGGCCGGGTGGGTGCCAGGGCTCGTGTCACCGGCAGCGAGGCCGGCCTGGGCCGTGGCCGTGAACTCAGGTTTGAGGGGAACCGCGAGCGCTCCAACCAGCACGAGCACCGCGAGACCAATTTTGCGGACGTATGGGAACATCGATGTGCCTCCCTGAGGAAGATGTGGCTCCGAACCAGGACAGCAGTTATGATGCCAACAGACAGTCTTGGTCTGGAGCCCAATATCGGTCAACACAGCCTGGTTTCGCCAGTCTTTTTTGACTTCATCCGAGCATCGTACCTGCAGGAATCGAGATTTCGGCCGAGACTCTGGCCTTTGCCGCGGTGCCACCTAGGACCTGCTCAGAAGTAACTTCACACGTTACCGTGAGAGCCGATGCGCAGACCCCAGATTCGGCGTTGTTGGGTCCGATACCAAGCTCCGTAAGGGGCGGCACAGGAAAGCCCAGGACCTGGGAAATGGGCAGCGTCCCCTGTTCCGGCAGACAAGTCTCATTGCTCAGGCTGGCCGAGCCAATAAGTTCAATCGGAGCGGAGAAACGGAAGCGATCTTTTTAAAGTCCGCGTCAAACGTAGTAAGGACGACATCGTGGTGGATGCATATCTGGGCGATCAGAAGGTCAATCGCCGGGGTCAGAAAGCCGGCTTCCGCACACTTTTGGCCGAGGCGGCCGGAGTCCGCCCACAGGGTTTCGGGCGTTTCCAGGACGGGAATGGTGGCAAAAAACTCCTCGATTTTCCGCCCTTCTTTTTGGGACACAGCCCGGAGCAGCTCAAAGAGGATAGGAGCGCAGGTCGCAACATCGGCTCCCCGAATGATCGCATCCACTTGGGCTTTCACCGCCGCCGGCGTTTTCTTCCTGAAGTAATCGACCCACAATGAGGAGTCCACCAGGTTGATCACGGCCTTCGGTCCTCTCGGAGTTTTTCAAGATCGGGGATTTCGACGCTCCATTCGCCCTTCATGATCTTCTGCCGGAGGGCCTCCCTTTTGCGGAGCTTCAGCGCGTCGCGCGCCAGCTTTCTAATCGCGGGTCCTTTCCGCTTCTCATTAGTGACGCGTTTGATTTCTTTTATCTCGCTTTCAGACAATTCCACGGTTATTTTCATACCAATAGTCTACTTTTGTCACATTTTCTGGTCAAGACTATAAGACCGCTGGCCCCGGGTGAAAGACAAGCGGGCGAGCCTCTCCCTAGCTTGAGCATTTCTGGTCACATTGATTCCGAGTGCTGTTGATGAGACGCGCGCAGGTTACGTTGAGAGCCTGCTCGATTTCGAGCTAGGAAGACCGCACGCGGCTCATGCCCTGCCCCAGTCCGCCATGATGGTCGCGAAGCACTGCAGCCCGCTCGGGATGACCGCGCCGTAGCCGTGCCCCGGCTGGGTCCATGCGCCCGCGAGGTAGAGGTTGTTGATCGGCGTCCGCTGGGCCAGCCGCCTCGGCATGGAGTTTTCGAGTGTCTGGTCCCAGCCGTAAACCGCTCCGCGGTAGTTGCCCGTATAGCGCATATTGGTCAGGGGCGTCCCGATCTCCTTGACTTCGATAGCCTTGGAGAGGCCGGGAAGCAGCTTCGCTTCGACCCTGCGGATCAGAACGTCCGCCATGCGCTCTTTCTCGGCCCGGTAGGCCTTCTTCTTTCCTGCAATATAGTCGGCCTCGTACCTCCTCCAGGGCTCGTATCCTTGCAGTACCATGATGTTCAGGGTGTTCTTGCCTTGCGGCGAATAGCCCCGGTAGAGGTTGTCGTAAAGTGTCAGACTGAGGCCCCCCTGTTCCACCTCGGCGCGGAGCATGGCGTTGTAATTCTCTTCGCTGTCGTAACCGGTCTCGCAGAAAATCTCGCTATCGGTGATCCCAACTTCGCGGATCAAGTCTTTTTTCAATCCCAGAAAGACCTGGAACGAGGAGAGACTGACACTGAAGCCGTCGAGCCTGGCCAGGTAATCCTTCAGGTATTCTCTCTCGTCCATCATCTTATGGAAGGTGTCGTAAGCGTTGGCGTTGGAAACGACGGCCTTGGCCCTGTACTCTGTCCCGTCGACCGTTCTGACGCCGCGGGCGGCATGGTCTTCAACCAGGATGCTTGCCACCCGTGACTGCAGAAGGACCTTGCCTCCATGGTCCTCGATGAACCGGGCCAGGGCGTTGCTGATCTTCTGCGACCTGCCGACGGGGTAGTATCCTCCCTGCGACAGGTACCCGATGGTAGGCAGCGCATAGTAGATACTGGCGAGCCTGGATGGCGGGAGGCCGAAGTATCCCCAGAGCGAGGAAACAATGGCCTTTAGTTTGGCGTTTTTGATGTAGCTGTCCTGGAATCCTCCCCACGTGCTGGCGATCGCCTTGAAGAGATAGGGAAAATCGCGAGGAAGCGTCGACATCTCGACTCTGCCGCCGGCTGCCGAATACTTGTTTATATCCGTGGCCAGTCCCTGCATCGCCTGGAAGAGGCTCTGGATACCCTCCCTCTCCTCCGGGAAATAGCCGGCCAGGATCTTGACGTACCCCTCGACGTCCTTGGGCGGTACGCGTATGTCGTGGCCTGGAAATATCACCCGATAGAGGACCTTGTGCGGCACGAACTCGATGTCCTGTATTTCCGGAAATCCCTGGATGAGGTTGGCGATGCCGTTACGCATCCCTACAGAGGTGGAATGGAGCGAGACGTCAAACTCAAAGCCTCCGGGGCGCTTGAAGGAGGTGGCATATCCCCCGGGAACCGAATGCTGCTCGAGGACGAGCGGCTTGAATCCCTGGCGCGCAAATGCTGCAGCACAGCTCAAACCGCCCAATCCTGCGCCTATGATCACGGCATCCCACTGGTCAGCCGCTGACTGTGGACGCTGCCCACCCCTGGGAAAGCTGTTCCAATCCAGGGTTAGGGCCGGGATGCCGGCCAGGGCCTTCTTCAAAAAATCCCGTCTCACGATTGTCTCTTTGGGCATAGTCAATTCCCTTTTGTCTTTTCTTCGGGTTTGGCGTCAAGGCGGCCGATTTCCAAAACTCCTGGTTTCCAGCGCACGATTCCGGCTTCGCGGTCCAGCTGCAAGCTTGGTTCCCCCACAAGACTTTCCGTCTTGGCAGCTGTAGCCATATATACGAGGAGGCTTGGTTGGATTGTTCCATGTATTTGACCCGATCCGGGCGAGCCAGAACCCGAAGCAGGCCGTTCCAGCCCGGCTTTTCCGCCGGCATGCGAGTGCCATCGGTGCTGTGACTCGTTGCGCTCAGTTTGTAACCCTGCCCTTCTCAAAAACGAATTTATGCCCCATCTTCATAGGGACGTGGATGGACAGGCCTGGAAACCTCGCCTGGTGGGCCTTTTGAAAACCGAGATACATGGCGTCACCAGCCTGGGCGTGCATAGTGAAGGCAGCCCTCACGTGGAATTTGCCGAAGAAGTCCAGGTTCTGGATCGTGTACTTGAGGCCCTCCTCGTAAACTGGAAAGACAAAGGCCAGGTCGATCACGTCTGTTTTCGTTTTCAGGAAGTTGTATTCAGAAGATGGGTTGTCAGGCTGGCAGTCACCGTTGTGGTAAATGACGAAGTCATCGACTTTGACCAGCCAGGCCACTTCGGGGACCCCCGAATGATGCGAGTTGATCGTGGCGATTTCCAAGCCGCCGGATCTGAGCTCGGCCCGCGGGCCGACGAGGCGGTGGTGCGAGGGATCGTCCGAAGTCTTCCAGCCGAAATAATAGACGATATCAGGGATGGCTTCCTTCCAGGCGAAGATGACAGGGTCGAAATGGTCCCCGTGCGAGTGCGAAACGAACACTCGGACCTTCAGATGCTCTATCTCCTCCGGCTCGATCCAGCCAGCCGCGAGAGAAGGTTCAGCGGGACGTGACTCGACCTGCTGACCGTCCCGATTTTCCTGGTAGTCGAAAACCAGGAGGTGGTTTTGGGTCAGGACCACATAGCCGCAGTGGCCGAGATGCCAGACGACAGCTCCGCAGGTAGGGGGAGCATCAGGGAAAGGGACCGGCATGGAGAGTCGCAATGCCGGCGCCCGATCGGGCGTGGATGATGCGAAGACGAAGAAACCGAATAGGGCCAGGGCCAGAGATGCACTAACTGGCGCTTCGTTTAGTTTCATCACGTTCTCCTACACTGTACACGATTCTCTCGTCTGATTCCGGTTATGGGTTGGACATGGGTTGGACAGTCATCGATTTTGGCGGTCATCGGTTGATCAGCCACAGCGGGGGGACGTTCGGCGTTGGTTCCAGGCTGACGTTGCTTCCTCGGCAAGACATCTCTTGCGTCGTCTTGACCAACGGCGCCTCCTCTGCCGAAGGATACGATCTGTGGGAAATAGAATCGGCAATTATCGCCGCCTTGATTCCAGGATTGCCCAATGCGCCGAATGTTGAAGCTCCAGTCGAGGAACCGTTCACTCCCCCTGATGCTCTTGTCGGCGTCTGGAAAGGCGCGATCAAAGTAGATAGCCAGGATCTACCGGCTAGCCTAACGATCGACATGGCAGGCAAGGTCCTCCTCGAGATCGGCGGACAGGCGATGATGCCGATTCCCATAAAGAATCCGCTGGGGCCCTTCTGCACCAGCCCTACCCGCCTGACCCGGCGTAAGTGTTTGAAGGAATCGCCGCCGCCATCCTCGTTAACCCGAGCTTCCCGTTGCCAGATTCTCGTTCCTCCACCCGATGCCGGGAAACGTCCAGAAACAGTGGGTGTCCACTCTTTCTTTCCAGAAACAGTGGGTGTCCACTCTTTAGAAACAGTGGGTGTCCACTCTTTCTC
>Ga0315282_10006627_pt1 | contig 19290 bp, 20 predicted proteins | sample YL17G07_20_MG_FD_203693 | JGI IMG/M metagenome (GOLD analysis project Ga0315282, IMG submission 203693) | Sediment microbial communities from Yellowstone Lake, YNP, Wyoming, USA - YL17G07_20 | ecosystem: Environmental > Aquatic > Freshwater > Lake > Sediment | place: USA: Wyoming | collected... | reverse complement strand
TAATCTTCTCCGTCGATATGGATGTTTCTTTTGTTTTCTTTTTTCGACTGAGCGCAGCCAGAAGCCAGCTCCGGGACAAAATGGCGTGGGCCTTTAAAAATTCGATGGGAGCTTCAGCGCTCATCTCCGAAGAGATCACACTTTTCAGATAATTCTCCAGAGGAATTTCATTGATGGCGGCGATCGTTCCGTCCTCACGCGGATAGAGAATCAGGTCTCCTTGAAAGGTCTGATCCTCCATCCTCTCCCAATGGAAATGGTTTCCGATAGTCACATTAAAGATTGTAAATATGGAATCTTTACTCGCTGTGAGCTTAATTAATGGAGAACGGAAGATTTCACGATGGGCTTCATCGAAGAGGACGATCATACCTGTTTCAGTTTTTCCTGAGAACTGCCCTGATACAGGGCCGAATCCATCCCCGTGGAAATTTCCATCCAAAGAACCGTTGACTTCGGTCTGTCGGTCCATGATGCCCACAGTGATCTTCGGTTGGCGTTTCATTAGTCTGTTAAATTTAGGGCTCGAGAATCTTTGAGAATTCGGAATTTGGATTGCGGATTTCAGATTTGTCATTCCGCATTCCGAATTCTATATTCCACAATTGGGTTGCCCATTGAACCCTTCTTTTGTTTATTCTTTTTCGAAGGTGTTGTCAATTGAAGAGTTCATGAAATTCTCACTTCCAATATTTTTAAGCGTAGTATAAAATACAAACCACAGGAGAGGGGACATCGTTAATTTGTTGAATTGAGTATGGGTTACCCAATGAGCAAAGAGTTCCAATTAGAAGTTCATTAACAATTTAACGATGTCCCCTTCTATCCTCTGCAGTATTTCGAGCCTGGCCCTAGACCATTACCTAGATAGGATGGAAAAGAGAGACTCCAACGATCTCAAAATGGCCGTCAAACTTTTGGAGAAACCCGGCCTGAGTATCCGGCTGATTAACCTGCTCGGGTATCCAATTGAAGGAATTGTACAGGCCCTACCGAGACGGATTGGGCAAGCGATTGGAAACACGGCAACTAAGGCAGTCGGGACAGCTTTCTATGCCGCATTGTCTACGATGAATAAGAAGAGACACGGCAGGCCCTTTCGATGGACCCATCGAGTGATGGTCTTTGTCAGCGGGGTTGTTGGAGGCTTTTTCGGCCTCCCTGGCCTAATCGTCGAACTTCCAATCTCAACAGGACTGATGCTTCGTTCCATTGCTGACATTGCCCGGAGTGAAGGCGAAGAACTCTCATCCATTGATACTCATCTTGCATGCATCACTGTTTTTGCTTTGGGTGGAAGGTCAAGGAAAGACAATGCAGCTGATACTACCTACTATGTCGTTCGAGCAGCAGTGACCCGGACCCTTTCGGAGGCTGCTGAATTCATAACGCAACGGGGGATGATGGAGGAAGGCGCGCCAATCGCGATCCGAGTGATGGCGAATTTGGCTTCCCGCTTTGGTGTCATCGTCACGGACAAGATTGCCGCCGAAATGGTACCCATCCTCGGAGCGCTAGGGGGTGCATCGATAAATTTACTTTTTATCAATCACTTTCAGGCTACAGCCCGAGGGCATTTCATTGTTCGTCGGCTAGAGAGAAAGTACGGAGGAGAATTTGTAAAAAAAGAATATGAAAAAATGCTTGGAGAGCTTAGAGATGGGGTTAAGCAATGAGGAGATAAAGAATAGGGGGCATATCTTCACTTTTCAGATGTGTAATGAGGGATATGGGTTCGAATGCAATCTCAGCATACCTCTCCCTCCCATCAATAAGCTCGCTGGAGGCAGCATACCGATTCATGAACAAATGTTTGAAAGTGCTGAATCTCCGAAGGTTGAATTACATACTACTCTTTTAACTTGATCAGAATATGCCCTTTTTTTACCTTGAGATCTGCCACTCCATCGGAGAACAATTTCCAGAACCCCCCCTCGCCACCGAATTCCTTGACTAAATTCCTGTTCTTCAAGTTACCCAACCATGCATTCGGCAGGGGGATTCCACCAATAGAAACTCCTTTCAACGCAACCACCGATCTCTCGTTTTCATAGCTTAAAATTAGTCCCAGATTGAGTCGCAGTGTTTTACCTCCGAGGACAGGTATTTCTTCATCTATAGGAATAACCAGTTTGACGCTTATCAGACTATCTGAGAGATTGATTGCAACGCGCTGAGCAACTTCAGGATTATTAGCAATGAGTGCATTCAGTTCCTTTTCTGTGAGACTGATCTCCCGCTTCGCACCTTCTTCAGAATATACTTCCGGCTCAAGGGGAGCCCCCCTTTCATGTCTCTTTTTTTTCGGCACGACCAAGTCTTTTTTTGCAGATTCTTCCAGCTTAACCAATTTGGAATCCAGGACTTTCCGCTCTTTGGCAGTTAACACCGTTGGTGTAAATTTAGAAGCGTAAATATAATGTTTCACCCACCAAGCGGTAAGAAGGGCCGTCACAATAATGACAAGTACCACGATCCCCGTCACCTGCAGAAAGCTAAAACGAAATTTCTTGGCAGCTGGCTCAGCAATATTTTCGTTTTTATCGTCCATTATTTCAAAATACATCATTTTGAGTTAAGAGTAAAGAAGCCCCGGGGTCACATCTTCAAATGTCAATTATTTCTTAAAAATGGGGAGGTTGGTTCAGATGCAACCTAACATGCAGAGTCTTTTCCTCAAAAGGGTTTTTCCTCCCGATTCAATCTTGTTGGTAGTGATTTCTTCCCGTAAGTAATGTTTGACAGCTCCTTCTAAAGTGAGTAGATTTCAATTGGTAATCAATCAGGAGGTATATCCGAATTTGAGGAGGGAACTCGTCATGAAGCGCTCTTTTGCCTATGTTATTTTCTGTCTTCTTTTCTTGGGTCTTATTTCCCCGATTTCGGCTCAGCAACAGACTTCGCAGCCGGCAAAGCTGCTGAAGCAGGAAGTCCCACCCATCTCCGTTCAGAATGTAAAGGGGAACATCTATCAGCTCAAAGGCGGGGTAGGTGCCAACAGCGGCTTTTTCGTCGGTGAAAAGGAAGTCCTGGTCATCGACGCCAAGATGATTGAAGATTCAGCCAAGCAGATCATTGCGGAAATCAAAAAGGTGACTCCCAAACCCATCAGCTATATCATTCTCACCCACAGCGACCGCGACCATGTCAACGGTTTGGTGGGTTTCCCAGTGGGGATCAATATTATTTCTCATGAGAAGACCCGTGTCCATATGGACAAGGACTTTCAATCAGCCCAGCAACGCGCCTATCTTCCGAACATCACCTTCTCCGATAGACTCACCCTTTATTTTGATGGCGCCCTGAAGGGCACACGCATCGATCTCCTTTATTTCGGCCCAGCGCACACGGACGGGGATGCCGTCGTCTATTTCCCTGGTGAAAAAATAGCTTTTATCGGCGACCTCCTCTTTATTGGTCGAGACTTTCTCATCCACCGCCATAAAAACGGAAGCTCCTTCGGCTTGGTCAAGGTCTTGAAGGGCATCCTGAACCTGGATGCTGAGACATTTGTCCACGGCCACGGCGACCTGGCTACGAAGAAAGACATCCAAAAGTTGATTCAAAGCGTCGAAGAAAAGCAGATCAGAATTAAGGCCTTGGTGAAAGAAGGAAAAACCCTCGAGCAAGTCAAAAAGATCTTTAATATCGAAGACAGGCCCGGCCAGTCCGGGGGCATGCGCCGGATGAGCTTGGTTGAAGTCATCTATCTTGAGCTGACCGAGAAAAGATAACACGAAAAGAACGTTCGGCATTATCCGTGAAGAATTTGGGGATCGAGTCTTGAATTACAAGTTTCTTCATTTGTCTTCATGGCGCTATTTGAAATAGTGAGAGAATCCTGCAATTAATTATACCTCCCCCTATACTTTATTAGCTTTCGATTGTTCGAACCTGTCTTCCAAAATAACTTCAAGTTGGTGTTACCCTTAGGACCAGGAGAATCGGGGTCAAAACTAAACTTCTATTGCCATTAGAACTATCCAAGAGTTATATTGGTAATGCAAAAAGGAAGGGGTAATCTCCTGTGACAGAAAATAGCATTAGGGTTTTTTTAATTTTAATTTTAATGTTGATCGCTTTCGGCGGAGGTTTATTCATTCGCACCTTTCTTACCAGAAGGGCTATTTTTAAAGTAATAGAGATTTTTTATCACCACAATGCTCTGGGGATTCATGGCGCCAAAACGCCACATGAGCTTGGACTTGAGCGCCCAGATTTTTTCCAAAGGATGACGAGACTGCGTGATTATAAACAAAATGCCCTCCAAATTCTCATAAAAGAAGGCATTATTTCGGAGAATGAGGATGGAAGGTTATACATGGTTGAAGAGAAAATCGATGAAAGCTTGAGAAGCAAGAGAAGATAAATAGAACTGCCCCCTTGTCTTTACACACGATGGAATCAAATAAAACAATTCGTATTTTTAATGGTGCCACGGCGATTGTCACCGGTGGAGCATCAGGAATTGGTCGAGCGCTTGCCGAGGAATTAGCAAAGCGTGGCTGCGAGGTAGTATTGGCTGATCTTCAGATTGAATTAGCAGAAAAAGTCGCCTCAGAAATCCGCGCTTCCGGTGGCAAAGCGAAGGCAGTGAAAATAAATGTGACCGATTTTTCTGCAATGGAACAGCTCGTCCAAGAAACTTTTAAACGTACTGGTCGGTTAGATTATATTTTTAACAATGCGGGAATTGTAATTGGTGGCTACGTCAACCATTACGGTATCGAAGATTGGAATAAGATTGTAGATGTCAATCTACGTGGTGTGATCAATGGAATTCAAGCAACTTACAAAATTATGATGGCCCAGGGATTCGGACATATTATCAATACTGCCTCAATGGCTGGACTTATGCCCGGTCCAGGAAATGTAGCCTATACAATGATCAAGCATGCGGTCGTGGGCCTTTCAAAATCACTGCGAGCCGAAGCCGCACAGATGGAAGTGCGCGTTAGCGTCTTATGCCCTGGCGTTGTTCGTACGCCCATTTTGGAAGGAGGAGGGAAATATGGCAAAATGCTTATAGACATTCCTCCTGAGCAAATACGTCGTTTGTTGGAAAAACTCAAGCCCATGTCCCCAAATATATTTGCAAAAAAGGTGCTAAATTCGGTTGCTAAAAATAAGGCAATCATTATTGTGCCATCATGGTGGAAATTGTTCTGGTGGATTGACCGTTTATCTCCTTCACTTGGGATATTTCTTGCCCAAAAGCGTTTTCAAAAAATGCAAAAGGAATTTGGGATAATACAAAAGAGGTAACAATTCAATCAGAATGAAACCTCTAACCGTAGTTACCCTTTACAGCCCAGGACCTTTGTTTGAGAAGTTTCTGCTTTCTCTGATGGAGTCAGCCCTGGTCGAACGTGTCGTGATCGTAAGTCAGGAACAGGTTCCTCTAGAAATTCCCGGTTGTCGTATTCTTGTTGCCGGGCCTCTTCTGTCACACGAAACACTCAGCCTGATTCTAGCCCGGATCCGAACGAAGTACCTTCTTCTCTTGCCTGGGGCCCAGCAAATTTCGATCAAGCCTAAAGCCCTGGAGAGAACTCTGGGGAAGATTGAGTCCACAAAAGCAGGCCTGGCCTATTCGGATTTCTTTGATGAAAGCGAACACAGGAAAACCCTTCATCCACTCAATAATTATCAATTGGGGAGCGTCCGAGATGATTTTGACTTTGGCGCCATGATCCTCTTTTCTGTCCCTGCTGTTCGGAAGGCCCTGAAAAAATATGGCGTCATACCTGGCGTTAAATTTGCCGGCCTCTACGATCTTCGTCTGAAGGTCTCCATCGACCATTCTATATATCATCTGCAAGAGCCACTCTATTCCGTGATGGGGACAGATAAACCTTTAGGTAATGAAAAATTATTTATTTATGTCGATCCCCGTTATAAAGCCGTCCAGAAGGAAATGGAGATTGTCTTCACGGATTACCTGAAAAAGACCGGGGTTTATCTGCCACCCAACTTCAAGGAGGTAGAACAAACACCAGTATCCTTTCCAGTGGAGGCTTCTGTGGTCATTCCTGTGCGAAACAGGGAAGAAACGATTGCAGAGGCTGTGAAAAGCGCCCTGTCGCAGGAAACGGATTTTTCGTTCAACGTCATTGTTGTGGACAACCACTCGACAGACGGTACAACGGTTATCCTCTCCGATCTCGTAAGGCAGTATCATAGGCTGAAGCACGTCATCCCGAAGAGGGCTGATCTTGGCATCGGTGGCTGTTGGAACGAGGCCCTTCGGCACAAAGCCTGCGGCTGCTATGCTGTTCAGCTGGATTCGGACGACCTTTACAGTAGCCATCGAACCCTACAGAAGGTGGTCAATATGCTCCGTCAGGGCACCTATGCCATGGTCATTGGTTCCTATACCCTCGTCGATACCAGGTTGGAGGAGATTCCACCGGGCCTCATCGACCACCGCGAATGGACCGATGAGAACGGTCATAACAATGCGCTGCGCATCAATGGTCTGGGTGCCCCGCGGGCTTTCCACACCGGCCTCATGCGAAAAATCGGTTTTCTCAATGTGAGCTACGGTGAGGATTACGCAGCGGCGCTGCGAATTAGCCGGGAATATCGGATCGGGAGGATCTATGAAAGTCTCTACCTCTGCAGACGCTGGTCGGGCAACACCGATGCAGCTATCAGCATCGAAGAGGCAAACCGGAACAATGCCTTTAAGGATAAGATCCGGACCATTGAAATTCTCGACCGGCAGAAAATGAATCAAGGAGGATGATTGACAGCCATGGAAATCGTCATCCGACCCTGGCAGAAAGGCGATCTGGAAGTCCTTCGAAAAATCACCTGGCAGTCCTGGATTTCTACCTACTCGAGCTTCATTCCCGAAAGCGACCTCAAGTCCTATTTTGGCATTCACTATACAGAAGCGTCCTTCCTCAGCATGTTCGACGACCCGTTCATGCAGGGTTTCATTGCAGAGGCGGATGATCAGATCGCCGGTTACTCACGACTTTTCTTCAACCGGGATGAGAATCGCCTCTACGTCCCCTCACTGTACCTTCTTCCAGATTTTCAGGGTGTTGACATTGGCAGGCGGCTTCTCGAAGCGGCGGAAGGATATGCCGCAGAAAAGGGTATCGATGAACTCTGGATCGGCGTAATGGTGAAAAACAGACAGGCCCTTGTCTTTTACAGGAAGGTGGGCTTTCAATTTGTCAGGGAAGAACCTTTCACCATGGGGAAAACCACGGTGAGCCATCTCATCGGTTACAAGAAATTAGGAAGAAATACAATGCTTACTCAGAAGACTTATGCCACCTTCGATGGAGGGGAAAGTTTGAAGAGTCTCCCCGAACTTTGTCTCGAGCTCCTATCAAGACAGAAAAAAGCGTGGCCGAATATTCGGGAAGGCTACGAATCGCTGAAGGACGTCAGGGAGCGGGATTTACCCTGCAAAGGATTTTCCGTTCGACTTCAGTACAATCCCAGAAGGATCAAGAGCAGCCTGGCCGATGTGAGCGAAAAAAATGTAAACGAGCGGCGATGTTTTCTGTGCCTGGATCATCTCCCTGAAGGTCAGAAAGGGATTTTCCTCCGAGGTGATTACCTGATCCTCTGCAATCCCATGCCTGTTTTCTCTTCCCACTTCACCGTCTCCCATTTGGACCATCGCCTCCAGGTCATCGCTGAACATATCGATACCTTTCTCCAGCTCATGGCTGATTTTGGTCCCGGCTGGACAGTGCTTTACAACGGGCCTAGATGCGGCGCTTCTGCACCGGATCACCTACATTTTCAAGCAGCCCCATCAGGACAGATGCCGATCGAGAAGGAAATCCGGGAGGGGAAAAGACTCACTCTGATGAAACAGGTTGACCATGTTCTCCTCTATCGCTTGAGAGATCTGGGACGGGAAGTCATCATCCTGGAAGGGAATGAACCCATGGCCTTGGGAGGTGCTTTCAAGGGTTTTCTGAATGCTCTGGGAAAGGTTCTTTTTATAGACGAGGAGCCTATGTTGAATATCGCCGGGTTCTATAAAGAAAGGAGATGGCGTCTCGTAATCTTTCCTCGCAGAAAACACCGTCCCGACGCCTTTTTCAGGGAAGGGGATGCCCGGGTTGTGGTCAGCCCGGGGGTGATCGATATGGGGGGCCTTCTGATCACTCCTATAGAAAAAGATTTCGGCCGGCTGGATGCAGCTGCGGTGGAAGGTATTTATGGGGAAGTATCCCTGGATGGAGAAACTGTGAAAAGGGCAATCGATACGATGGGATAGTCCAAGGATTCGAAGATCTCTGGTAATTCGGAATTCGGATTGCGGATTTCGGATTTCCAATTCCACATTCCGCATTCTGCATTCCGCAATTAGCAAATTCTCGCCACCATAATCCCGGAACGAACTTTACTCTGCATCAGATACCGGTAGAGTGTCTTTTTGGAGAGAACAACCTTACCCTCAGTGCTGGAGGTGTGAAGGAGGTGAATTCGATTTTTCACTCTTGCTGCAAGCCCCACATGCTGAACATCAAGGCCCTTTGTATTCGTCGTGATAGCGATGAGATCGCCATCACGAATCTGATCCTCCAAACGTCCCAGGGTCTTCTTTGGAATGAAAAACAGAGATCTTCTGCCGATCGTCTTTTCAATAGACTTCATCCTCCGAAGTTTTGCCACATTTTTTAGTGAAGGATAGAGGTCCGGATGTGTGGTCATGAAGGTTATGGCCTTTCTAAAAGGTCTGCCCCCGATTTTTGCTGTGACATCCCTGACGATGCCCTTCTTTTGGTTATCGTGAATCCAGTCTGAAAAATAATGAAGCCGCGAAGAGTAGCCCTGCAACCGCCCTTGTCTGTAACGTATCTTCCGGAGTAACCTTCGAAAAGTTTCAAAAGATTTTCCCCGGGATTTTACCCCGGCAGTGGAAAGCCCCCCAACGTTTGGCCGGGATGTCGCCCCACGGAGACTTGAAGTTGAGCGCCACTTCCTTTGCAGGTGGGGCTCCACATGCCATAACAAAGCGACGACGTTTTCGACGAAAGTGACACAGTCGTACTCTCTCAGATTTACGACAAGATGTTCGGCTCCCTCCGTTTCAAGTGTGCCGGTCACATAAGGCGTTCCCAGAAAGAATTTGCCAATCTCGAGCATGAGCTGGTCAGGGAATGTTGCAGAGGTTTTCTTCCTATCCAGAAACCCGATCAGTTCTTTAAAAATTTTTCGGTCCTGCCCCTGGCGATTCAAGACTTCTCTTTCCTGATATAAGTACTAGATATTCGGATTGGGAACGGCGGGAGTCAAACGATTCGTGAAGAATCCTCTTATCCTCCAGCAAGCATGATGACAAGGTGAATTTCGTCGCCATCCTTAACGGGTTTAATGAGTTCATTGGGGAAGGCAGTCTCATGATTTATAAAAACCTCAACGACGTTTAGGAGCTTATCTTTCTTCGCAAACAGCGCTTTCTCCATTCCAGGAAACTGCTTGATGAGATGGTTCAGACATTCACCCACTGTATTCCCCTCTACGGCCACCACCTCCAAGCCGTTGGTATATTGCCGATGCGTAACATGAATGTGTACCTTAATTGGCATGTCTTAATCCCTTTTGATAAGCAGGGAACTCAGATCTGCCTGCCCGTCCGGCAGGCGGGCGTTCCCTACGATATATCTCGTTCGTTATCTTATCTGTTTTAACGATTCGAGAAATTTGTTGGCGGCTTCTCGCTTTTTGGACGTTTGAATCTTATCAGCATCCGCGAAAAAGACTGCCTTGGCATAACAGAAGGCGACACATTGGGGATCTCCGTCGCAGTAATCACATTTCACAGTGACTTGTTCTTTGATATCAAAGAAGGGATGGCTGAAAGGGCAGGCCATGATGCAAGTCTTGCATCCAATGCACAGGTTTTTGTCGATGACTACCCTGTTATTGAGCTCAGGTTCTCTGTGGCAGGCCTTTGTAGGGCACACTTCAATGCAGTAGGCTTTTTCACAATGATTGCAGATCAGGGGAAGGTAGATTCCCACATGTTCCCACTTGACCACCTTGATCCGGGAGCGGCTCGGATTGCTTGACCCAGTATGATACACCGAGCACACGAGTTCGCATTGACGGCATCCCGTGCACTTTTGCTGATCAACGACTAATACCCTCTCCTCCATTTCAATTCTCCCCTTCTATAAATGACGCCAAGCGCAGAGAACAAATGCAAAGGGTATACCAAAACCTTGTCTGTTGTTTAACGATTCAGTCTCCTGGTAAGTCTTTTGTATTGATGGCCTTCAAATCATATTGGAATTCTGTCCACCGTTGCATTGGAATTTGCTCCTTGATTCCAGCGGAAAGAACTCCAAGCCTAAGAAAGAAACCGCCGCAGAGCAGGGTTAAGCCGGAGACAAAGATCAACACCACATTTCCATGGGAGAAAGCAGCGATGGTTTCAAGGACAAACGGGAAGATGAAACCCAGCAGGACAATCCCTCCCCAGAATATCAGCTTCTTCTTACCGAATAAAAGAAGGCGAACCGAATCCTTCCCTTGCTCCGAGACCCTGTACCTCCGAGAGAGATAAAGATAAAGGACAATCCCTTCGATCACCACCAGGATTTGTTCCCCACTTATCAAGACTTCCAACGCCCCCGTGTCATGTGAAAAGAGGCCAGTCCCCAAGGTGGAAAGGATGATAGCCATTGATCCAGTGGAGAGTGCTGATACCAGAAAGAGAAGGGGAAGAAGATAGGTATTCCATAAAGGGATCGATTTCGTCGCCTTTAAGAGAATCCCTGTGTAAATGGCAGTCCCAAAGGCAAAGGCAATGGCGATGACTTCCGGGATGTACCAGAGATCGGATTCTGCATGGAGCCATCCAAAAGGCAACACGGACTTTGCGAAAAGAACCAGTCCAAAAACAATAAAGATGGAGAGAATGAGAAATCCTCGGGCCACCCAGGATGTTCTCGGATTCAGGCAAGCATATAAGAACCTCTTTTTGATGCCCAGATCTAAGATGAGGAAGGGAGCACCTATTGCGACCAGAATAGGTCCCCACAATAGGGCTGCTTTTGCTGGGTCTAAAGCCAGACCCCGGATCAGTACTACTCTGGAAGGATTAATGAACCAATTGATGATCGCACCGATGATGTAAGAACCAGCTCCCATACCGGCCAGATACAAATAGATAGCAATGATCCAACCCCAGTGTTCTTGAGGTCTAAGATGCTTCATATTTCTTATTGGATGAATAGGCTCTGTCTTCATCCCTGGTTCTCTAGATTAAGATAGGTCTCTTTCAGAGCGATTTTATTTCACATAGGGGAAAGGATCAGTTCTTTAGAATGAACAATTAGAATTCGGGCTAATCATAGCATATAAATCCATCTTGTCAAGATTTACAGAAAAAATGTTAAGAGGATATGTTGACAAAAGGGAGAACAATCTGGTATCTTTCTTTAAAGGTTCAACCTGGTGAACGAATGGAAAAGACGGGTTATTCTGCTCCTTCTGTAAAAAAAGCTTTTAAGATCCTCCATACCATCGCCGATTCTTCAACTGGTCTTGGAGTGAGTGAATTAGCAAAGCAATTAAAGATCGGAAAGAGTACGGTTCATGGGATTACCTCTGCTCTTGAAGAGATAGGGGTTTTAGTGAGGGACCCTAAAAGAAAAAAATATAGTATGGGCTTTACCCTTCTGGAACTAAGGAAAAAAGCCTATGGGAAAATGGAGCTAAGAGATGTAGCAAAGACTCCCATGGAGAAATTGATGGAGAAAATAGGGGAGACGGTTTTTTTAGGGATATTAAGTGGAGATCATATCACGATGTTGGATATGGTTGAATCTCATCATGAGATGAAGATCACCTCGCCTCCTGGGACAAGACTTCCAATCATTGCTGGGGCAACGGGAAAGGTTTTTCTTTCCCAATTGGAAGAGAAAAAGGCAAAAGAGGTTATTCAAAAAATCGGATTGGTCAAGTTTACCTCCAAGTCCATCGTCGATCAGAAAAAGTTTTTTAAAGAAGTAGAGGAGACGAAGAAGAGAGGCTATGCGATTGATGATGAAGAATATATGCTCGGGGTAAAGGCCATCGCAGCACCTATTCAAACTTCATCATCTCCCCCGGCTGCGATTTGGGTGGTAGGATTTACTTCGAGTCTCAATGACCAAAAGATGGAAAAGGTTATTTTAGAAATTCGGAAAACCGCAAAAGAAATTAGTGATTCCATGAGGGATCATGTCAGGTGAGATGGGAGAAATATCATACCCTCTGGGCCATCATGATCTTCGGCTGGGTGACCAACTACATGGTCCGCTCAAGCTTGTCTCCTCTTCTCATTCCTATCCTCCAAGAATTTAAATTGACCTATGCACAGGCTGGGATATTAGCCACAGCCTTCTTTTATGCCTACACCTTCATGCAATTTCCTGCTGGCCATCTGGGTGACCGATTGGGTCGAAAGGTCGTCCTTGTCCTCTGCACGAGTTGGTGGGGTATTATGTCATTGCTTACGGGTTTAGCTCACTCTTTTACCTCTCTTTTTATCTTTCGTTTTTTGACCGGTGTTGGAGAAGGCGCTTATTTCAGCAATGACCGACCTATTATCTCTGCATACACTCCGGAGAGGAAGAGGGGATTGGGGCAAGGGGTTTCGTTTATTGGATTGGGTACCGGGATGTTTATTGGTGTTTCACTCGCCGGTTGGATATCTGACCTCTGGGGTTGGCGCTCTGTCTTCATCCTCTATGCCTTTCCCTCCTTTCTCGCTTCGTTCTTAATTTATCGTTTGATTGAAGAACCTCCACGTGAGGAATCAAAAAAGTCAGAAAATGGAAAACCCTCCTATTCCCTGATTTTTAAAAGCCGGGATTTATGGCTTCTCTATCTCGGGGGAATTCCAGGAGTCTACGCCCTCTGGGTAGTGGGGACATGGGCTCCTGCCATGTTTAAAGAGATGGGTGTGGAAAGCCTTGCCCGATCTTCTTTTTATTCGAGCCTTTTGGGAATTGCTGCCATTCCGGGTCTTGCCATCACCGGATTGATCAGTGACCGGCTTGCGAGAAAGGGAAAGGGGAGGAAAGGCCTCATTGCGATGGAATTCTTTCTCATCTCTTTTTGCATGCTCGCATTGGGATATGGATTGAAGACGAAAATGAACATCCACCTCTTTATTGTTTTCTTTTTTATGGCGGGCTTTTTTATCTGGGGGCACTGGGCAGCGTTCTACGCACTTCTTCCGGACATCGTCCCTTATGAAATTCTTGGGACGGCGTATGGGTTGACCAATACGATTCACTTTCTAGGTTCTTTAATCGCTCCCTGGATGACAGGATGGGTTAAAGATGTGACCGCTTCATTTTCATGGGGACTTTATTTAGCGGCCATTTTCTGTATGATGGGAGGAATCCTGATCCTTTCAGTGAGGCCTTTCTTCCGTTTTGGGAAGGAAACGGCTATTCTCAAATCATAAAATACTCAATACCCGCCGAGACCGCGAAATTGAGAATGTCAAGTAGAAAACGATAGAAATCATGTAGAGGCTGGGCCTATATTCCTAGGTAAGCTTTCTTTACGTGATCGTTCTTAAGAAGGTCGGCACCCATACCTTCTATGGTGATGCGGCCATTTTCCAAGACATAGGCTCGTGTCGCGATGGTGAGGGTATGTTTCACGTTCTGCTCGACGAGGAGGATCGTTACTCCTTCTCCGTTCACTCGCTCCACAGCCTTAAAAACTTCTTGAACAAGAAGAGGTCCCAATCCCAAGGAAGGTTCGTCCAACATCAGAAGCTTGGGTCGGGCCATTAATCCACGTCCGACTGCCACCATCTGTTGTTCTCCACCGCTTAGAGTTCCAGCGAGCTGATTTCGTCTCTCCCTCAGCCGTGGGAAAATGCCATAAACCCAGTCTAGGGTTTCGTTCCGATGCTTTTTTGCCTCGGCCATGAAAGAACCCAATTCAAGATTTTCCAGGACGGTCATTTCAGGGAAGAGCCTGCGTCCCTCGGGAACCTGGGAGATTCCCAACTCGACCACCCGGCTTGCTGGAGCATGATCGATACGCTCGCCGTTGAATTCAATCGTCCCAGAACGGGGTCGGAGAATGGCTGAGATGGTATTCAGGGTCGTTGATTTCCCCGCTCCATTAGCCCCAACCAGGGCAGCGAGTTCTCTCGATTGGACGTTGATGGATACATCCCAGAGAACCTGGACATCCCCGTAGGCGACTTGAATTTGGTTCAAGCTAAGCATAGGCTTCTCCCAGATAGGCTTCGATGACCGCTTTGTTGTTCGCCACTTCTTGAGGGGTTCCCTCGGCAATGGTCTGCCCATAATTGATGGCGTGAATGCGATCGGAGATCGACATGATGACCTTCATGATATGCTCCACAATCAGGATGGTGATCCCCTTTTCTCGAATCTTCCTGATCAGTTCTATGGCCTGATCGAGTTCAGCAGGATTAAGCCCTGCGGCAGTCTCATCCAGGAGGATCAACTGAGGGCGGGTGGCGAGGGCGCGGGCGATCTCCAAACGTTTTCGATCCCCGATGGTCAAACTCTTGGCCAGGTAATCTTTTCGATGAATCAAGGAACAGAATTCCAGCGTCTTTAAGGCTTCTTCTCTGGCTTCACTGACACCGTTGACTCGGAGAAAAGCGGAGGCCATGACATTTTCTAAAACCGTCATCCGTGAAAGCGGCTTGACCACCTGAAAGGTTCGAGCGATTCCTTTTTTGCAAACGACATTGGGCTTCTGGCCGCTGATGGATTTACCCTTAAATAGCACCTCTCCGGAAGTGGGAGGATAAAACCCGTTGATGAGATTGAAAATCGTCGTTTTCCCAGACCCGTTAGGGCCGATCAATCCGAAAATCTCTCCTTCCTTGACTTGAAAGGAAAGTTCTACGACCGCTCCAAGACCACCAAAGAACTTGGTCAGATTTTTCAACTCAAGCATCTTATTTCCTCCTCAAAAATCTCCGAATTTCAACGACCCCATCCGGAATGAAAACAATGATTAAGATGATTAATATCCCCAAGATGAGCAAATTGGCATGACCGAAATAAGCACGGAAGACCTCGCTCAGGAGGACCATGATGACCGCACCAATGGCTGGCCCATAAAGAGTTCCCGCGCCCCCGAGCATCACGACGAGAATCATCATGATGGAGATGTCGACCAGAGAAAAGACGACATGAGGATCGATGAAGGCCATGTAGTTCATGTAGAAGGCTCCAGCGAGGCCTGTGAAGAAGGCAGAGATCATGAGGGAGATGAGCTTGTACTGGGTGGTGTTGATCCCCATTGATTCTGCCGCATCCTGATCTTCTCGAATGGCAATGAAATAGAATCCCCATTTCGAATGAAGCACTCGATAGATCACATAGAAGCTAATCGCTGCAAGGGCAAGGGCCATGTAATAGTAGAGAACTTTCGAAACTACGGGAACGATGAGGATTCCAACAGATCCATTGGTAAAGGAGATCCAGTTCGTCGCAACCAGTCGGAGAACCTCGGCTAAGGCAAGCATTGCCAAAGCAAAATACGCTCCCCTGAGCCTGAAACAAATGAGGCCGATGGGAACAGCAAAGATCATGGCCACGATGGGTCCCAGAATCATCCCATACCAGGTCGAAATCTCTTTGTGAAAGTAAAGGAGGCCCGCTCCGTAAGCACCCAATCCATAAAAGGTGGCATGTCCGAAGGAGACCTGTCCTGTATATCCTCCCAGGAGGTTCCAACTCTGCCCCAGAGTGATCCAGATGAGGACCATGATCATCATGTGGAGAATGTAAGGATTTCTCTGAACAAGAGGGACCAGGGCGAGCAGAACCAAAATGATCCAAGGAGAGAAATCCTTTAATCTTCGTTTGTTTTCCATGGAGATTTCTTCCTAAACCCTTGTGAGCCGCTTCAAGCCTCCAGGCAAGAAGAGCAGGACCAAGACAAAAATGATAAATCCAATAGCGTCCTTATACCCTGGAGAGATATAATAAGCACCAAGGGATTCGGCGATTCCCAGAACGAGGCCTCCTACCGTTGCCCCGATCGCGCTCCCCATCCCACCCAACACCGTGACGATGAAGGCCTTAAGTGTAAAGGGACCTCCGACAGCAGGATAGAGATAAAAGACCGGGAGAAGGAGTGAACCCGCTGCACCTGCGAGGGCTGAACCAATGCCATACGTCATGATGATGATCCGATCCGTTTTAATGCCCATGAGCATGGCTGCATTTCGATCCTGGGCAGTGGCACGGATGGCTTTTCCAATATCTGTTTTCATCAGAAAGAGATAGAGGGCGAGGGTGATTCCTACTGCGATGAGGAAGGCAATGGTGAGGGCGACATTGATCGAAACTCCTCTCACATACCATACCGCGCTGGTATATTCGGTGCGAAGCGTTCGGTAGTCTCCAGTAAAGAGAAGAAGAGCGATGTTTGTCATCACCATCCCAACGGCAAAAGTTAAGAGAACTTGGGTTTCGGGAAGAAGAGTAGGAATCCGGATGACCGGATTGATCAGAAACTTCTGGATGAAGAGCCCCATGAGGAAGCAGGCCGGCATGCAGAAGATCAAGGAGAGATAGGGATCAATACCATAAAGGGCATGAGCCCAGAAGGTAATGAACATCCCTGCCATAAGCAGTTCACCATGGGCGAGGTTGATGATCCCCATGACGCCCATGATCAACGTCATTCCCATCCCAATCAAGGCATAGAGCCCCCCGATGAGGATGCCACCGATCAATGTTTGGGTAAATATTCCAAAACCAGTCATAGGAACCCCTTCTTTTTTAAAAGAATTGATCTGTTCTCTCGGGGTGGGCAAGAGGCCCCGAGGATATCCTCATTGATTCACCCTTTATCTTTTATCTTTCCACTTGGGCTGGGGATAGACATACTTTGCTGCAGCCGCTTCTAAAGGCCAAATGGTTTCATGTTTTCCTTTGATGACCTGAACCACCAGGGATGGAACTTTATTCTGATTGGTGAATTTTTTGTAGTTGACGAATTTCACCGGGCCGAAAATGGTCATCATGTCCGTATCCGTGAGGGCTTTCATCAAGTCTTCTTTGGACAGGGATTTTGTTCGTTCCAAAACATCCCGGCAGACATAGGCTGCGGAGTAGGCCTCTGCGCCATGATAGGTGGGAGCTAAATTATATTTCTTGGAAAATTTATCGTAAAAGTCTCGTGCTCCAGGATATTTGACATCATTGCTCCAGAGGACAGCGGTCATCACCCCTTCAGCCAGTTTTCCAACCCCCTTGGTATATTCAGGTAGGGCGAATCCAGCTGCTCCCCCACAGAATAGCTTGGAATCGATGTCCAATTCGGCAGACTGGCGGGTGAGAAGAACAGCATCCATGATGTAAGACACCATGAAGATGACATCTGCGTTGGCCACCTTCACGCGGGTTAAAAGGGGTTTGAAGTCCGGAGCTCCGGCCTCATAAGTCTCGAACGAGGATACTTTGATCTTATTTTCATCACACCATTCTCTCATGGCCTTGGCTGTGCTCGTACCAAAAAGGGTATTCTCAAAGAGGATGACCATAGAGGCCGGTTTCACAATCTTTAAGATAAAATCCTGAAGGCCTGTGCAATATTCACTTGCAGGCTGGTTAAGACGGAAAACATTCTTCCATCCCTTCTGGGTAATGTCATCTGCAGCCCCGCTTGGGGAGATAAAAGGGATACCATACTGGACCGTTGTGCCAGCAATGGCGAAGACTTCGGAACTGGAGTACCCGCCCATGATCATGGGAACATTGTCACGGGTGATGAGCTTTTCCGTCACAGCTTTGGCCTTATCTGGCTTTCCTTCTTCATCCTCGAATTGAAACTCTAATTTTTTCCCTTTGAAGAGTCCTTTTCGGATTCCTCCCTGGGCGAGGATTTCCTCAAGGGCTAATTTATATCCGTTATGGTGTTGTTCCCCAAATTTTGCGTGGATTCCTGTGATCGACAAAGGAATTCCAATAACCACTTTATCCTGTGCTCCCGTAATCTCGGGATTCCCCAAAAAAGAAAATAGACAAAAAGTTAACAGAAACAGCAAAGATCGGGTTTTCATTTTTCCCCCTATAATTAATTAGTTATATTTTATCCCCGAAATGAGGCTACAGACGAATTTTTACAATGTTTTTATCTTGATAGACAATGAAAGTCAAGGGGGAAATGATATTCTCTTCCAAAAGCAGATTGGCCTCCAGCTACGCCGAAGGGATGGACGAGGAGAGATTGTCAATTCTTCTTGTTTTCAGGCCGAAAAGTTTTATAATATCTTAAAATTTATCAAGTTGACGAGGGTGATGATGGATCGTTGGCGAAGGATTAGGGAGTTTATCCAGAAAGAGATGGCAGGGGAACAGATCGCTGGAACCGACCACCTTGAGAGGGCTTATGAATGGTGTCAAAAGGTTGGAAGAGCGAGGGGTGCAGATATGGAGATTCTTCTAACGGCTGCGCTGCTTCATGATATTGGAGTGCCCATTGATCGAAAAAGACATTACGAGGCTGCCCTTCCAAAAGCTCGGGCTTTCTTGGGTGAACTTGGATTCAAAGAAGATGAGATTAAGAAAATTTTACACGTCATTGAGGCCCATAGCCGATATGGAGGTCCAGACCCTCAAACCCTGGAGGCAAAGATTCTCCAGGATGTCGATGCCATTGAATATGTAGGAGCGGTTGGGTTGATACGAGGAATTGTGAGGGCGCTTCATGAGGGCAGTTTTAATGGGAAGGTTGAGGAAACTCCCAGGTTGATTGACGATCTGATTAAGAGAGTTGAAGGGAATTTTTATACAGAAGAAGCGAAGCGCATCGTTGAAAAACGAATTACATTTCTTAAGGCCTTTTCAGACCGATTAAAGAAAGAGTTGGCAGGGGAAGAATAGAAGATGGCTTATACTTCTGAGTTGAAGCAATTGATTAAACGAGTGGAAGAAACACGGCCCCAGCGTTTAGACAGGAGAAAAGAAGGTTTAGAATTTCCGGGGATGAGTCTTGCCGAGAAGGAGAATCGTTTAAGGACATTTCATCCTTCCTCCAAGGAAGGTTCATTACAGGAATTGAAGATCGGGCCAAGCAAAGGATATCGTATTCCACCGGAGATATGCGAAGTCTTGGAAGCATGGAGCCGTGTGGATCCAGATTGGATCGACCTGTCAAAGATCACTTTTGAGACCGATGTCCTCATCATTGGAGGAGGAGGGGCTGGGACATCCGCGGCCCTTCTCGCTCAAGAAAATGGTGCAAAAGTAACTATCGCAACAAAGCTCAGGCATGGCGATGCCAATACGATGATGGCTGAGG
>Ga0315282_10006626_pt1 | contig 19290 bp, 15 predicted proteins | sample YL17G07_20_MG_FD_203693 | JGI IMG/M metagenome (GOLD analysis project Ga0315282, IMG submission 203693) | Sediment microbial communities from Yellowstone Lake, YNP, Wyoming, USA - YL17G07_20 | ecosystem: Environmental > Aquatic > Freshwater > Lake > Sediment | place: USA: Wyoming | collected... | reverse complement strand
GCAGTTTATAAAAGGTCTTGGTAACACAGAACATACAGATGCGATCGATGAGACATTGTTAAAAAAATTGATAGAGGAGAAGGTTATTCTATATGAGGCTAAAAAGAAAGGGATAGATGCAAGTGATAGTGAGATAGACGAGAAAATTGAAGAGTTCAAAGAGCAAAGTGGTCTTTCTCAAAAGGATTTTGAAACGTTACTGAAAGAAGAAGATATGAATATTCGTGGTTTTAGAAATCTCATGAAGGATAAAGTAATGATGTTAAAACTTATCAGCGAAGATGTGGATTCAAAGGTTGTCATAATGGATAAAGAGATTGAAGATTTCTACACTGCGAATAAGAAAAATTTCATAAGTAGTCCCGAAACAGTAGAGATAAAGGCGATCTTTCTCAGACTGAAAGAGGGTGCATCAGTTACTGAGATTACGGACCTGAAGCAAAAGTCATTGAAAATAACTGAACAGCTTAAAGGGGGTGACAGTTTTGAAAGACTTGTCAATGAATATTCTGACGAACCCTTGAGAAGTCAGAATGGATTACTGGGTACATTCGAAAAGGGAGCATTACTGCCACCTTTAGACGAAAAGGCGTTTTTGATGGAGAAGGATGAGATCAGTAATCCTGTATGGGTTAGTGATGGTGTTTATATCCTCCATCTTATAAATAAGAGCGATAAGAGGTTTAAACCGATCGAAGAAGTCAAGGATGAGATACGAGATCATCTTTACAAAGAGAAAAGAGAAAAAATATTCAATGAATGGATCAAGGCATTATGGGAAAAAGCTTCTGTAACAATAAAGCTGAGTTGAAAATAGCCATCTTACTGTCTGTCATTCTCCTCACTGCCTTAGGCACTTACGCCTCGTATAAAGAGTCCGAACTCTTTGACCAGGGCTATGAAAACTATCTTTCCTCCCAGCCAGAAAAGGCTGTAGAAGCATTCCGAACGTTCCTTAAAGAATTTCCAGACAGCTCAGCGAAAGATGCTGCAATGTTCTGGCTTGGAAAATCCTTAATACAGCTATATTCCTTTGAAGAGGCAAAACAGGTCTTTTCTGAAATGAAACAGCAATCCCCTGAGAGTCCCTTTATAGCATATTTAGACAGAGAAACAGAGGACATAAGCAGGATTGAGTTTGTGGTTCATAAATTGAAAGCAGAATTGAATGATACAGTAAAGGCGAAAATTGCCTTTGAGGAAAGGCTTGCAGAGATCGAAAAGAAGGCACAGCTTACCGAACAGGATTTGTCAGTTGCTGTAGAAGACAGAGATAAACTCAGATTATGGTTGGAGGAAGAAAAAGCGATTACAGAGCAGCTGAAGGCGAGGTTACATGACCTTGAAGAGAAAGATACCGAGGTGAAGATCCTTCAAGACAAACTCAATGAATACCAGAAGAATCAGGAAGTGCGCGATGAATATCTCAAACAGCTCACCAATGAAAGAGGGCAGCTTGATACGCAGATACAGAATCTCACGAATGAAATTGAGGATCTGAGAGGCAAGATAAAGGAATACGAGGTTATAGTTTCAGCGATAGAAGAAGAAAAAAAGAAAACAGAAGGGTTTCAGGTGCGGATAAGAGAACTTGAGGGAAAAGAGACTGTACTAAAGATCCTTCTCGCTCAAGTTGAGGAAAAGCAGAAAGATTGGAAGAAAGAAAAAGATCAATTCAATTCCCGTATTCAGCAACTTGAAAAGGATAAAGCACAGGTAGAAAATGAGGGAGAAAAACTGAAAAACAGGGTAAAGGAATATGAAGATGTACTGACAATGATTAAAGAAAAAACAGAGGAAGACATAAGTATAGCGTTAAATGCAAAAAATACACTTGAAGCTAAGATTGCAGCAATAGAAAAGAGTGGAGAGACGACAGAGAAAGATGTGTCAAAACCTGAACACCCTCTTGAACCTGAGACAAAACAAGAACGGAAATTAATGTATTCAGTCCATATAGCCTTATACGGGAATAAAGCTAATGCTGAAGAGCTTTCCAAAGAATATGTAAAAAAGGGCTATAATGCTTATGTGCAGAAAGCAGTATCAAAAGATGGCAAAAAAACATCTTACAGGGTATTAATCGGAAAGTTTGAAAATAAAGAAGAAGCTTTTCAAATGGCTAAAGAAATTCGCGATAAAGAAAAAATCAAAGTCTTTATTTTTTCCGAGTAAGGCTTCCCCCAACTTATCACTAACCTCTATAGTCTATCTCTTTTTCAACAGCCCCTACCCTTCCTGAAAGATATCTATAAAACTTATAGAACATGTCTATCAATACTACAAGTGCGAGCATCGGTCCGATTAAAGGTCCTGCACCTGCGATTGCAGCGAAGTCATGGCCGAATAATACCCATCGATTTGTTGGGTGATAGTCAATCCCATCATAGAGTCTCTTTGCAGGGGTAACGCGTTTTTCATCTGTAACAAGGACCTTTGCAGAAAGAAAAGATGCATAGAATCTGTATGCGATAACATAAAAACATCCTGCAGCTACAACAAGCCAGAGAGCATTTATCTTTTCGGAAGGGTTAACAATCCCGACGACTACTGAAAGTGAAATCGCAGCGACAATTGATATTATTATCCAGACGGCTTTCTTAAGCATTGCCTTATAATATTTTATCATATGCTATAAAAGAGCCCAGGTATCTCAAATGCTTTTCTATAGATTTGAATTCATTATTTCATTATACTTTCATGTAAAACATGCATAATGGGTTAACAGAAGGCATTTCTGTATTAATACAGAAGAAAACAAAAACGTATCTTAAATTGTATCTATATCCGCTCATTTACTTCACTGTATCAAGTCTTGTATGCCTCTATGCCTGGTATAGACCCTACCCAAAAGGTATTGTAAAGGCCATTTTTAATACGATTGCTCTCATTCCTACCCTTTTAGGTGTGGGGGTTATTACTGTATGGATTGTCGTCATAATTATTCTTAGTGTCACTTCCTATTATCTCAAGCAGAGAGCTCCAGATGCCTTCATTTGGAGGGTATTGCAGAAGGTCTCATCTTTAAGCCAAAAAGGTATATCTGAAAAACCAGCAGATAAAACCTATAGCCTCAGGAGAAGAATTGTAAATTCTTTCCTATATTCATTTGGCACAGTTCTTATTGTTTCAGGTATTCTGCTTCTTGTATGGATAGCCCGACCTTTCTTTAGTCTTCTCCTTTCCTCCTCAAAGATCGAGGCATTGGAGAGGAAGGTTGCGTTAGGGCAAGTTCAAGGGAATCGAATCATCATTCCTTCGGTCTTGGTAGATGCTTCTATTATAGAGGGGATAAACAAAGGGAAACTTTCACGAGGGGTTTGCCATATTTCAAGTTCTCCAACTCCAGGTAATGGAGGAAACTGTATCATAGAAGGTCATAACCTTGCTGAGTTTGGCCTGTGGAAACCCCAGAGCTTCTTCAGTCTCCTTGATGTACTTGATAAAGGCTCACCAATTTATGTTTTCTACAAAGACAAGAAGTATATCTATAAGGTTAAAGAAAAAACTCAGAGGGATGTGAGTGACCCAGACCTTTACGATATAACGCCTGGAGAGCGATTAACCCTTATTAGCTGTGTTTCTACATGGTCGCCAACACTTTATACCAATAGACGGACTGTTGTAATTGCCTATCCTGAATTCTGAATAAGATGTACTATTTAGTATCTGTCCATAAATTCATATTCTGTCATTGTACGGCTTGACCGGACAATCCAGAACATATTGAAAAAACTGGATTCCCCGATCAAGTCGGGGAATGACTAATTGTATAAGTCATAATTTATAAACAGACACTATTTATACATAAAAAATGGACCCCATCCATCGGGGAATCTTGGTTCAGTACATCCGTGGCAGCCAGCCCTTGTAAGTACACACCAGCTTACGCCACCTTTTCCCTGGCTGACAAATCCAGGAGCCAGTACGCCGGCAATTCCTCCTGGCCCATCTCCGTTCCATCTCCTGTAAGAGCAGTCTGCCTTTGTCTTCCTTCCCTTGCATCCTAAGATTCCAATGCATCCTTCATATGAAGAGTCGTATTTATAGTAGTAGAGTTTCGGGCTGTTTCCAATGGTGCGGCCAGACTTTGATAGCGGTGCATTACCGTCAATATCATCGGTTCCCTGAGTTGTGTCATTCACTCTCCAGAGGCAGTTTGTGCACTGGTATTCCCCGTAGTAGCTTAACGGACGAAAGTATTTATCCATGACTGGCGGGTCTGCTATTAGAATGGAACTGAGGGTTCCAATGATCCAGTCAGGATGAGGTGGACAGCCGGGAACACAGATTGTTTTGCACATCAATGCTTCCCACTGGGCCCGGGTGATCTTACAGTTTTCTAACAACCAATCCCAGTAACCCTGTGTGTATACTGTTTGATACCCACCAGAGATACTCCCTGTGCTGATCAGTCCCCGTGCTCCGGTTACGCTTCCATTTGCTGCAGGGATTCCTCCGTAGGATGCGCAGGTTCCCACACCAACGACTGCCACACAATTGTCAGAAATAGCAAAGTTCAGGACCTCGTCCATGAATGCCCTGTCTTCATCACTTGAACTATAAAGATAATTAGCGCTATCTACTTCTCTTGCCACCAGTGTGCTTCCGGAAAGAGCTTCTACACGGCCTGAAAAGGTACGGGCATAAGTCAATGTAATATCTCCATATTGGATCTTATTGTCAGTATCATAGGAGCCACCTATTGCAGTCCTGTCGGATAAGCTCTCTACCCATGTGCCTATTTTGAGTACTGTTCCTGGCATAAGCTTAGAGCCACCAGCTATCATTACAGTACCCGTTAGAGTTGTATCAGAGAGAATTGTTCTGGTTATTCCTGTCTTCACACGAGGGGCTATGACATAAATACCTCCAAGAGCTATGCGGTCAGCTGAGTTGTATACAAGGGAGCAGGAAGAAATTTTTGAACCTGTTGCAAGTAAATTGCCTGCGATTACCTCAATGCGACCCGTAAGAGTAATAGCAGATATTAATGCTCCACCACTTGATACCTTGTTGTTAGAGAAACCATAGCCCTGCGCTATGAAAGCATCTCTATCGGCCTGTTTCTCGACCCAAGTACCGGTAACGACTGAAAGATCACTATTAGCTGCAAGCACAGATCCTATGTGAAGTTCTATTATTCCACTGTTAGTACGATTGCCACTAAGTCCAATAGGATTTACTACTTTAATAGGTTCACTGGGGTCATTGGGTACTTTAAGTGCTTCCCTGTCAGCAGATGCCCAGACAAATGAACCAGACTCAAGTGTAGCATGTTCCTTATGCACCCTCCATATCTGGCAGTATCTTCCATCTGATTCGGTCTGAATAGCGCCTTCGATGCAAAGGATAAAACCACAGATGCTGTTCAGTAAGTCAAAGGCAGCATCGACAGCTCGTGCACCGACAGCAGTATTCAATGTCTCAATGAAATTTAGCTCAAGGGGGCCATCTGGTCCAAGGTCTACTGCTCCACCAAGTAAAGTTGTTTCAATCGTATCCAAAGGAGCTATCAAACCTTGAATTGAGTAAGCATTGATAGTATTGAGCAAAGATATCGTACATCCTGTGCATCCAGCCCCATTGAGCCATTGGACATAGGCACGGGGACAGCGTTTCAGTTTGTATGCCATGAGTTCATTTAATTTATAAAGCGTAGCAGCCGAGAGCCCCAGGGCACCTGCTGCTACTGAACAGTATTTTAAGAATTGCCTTCGAGTAATCATTTTCTTCTATCCCTTCCAGCTATCATTGATCTGAGTGGCAAATTTCTTCCTTTTTCTAATAAATAATAAACCACCAGCAAGCATCAAAGAAATGGCAGTAAATATGATCCAGTAGGTGTTGTAGCCAGTTGGACCTATCAAAATTAAGTATGGATCAACCTCGTACTCATAGCCATATTGATCCATTATGATAATTATAAACTGGTATCTGCCCGGGAGTGCTCTTTCTCCAACATGGAAGACTATGGTCATATTATCCTCCCCTTGGGGTTGTAACTGCGGGTAGGGTGATGTCAATGTACTATTACTATAAGTAACATCTGCTGGTTGATTTATCCACTCTATGTGATAGTGATAAGAGGTAATTGAATCTGTATTATTTCTCAAGTTTATTTTAAGGTGACCGGTACTTGGAATTGGAAGGGTTAAACCTTTTTCTCCTGGATTATAATGTCCGCCGCCTCCACCAGTGATAATACCTCTCAACCAGTTGCGTCTGTTGCCAAAATGATATGTAAATGTATTCTCTCCTGAGTAAGTCGTGATTGAGTGGTTTCCAGCACCGCCTGGAAAAGTCTGCTCCCATCCATTTTTATGTACTTCCTCAATAATATACTCACCTGGCAATAAATTACTAAACTGGTAGTTGCCCAATGCATCTGTGGTTGTTGTACCGACTATGTTTCCTCCTTTTTTAAGAACTATTTCCCAGCCGGAAAGAGGTAATTCAGTAATGTCCCAGATTCCATTTCCATTTCTATCTTGCCATTTCCTCCCTCCTATCTTTCCTGGCATGGTATCACCGAAGTTATTATTTTCATGAATTAGCTGATCTTCGGTTATGGTAAATGTGTATTTGCCACTCCAAGGCCATGTGGGTATCCAGCCTGGCCTTGGCGCCTGCTGGACAACATAGGTACCTGGTGAGAGACCATTAAATTCATAATAACCGTCACCGTCAGTAGTGGTGCTCGCTAATTCTTCTCCCGATTCGCTTTTAAGAATAATCGTTGCCCCTGAGATAGAAGGTTCATAGTAAGAACCACCACCATAATAATAGTAATCCCATATGCCATTGCCATTCATATCCTTCCACTTTCGTCCGGATTTTCTTCCCATCATTGGGTAGTCCTCAACTTCACCAAAGAGGGCTCCACCTTTTGGGCCATCCAATATCCGGCCTTCCTCATCTACATTAGCGATTACACTTGTATCGGTTGTCTTGTCTTCTCCATAATTGAGGCGTGCACGGACATAGAATTTTTTATTTGGGTTGTTGGGACATATAATTGGAGGTATGACTGTACAGGTGAATTCTTTGCTTTCCACCCCTGCCCAATCAGTGAATGGTTCGTCTGATTGCCAAACGCCGTCCTTGTTCTTATCTTCAAATTGCTCACCAAGGGTATACTGTTCATCCTTGCCGAAGGTCACAGGGTCAATAGGCGCATCGCAACATATTCTTTCCCCTTCTTCCCATTCCCCATTACAGTTCCAATCAACCCACATATTTAGGAACAGTCTTTTTTGCTTGACAAAGTGGGCATAACGTCCCTTCCCCTTGCTCACTTTTGGGGTCTCTGGAGGAGCATTAACCCAATGAGGCTTGCAGTCAGTCCCAAGGGTTTGAAAATCTTCACCATTGCTTTCAAACCCTCTTGAAAATATCGTGCTATGGACTTTTACTTTTATCACAGCCGGAACGCCAGTTTGAAAAACAGGGGGCAATATAACTCCGTCATCAAATTTATCTGTATTTTCGGGATTAAGGTTAGATATTGGTCTGTCCTGGTCGGTTTTAGTGTCATTAGCATCTACCTCTCTTGAAACTGAAGGAACCTTTGTTTCACCCAGCCATTCTTTATAAATATCCAGATGGCGGGCACCTTGATGCTCCCTTTTCAGGGTTGGGTATTTCCCTTCAGCCGTAAATGGATCAAGGGCATCTCCAAAATCACTTCCTATCAGATAGTCTTCCACTTCACCGAATCTAGTTGGCCCACTGTCATACCTTAGAGAAGAATCTGAAGTGAAAAGGGGAGTTGGATCGTTCTGACTTACGTTCTCTCCATAATCGAGCCTGAATCGCGCCCAGATTTCTCCAAGTCCTATTTCTGGAACATCAAACTCTGCTTCAAAAGTGCCACAATTACCTTCAACTGTCGCAGGAGTTAGAATACTATTCGTTGGAAGTTGCTTTAATTTGAAATCTGCTGATGGATCTATACGTAATCCATCAATTATGTACTCTTTATGTTTGTTTATAGGAAATCCCCAAGTATAAGTTTCCCAGGTTCCGTTGGAGTTCCAATCAATCCATGCATTTACATAAAGTGAACGGTCCTCATCAGCTTCGACAGCGCCCGGTGCTCGATAGCGCCCTTCCATATTTCTTGCTGGATCTCCCATATTAGCCACACACACCGTGAACTTGACCTTACCTTTTCCCCCAGGTATGTAAGTCAGAGGATAGAAAACAACACCATCATCATATCGATCGAGATCAGGACTCCAGTAGATATTCATTACCCCATCCGGATCGATATGCGCATCAGGAGCATTGTCTTCCGTAGAAGCATCAGGCTCTGGGCTGACAGATTCAACATTGGTCTTATTTGGCTTTCCAAACCACTCTAAATTAGTGTTTAACGACCGTGCTCCGTTTCTACGTAATAGCGAATCATAAGGTCTATCCCTCGCATCTCCAAAATCCGTAGGCGTAATCTCGAAAACAAAGTCGTCAAAGACTACACCTGGTACTTCGCCGTTTCTCATCATCTGAAGTTCCAGTCTCAGGTTATAGTAGGGAGGATCATCTGCATCCTGACCTGGTTTTCTAAGACTTAATACTCTGGGTTTCCCTTCGGCATCTATCAAATCGCTTCTTTTGATGCTGAAGGTCATAATATATTCACCGCCATTGTTTCCTATAGGGACTACTCCACTGGTTGGGTCTTCATCCAGGATTCTATCGTTGTTCTGATCAATACCTAGCAAAACAATTTTATCTGAAGGCACACCTTTGTATGCAGTAATGTGGGCAGTAGTACCCCCCGCAACATCGCCAGTACCTGGATTAGGAAGAATAGCGGCAGTCTCATCAAGCTGTTGTCCGACCCAAGCTGTAGCCCCAAACACACTTGTAATTATTCTGAAGCCGTACCATTGAGTGTTGACATCATCAATGGTAGACAAGCTTGGAAAATCAGTAGCAGGAGAGCGTCCACCAGCTCTATGGCTCTCAACGGCGATCCTATGGTTGGCCACCGCCAGAATAGCCTTCCAGACGCTCACCCGTCCATGGCCAAAAATTATATCCAATCCATCCCCAGGTTGGTCATTAGGCTTTTCTCTATTAGCTGCATTTATAGTTGATCCAAGATCCTCCGAAGTCGCTTCAATAATTTCGATAATCTGAAGAGGTGTTAAAAAGGGTTGTCCATGACGATCTGGCATATTACGATCCAAGAAAATCATCTCTCCTGCTAACCCAGACACTTGAGGGGTAGAAAATGAAGTGCCGGAAAAAGATTGTAAATTCCCCGCAGGATCAGGAAGAATCACCTGCTCTCCAAGAGCAGCAACAGAGTTATGTGTCCCAAAATTACTAAACCTTGCTAGCAGCTCAGGCTCTCTTACCCTATCTTCAGTCTTAGTTGCTGAAACAGCCATTACAAGTAGATCATTGTTAGTGCGACGGGCAATAGGTGCAAAATCGCTGGGGAATTCCTCATCGTCTCTGTCTTCCCTGTCGTTGCCCATTGCGGTAACTATAATCTTACCATCCAGCGAGCCATCAAATATTCCGTTACCATTGGTGTCACAAAATGGTTCTCCAAGTTCATAAGTCCCATTTCCTTGGCTTCCATCAGCATCAACAATACCTACATTACCATCCCGACCATAGTCCATAAAAGGTCGACTAGCCAGCTCAATTGACGCTCTAAGTTGACCTCTAAGCCAATTTGCGCCGTTTGTCGAGTTCAACCTTTCCTGTGGGGTAACTACTCCATTCCCATCTTGGTCGAGTCTATTCCATGCCTCAAGGTTTAAGACTTGTATATTGGAGTCAAAAGCTGCGCATGTTATTGCCATCCCAACGTCATTCCATGTTGTTACATTTTGACCAGCTGCATTAACACGCCTATATCTAATAGGTCTTACCCTCAAATCTTTTCCTGTGCCAAGAACTTGCACTCCACGTCCCGCAGCAGCAGCAGTGACAGGGGTACCATGACCTCCTGGGAATAAGTCACGGACATCTGCAATTCCAAAATTAGTTGGATTTCCAAAAGCATCTATCTGGATGCCAGTATTATTACAGGTAAATGGGGACCGTGAATAGCCAAATAAAGCAGCATTGGGTATGTCTGTAGTATTGGCTCCATTACCTAATCCCGAATCCACATTGGATAGTCCAACTTGTTGTGCTGGAGCATTGCCCACAATTCTATTCACCAATCTATGCGCTGCAAAAGTATCCATCAGAAAATGATGTCGGAATATTCTCAACTCGTCAACATTATTTCCATCGTAATCAAAACACCCTGTCAAGCGATCATTAGGTCCAGGAGCTGTACACCCAGAATGTGCTCTGGCTCGATAAGTATTTCTTAACCGCTCTGGAATCTCTTCCCCTGTAACATCTGGCAATTCCACCGTAAAATTGGGCAACACAGCCTCCAATAATGGATACGTGGACAGTTGTTGCGTTAGATAAAAAGGAGACTCTCCGGTGGTTATTTGCGCTCTAACAATGCTGGTTGGCACTGCAAAGTCGAGGGGCATAAGAGCATTCTGCCGTAAAAAGTTAGAGATTTCTACAAGTGAAGAGTTTTTTGTAAACTTGAGGACAAGGACACTATCTTCATATTCCAGCAGTGTTTCTGGGTCTATTATTAAAGGGAAACTCTTTGGAGAAGAAGTAGCCAACGTATCTGTGCTAAAGTTTAGCATAGTAGCAGACTCGGCTGTCACATTATCACCTTCCATAGCTATTACTTTAAGAGTGTTGTTCCCAATTGTAGTATTAACAGTAGCCGTGTCGGTACGATCGGTCAGCAAGTAGTAAAATAGTTCTGTTATGTCTTGAGGAGGAGTACTTTCGTCACTATCATCTAAGAATACATAAACTCTGGCCATGGGAATGTCAGGGGGAATAGTAATCCTTATTTCTGGATTAATGGTAGGAATAATGGAATAATCAACAGGTTTAAATCCTTCAGGCGTCTCCACTTCTATTTGTATCGAGTCTGAAGAGCTTGCAGAGACACCTGCCTGTTTTGTTAATTCTTGCCTGCTGAGCACTTGTGTTGTCTCTCCTATGTTTTCTATTTGTGCCCAGGTCAGCAAAACACTCAGCCCAACAAAGCCCAGTATGAGGATAGTCAAACTTAAAAAGTGTATTTTGGGGTCAGACTTGTTATACACATTTATTCTCTCCCATCAAGCAAATTGCTATGGTTGCTTATTTCATGAAGAAGATTTACAAACACACATCAATTGTAGTGCCCTTGGCACTCAGGTACTCGATTTCATTCCCCCCCCCGACTACCAGTGTACTGTATCCGTAGTACCTTTAATTTTTGTCATTCCGGACTTGATCCGGAATCCAGTTTTTTTGGTTCTGGATTCCCGTTTTCACGGGAATGACAGCAATAGCGTTATTGTAAAAATAAGTTAGATACACTACATTAACTTAACCTCGACTAATAAAAAAAGCCGAGCTGCCATTTTTCCTTCGGCATCCGCCAGAGGCGGACATCCCCACGCTTTTTAAGACCCGCCGCTTTCCGCCCCCTTTTCACAAAGGGTTTGGCTTTATCGAGTAAATAATGTATAGCACAGAATTCTTGGTATTGTCATTGATATTTGTTTAGGATATTCTTGATAAAAATCAACCTTTACTTATCTACATCAATACAGGCTGTCCGACAATTCAAAATGTACTGTTTTTTGTCATTCTGAATTTATTTCAGAATCTCATATTTTCAGAATGTTAAATTCACAAGAGATTCTGAAATGTTCGCCTGAGGCAGACAAAATGAAGCCAAAAGGGCAGGGTCTGGCGTCGTTTGTGATACAGTTACTGAGGTTACACCCGGCGTGATTATCTCCGGAAAGGTTGCCAAAAGATTATTGCCTAAATCCACTGATATATTTGACAGATATATTTGACTTTTCATATGCCTTTGATTATCCTTGCTATAAGGAGGTGATTTTTAATGATCAATACTGCTGAGATTAAGGAGTCTCTTGAAAGAGAATACGATATCTGTACGAGGGCCATAAATTTTTATAAAAGGCAGATAAAGACATTTGAAAAAAAATACATGATAGATACCCGTGCTTTTCTTAAAAAATTTGAAGCAGGTACAATTGGTGATGACAAGGATTTTTTTGACTGGTATGCCTTTCATAAACTCCTTACAAGCTGGACTAAAACCAAAGAAGCTCTCCATGCTTTTATAAAATGATCCTCCAATTTATAGAGGAGATAGAAGAGACTATTTCTTCTTCCTTTATAGTTGTGTCCTCAGATATACAAAAATACTCCAGTTCATCTAAAAAAGAAGCGTATATTAAAGGCAAACTGACCTTCATAGACCTCTCTTTCCTTGAATTCTCTATATTTGTGATAGAAAAAGGCAAAAGACTTGTATTTGATAAATACAGGTATCAGTATATGGATTCTATGAAAAAACTTATCTTCAGGTACGACAATGCCCTGCATTATAAAGAAATACCTACCTTTCCAATGCATAAGCATCTAAGAGACAAGGTAGTTGAATCGTCTCTACCAGATTTCAAGGAACTATTAGAGGAAATTAGTACTCACATCATACAGTCTATAAAATAGCCATAAATGCTCGAAGCTCAGAAGAACAGTAGAATGGCAGGTTACAAGTTTTAATACTCTTAGCTCACATAACGGAAGGTTTAGCTTTGTCGGGAAAATCAAATATAGCACGGAATTCTTTAAATTGATAAAAATCAAAGTAAAAGACAGATACAAGTAACCATTCAATGAAGGGTGGTAATGAAGAAGGATTCCAGACAAGCTGGAATGACAGTCAGTGTGATCTTACTCATGAACTCCTTAGTAAATATTGGCTTGATGCATGAGGCTCTTTGGATTCATTATGGTCAACACCCCTTTGCTCAGCTTAACATTTGTTTTCTTCGCCATTTCCTTTAGCAGGCGGCAGAGGTGTTCCGGCGTAACAGCTATAATCTCGGCAAGTTCATGATTTTTCAATGGCAATTGAATCTCAATCTGCTTTTGTAAATCTGTCGGTTCATGCTCTTGTATGAGCTCGCAGAAAAAACGCTCCAGACGGTCAATGGCAGGCAAGCACCCAAGTGATATTACTTTTATCAGATGATTGTAAATTTCCTGGCTGAGCATCCGTTGAAGTTGATAGGAAAATTGCGCATCTGTCTTTGCCAGGTACAGGAACCCATTTGCTGAGATAGTGCGCAAGTAGCACAGAGTCAATGTTGTAGCTGAAAATGAATAAGATTTCTCAATAAGTACTGCTGGCGCTGCTAAAAGCCAATGCCTACTGCGGATACCAACGATTATCTGATGGCTCAATTCCACACGGCTGAGTTTCACAAGACCACGCTCGATCAAATAGACTGCATTGGCAGGGGTATCTTGCTGAAATATTTGGGTATTGGCTGGATAAGTCTGAACAGGACCACAGCCATAGAGATGGTTCTCATGTTCTTTAAAAAAAGAACAAAAAAAATCATCTTGCTGAAAATTCTTCTTGTCTGTTCCTGGAGAAACAGACAATTTATTCTTCATATGATGTGAGCTTCCTTGCAATAATCATATAGAAAATCTCCTTCTTTTGTAAAGACAACGGGGATAACAGCTATCCATTAACCTGAAAGCTGCATTTGTATAAAAAGATGGCAGTTTTCGGGGTAACTATTCTTTGTTAGTTCAGCCAACTTCTCCATTGAAGACCAGCCGCTTTCCATCAAAGATATAATAATCTCTTTATATCTTTAAAAAGTTCAATTAAGATTGAACCCCTGTTACTTTGTATCATTTCAAAGAGCCTCACATCAGGCCTTTTCTTTATTTCTTCAATGAGCCCTGCACCTTTTTGAGAAATGGTTGCTACAAGCAGTTTATCAGAATCAAGGATTTTTTTAATAAGTTTTCTGAATTTGTCGGAAAAACACTCCATCTTTCCGATCTCATCAATGATAATAAGATTCGTTGCAGGGTCTAAAAACGTAATAGAGTCAAGGAAATCTTCAAAACTCCTGATATCAACTCTGTATCTACTCACCCTGTAAGGGCTTCGTATATCTATATGAGCAAGAATACCTTCTTGTCCGGAAAGGCTTATTAATTCAAAACCTTTTCTCATACCTTCTTCTCTTATCTCTGCTGTATAGAAACCAACAGGTCTGAGGTCTCTTAAATCTTCAGCGAGTTTTTTCATAAGTGTAGTTTTGCCAACACCTGGTTGACCTGTAATGAGGATATTCTCAATTTTTAAACTCATATGATCATAATTTACAAAATTTCTCTCTTTTGATGTACAATTATTTCTGATGAAAAAATTTGAGGATGTTATTGAATTTCATGGTCACTCATGCCCCGGCCTTGCGATAGGTTACAGGGTATCCATTTTTGCATTGAAAGAACTTGGTGAAAGGGCATCTGATGAGGAGCTGGTAGCAATTGTTGAAAATAATTCATGTGCTGTTGATGCTGTACAGGTAGTTACGGGTTGTACATTCGGGAAGGGCAACCTTATTTTTAAGGATTATGGAAAGCAGGTCTATACATTTATTAAAAGACCTTCAGGTGATGGCATCAGGATTTCTGTTGATTGGAAATCTCCTGAAGAAACGGATGAAGAGAAACGTATGTGGGATCGTTATATGAAAGGAGACCATTCTGAAGAGGTTTTAAGAACTGTTCATGATAGAAAAGCTAAGAAGATTAATTTGATACTAAACGCAAAGGACGAGGAACTTTTAAAAGTCACAAAAGGAAAGATGGATTTGCCTGAAGAGGCAAAGATTTATCCAAGCCTTTCATGTGCTATATGCGGTGAAAAAGTAATGGAGCCGAGGGCAAGGGTCAAGGATGGAAAGATTGTGTGCATACCATGTTTTGAAGGTGAGAATTGAAATCATTGCATCGTTATGCTGTCATTGCGAGCCTAAAAGGCGTGGCAATCTCATGCTTTTAAGATTGCTTCGTCATCCCGATCTAATCGGGACTCCTCGCAATGACAGTTTTTTAAATGCCTTGCAGCACTGCAGAGTATTTAAAACAGGTAAATATTCCGAATTTCGTCATTCCTGCGAAAGAAGGAATCCAGAGAAAAAAAAGGACTGGATTCCACATCAAGTGCGGAATGACAGAAATAAGGTAACCCTGCAGCAAGCTACAGGGGATATCAAGTTTAACGCGTTTGTATTAGTTTTAGTGGGAGATAATATATGAAAGACATAATCATGAAGGCTGAGATATTGATAGAGGCGCTGCCTTATATCAGAAATTTTTACGGTAAGACTTTTGTCATAAAATATGGAGGCGCAGCACAGGTGAAGGATGAGCTAAAGGAAACTTTTGCCAAAGATATTGTTATGCTCAATTTTATAGGTATTAAGACTACCATTGTTCATGGAGGAGGCCCTAAGATTTCAGCGGTAATGGAGAAGATGGGTAAGAAGCCTAAATTCATACAGGGCCAACGTGTCACAGATGAAGAGACAATGGATATCGTGGAGATGGTGCTTGGCGGTCTTGTCAACAAAGAAATTGTTTCCTTAATTAATAGCCACGGCGGGAAGGCAGTGGGTCTGAGTGGTAAGGACGGTGGACTTATCAAAGCAAAGAAGAAATTGATAAAAAAACCTGCGGAAACAGGCGTTGATGAAATAATAGATATTGGGCTTGTTGGAGAGGTTACACATATTGACCCGCACATAATAACCAATCTCGAGAAAGATGGTTTTATCCCTGTTATATCACCAGTCGGGGTCGGGCCAAAAGGTGAGACATTGAATATCAATGCTGATTATGTTGCCGCATCTATAGCATCTGCACTTAAGGCTGAAAAACTTATACTCCTGACCGATGTGCCTGGAATTATGGATAAGAAAGATAAAATAATCTCAACATTGACAAAAAAGCAGATAAAGAAGTCCATTGAGGATGGAACAATTACAGGGGGTATGCTTCCTAAGGTTCAGGCATGCATTAAGGCAATTGAGGGCGGTGTGCGTAAAACACATATTATAGATGGCAGGGTTCCTCACTGCCTGCTTCTTGAGATATTCACAAAAGAGGGAATTGGCACAGAGATACAGGCATAAAGGCCTTTTATTTCTTTTTTTCCTATTCTTATTTGCCGGTCTGACACTTTATTTATTCTTGGTGCCTGATGTTTCAAAACTAAAAAAAGAAAATCCTAAAAAGACCTCTTTTATGGAATATCGCGAGAATGAGTGGCAGCGTCAGGGTAAAAAATACAGGATTCAACAAAAATGGGTTCCTATTTCTCGAATATCTCCATATCTCATAAAGGCTGTACTTATCGCAGAGGACGACAAATTCTGGAGCCATGAGGGTTTTGATTATGAGGCAATTCAGAAGGCTATTGAAAAAGATAAGAAAGCAAAAAAGTTCAAGTTAGGAGGCAGCACTATCAGTCAGCAACTTGCAAAGAACCTTTATCTTTCACCCGCTAAGAATCCTATCAGAAAAATCAGAGAGGCAATTATCACATGGAAGCTTGAGAAGGTGTTATCAAAGAAGCGAATTCTTGAACTTTATTTAAATGTTGTTGAATGGGGAGATGGGGGCATATTCGGGATTGAGACTGCATCAAGATACTATTATGGGGAATCCGCATCTGAACTGAATCCCGAGGAGGCATCAAGGCTCGCAGCAGTATTGCCAAATCCAAGGAAACATAATCCTCTCGGAAACAGCAGTTATGTTACACACCGATCTAACCTCATCTATATTATTATGGTCAGGCGTGGAATTGTCGTCCCTGAATATGATGAGGTTGCAGATGAAGCTGAAAAAGATATGGAAGTTAAGGCAGTGCCAGAAATAAACCCTCCCATAGAAACACAGGCACCTCAACCTAAATAATTATGGGTCTTCGTGTAACTGAGTGGGTAATTCCAATAATAAACCATGTCATTCCCCGACTTGATCGGGGAATCCAGAAACCTGCCTCTTATATGATTCCGCATGCTCATGAGCATTTTGAGAGAGCAGTCTCTCACCTGAAGACCTGGATTATCCGGTCAAGCCGGATAATGACAGAGCTGTGTGTAATCATGTTATTTTTACGCTCATACAACTCGCTGTTCTCTTTATTCCAAGCCATGTTGTGTCTTCTTGTCTATGACTTCTTACCCACTCAGTTACACGAAGACCCATAATTATATTACTTTTCTAATACCACGCATGCAACACCATATTCATGTTCATGGCTCAGGCTCAGGTGTGCTTGTCTTATAAATTTCTCTTTAAAAAAATCTTCAAGCCTTCCATTAACCTTTAAAAAGGGTCTTCCGGTGTCAATGTTTATAACTTCTATGTCAGTTAAAGACACCGGACCCGCTGATCCTATTGCCTTTATCAGAGCCTCCTTCGCTGCAAAGCGGACTGCAAACGACAGATAAGGCTCTTTCTTATCATAACAATAGGAAATCTCTCCTTCTGTAAATACCCTCTCAAGAAATCTCCGTCCCCATTTCTCCACAACATCTCTCATTCGTTTGACTTTCACAATGTCTATGCCTACCCCATATATCATAATCTTCTAATATAATTTATAGTCTGTAGTTTCTGATAAAAGTTAGGTAAATGTCATGCTGAATTGATTTCAGCATCTAATAAAACTAATGTTATGAGACCATGAAACATGTTCAGGGTGACAAGAGTCTTATTGATCTATTCCATTATAAATACAATATGATTTAGCGGTCAACAATAATTCTTACGCTATAAATCATAATTCTTATTCTTCTGCCAACGCAAGTCTTTTCTCCCAAAAATAAATATCTACCCCTATGATATTCCTGTTATGTTAAAATAGCGCTGTATCTAAAGAAAAGCGGATAAAGCTTTTTAAATTGGGGGAATAGAATAATGGAAAGAATCCTTCTTGGTCACGGCAGTGGTGGAAGATTGATGTATCAGCTAATTAGAGAGCACTTGGTCCCTAAATTTGAGCTCAAATCGCTCAACGACGCTGCTGTGCTCGATGTAACAAAGCATAGAAGGATCGCATTCACAACAGATTCATATGTTGTCTCACCCATATTTTTCCCCGGAGGCGATATAGGTGAACTTGCTGTTTACGGTACCGTGAATGACCTTTCAATGGTAGGTGCAAAACCCCTTTATATCACATCGGGTCTCATTCTTGAAGAGGGTTTTCCTCTCGAAGACTTAAAGAGGATCCTCTCATCTATGTCCTTAGCTGCGGAAAAGTCAGGCATAAAGATCGTTGGCGGAGATACAAAGGTGGTTAATAAAGGAAAGGCTGATGGAATATTTATCAATACCTCAGGAGTCGGAATAATTGAAGAAGGCGTTGATATATCGCCCTTAAGGGTTAAACCTGGTGATAAGGTTATTCTCAGCGGCCCGATTGGGAACCACGGGATTTCTATTATTGCAGAGAGAAATGGTATCAGTTTTAATCCAGCGATATTGAGTGATACAGCACCTCTGAACGGTCTCGTCGGTGATATGCTCAAGAAAACAAAAAAGATACATGCTATGAGAGACCCCACCAGGGGCGGTCTTGCAACAACCCTCAAGGAGATTGCAGTAGATTCAGGATATTGCATTGTGATTGAAGAGGAATCCATACCAGTTCCACAAGGTGTTAAAGGTGCATGTGAACTACTCGGATTTGATCCACTCTATGTGGCCAATGAAGGTATACTTGTCGCAATAGTAAGCCCTGATGTAGCAGGATCGCTTGTTACTGTGATGAAAAAGCATCCATTAGGTAAGGAAGCCCTTATAATCGGAGAAGTACAGGAGGTACCTACTGGCATGGTTTTAATGAAAACTGCTATAGGAGGTACCAGAATAGTAGAGATGCTCTCCGGGGACCAATTGCCGAGGATATGCTGAGGTTTTAAATGTTACTCGGTGTCAATGTTGACCATGTGGCAACAATAAGGCAGGCAAGAAAAGGGATCGAGCCTGACCCTGTTATGGCTGCTACATTGGCCATAATCGGTGGTGCTGATGGAATCACGGTTCATCTTAGGGAAGACAGGCGTCATATACAGGACAGGGATTTAGAGATGCTAAAGGAGTTTGTTCCTGTTGAACTTAACCTCGAAATGGCAGCTACAAAGGAAATGATTGGCATTGCTACTGAAATAAAACCTGACCTGGTTACACTCGTGCCCGAAAAAAGACAAGAGCTTACTACCGAGGGAGGGCTGGATATCAAATCTCAGAAGAGAAGTCTTACTGATGCAATAAAAAAGATTCAGAACATTGGTATTCCCGTGAGTCTATTTATAAATCCTGATC
>Ga0315282_10006625_pt1 | contig 19292 bp, 15 predicted proteins | sample YL17G07_20_MG_FD_203693 | JGI IMG/M metagenome (GOLD analysis project Ga0315282, IMG submission 203693) | Sediment microbial communities from Yellowstone Lake, YNP, Wyoming, USA - YL17G07_20 | ecosystem: Environmental > Aquatic > Freshwater > Lake > Sediment | place: USA: Wyoming | collected... | reverse complement strand
GAAAAATCCATGCCCAGCATGTGTATGTCCCTGTATATCTTCTCGCATTCCTTCCCTATCTCACCTTTTCTGGTCGATACTATCTTGAACAATTCCGCTGGACTGAGTTCTGATGAAGCGACGGTCGCCATGTATATGGATGCGAATGGCAGGTTCTTGTTTATCTTGTTCTGGAGGCCTTTAGCCTTCATGTTAGGATAGTAGTATCCCACCACAAAAACTCCGGCAGTCGCAACAATAGACAGAATAATTGAAAGCGTATACGAATAGAAAGCATACGTCGTTGTTAACGTTATGTAAAAGGAACCTGTTATAAGGACGGCTGCAAACGAAATTATTGAAGTGAGCATGAGGACCGAGACGTATTCAGAAGCGGAATACTTCATGTCGGCCTGCTTCAGCTGCGAACTGAGGATGTCAAAATAATCAGAGTAAGATTCCGCAATCCTTCCGAAAATCTTGTAGGATATTTTTTTAATCATACTGAATCTTTGCCTAGGCCCTCCGCAGGTTTTAGAAATTCCCAAAAGCCCTTCGTCAAATCTCTTCAATGAGGTTTATTATTTTTTCAGGATTGGAATAATAGTTGTTTATTATATCGGAAATTTCCTTGTAATCAACCATCCGCTTCTTATGCATCCACTCGAGTATGCTTTTCCTGACTCTCAGCTCATCCCTGAGCGTCGTCTCGGTCAGCCCGAGGGATTTCGCTATGTGCTCCATCATTTCGCTCTTGCCGGTTCTTTCGAATATGTCTTCCACAGGCTTCCATCTGAACACTTCTGTAGTTGAAGGTTTATCGCCGCTCAGGCCCGTCACCTCAAGAATCTGGTTCGCGCGCCTTACGTATCTGTCCCTGGATTTCACCTGCAGCAGGAATATTATCACATCAAGGTTCTGTATCAGCCCGGGCGGAAGATTTATTGGCGGTGTAGTAAGCCTGTCGATTAGCTGCTGAAGGTTGGCTGCATGGATGGTGGCGAGCCCGGCGTGACCAGTCGCGATTTGCTGGAATAATACATACGCTTCAGCCCCTCTTACCTCTCCGACTATGATGTAATCCGGTCTCTGGCGGAGCGACGACTTAAGAAGATCGAAAAGGCTTACTTCACCGGCCTTGGTGCCTTCGGATATGGGCGTCCTCGCGACCTCCGGGACCCAGTGTGGATGAGGCAGGCTTAACTCTGGTGTATCTTCTATTGAAACCACTTTCATGGAAGGCCTGATGAAGAGGGAAAGGGCATTGAGCAGCGAGGTCTTGCCAGAAGCTGTTCCACCCGATATGAGTATGGATTTCTTGTTTTCTATCGCAAGCCAGAGATAAGCGAGTTGCGTCGAGTCAAGGGTTCCGTATTCGAGCATGTGAACAGGGGTAAGCGGCGTTTTGGTGAATTTTCTTATGGTGAAATTCGAGCCTCTTCTTGCGATATCCGTTCCCAGCGTGGCATGAACCCTGGAACCGTCCGGTAGCGAGCCCTCGACCAGAGGTTCCGCGACGGAAATCGATTTCCCGCATTTCTGCGAAAGCTTCATGACGAAGGTGTCCAGTTCGTCAGAGTTTCCGAATACCACGTTCGTCACTACGGAGCCGAGCAGCGGGTTGCGGTGATAAATATAAAGAGGTACGCCTTTGCCGTCGCATGAAACGTCTTCTATGTCATTGTCCCTCATGAGCGGTTCGAGCTTGCCGAGGCCTATTACGTCGCGCTGCACGTAGTATTTTATCACGTCCATCTTCGCGGGATCGCTTTGTTTTCCCCTTGAGATTATGTTCTTTATCTCTTCCTGCAGAAGCTCCTTGGCGCGTATTTCCCCGATCCTCATGAAGTCTATGTCCAGTCGCTCTTCCAGTTCTTTTTTGACAAAGTCTATCATTTCCCTGTCGTTTTCAGTAAGCGATGGTTCGACGACAGAATATACGATATCATTTATGCGCGGATCCCATCTTATGTTCGCGTAGGCATAAACCTTTTCCGTTTTTCCGGGCGCTTCAGGGATAAGGGGGTATGCTATGTTCATCGTTCTCAGCAGGTCCTTTTCATCGCTTGAGAGCGGGGTCGTGAGCGGGGTCGGCTGCTTGGGTATTTCAATGTCCATGCCAGGTAGGACGGGTACGATTTCCTTGATAATGGTTTTTTCTACGGTCGTCCGGGGGGCAGGCGGGAATCTGTCAAAACCGAAGATGATGGTTTCCTTTCGGCCAGGAAACTGGGATTTTTTCATCATGCCCTTCTGCGAAAGGTAGCCCATTTTCATCTTTCTTATTATTTTCCTTGCGCGAGGATGCGGTTTGCCTCCTGTTCCTTCTGGTATTTTGCTGATTCTGATTTTTCTGATATTCATAAAAAGCCTCAAAGAGCCTGCATTGTATAATAATTGATTTCGTTTTCTTATAAATTAAGCCTTTTACCCAAAAGGCTTAATCGAAACTTAACTCAACGCTAACTGTTTAGCATAAGACAAGTCGATGTTGAGTTGAGTTGAAAACAGACGCAAACCAGCGCATGACGCCAGGCTTGGGCCTGCGTCTTTCGAAACGATTGCCCGCTCGCTAAAGCTCGCTAGTCATTTTACCAAAAAGGCAATAAGCGAATGACGTATACGAAGTATACGTCTGTCGAAGAATTCGAAAAATTCTGCTGGATGTTCCGCTGATGCGGAACTTGCGGAATAAACCAGCAGCTGACGTTTACATTAAGAGGTTCGCAGGTTCGCTCACTTCCAAAAATCTTTTTCAAGGATTATTTTATGTCGAGAATGATGGTGTTGCCGTTTTTGTATAGCACAATTTCGCCAAGATCGCTTAATGCCATGCCCCCAAAATTGTAAGACTGGTTCAGGCCGTAAAGTGTCGAGAAGTCATTCAACTCGCGGTTTTGTTCGGATGTGATGTTCAGGCCCTGGTTGGAAAGGCTTATCCTGTACAGATTGTTCCCTATCCTTTTGGGTATCGATATAACCATGGAGGAATTCATTTCCCTTTTCTCGCAGATTTTTATTATATTCGAGAGCATGTATTCCTTCAGTTCCGTGAGCTGATCCTGGTCAGTCGAAGACGAATAATAATTCTGGTACATGAGGAAAAGCGTTATGGACATCATGAGGATAGCGACACCTATGGTGAAAATAAGAACCTGTTCGAAAACGAGTATCTGGCCTTTCACCTTTCTCATATAGGCTGCACTTTTATTTTCGATACGACAAGATCCCCGTTGTTGTAGGCTGCGCCTGTCTGGGTTTCAGTCCCGTCATAGGATAAGAGTATTTTGGTGTTGCCGTCGGACTTGCCGGATTTAAGAAGTTTTATTTTATAGCCCTTCCATGGTTCAGTGCTGTCAAGCTCCCTGTACCTTACAGAAAACACAAGGCTATAAAGGCCTGATTCTTGCCTCCTGCCTTTAAGGCTTATGACGCCTGGGGTTTCGCCGTATCTAGCGACGGTTCCGTTGTCCGCAGTATTGAAAAGGACTTCGCCGCCCGTTATGAGGGGCTGGTTAACGTAAATCGTGTATGTTATAGTGTTGCTTGTTTCATTCAGTGATATCAGACCAGGAACAGGAAAGTCCAAAGTCTCCTCGCAGCCGCCAGCGGATGAACATGTCCCGGCGATAGTCACTATTTTGGAATCGAGTTCCTCCATGAATCTTGTCGCCGCTGTGAATTGCGTAAGGACTGAACGTTTATCTATCATGGGCTTGCCCCACATGTAGGCGACCCCGACCAGCGAAATGACTATGCCTGAAACCAAAACAAGCGTTATTGCTTCTGTCTGAGCCTTTCCCATGATAATATATTCGGCTGCCTATATAAAAAATTCCGGAGATTCCCATGGCCATGTCTCCACCCTTCCGCAAGTAAATGATGCTTATTTAAAAATTCGCGTTCCCATTTTATCTTATGGAAATGCAGGATACCGGAGTTCAGAACGCCGAATTCAGGAGCCCGCTTACCCGGACGAAAGGCTGGCTCATACCTATTGTAGCCGGGCTTCTGTTAAGTTACGCCGCTTACAGGGGGGCTGAATGTTACCTGGACCACTTAGGCGCGGAATTCGGCAAGAGCATCGTCAAGTCATTGCCTTACGGGCACGGGTTTTGAAACCGAAAACTCTTGATGGCAATTTTGGGAATTTTTCTAAAATTAGAATGTCGGGAGCCATAGAAACCCTCTACGTAAGTGGGGCATGAAAATAGTTGTTTTTGCTGTTTTTCCCTTTTTTATCACATTAGTGAACAAATTTATTTAAAACTTTTTCACTTATATAAATAATCATGAGGGGCAAACAACTCAGAAAGATGGTAATGGAATCCATCGAACGCAACTGGCCGGTACACGTAAAGGAGCTTGTAAGAGATCTCGGACTTGAGATGAGCAACAACAGCATAAAGAAAATTAGCTACCACATGAAGCAGCTCGAGAAGGACGAAAAGATCAGAACCAAAAGAATCGGCAAAGCCCTCATCGCGTGGCCGCATGACATGGAAAGACTCAGGGTGATATACGAGCTGATACGGGTGGAGTGATGGTTTTATCAACGATTTTGAAAAAGATGCTCATTGGCAGGGCATTCACCAACGAAAGGGGCAGAATAAGATTGTACAACAGGATGGACTGGTCCCTCATCCCATCCTGGGTCTTCGGTGACCTTTTACAAAAAATAGGGGAACTGAAGGGAGAAAAATACTTGCATGACCTTGGTTATCAGCAGGGCATTAAAATAGCGGAAGAGATGGTTGGATGCATGGGCTTGAAACCCAGAAGCGGCTGGATAGCGCAGAATGCCGTCATAGCAACACTGGATTTCATAGGTTTCGGTGTGTTGAAGTTCATAGAAAGTGACGTAAAGAGCGACGGCCATCATCATATAATAATTCACATAATAGATCATCCCGTGACAGAACACGCCAGAAAAATGTACGGTGAAAAATCAATGGTGTGTTCTTGGTTTAGGGGCGTATACGCTGCGCATGGTGAGATGGAACTAGGACTTAAAAATGTTTTTTTCAAAGAGAACAAATGCGTTTGTAAGGGAGATTCTTATTGCGAATGGGAGACTAAATGGTGATTTTATGAGAGCTGAACTCAGTGCTACTATGGAAAAACAGCCTGCAGCTGTTGCAAAATATCCTACGACACAAGTAGTTCAACCGAAGATGCCTAAGTCTTACGTTGACGGCGAACCGCCTTTCGGACGTTTCGGTTCAGAAGAAAAAGCGATAAAATATCTGGAAACTCTTGATGATGCTACCTTCAGAGGCCTGAGCGACCTTTACACCGTAATGGCCACCGAAAAAGGAGGCTGGATGTTTACCGACCGCCTTTATGAAGACAATCCTAGAACGCCGCTTGACAGGGTGATATACAATTCAAGGTCGTGCAGGTCCGTGCACGACAGAAAGCCTCTTGTGAGAGAGCAATTAATCAGATTTATCGAAGAGTTTAGGGGACCGGAAGAAATGAAGATTTACGACATTGGCTCTGGTCCGAGTGATTACAGCGTTGAGGCTCTTGCAAAATTAAAGAGTAATGGTCGTGTACCCCCTCTTGGAGCGCATGTGACTTGTATAGATAATAACACAGAAGCCCTTCAGAGAGGTCAGCAACTCGCGAGAAATGCCGGGGTCGGTGAGAATATTGAATATAAAAGGGCTAATATAGGTCATCTCCTATTCAAAAATGGCATGGCTAACTCTGATATTGTAATGGCGATAGGAGTTATATGCCCGTTTGATGATGAAATCGTTCTGAGTCTTTTTAGAGGGGTAATAAACAACCTTAAAGAAGGTGGTAAATTTTACACTTGCGCTATGAGTCCGCACCCCCTTAAGAATGTTTTGGATCAGGCTGGCTGGGTTCTTAATTACAGGAGTCCTGAAAAACTAGAAGCGCTGTTGAAAGCTTCAGGTTTCGAACCGGAAATTTACATGGACGCACATAACCTGTTCGTCATGGGAATAGGACAGAAAACTTAAAAACACTTATGACTTACGCACAATTATTCCTTTATCAGTTATCTCCATCGGGTAAATGTCCGTGCCGTGCTTGGTTCTTCGCATCTTGCGGATGAGGATTGACCTTGTTATTCCCTCGCCTATCCCGAACAGGTTAAACACTATGACGCTGTCCGCGATGAATTCGCTCACACCATCCCTTGAAAGGCTTCCACCGCCTCTTTCGCCGATCTCGTTGTCGAGAATCTCAGAAGTTATGATGATTGTCACGCCGGTTTTTTTGAGTATCCTGATAATCTCGAAAAGCTTCTTCCTGACAATGGACGGGTCCTTCATGTACATTGAAATCAGCGAAATGGGGTCTAGCACGACCCTTTTCGCGCCAAGCGTGTTTATGGCATCGACTGTTGAAGATGATATGTCAGAAACCTCGAAGGGATTCTGGTAGACCATCCTGAAAATTCCCTCTCTCTCGTATCTTTCAAAATCGAATCCGTATCTTTTAAGGTCGCCTTTTATGTCTTCAGGGTCTTCTTCCAGCGTTATGTAAACGCCAGGCTCGCCTTTTTGCAGGCCTTCCCAGATAAATTGCGCGCAGAAAGTCGTTTTCCCTGTTCCTGTTCCTCCTGTAGCAAGAATGACTGATCCTTTGACGTAACCGCCCTCCATAAGTTCATCAAGTCCTGAGATGCCTGTGGAAACCCTTTCAACCGCGCTTTTCTTCGTAAACCCATATTCAGAAGGAATTTCTGCTTTTTTTGGCATATTAATAATTTGTCCGGCTTTGCTTAAATCTCTTTTCCAGTAATATAAATTTTCACTATAGAACTATTTTTTTCTGTTAATCAGATAATCGGCGAAATTGTCAAGAATGCTGCACAAAGACGAAGGCATGTTCTTCGTCAGCTTCCTGCTTTCCGCGGCCAGGGATTCGGCCTTCTTCCTTGCGTATTCAACAGAGTGGTATTTGTCGAAAAGTCTCCTTACAAATGCGATGTCTTCCTCGCTGGTTTTGTCCCTGGGTCTGTTTAGGATTTCGAATAGTCTTTTCCTTTCGTTTCCGCTGCATTTCGAAGAGCAGTGAATGACCATGATGCTTCGCTTCCCTTCTTTTATATCCGAACCTATCTCGCCGCGTCCCTTGCCTTCGGTGAGGTCGAGGAGGTCGTCCGCTATCTGGAAGGCAGGGCCTATTTTCATGCCGAACTTCTTTATCATTTCTGTTAAATCCTCTCTTCCGGCAGCGATAGCGCCTCCAACCATGGGCAGCGTCAGATACCACGCGGTCTTCAGCTCTATCATCTTCATGTAATCTTTTTCGCCAGGATGGTCATTATCCCTCAGGTTCATGTCCATTGCCTGTCCCTCAGCGGTTTTTATGCATGTTTCAGCAATCTCCCCCATAAGCCGCATTTTTATTTCTTCGGCAAATTGAGAGCGAAGCACCAGCTCATAGACCTTTTCTGACATGAAATCCCCCGCGTTTATCCCATGAGGTACGCCGTATTTTACCCACAATGCAGGCTTGTCCCTTCTCATGCTATCTCCATCCTCTATGTCATCGTGGACGAGCAGCCAGTTATGCAGAAGCTCGCAGGCGGCCGCGAAAGGCGTAATCTTTTTCGTGTCGCCGTTCAACGCCTCGCACGTTAGTATCGCGAGAACAGGCCTTATCCTCTTCCCGCCGGAATCGAGATGATACCAGACCGCGTCATTCAGGTTGGTTATGCCTTTCTTTGGTATCGCCTTCTCGATTTCCTTTTCTATGAGCCTGCCATTGTCCTTAAGAATCCTTTCGACTTCCTCCATCATAAGTTATAAAATTGTGCTCTGGCTTAAAAATAGATTGTTTATTCAATCGGTTTTATCAGAGCTTGTCTCCGCTTTCTTATCTGATTTTACAGGCTTTTCCTCTCTTGTTTCTGGTTTTTTCCGTCTCCTGAGCAGGCGGAAAGGCGATAAAGCGAGCCTCACGGCTTTCCATCCCATCCTTACCGCGGAATAAAGCACGAAGAGTCCCATTGCAGTAACAGCGAACCATACCATGTTATAGAGGTTTATATCGATGCTCAGCCCGAAAACCATGTTGCCGACGACAGGAAACATCGCCGCGACCAGGCCTATGATGAAAGCCTTGAAAAGGAATTTGACCAGCTTGTATGCGAGCACGGTGAAGATTATGAAAATCGCGAAGAAAATGATTATGTTCTGGTCGCCTAAGGCGCCGGGGAATTCGAACATAATGATAATTGGTTTGGCTTCTTTAATTCTTAATGAATATTATCACTTAGCCGAACAATGATGAGACCAGCACTATGTTAAGCTTTTTAAACGTATGTAAATAATATTTAACATATGTTAAAAATAATTAACGATTTGAGGCCGTTCTTTGAGGATTGCTACAGGAGGATAAATGTAAGGGAATATGCCAAAATAATGCACGTATCACCGCCTACGGCATCCAAACTTCTTGCACACTATAATTCAGAAGGACTTCTGCTCAAGGAAATCTATAGGAATTACATTCTCTTCCATACAAATAATGAAAGCAGGAATTTTATCGATTTATCAAGGATATACTGGAGGCACAAATTGTATAAACTTCTTTTAGCGGCGGAAAAAGAACTTACAAATCCGGTGGTAGTGCTTTTCGGTTCACTTTCAAAAGCCGAAACCAAGAAGGATTCTGACGTGGATTTGGCCGTTTTTGCAGGCAAAAAGAAATTGAATACAACTAAAATTGAAATGGAACTGAAGAGAAGGGTTCATGTTTTATGGCTTGATTCGCTTAATGAAGTGAAAAACAAGGAGCTTGCAGGCAACATAATAAATGGTTACGTTTTGACAGGGAGGCTGCAAATATGAGCATGGACTGGGAAGAATGCAGAAGCAAGATGATAGTAAAAAATGTCAGGCCGGACAAAGGCATGATAAAGTCCCTGATAAAATCCAGCGAAAATAAAATAGAATCCGAAAACATGCTAATTATGAACGATGTAACGGCCGCTTCCAAACTTTCGCTTGCTTATGATTCACTACGAGAACTTCTCGAGGCTCTCGCATTAATGAGGGGATATAAAATTTATAATCACGAATGTTACACGGCCTTTCTGAAAGAGATAATCGGCGAAAGCCTGAAAGGCGATGAATTCGATGATATAAGAAAAACCAGAAATGCCGTGAATTATTACGGAAAAGACATAACCCAAAAAGATGCGGAGAAGCACATATCGGAAATAAAGATGCTCAGAAATTTTCTATTGAATTTGCTGGAAAGGCAATGATAGTTATGAACCTCGAAACCGCTCTTAAAAAAGAGACAAAAAAATGGACGCAAAGGATAGAGAAGGAAATGAAAAATATTAAAATCAAGGGCAAAGATAGCAAAGTCAGGAAAAACGAGCGATTTCTCGAGAACATCCGCGCCTACATAAGCGACTCGAAACATTTCGCGAAAAAAGGCGACTTGGTCAGGAGCTTCGAAGCAATATTGTGGGCCTGGGCGTGGCTGGAGATTCTTAAAGAATTGGATGTTTTGGAGTAGATCAAGTACAACAGTATTTGTAACTCGGATCGGCGCACCACGTACTTGGAGTCTCACATTTGCTTGGATTATTTTTCTGATAGTCCTCTGTCTTGCAGTACCCATTAATCCCATCAGTTTTTACACATGCACAGCTTGATGGTAAATTGACGCATCTTTTTTTGACATTTACCTCATTGTGATTTTGGTAGCAGCACACAAGACTACCTGAGCATGGTTTATTATTATCGCATTCTTCTCCCAAACCTGCTTTTGCTACTTGAGTCTGTTGCTGGCCGCTGCATGCCGCTTTTTCAGCGTCCGTCGTCGCGCTCGCCAAGCTCTTCACGTAATGGAGCGTCGTCGTTTTGGTCTCGTAACCTCTTATGGTAATCGTTACCAATCCGTTGTTGCAGGTGTTTCCTAACGTGTCCCGAATCGGAACCTGGCCGGAGCTCTGCGGTTGCGTCTGTGTCGGCGCGCAGCTGCCCGAGCTTCCGAACATGTTCAAGGACGAAAAGGGCACCGCTATCAAATTGCCGTAGTTGCAAGGTTGTGTTTGCGGATTCTGGGTCGGGTTGCATCCCATCTCACCTGAATGACTTATTTCGAGGGATGTGCTTTGCGTCCCGCCCTTACAGTAGCCCGTCGCTATCGCCTGCAGCTCTCCCGTACCGCAAATATAAGCATCATTGGCGAGCGGGCCCTGACTCTTGAAATGAACCACGAATGACGACGACCCGCTGCCGCCGAGCATGCTCATGGTACTGGACATCTGGGACATCGAGCAGGAAAGCCTTTCGAATCCCTGGAGCAGCGTGCTATAACATCCCATCATCTGGGTCATGGTGTTGGCTGCGGTTGCGGCCTCGGCCGTGGCCCCGTATACGCCCGGCGCGTTCGCCGCTGCTGCGGAGCTGTATTCCAGCTGGTTCTGCACGTTGTCCATGCATGCCTCATACTGAAGGAAGCTTATGTAGAAGCTGATGAAATTTATGATGAGCGGCATCATTCCCATGAGAATGCTGCAGGTTTCCCCGACCTTTTCTCCGAAAGTGGCCACTCCTTCAAAGATATTGTCAGCCTTCGTGCCCTCCTTCGTGAAAATATCGCCTATCCTGCCCACAATCTGAGGCAGCACGCACGTAGCGAACCCCCATTTGATTCCCTTTTCCAAGGCCTTCCCCATGTCATTCGTCTGGTTTTCCTCGTCGCCCCCGATGCTCATGCCCAGCAGTTTCATCGTCCCGTAAACTGTCGCTACCCCGAGAACTATCCCGATAATGTAGCACCACCAGTCGGTTTTCGATTTGTCGGTTGCCTGGGTACCGCTTTGGAAGCTTATGTGGCCTGCGCCTGTCTCTGGCTGGTATCCCGTATCGGAAGCCAGCGAAGCTGAGGAGCAATCGCATCCTTCGCATATGAAAGTGCTGCATTCGTTAGCCGGTTTCCCGGTAGATACGCACGTCGAGCAGCAGTCCTTGCAGTAGGTGGCCGTTGGTTGAATTCCCGGTTTGGGCGGTTGAGTGGTGGACTGGGCTGCGTTGCAGCTAAGGCCCTGCCCCGTTCCGGACTTCTTAGTATTTTCTATTCTGTTTATCAGTGTAGTCCCAGCCGCGCAAACGCCGCAGTATGCAAGGAACGTGACCACTCCCTTGAACACGCTGGTGAAACTCTTTACTTGCATGGCCATCTTTTCCCTCATCGCCTCGGCGTTTATCTGCGAGTTGGATTTCTTGGGATGGATTGTGATGGTTCCGTCAAGGACGGACTTCGTTTCCATTATAAGGTTATTGGCGTATTTGATGGAAATGCTGGCATTCGTTGCTCCCAGCTCTATGTCAGGCAGGGAAGTTTGTCTTGGGTTGTTCGTGACATTGTACTCTATTGAATTGGGGAGCCTTATGACAGGTCCTATCTGGAACGGACAGACGTATTTGCTGGGGTCAGAAGAATCCTTTTGGCAATTTCCCAGCGAGCGTTCGCCCGCGCTGACGGTCGTTCCGGTCATCTTCACGTCAAAGCCGTAAACATTGAGGTCTGTGACCTCGACGTTGGCGTTGGCGTTGTATATCCTCAGCGTCACGTTCTGGTTGGAATCCGAAGCCAGCGAGCACGGCACACCCTGTCCGTAGCCCTGTGTCTGGCAGTCTATGTCTTTTGCAGGCCCGCTGAGCACTTCCACCTGTATCTGGTATAGGCTGCTGTCCTTGACGATTCTGGCATCTATCGACGCTTCGGCCTTCTTGCCCCCGGAAGTAGCTGTCAGCAGCAGGTCACCTTCGCCATTCGCGCATCTCTGGAACATCTTGTTGCTGAGGTAAAGCGAGCATTCGTAATCCTCTATCCTGTGAACGCCGACTCTCTGGTATTCCCTGAACTTGCATATGGTAGCGTTCGCCTCAGGCGAGACGCCCATGCCCTTCGTCAGCTTCCCCTGGTCATCCTGGGCATCAAGCCTGAACGTCCATGATAAATCGCCTTCCTTTGGCTCTGCGTGAAGGAGGTCGGCGTACATTATCCTTACGTATCCCGTATCTCCCAGCTTGATCGACCTGGAAACAAGGCAGTTTATCGGCGTCTGCAAGGCGCCATCGACCACGTCGTTGTCGGCAATCTCAAGGTAAGGCTGTAACGGCCGGGCAGCAATGGCAATATCCTTGGTTCCGGCTACTGTCGTCTGCTCGTTTCCTATTTTTACAAGGAATGAAAGCGAGAGCGGATAATAATGAGAACCTCCGCCAGGCGCCAGCTCTCCCTCCCCGCACCTGACTTTTCCAAGTATCTGGTCCGATGGAATGTTGCAGCTTATGGTCTGCCCCTGCTGCGTGCAGTATCTTGCCGAATGGACGATGGTCTGGCCGTTGAAGCCTATGTCCTCTTCCAGCAGGATGGGAGAGGCCATGTTCTTGGCAGCAGCGGTTACCCTTACGTTTCCGGGGTTCTGCTGCGTTTGGCCCTCACAGTAAAGCGTATCAGGCGAAATGCTCTGTATTTCGAGTCCCATTTCCTGGGGAAGGACGTAAACGTTCGTCTGGTTTGAAACATCGTAGTTCCTGCTCCCGTCGCTCATCCTCAGCGTCAGGTTTACCGGAACCTGACCAGCGTTCGTGGTCTTGGGGACCTTTATCACGGTGTCGCAGGTGAAATCGTAATCCACGCTCGCTTCTTTGCAGCTCCCGGAGGATACCCATTGATTTGTCAAGAGTGTGGCCTCGTGTTTGAGGTTGTTCTCTGCTGCGTTGTGAACCGTAACGTAGAATGATGCTTGTGTCTGGTTTCCCTGTTCGATTTCGATTCTCGCCGGGTTGCTTGAGATTATTTCGAGCCAGGGCGCATTCAAAGAGGCCAGGCTGGAAACAGGAATGGCCATCGGGAAGGAAATAGTAGTCCCCTGTATCGAGAACATCACAGGAAGCGATGCCTGTTGGTAATCTTCCGGTATCTCAAATTGTATGTTCGTGCAATCGTAGAAATCGCGTATGCTGGTTGACGATACCTTAGCGCATGTCATTTTCTGGTTTGTTTTGGCCAGATATGAATAAAGGAAAACGGGATTGTCGCCGACCATCTCGGGATACTGAATATACAGGCTGGCGCTGACGTTGTTCTTGGCACCGGATGAGAGGGTGTCCGGGTTAATGGAATAGACCTGCATATGCGGTTCGGGCAGGTCGATGTAGACATTCTGCGGGCTGCTTATAAGGTCTTTCGAAGGATAAACGAACTTGAGCAGAAGCGTTATGGAATTGCTCATGAGGCTGCATAGGTCGTTCTTGGCTATAGCGCATGAGAACTCGCCTGCTGACGAAGAGCACGTAAGCGGCTTGTACGTTTTTCCGCTGTCAGTCGAATAATACGTTTGTGGCGAACCCTGTATGTTGTCAGCCCTTGCGGTGATGAGCAGCGACGGGTCCTGTATGCAGCTCAGTGGCGAAGATGTAGATATTATCTGGAGTTTGGGTTCGGGTGGCGAAGGTATGATTTCGAAGAATGAATTTGCAGTCAGCTGTTTTGTTTTGCCTTCCTGGAATCCGTCGAGCCTGAACGAAAGGGTTTCGATGCCCTGCTTTTCTCCTGATATGTCAAGGCTGACGGGGCAGGTGTAATATTTTATGTTCGAATACGAACTTTCGAGAGAGCAGTTTGGAATGGGCTGGAAGACATTGTTCAGATATTTGTAGTTGAAATTCCTTTCATTGTAGGTTATGAAATCAGGATAATTGACATGAAGAAGGACGTTCGCTTTCGTTATTTCGCCAGCCTCAACGGCCTGTGGCGTGACCGTATCGATGCCGAGGCTTGGGGGAGGGAAAGTCATGAAAATCTCCGACGCTGCTGAAACCACTTCTACGTCACCGTAAGTGAATTTGAAAGTGAGTTCGAGATTCTCCTGAAGCAGCGGGCATATTTGTCCTTCGCCTATCGTGCATTCGTAATTGCTTGCAGAGCCGGTGCAGTTAAGAGCGTTGAAGTTCTTGCCGTCGAACGAGTATGACGTCTTCGGAACGCCCTGCAGCGGGTTCGCGATCTGGAGCCTCGCCGTGAGTTTTTCGTCTATGCCGCAATCAAACGGTGTTGGTGCGATGGAGCTTACGACGAGCTGGGGATTCGGAGATTTGAGCGTGACAGGGAAACTTCCGTAAAGCTGCACCCCACCCGCATAATTGAAGTAGACCTTTATGGTGGATGTTCCAGGCGAAGCGCATACAGGGAATTTGGAGACGGGCATCGAACATTGGTAAGAATAGATGCTCGCATTGGGGTTTATTATGGAGCATGTTATCGAACCATCGCCTGCCCGTACGTCATCTGTGGTGTAATAATAAGACTGATAATAACCCATCGTCGCGTTATCTGCGTGCATGCTCGCGCTTATTGCCTCGTCGCTCCAGCAGGTCGTTATTTGCGGGCTCCAGTTGTCAACAATCAGGCTCGCTCCGCCTGTGACTGGCGGGCCCGCTGCTGTCGAATAGAATGTTATGGGATTCGCAATCTTATCGCCGCCAGGAAGCACGAAGTCCCATGTGGAAATGCTTTTGTTGAATACGCTGCCCTGGATTTCTGAATGGTAAAATGACGGAATGCCTGTTCCGGAAGGGTCTATAATGTCCTTGCTGCCGGACATGTCATAGAACTTCGAAACCGCAGAACCACTCACTGTACTGAAAACCGAGCGATTTATCCTGTCCGAAGGTATCGAATAATAATTATCCATGTAACTTTTTACCGTGTCGCCTGTGACGCCGGGCTTCAGGTAAACGTCAATCCTGTCGGCCTCGTTGTTCTCGGCATAGAAATTCCTTATCCCTGTCTTGGTTGTCTTGTCCCAGCTTCCTGTCCACACCTCCTTGCCGTTAACGTCGAGCTTCACGAAGGTAAGGAAATTGCATATGTTATTCGAATTGACATCGTTCCACTTGTAAGTCTCGTCAAAAACCATCCCAGAGGCTCCGGAGTTGACTGATATGACGGGATTTATGCCATTCGCTATGCAGGTGTTGGGATCCATGGATTTGCACCTGAAAAGATAGACCTTTTTTATTATGTATGAAGGGTTCTTGGACGAAAGGCGCATGTTTATGTACTGCAAATTCTGATCATATGGGTATGTCAGGTCCTTCTGAATCAGGTCGGTGAATTTCGGCACGCTTCCTGAGAGCTCCTGGCCTGTGGATGTGACTATCCTGATATCGAGCGCGGAAACGAATGCCGTACTGATGATTATATAAGAACAGAACAATGCGATTGCCTGCAATATCAACAGTTCAAGTTTTTTCATACTAACACGACTGCTCTACATCGCTAACGGCCGAAGACCAGCCGCATTTGCCTTTAAGGGCGTTCATGATTTTGTCCGTTTCCGACGGGTCGATTCCGGGCGTCTGTATGGATGCTCCGTCTGTCAAAAGGACAGCAGGCAGGTAAACGTAAATCACGCTGCCTCCTTCCTTTAACTCGAAGGACATGTTTATGTAGCCGACAGGCATCTCTTCGTCCGTTTTTGTCATGTCGGATATGCTGGCAGTGACATTGTAAGCGACAGGCTGGAAGCCTGAAACGTTAATTTCCGAGACCAGGTCGCCTGTTTCGTTGTAGTTCGTGAGGACCAGGGCAGTGTCTTCGCCCGTGAAGTAATTGGGATCAGAAGGCGAGAAGGCGATGAAAACCATGAACTTTTTGCCCAGATTCATGAGGTCTACCGGGCCCGGATTTATCTGGTAGCTGGAGTATTTTCCGTCCGCTATCTTCCCGCTGGCTGATGCGCCAAGCACCTTGAACTTTATTGTCACGTTTTCGGCGATTTTTTCCATCGTCACTGATTTGTCCTCGACCTCGTCCGACCTGAAGAGGTCGCCATAACTCCTGTAGCCGCTCTTGTAAGCATGAAGCTCGCTTATCATGCAGGGTATCTTCCCTTCAACAACGCCATTCGCGTTCGTCCTGCCTATGTCGCATATGTAATAGCTCACATCCGCCCCTTCGATGGGAGCGCCTGTCGTGTTCTTGACTGTTACCCTGGCGCTGCATTTCGCGTTGCTCACGCATGTTGCAGCGTATTCTGACTGGTTGCCGAAACCGGCCGTGCAATTCCCTGGCTGCGTGTTCTCTATGTCGACCATGACCGCGAATTTGAACCACTGGTTGAGTTTCGCATCCTCCACCATGACCACGACCGGGTACCGGAAAGAGTAGGCCACAGCGTAAGGGCCCATGCAGAAAGGAATCATCAGCATGATTGGTTTGGGGATGACCCTCAGCGGTTCAGGAGAGAACATGAAGTTCCTGTCCATCTCCGAGTTCCATGAAGGCGGGTAAGCGAAGGCTACCTGAAGGTCCGGGTAAGTTTTGCCGCCTACGTTGCTTATGGGATAAAAGGGGTTCTCGGCCAGCCTGAGGGGCTGCGTGTTCCAGACCAGGTGGGAAACAGTATACTCTGCTATGCCCTTTATGCCGGGAAGGATCTGGCCCCTCGTCCTGAAAAGAACGTTGCCGCAGCCTATCTGCGCTCCCGCGACAGGAACCCAGTTCTCGCTATCAGGGTTCGAATGGACCATGGAAGTGAGCGTTATCATCTCCAGGAACCTAGTCCTGCTGGTATCGCTCACGAAGTTTTTTGAAAAGTCAAGCACATCGTATAGTTTGCTGGGGAATGACAGCTCATAAGGCTGCTGGATGTCATAGTCTTCCACTTTCGTGGGGAGGTAAACGCGGACGTCAATCCTGTCCTTGTTGATGTTGACGTCGTATCTCGGGCTGCTGAAGTCGAATTTCACGCTCTTGCCGCTGAAATCCATCTCGTCCTTCAGGTTATCCCTGAGATACGTCCATACGCCGGCTCCTATTTCCTTCGAGACGTCAGGCACGCTGGTCTCGCCGCACGCCGACCAGACAGCAGTATCGAACATGCCGAATTTGACCGACGGGCCCGGCTTTAGAACGCCTCCCTGGTTGTATATGACAAGCAGTTTTTCGTTAAGACCTGCTCTTATAAGGTTGGTGACGGAGTCCTTTACAGTTTTCGCTTCTTCAGGCAGGCCTGATGTCACCGGCGAAGGTATGATGGCCTGTCTTGAGGCAAGAATAATGACGGTTATCGCGACTATTACAAGGGCGGCAATCACTATGAATTCCACCTGCCCTTTTTTCCGCGAACTCATATAATAATATTCCATATTAGCACTTATAACCTTTCCCATATTCGCATGCGTCATCCGCATGCATGGTTCACATAATTTAATTTATAGTCAAGCCTTTTATCCAGATACCGTAGCGTGAAAAGGTAGGGTTCGGACTGGTCAGTAATTGGATCGGTTCCCAGAATTTCGTCCGTTCCGTAAGGCCCGTACGTTCCGCTCAGCCCCTCGAAATGGAGCGTCTTTGAATGGGACGAAGACGAGATGGACAGCTCTGACTTAAAATTTTCAATCTGGCTCAGCTTGCTGAAATCGTAGTCTATCGTCACTATGTCCCCGGAGCATATTTCAGCGTCATTAGCCAGTACGCCGGTCCTGTCGGATATGAATGCGAGTCTCACTGTGCTGTAAGACGGCGATATTATGCTTGCCAGGGCGGCGTTCGTCGCGATGCCTGTCGCAAGCGTGTCCATCGTGTTCGCAAGCTTCTCCGCGTAATCGCTCATGATATTCGAGGCGGACAGCTGCATGTTTATGCGCTCCCTTGCAGCGGCTATGTCCTTCAGCGCCTGGTTATAGGTGAGGACGGTCGTCAGGAGCGATATCGCGAAGAACAGTATGTTTATGGCCTTGGCCAGAGCGGACAGTACGGCTTTCATGTAGGTGCATGCGGCCTTGAGGGGCGGGAAGACCCAGGAAAGCGCGAAACATGCCCATCCTGCCGCCGACGATTTCACCTGGCTCCAGAGTGCCACGGCCCGGCACTTTGGATAACTTTCCGCCATTAGCTTGCTTAGACTCGGGACGTCGAGCTGCGCGGTGATTTTCCCCTCCTCGAAATCCTTAAGATTCTGCTGTTCGTCGGCAATATCCTGTATGGCTTCCCCGGCCACGCAGGTCATCAGCGCGGGTCCGTTGCCTACTAGGAGATCATACGCCTGGGCAAATTTCGAGGTGCCTGCACCCAAAAGGAATTTTTCAAGAACCTTTGTGACTGAAATTTTCACGTCCAGCTGCTTAAGCTGGTCAGCAATGCGCACCATGGAGCAGCATATGCTGATGGTGTCAATGATGAAGGATACTATTTGCAGCTTTTTGCCAATGCTTTCTATTGCTTCATAAAATTTTTTGTCTTTCTCAAGCAGATTAAGCGTATTAATCAGTTCCCCAAGCTCCCCTGTAACCGTCCCTTCCATCACGAATTCCGTTTTTGCCGAGATGTTCCTGTAATAATTGAGGTATTTGACATCGAAGAAAACAGAAATTTCCCTGGTGATGTTGCTTTTTGAGTTCTTATCGGACGGCATGGGAAGTGTGGCGATAGTCACGAACGTCGTGCATTCGTACCTGTCGCTCCTGATTTTTCTGCAGTATATTTCGGTTATGTCTTCGTCGCCGAGTTTGTACCTCGTTTCGAAAACATTCAGCCTTTCAGGCACGTTGCCGGCGATGGTCACGGTGACGTTCTGCTGCGGCTCTCTGGGGATGCACGTTCCATTCTCGTCTATTATCTGGCATTCGACCCTGTCCATGGGCGAAACCTTGAGCGAAAGGTCGAGTTCCTCGGAAACGGTTATGGTTGAAAAGTTTCCGGACAGGCCGTAGTCCTTCGTCCTCGCGTTTATCACGACATTCGCTTCAGACCCGTCTTCGCAGACCGAGAAGAGGATGTTGGGCACGGTGAGCGTGCACAGGTATATTTCGTCCCGTCCTTCGTTCTGCCTGCTGAGTATTTTCTCGCATTCAATTCCGGACGCCTGTGTTCCGTTAACCGAAAAGGACCATCCTATGTCCCCGAACATGGTCTCGGCATGGTGTATGACCACGGGAACGTCAACCTCGCTTCCTGTCATGCAGTTCAGTTCCGGAATATCATAAGGAGGCTGGGAAACACCAAAGTTGACTTCGAGCTCAGGAATCGTTCCAGAAGGCGTTACTGTCAGGATTTTCGAATCAGAGACCCTTGCAGTTTTTCCTGGATATGAAATCCCGAAGTCGATGTAGAATTTGTTTTCCGACTGCTGGAGCGGGCATGACGGAATCCTGGACAGAAGTTCTCGTACGTTCAACTTGCATCTTATCTCCTGGTTGCTTATGATATCGCTTCTTGGAGAACAGGAAACAGCAGATGTCACGTTATAGCTTACTCCTGTTGATGCATCCTCCACGACCGCCTCCATC
>Ga0315282_10006624_pt1 | contig 19292 bp, 19 predicted proteins | sample YL17G07_20_MG_FD_203693 | JGI IMG/M metagenome (GOLD analysis project Ga0315282, IMG submission 203693) | Sediment microbial communities from Yellowstone Lake, YNP, Wyoming, USA - YL17G07_20 | ecosystem: Environmental > Aquatic > Freshwater > Lake > Sediment | place: USA: Wyoming | collected... | reverse complement strand
ACGCTTCCAATCACGCTTAGACATGGCTTGGCTGTAGGCTAAGAACCACGTAAGAGGTCAATCTAGAGGAATGTAGGAAAAACGCTCAGAATCCAGACACAAAATATACAGTTATTCGACACAGCACAGCGCTCAGCTGTGCCGTTTCATGAAGCTCTCTACTGCATCAAACGCTTGGTCCAGCAGTTTCTCGTCGGGCAAGAAGACTGCTCGGAAATGGTCTTTTCCGTAATTAGCATCAAAGCCTGATCCTTGGACCACAAGTACGCCTGTGTCTTTCAGAAGGTCGGTGACAAACTCCTCATCGTCCCTCCACTCCGTTCCCGCTAGATCAACTTTGGGAAAGACATAGAACGCGCCGTCTGGTTTGGAGGTGTGGAGTCTAGGAATAGCATTAACGCGCCGTACCGCGAGGTCACGACGTTTCCTGAGTTTCTCAACCATTTCTCGAATATGGTCCTGCGGGCCACGTAAGGCTTCGACGCCAGCCAGTTGCACTGGTGTACTCGCTGAAATCCTCACTCGAGACATTCTTTGAATTCCATCCCACACATCGGCTAGTTTCCCGTCTGGATCTTGTAGGTACATGTATCCCAAGCGCCACCCTGTCATCAGGTATACCTTCGAGAAGCCGTTCAAGCCGATCAGTGGCACATCTTTTGCAAGGGAAGCAACGCTGGTGAAGGCTCCATCATAGGTTATCCTATCATAGATTTCGTCGGCAGCCACAGGGATACCGTGAGACCCTGCCAGGTCAATGATCTTCCGGAGCTCATCTCGTGAATAGAGCGATCCGCAGGGATTGCTGGGATTAACGATTAGAATAAGGCGTGTTCTGTCAGTTATCTTGGATTCAAGATTCTGAAGGTCGGGAGCCCATCCTCTCTCCTCAACTGTCCGGTAAGTCACGGCTTTTCCATCAAAGAACTTCACATAAGCCAAATAGGGCGAGTAGCAGGGCCCGGGCATCAAGACCTCATCTCCCGGTTCGACAAACGCGCCCATCAGAAACAGGATAGCCTCAGAGATACCAGCAGTTACGAGAACATTATCGGGAACGATATCCGCGCCATTAATGCCATTCTCCTTCTCAGCCACAGCCTCCCTGAGTTCTTTCATTCCTTCCGAGGGGGAGTAGTAATTGGCTCCGCTCTCGATGGCCTTCACCAGAGCCCTCCTGATGTGAACGGGGGTTTGAAAATCGAACCTGACTGGATCGCCTATGTTCAGCGGAACTATCTCTTTTCCGCTGCGTCTAGCCTCTTCAGCCTTTATCATGATGTCGCGAATTGCATACTCAACGCCATGCGCTCGCCTCGATACCCTCGCTATCAACTGCAAGCCTTACACCACAACATTGCTGTCCGTATGCCCGTCTATTACTGCTGTACAACTTCTTGACGAAGCTTTAACCATGCCTTTTCATTTTTGGATCTGCGATTATATTACGAATGATCATCAAAACGAGTGAAAAGTAAGACGCGCGAAGAGCCCGACGCTTTGCACTTGGTACATTTGATGTGCCGTAACAGTTTTACGCATGATCGATAGTGACAGCGCCATGAAATCCGCTGATTCACAAATGCTTCTACTCAGTGTGGAGGACAAACAGAGGTATGAAGATGCGGTCACATACATTTATGCAGGAAACGACCCATCAGCCGTCCACAAACCGATAACCGTCTACAAGGAGAAGAATACAAACGCATACCTCGTTGCAGGACGGTATACTGGATTCACGGGAACACACCTCAAATACAAGCCTCTTAGCGAAGAAGAGCGAAAGCTCGTCCTTGAGAAGCTTGGTTCAAGCAAGATCGTGAGATTCCTGAGCAACGAAAAGACGTTTGTCTAACCGCAATCTTAGGTCATGGTATTCGCGTATTGAAATGGAGACGGTTGTGGCTCTCGTCAACGTGAAGCATCAGTTTCGTGACGTGAGCAAGGCCCCAAGCATCAAGATTATGCCCACCACGAATAGAAATAATCCGACTATCAACCACGCAAGCCAACCTGGCATCAGGTTAGATAACCATTTCACTATTCCAAATGCAGTGAATCCTACCCCCATAACAGCAATTACGAAGCCCGCCAGCACCATCGCCACGAGTCGGATCGCGCGTTTGATCAGTCGTTCAATGGACTTCCTGACGCCCCTTAACGCTTGCTGCATGATTGCATGAAAGAGTCTTTCAGCGAACGTTGACTTATCGTCTTCTGGCAATTTGTGCGCCTAGTCGTTTGACTTTGACAATGCGATTCCTATGGCCATCCCCGTCACGAAAGCCAGACTGAGAGCCAACATGGGACGTTTCATCACTGTCTTGGATGCCTTCTGCTGAATATCGTCAACCTGCACTTTGAGTTCTGCCAGGCGTCGGTCCATTTCTTTCCCGAGCTGCTTTACGTGCTCCTCTAGAGTTCGTATTTCTTGTGCCTCTTTCTCCTTGGACAAAATGCCACTCCATCAGGTTCATGGGGTGGCTATGGATAAAAGAATAGCTTTTCGGCCTTGACTCTAGCGTGATCGCCCACGACGCGAGGATAAGGCCACGCCTAGCAGAAGGCCAAACGTCAAGATGAGTCCGCTCATGAGTAATGGGTTCTCACGAATAGTCTCACGTAGCTGTCTAGATGAGAAGACATCATTAGAAGCGTGCATGTCAATTATTTCCTCAAGTTCTTCATCGCTGTACTTCTCTTTCTGCTCTGACGGCGGCATAGCTATCAGCTCAGGGAGAGACAACTACTATCAGATATTGCTTTTGTCGAAAACCGATGCGTCAAATAATCGCGCAAGGTTCAGAGGTTAACGCACAGGATTGGATCAGGCATGCCCCAGGCGATTCCTCAGGCTTATTAGCCGCATTCTAAACTCCTAATACGAATAAGTTCTACACAGCAATCGCTTGAACTTTATACTGGGCGTGGAACTTGTCGTGCATTGAACTCTTCGCCCCTGAAGGAGGTTGGATTAACCGTGGCGGGCGGGGAGGGATTTGAACCCCCGACCGCAGGCTCCGGAGGCCTGTGCCCTGTCCTGACTAGGCTACCCGCCCACTCCATGAAAACGGAACAAGGTTGTATGAGGTGAGAGTCAAAAAGTAGCCCCTTCTAATCAAAGCATTGAGTAGCTCAGATCAGTATTTGCCAGGCCTAGATTTTCAGTAATCGGCGTTTTTGGAAGAATTGATAGCCTCGGACCAACCTTAAGAAGCGCGCTTTTTGTCCATGCAAGAAATAGACACTCAAACTGGAAACTGGTCCCCTTGGCAAGTGTTCTTCAACAATTCAATGAACAATGTATGGCAGCATTGGAGGAAGCGCTGAAGAAGACTTTTCCAGATTGGTTGAACAAAATACCACGCCTCGCCGTCCCTCCAACTCTCGAGTTTGGTGAGCTGTCATCTTCAGTTGCTTACGAGATCGCAAGAGCCAATCGACTCAAACCGCAGGAAGTCGCTGAGAGTATCATCGACGAGTTTACCTTGAAAGAAGGGTCCCTTCTAGCGCTCGCAAAACCCATATCGGGATACATCAACTTCAAACTCGAATACAGGATTGCCTCCGGTCTGATTTTGAGAAGTGCGTTGCAAGACGATAGTGATTATGGTATTGAAAAAGTTGCAGTTCCAATGAGGATTTCAGTGGAGCACACTAGTGCAAATCCTAGTGGTCCGCTGACAATGGGTCATGCACGCAACGCGATCCTAGGCGACACATTGGCTCGTTTGCTGAAGGCGAGAGGTCACAATGTGAATAGGAGATTCTACGTTGATGATGTTGGAAGACAGGTCTCCATTCTCGCATACGGCTACAAGTTGCTCAAAGAACCGGAACCTAAGGGCAAAGTGGATCACTGGCTAGGGAGGCTCTACGCGTGCACCAATTGCGCGTTGCAGATTCAAACGGTCAAGAAGAAACTAGAACTTCTCAGCGAGAAGCCTGACCAATCGGAAGAGAGATTGGAACTTCAACGCAGCCTTGATGAATGGGTCGGAATTGCCGCGGAGCTGGAGACCCTAGATGGTGAACTCTTCAAACAGGTGATCGATATCGTTAGAGCACAACCAGATCCAGAAGCCGCGGTTCAGGAGATCGGACGCAACTATGAGAGAAATGACTCAAGTACAGCAGCTCTCATACGGAAGGTCGCTAACCTGTGTCTGGAAGGTATCACAAGCACCCTCGCGAACATGGACATAACCTTCGATACTTGGGATTGGGAGGGGCAAATTGTCTGGGATGGTCACGTCGAGAAGGCATTGGCCGAGCTACGGAAACTACCTTTCACCAGAGTTGAAGGAACATCAGCGTCACTTGACGTTAACGCAATAGTCGATGCTTACTCTCTCAGAGAAACGTTCAACCTATCCGAGAACTACGAAGTACCATCGCTCACGCTGATCCGCAGTGACGGGACCACCCTGTACTCGACACGCGACATTGCATATTCGCTTGTTAAATTCGCTGACTCCGACAAGGTAATCAATGTGATCGCCTCAGAGCAGAGTCTTCCTCAACTCCAGATTCGACTAGCTCTGTACGCCCTAGGAGAACGGAAAGCAGCTCAGAACCTCATTCACTACTCCTACGGCCTTGTGGAGCTTCCAGGTGTGAAGATGTCAAAACGCAGGGCTCACTATATCACCCTAGATGCGGTGATTCAGCAAGCCCTCGCACGAGTCAGGGAAACCATGGCTCAGCGGAAAGAGGAGCTTGGGAAGGATGAGTCTGAGGTAGTGATTCATGCAATAGCCCTAGGCGCGATAAAGTTCGCAATGCTTAGTGTGGACAGCGCGAAGAATCTCACCTTCACCTGGGACAGGGTCTTGAGCCTAGAACGCAACAGCGCCCCCTTCATCAATTATGCCTACACAAGGGCCGGGAGTATCCTTCGAAAACTTGGCGAGCTTCCCAGGAACGCTGACTTCACGCTTCTCACGGACCCACTTGAGCGACTGTTGATTTTGAAGATCGGCCAGCTACCCGAAGTTTTCCTTGAAGCAGCGGACCAATTGAAGCCTGAAGAACTGGCGAATTACTCGAACATGGTCGCCGAAAAGTTCCATGAATACTATGAGAAGGTCGACGTGATCCATGCTGACGAGCAAGTTAAGAAGGCTAGAGCCCTAATGGTTAGAGCAATCCAGATAGTCCTCCGAAACTCCATGGAGTTGCTTGGAATCAAAGTAAGCGAAAGGATGTAAGCGATTGGTCAAAATACTTTCGAAGATTAATTTAAGATCAATCATCTTCCCTGAACTCGATTTTAGCTGGAAAAGTGTCTACGATAGAATATTTCTGGCGTTGTTCGTTGTCGACCTTATCCTTCGCATAATTTGGTTAGACAAACCGTCCGGCTCATTGATCTTCGACGAATGGTACTATGTGAACGTTGCTCGAGTGATTCTCCACCTTCCGCAAAGCCTGGGCGCTGATGGAAAACCGCCATATGTCGATACTACACCGGGTCTGGATCCGAATCACGAACATCCCCCTCTTGCCAAACTACTTATTGCCTTCTCCATGTACCTGTTTGGCGACAACGGGTTCGGCTGGCGCATTCCAAGCGTCATCTTCGGATCAGTAGCGATCCTTGTCTTCTATCTCCTGATGAAGAGAATCACTGAATACAGATCACTTCCACTCATAGCGACTTTTCTCTTCTCGTTCGACAATCTAATATTCGTTCAAAGCAGAATTGCTATTTTAGATATCTTTACACTAAGCTTCATGTTAATCGGTTTCTACTGGTATTTCTCCGGCCATCCATACCTAAGCGCAGTCGGGATGGCGTTGAGCACGCTAACCAAAGCTACAGGAGGCGCCGGGTTCATCATAATAGTCGCGCTACATACAGCACGATTCATAAGGGACAATTCGCGTAGAGGGAAATGGAATCATCTATTCTCCTGGTTTGAGAAATATTTCATAGTCTATTTGGCGTCCTTTCTCCTCATGCTAACCGTTCTCGATGTGCGGTGGGTTGGCTTCTGGAATCCACTAGACCACATTCGATTCATCTTAGACTATTCGTCGAGACTCGTATCCTCATGCCCGAACGGGATCATTTCCTGTCCGTGGCAATGGTTGATCAATCAGATCCGAATTCGGTATCTCACTGTCAACGTTGATGTCACGTCAGGGAACGTGACAAAGTCGTTCCAGTCAATCGCATTCGTCGGGGCCATGAATCCTGCAATACTGTATCTGACGATCCCGGCGATGCTCTACCTAGCTTACGATTGCTACAAGAAGAAGGGTGATTTCTCGTTGTTCATTCTGATCTGGTTCGCAGTCACATATCTGCCCTATTACCCAGCGGTTCTTATCGCTCAGAGGGTCACTTACATATTCTACTTTCTGATGACGATGCCCGCTGTATGTGCGGGAGTGGCCTACATGATCTCCGACCAGAATCCACCAAAACTGGTAGTTCTATTCTATCTGGTCGTAGTGGCGGTCAAATTCTATTGGATGTTCCCATTCAAGGTCATACCCTCATGAGTGCTAGTTCAGTGAACCTCTGTGGATGACTTGAGGCAATGCTTCCGAACCGAAATTAACAAATACGCACTTGCAATCTAACAGAGATACTGTGACGATTAAGGAAATATCAGACTGAATCTTTACGAGGAGGTGACAGAAACTGGCTCAAGAACAAACCGGTACGTCCCAGATAAGACAACCGAAGGCTAGAGAACCAATACCACCAGACACGATCCTGATCGGAAAGAAGCCCATAATGGCGTATGCCACTGCTGTTATGATGCACTTCCAATCGGGCGCACAGGAATTGACCATAAAAGCCCGAGGCAGAAGCATCAGCACTGCTGTCGATGTCGTGGAAGTAGTACGACGACGATTCATGGCAGGCAGGCTGAATGTTAAGGAGATTAGCATTGGAACACAGGTGATCGGAGAAGGCGGAGACTCACGCAATGTCTCCACTATGGAGATCAAACTCCAAAAGACAGGCTAACTCACGCCAATCTCTCTCAGAACGAACCTACTGAACTCCCACCATCAGTGGCTGACCACTCTATCTGTGCTCCCACAGCCCTCTACGTGCGAGTATGTTGGATCACAAAATGATCTTGGGGGTTCAACATGCTTCGAATACAAACGCAGCCTACGAGCAATTCACCCCTTGGTTCTATTCTATGGCAAATCAGAATTAGCTGAGGGCTTCGTTCGTGCTTGTCGATTATGAGAAACTACTTTCGATGACCCGCTAATTCTTGACAGCTTTCTTGCACGAAATTTGAATAGCTTTCGTTCGGGTACGGACAAGAAACGATCGGAGTTGTTGAAAACACAAACGAGGTCAATACGTTGACGCATGGAATTCTTAGAGATTGGGAAAGAGAGCCGAGAGAACCATTAGTCACGCGTGTTAGCGGTCATTTTCATCACAGAATCCCAATAAAGGAACAGCTAGCCACCGCCATATACCGGCTCAAGGTTCAGCAAAACAAGCTCGAATCAGCTACCTCACGAATGCAACAGCATGACCGGGATATTTTCACTAAATGTGTCAACGCCCAGATGACACACGACGCCGCACGAGCCGCAATGTACGCGAACGAGTGCGCCGAAGTGCGAAAAATGGCGAAAGTAACACTTCAATGCGAACTCGCGTTGGAACAAGTCTCTCTCAGACTTGAGACAGTAGAAGAGTTTGGGGATATTGCGCAAATGATGGCCCCCGTTGCCAGCGTTGTGCACTCTATTAAGAGCCAGATCTCAGGCGTGATTCCCGAGGTAGGCTTCGAACTCAGTGAGATCGGAGAAGTGCTGAACAGCGTCGTCACTGAGGCGGGCGAAGCCACAGGAAGCTCTTATGATGTTGAGGCTTCGAGCGCAGAGGCACAGAGAATTCTAGGCGAAGCCAATGTTATCGCTGAACAGCACATGAAGGAGAAGTTCCCAGATCTTCCGGCAGCGAGCCAAGCAGAGTCCCACCGAGCAGGCGAGTCATCAATTCCTCACTAGGGTTGACGCGAGTTGACTGTGGTCGTCGAAGAGATAGGCAAATTCCTAGGGAAGCCCATTGAAGACGCAATGGGGCGACCTATAGGAAAACTTGTAGGTCTAACAGCTGACATCAAGGATGAGGTCACAGCAATTCAAGTGGCGGAGAACAATGGCGAAGTGGCACAGTATCCAATCAATTCCGTTAAAGTGATTGATACACGCCCAGTTCTTCTGCAAACATGGCGCGTAGAAGCTGAAGATCTCAGACGAGAGTACGACATTATCCGGCGCAGGAGCCAAGCTCTAGATTTGCTCTTGAAAGATGGCGACATAAACCAAGACGAGTACAAACAACTACGAGGTGGCTACGAAGAACTCACTAAGAAGATGAGTGACAAACGGGAAACATTGCTCGATACACTGAAGAGAGTTGAATCAAAACTTGAGCAGCAGATCAGAGACCTACAGACGGCGCTCACAAACAACAAGATGCTATACACGTCGTCCGAGATCGATGAACAAACGTACCACACCGTGACGGAATCAATCAGATCCACACTCGAGATGGCCCGAAAGGAAAGGAAGGATGTCGATAGCACGCGAGAATTCCTCTCGCGAACCGAAACCTCAGAGCCTCAAAGAGAAGTTAACTTGGCTACGTCACCAGCGACCCCGCCAGATGTTGTCGTAATAAGAATGAAGGAAGCAACTGAAGCATAGCGTGGGGTGTAGTGCCTTCTCGATAATCAGGAAGTTCGAAGATAAGATACACCCAATGCCTCTCAAAGAACGAATCGAACACGCGTCATTTCGACTGCGTGCACAATTCGACAAGCTCGATCACATGTACTCTAGGCTTCAGCAGCGTGATAGGGATCTCTTCCAACGCTGCATCGGAGCACAGGTTTCAAAGGATTTTGCGCACTCCAAGATCTATGCCAACGAATGTGCTGAGATCAGAAAGATAGCCAAAACGGTCCTAGGAAGCCAACTTGCGCTAGAGAAAGTAATTCTCAGACTGGAGACGGTCGAAGAGTTCGGCAGCATCGTGTCACAAATGGCGCCTGTAATGAGCATAGTCAAAGAAACGAAATCCAAGATCGCCGGTGTCGTCCCACAAGTTGCATCCGAATTAGATGCGGTGAATAATCTGCTGGGTGACTTCACAGACGAGCAAAGCGAAGTGACAGTCGCGAACATACCAATCGAAACGACTGACGCTGAAGCAAAGAAGGTGCTCGAAGAGACAGGCGTTATCGCGGAGCAGAGGTTGCGCGATCAGTTTCCAGATTTGTCTATCTTAGATACCCAGAGTTCCAAGCATACCGGAGTACTGGAAACAGCAACTTCCGGACCTGTGTTCGACGAGAGACTGCAGGAGGAAGTCTTTCATTACGCGCGGAAACATGATGGCGAGCTAAACATCCATTCTTGTGCTGATTCTCTGGGTACGTCTCCACAGGAAGTTAGGAATGCTCTCGAACGATTACGCGATGCGGGAAGGATCGTTTTCGAATAAGAGAGGGAATCTCGGGGGGGCAGATATAGTGCAAATGTCGCCTTCAGAGGAGCTTGAACAAATGGCTGTGCGATTCGTGAATGAAGCCATCCAATTCGACAAGCAAGGCGCAAGAGGAAACGCTATATCAAGATACCAGCGCACCGTAGAGGTGCTTCTGAAATTGTGCTCATTGTATCCAGAAGCCCCGCAGAATCGACTCTACATGGAACAGATCGAAAGTTGTAGACAGCGAATCCTGGCCCTCAAGAATCAAAACGGGCAGCTCGACGATCCGGATCACTCCATCTCAAAACAGCCCGGAAAGTCCGAGCAATTTGTGTTAACCGAGAAACCAAGAGTCAAATGGAGCGAAATAGCAGATCTGCTCGATGCCAAGAAAGCTATTGAGGAAGCAGTTGTTTTCCCAGTCAAACGACCAGACTTGTTTCCACTTGGTTGGCCTAGGGGAATCCTATTCTTTGGTCCACCTGGATGCGGAAAGACTTTGCTAGCTGCGGCGATAGCCACGGAAATCGAAGCGGCGTTCTACAGTGTAGATGCGGCTTCGATAATGTCGAAGTGGCTCGGTGAATCTGAAAAGAATGTTGCTGAACTCTTCAACTCTGCGCGTAGCGCGGCAAAGGATGGAAATCCCGTCATAATATTCATTGACGAAATAGATTCCCTGGTTGGAATTCGTGGAGATGAGGTCGGCGGAGAAGTTAGAACACGTAATCAGTTCTTGAAAGAGATGGACAACATCTTGGACAAGAAGCGCTTGAATCACGTGTACGTCATTGGTGCCACCAACAAGCCATGGGCCTTGGACGAGCCATTTATTCGCCGATTTCAAAAACGAATTTACGTGCCACTTCCGAGCGCGGAAGCCAGGCGAGAAATGTTCAGCATCTACGCGCAAGACCTGAAACTGGCACCCGACGTAGATGGGGAGATTATTGTTGAGAAAACTGAAGGTTACTCGGGCAGTGATCTTCGTGACATATTCCAAAACGCTCAGACAAAGGTCGTTCGTGAATTCTTCGAGGGGGAATCTTCGCGAGACAAAGGTCAAGCTCGTCCCATTGCGATGGACGATTTCAAAGAGACTTTGAGAAGACGAAAACCGAGTGTCTCGCAACAGATGCTGAGCATGTACGATAAGTGGTTTGAAACTTACAAAGCGTTGTAAGATGATATGGAAAATGATTGACTCTACAGATTTCAAGATACTGGCAGAACTTGTGGAGAACGCCAAATACTCCTTCGCAGAGATAGGCCGCAGACTGAGCCTTCACCCTAATGTTGTGGCCTACCGAGTGAACAAGTTGGAGAGAACTGGGATCATTAAAGACTACACGGCCGAGCTGGATTTAGAGAAACTTGGCGTGGCGGAGCAAATCCTTGTCGGAGCAAGTTTTCCTCGTGACGTTGAGCGCGATGACATCATTCAAAAGATCGCGGCAATCCCGCAGACTGTGAAAGTCGTGAGCTCTATTGGAGAACCTGAAGGATTGGTTTTCCTTGTCGGCAAGAACAAGTCTGAAATTGAGAGACTCATGACGAAACTAAGATCGCTGAACGTCAAGATAGAGTATACAGGCTCAGTCATTAGGACGTTCGATGAAGGAAAACTTGGCAACTTGTTGAAACTTCTGGCCGGTGAACAGGAGCGAACGGAAAGCCAGAACGGCAATGGGACGCTCACAAAGGGGGGATAACATGAATGTTTAGAGAAAGAACACCGTGGACAAAGAAATTCAAAGAAGCAATACGGCCCACACCGATGAGACAACGAGTCAGCGACTGCCTTTTCAAACTCAAGGTTCAACAGAGAAAACTGGAACGAACATCGTACCACATGCAACAACGCGATCAGGCACTCTATGGCAAGTGCGTATTGGCCACGCAAGGCAAGAACACGCAGCTTGCGTCGATGTATGCTAACGAATGTGCCGAACTGAGGAAGATGGCAAAAGTGGTATTGCACAGTGAACTCGCGCTAGAACAAGTCACCCTTAGACTAGAGACCGTACACGAGTTCGGCGATCTGGCGAATGCAATGACACCTGTGGCGAATGTTGTAAGGACGCTTAAATCGCAACTCGAAGGAGTGATGCCAGAGGTCTCACTGGAGCTATCTGAAATCAACGAGACCCTAGAGGGATTGGCAGTAGAGGTAGGTGAAACAACAGAGACGTCCTTCGACGTAACGTCCTCTAGCGAAGAATCACAACACATTCTTCAGGAAGCAAATATTGTTGCGGAACAAAAGATGAAAGAACGCTTCCCCGAGCTTCCTCCGATACCAGCCCACGAAGCAAGAATGTAATTCTGCCAGACTGAACTCGCCTATCCTCATCCCTATTTTCAATCGCTTTTTCTTGCAGTTGCACATCTCTGGAGCCACAGGTGCAACCCTAGTGGTAGTCATTAACAAAGTCCTGACGCTAAGCTCGTCGCAAAGGAGGCAGCTGATCGACATCACGGATCAGGTCGTGAATCTCATTGAGGACAGTGGAGTGAGAGAGGGTATCTGTACAGTAAACGCCCCTCATGCCACAGCAGCCATAATAGTCAACGAACATGAAAGCGGATTGGGAAGGGATATACTGGCGAAGATCGAAGACTTGTTTCCTCAGGCCTCGAGATACGCTCACAATGCTATCGATGATAACGCAGATGCACACTTGGCCGCGGCATTTCTAGGGCACTCAAGAATGTTCCCCGTGACAAAAGGTAGAGCAGTTAGGGGGACTTGGCAGAACGTCTTCCTAGTGGAACTCGATGGTCCTCGCTCCAGACGTGAGGTTCACGTACAGATCCTAGGAGACAGCTGAGCCCCTTGTATGTCGGATCAGATTCAAACGATATTCCCGTACACATGAGTGTCTAAGGACAAGTTTTAGGCCTCGTAAACCTAATAGCGCAGAAAGCAGAGGCAGACATTCGGAAGGTATGAGAACTGAGTGAGGAAAGTAACCTTTCATGGGTCATTGGCGGCCCGCAGGGAAGCGGAATCAACTCCGTTGCAGAAACGTACGCGAAGGCCTGCGCCCGCGGTGGATTACATGTTTTTGCGAACATCGAGTATCACTCCAACATTAAGGGAGAGCACAGCTACTACCGAGTTCGTGCTTCGGATAGAGAGATTCAATCGCACGTTGACTGGATAGATCTGCTGATTGCTCTCGATAAGGAGACTCTCTTCGGGGACCTGCACAAAGAGTACCCTTCACACAACGGCCATAGACATGAAGTCAGTCCGGGCGGCGGGATAATCTACGATGCAGCGCTAAAGTTGAAGGCAGAAGACGTGGGACGACCCGATGTCAATCTCTACCCCGTTCCATATCAAGACGTATTGTTAGGGGCACTCAAGGAAACTGGTCATGAGAAAGAACTGAGCAAGTATCAGGTAATGGCCAACACGGTTGCATTCGGCGCCTCCGTGGCGCTGATCGACTATGATTTCGATATTATTGCAGAAGCCATCCGGGAAGGTTTCACTGGAAGGAAAGCAGCCCTCGGGGAGCTGAATGTTAGAGCCGCACGCCACGGCTACGACTACATGCGGAAAACATTCCAGGATGGTTTTGCGTACAAGCTTCATCCAGTTCCGTCTAAGGAGAAGCGAATGGTAATCAGAGGAGTCCAGGCAGTAGGAATCGCTAAATTCAAGGCAGGATGTGCATTTCAAACATATTACCCCATCACTCCAGCTACCGATGAAAGCGAATACTTGGAGAACCATCAGAGAGACTACAATATTGTAGTGGTGCAGACAGAAGATGAGATCTCTGCCGTTTTGATGGCTACAGGTGCAGCTCATGCGGGAGTCCGGGCATCAACATCCACTTCCGGGCCGGGTTTCTGTTTGATGGCTGAAGGTCTGGGCTGGGCTGGACATACTGAAGCCCCGGGTCCAGTGGTCATCCTATATCAGCGAGCTGGCCCGTCAACTGGTTTGCCGACAAGATCGGAGCAGGGAGATCTTCAATTTGTCCTACATGCCGGACACGGCGAATTTCCACGTATGGCGATCGCGCCGGGAGATCCGGTCGAATGCTTCTACGACACATTTGACGCATTCAACCATGCTGAAAGATTTCAGATGCCAGTCGTCGTAATCGCCGACAAATTCCTAGCATCAACCTACCGTACAGTTCCGATCTTTGATACTTCAGACCTGAAGATAGATCGCGGACAGATGTTGAGCGAAGCTGATTTGGATGCGAGACCGCTATACAGAAGATATGAGTTTACACCGCTCGGTGTGTCCCCCAGAACCATACCTGGAACTCGAGGCGGAATCTTCCATACGACCGGGGATGAGCATGATGAACTAGGCCACATAACGGAAAACTCTGAAAACAGGGTCCGGATGATGCAGAAGCGTATGCGGAAACTTGAGCTAGCCGCTGAAGCAATTCCTGATTCGAAGAAAGTGAATTTCTTCGGACCGAGACAGGCGGACGTAACGATTGTAGGATGGGGTTCAACAAAGGGAGCCATTCTTGACGCAATTCAGGACTTGGAAGTGGATGGGGTCAGATGCAACTTCCTGCAAGTCAGATACATGAGTCCATTTCCGACTGAGCTGGTGAACCAGTATTTGTCAAACGCTAAGCGGAAGGTGTTGGTCGAGAACAATTATACGGGACAACTTGGTGGCTTGATTCGAGAGCATACAGGAATAGTGATGGATTACCGGGTCCTCAAGTATAATGGACGCCCATTCTCCCAGAATGAGGTGTACGAGGGAGTGAAGGATGCAATTAAGAACGGTACAAAGGAGGTAGTGATGGCACATGCTTGAACTGAAGGATTTCAGGACCAAGGTTCACAACGATTGGTGTCCGGGCTGCGGCGATTTCGGGATACTTAACGCAGTGCAGATGGCGCTATTCGAACTGAAACTGGAACCACACCAAGTCGCAATCTTCTCAGGCATAGGTTGCTCAGGGAAGACACCGCACTTCGTCAATACGTATGGCTTTCATACACTTCACGGAAGATCGCTGCCAATAGCAACCGGGGCTAAACTCGCCAACCCAGCGCTCACAGTGGTAGCGGTTGGTGGAGATGGCGATGGTTACGGTATCGGAGCAGGGCACTTTGTTGGCACTGGCAGGAGGAACCTTGACTTCACTTATGTGGTACACAACAATGGGGTGTATGGCCTAACAAAGGGTCAAGCCTCACCGACACTCCCGAAAGGCCTTAGGACAAAATCAATGCCAGCCCCCGCAATCGTGCAAGGCGTTAACCCACTCGCCACAGCAATCAGCGCAGGATATACTTTCGTAGCTAGAAGTTACGCGCTAGACGTAAGACATCTGAAGGAGACGCTCAAGGCTGCTGTCCTACACAAAGGAAGTGCACTCGTAGACGTACTGCAAACATGCCCTACCTACAATGACATCAACACGAAGGAGTGGTACGCGGGAGCAGACTTACCAACTAAGGCGCCTCGACTCTACAAGTTAGAAGAAACAGGATACGACGGGAAAGTCAAGGATCCAAACGACACTAATGAAGTATACGAGAAGAAGGGGCAGGCGATAATTCGATCATTTGAATGGGGAGATAAGATACCTATTGGCCTGTTCTACAGCATTCAGGAACCAACTTTCGAGGATATGCTTGCTGACCGAATGCCGGCCTACAAAGAAGTTCCGTTAGTCAAACAGGACATGTTTCACAGGGACGTTTCACCGCTCTTCGAATCTCTCGCCTGAGCGCCCCGCCCACCTCATCTTTTCTTCTCTTTTCCGTGCACACTCTGCACATCACGAACTGCTGCTAACCTTACGGCCGAGGTAGAACTACTCAACTGAGAACCAAAACCGCGTATCCATACCAAAGGTGCACATTCAGTTTGTCAACGAGGTCTACCCTTTCGGCGTCACAGATTGATCGCTACGCTAGGCCCAGATCCTTCCTAGGATTGCCTACCATTTTCTCAGGTATGACTATCTTGTCGAACTCTTCAGCTGTAATCCATCCGCTTGATATTGCTGCTTCTCGCAATGTTGTGTTCTCTCTGTAAGCTTTTTGTGCGATGGATGCTGCTTTGTCATAGCCGAGCATCGGGCTAAGCGCGGTCACAAGCATCAAAGATTCGTTTACGTACTTCCTGATTTGTTCTCTATCCAACTCAATACCCTCAAGGCTATGGATTCGGAACTTTTCGCAGACATCAGCTAGTATGCGCGCCGAGTGTAGCACGCTCTTTATGATGATCGGGCGCATTGTATTCAACTCGAAGTTTCCTTGTGCGTCAGCTAAAGCGACGGTGTTATCATTTCCTATCACCTGGATACAGACCATAATCACGGCTTCCTCCTGGGTTGGATTGACCTTACCAGGCATGATCGATGAACCAGGTTCATTTGCAGCCAAGATGAGTTCATGCAATCCAGCACGCGGACCGCAACCAAGCCAACGAATATCGTTGGCGATTTTCATCAAAGCTACAGCAAGCGCACGTAGAGCCGCACTTGCCTCAACCATAACATCAAGTGAACCTTGTGCCGCGAACTTGTTAGGTGCTGTTATGAATGGGTGACCCGTCATCTTTGCAATCTCCGCAGCGACTTTCGGCCCGAAATCAGCAGGGGCGTTTATCCCTGTCCCGACCGCGGTTCCACCGACGGCAAGTTTGCACAGCCCCTTCATTGACTGTCTGACCAAGTCGAGCGCGTCCCGAATTTGGGCGACGTACCCTGACCACTCTTGGCCAACCGTAAGCGGCGTAGCGTCCTGAAGATGAGTGCGCCCAATTTTAACAACATCGACCCACTGAACGGCTTTTCGCCACATAGAGTCGGCGAGCGCTCCCACTCGTGGGATTAGATAATTGGTGAACTCAAGGAAGGTGGCTATGTGCATTGCCGTTTGGAATGTATCATTTGTAGACTGGGACATGTTCACATGATCGTTAGGGTGAATAGGTTCCTTGGTTCCCAGAATGCCCCCCGCCATTTGTATGGCGCGGTTGGCGATCACTTCGTTGACATTCATATTCGATTGTGTGCCCGATCCTGTCTGCCAAACGAAAAGAGGAAATTCCTTGTCCAGTTTGCCCGAGATGACTTCATCTGCTGCTTTGATTATCAGTTCAGCTTTGTCTCGCGGCAGCCTTCCAACATCTCGATTGACTAGGGCTGCCGCTTTCTTAACGTACCCGTAGGCATGATAGACCGCGGCAGGCATACGGTCCTCTCCAATGGAGAAGTGAATTAAGGACCGCTGAGTCTCAGCTCCCCACAGTCTATCGGCTGGAACCCTGACCGACCCCATTGGATCAGTCTCGATCCTACACTTGCCTCCGTCTACAATATCACCAGCCTTGAAATCATCGCTCATTCGGATCTCGTCTTTTGCCCGGCTCATTGCGCACACTACTCGAAGTCAGATCTCCCATCTGAAAGAAAAGGAATACTTACAACTTGAGCATGAAATTGATAAGGGAAAGGTCTAGTCTCCGCCTTTTTAGAGGGTCATCCACCATCGCTTCTCGCTATAAGCTTCGCCGAAACAAGTCAAGAAGATGAACCGATGTCTTAGTCTATTGGAGCCGACTCCCATTGCCATGATTACGTCCAGTCCTAGCATCAAACAGGGCCTTAACCTTGATGACCTTCGCCTCCAAGATTCCCAATTAGCCTGTTCTCACAAAATGATCAACGATCAAACCGCTCACGATCGGACTGATATTATGTCACGAGCTGACATAGTGCACTACTACTCAGCGAAAAGTAATTCTGATCGAGAGAACAATCCTAGCGGAAGCGTGAGATCTCTTCCGAACAACATAATACGTGTCGAACCAGATTCAATGTGTCAACAAATATCGGCGATTGTCGACGAAGACAATGCGCAGATCCGGATGCTCGACGATTGAGCACGTTCCTATGTCTCAGCAACTGCGCAAGTCGGTCACTTGCATTGGTAATTGCGGAGTTTGGTGGCTCAAAAATAAAGACATTAGCCTCATGACTCTAAACAACCCAAAGCTGCGTGTTCCGTCGAATGATGATGCAATCAGTGAACTTGGCAATTGATCTGAGTAAACACTAATTAGGCTGCTAACACTCTGAACGTTTCACACGAGAAGGCTGTGACATATGGGCACCTCCGGTGTTTCAGTTCCAGTTCAGTAAACTACGCGAAATGTGCCTGCGGATCTATTCTTTTGGCGTGATCTCAACATGAGCAAGGAAATTGGAATTACCGTTAAGAAAGCGGAGAATTTCTCCGAGTGGTACACGCAGATTGTAACAAAGGCTGAGTTGGCAGACTACGCCGCGGTCAAGGGATTCATGGTTCTGCGACCTTATGGTTATTCAATCTGGGAGCGAATCAAGGAATGTTTAGATCGCCGACTGAAAGAATCGAATCACTCAAACGCCTATTTCCCTCTCCTTATCCCTGAGAGCTTCCTCAAGAAAGAGACAACACACTTCAAAGGTTTCACACCAGAAGTCTTCTGGGTAACCCATGCTGGGGAGAACCCGCTCTCCGAACGACTTGCTATTCGACCTACATCCGAGACTATAATCTATGATGCGTACTCGAAATGGGTTAGGAGTTGGCGTGATCTTCCCCTATTGATCAATGTGTGGAACTCTGTACTTCGCGCCGAGATCACAGCAACTCGCCCGTTCATAAGAACCACTGAATTCCTGTGGCAAGAAGGACACACCGTTCACGCCACGAAAGAAGACGCCGACAAAGAGGTCATGCTAATCCTAGAGCTCTATCGAGAGCTCGTGGAAGATCAATTAGCAATCCCTGTAATCACTGGTTACAAGAGCGATAGAGAAAAGTTTGTGGGGGCACTCTACACTACTACGCTTGAGGCGATGATGCCGGACGGCAAGGCCCTACAGATGGGCACATCACACAACCTAGGACAGAACTTTTCGAAACCTTTCGAGATAAAATACCTAGGCAAAGATGAAGCCACGCACTATGCTTGGACAACCTCGTGGGGTGTCTCATGGCGCCTTATCAGTGCGATGATCATGATGCACGCCGACGATAGAGGCCTCGTGTTGCCGCCCCGTATAGCACCGATACAAGTAGTCATAGTTCCAATATTCTATAAAGAAAAAGACGCACGAACAATCGCTGAGAGAGCACGACAAATAGCCAACGCCCTAACAAATGCGGGCTTAAAGGTTCAAGTGGACTTTCGCGAACAATACACACCTGGTTGGAAGTTCAACGAGTGGGAACTCAAAGGAGTTCCGTTGAGGATTGAAATTGGCCCAAGAGATGTGGAGAAAAGCCAAGCGATTCTGGTGAGGCGCGATGCTTCACAAAAGCTAGCGGTAACCTTAGACTCAATCATTGACGAAGTTCAAAAATGTCTCAATGAGATACAAGCCAGTCTATTCTCAAAGGCAAAGGCGCTCTTGGATTCAATGATTCACGAATCCACAGATTATAGCCAATTCAAGCAAATTCTTGAGAATGATGGCGGATTTATACGAGCCTATTGGTGCGGGGTAAACGAATGTGAGGATGCAATAAAAGCCGAGACAGGCGCTACCATTCGCGCACTCCCGTTGACCGACGGGAAGACCTCCGGAAACTGTATCCGTTGCGGTAATGCGGGTGGCAAAGTGGCCTACTTCGCAAGGTCCTACTAGTCATACGCGCCATCTCTCTTAACAGGCTCTGAGACTCGGGCAACAACCTTTATTCTGTAGGTCAGAGCGTTTAGTTGCGATGACGAGAATTGACTAAGAAGAGAAAATCGCGAGGTCGAAGCAAGGGCGGCAAGGGCAGCGCAGTGATGATT